>Ga0210394_10001010_pt1 | contig 48779 bp, 46 predicted proteins | sample IncBWC12MmetaG_FD_160121 | JGI IMG/M metagenome (GOLD analysis project Ga0210394, IMG submission 160121) | Forest soil microbial communities from Barre Woods Harvard Forest LTER site, Petersham, Massachusetts, United States - Inc-BW-C-12-M | ecosystem: Environmental > Terrestrial > Soil >...
ACGCGCTCATCCCGAGGATCGTGAGGATCGGGATGAGCGCGTTGCGAAAGGCGTGCCGAAAAAGCACCGCGGATGGCGAAAGTCCCTTTGCACGCGCGGTGCGGACGTAGTCGCTTGAAAGCTCCTCGACAACGGAAATGCGCACCATGCGCGTGAGGATGGCGGCGAGAGCGGCGCCCAGAGTGATTGCAGGCAAAATCAAATGCGAAGGGCCGCCACGACCCGAGACCGGCAGCCATCCGAGAATTACGGAAAATACGAGAATCAAAAAGGGGCCTAGCGCAAAGTTCGGGACCGACAGGCCGAAGAGCGTGAAGACACCCACGGCGTGGTCGGTCGAAGTGCCGCGGAGTTCCGCGGCAAGCAGACCGGCGGGAATGCCGATGGCGGCGCAAACGAGTAGTGCTACGATCGCTAGCTCAAGCGTCGCAGGATAGTGCGACAGCACCACTCGCGTGACGGGTTGCTGAAAGCGAAACGATTCGCCGAGATCGCCGCGTACGACTGCCGCGAGATAGTGGCGATACTGCGTGAGGACGGGCACATCCAATCCGAGCGAATGGCGCAGCTGCTGCAAGTCCTCTGCGCGAGCGCCCTCGCCGAGCATTTGCTGCACGGGATCCCCCGGAACGACGTGCGCGAGCAGGAACACCATCGTGACGATAAGCCAGAGCGCGGGAAGGGCGAATAGGAGCCGCAGCGAAATGTAACGGATCATTTTCGCCGGCGTCCTTTGGTAGCGCCGGCAGGAGCGAGATTTTCGGCCGCCTCAGGTGTTGCAATTTTGGTCGGAACGACGGGTTCTGACGGCGGCGCTGGATTTTCAGCCGGAGTCGGCACAGCTTTGATCTTTACGCGTGAAACGCGGCGGCGTTCCATTTCCATCACGGTGAAGCGATACCCATCGGATTCGAAACTTTCGCCGCCGCGCGGAATAAATCCGAGCCGGCTGAGGACGAAGCCTCCGACGGTCTCGTAAGAGGAATCGTCGGCCAGCGTGATGTTGTACTGCGCCGCCAGATCGCGGACTTTGATGCCAGCATCAAAAATCAGGCCGCCGTCCGGAAGTTGCAGAGGCCGCTCGACCACGTCGAACTCGTCATGAATTTCACCGACCATCTGCTCGAGGATGTCTTCGAGAGTCACGAGGCCCAGAATGCTGCCGAATTCGTCCACCACCATGGCGAGGCCGGTGCGCCGAGTTCGAAATTCGAGGAGAAGCTCACTTGCCGGCTTTGTCTCCGGAACGATGAGGACGTCGCGGAGAACGCTTCGCAGCTGAAAATCTTGGCCGGACGACTGCTCGCCAGTCCGGTGGGCGCGATCAATCAGAATCCAAATGACGTCCTTGATGTGCACGAAGCCGAGAATGTGGTCGAGCGAGCCGTCATATACCGGCAGCCGGGAGCGCTGAGTGGTGGCGAACATACGCATCGTATCTTCGAGGGTCGCTGAAGCGGGTAGCGCGTGCATATCGGGGCGCGGCACCATGAGTTCGTGCACCTGGACCTGGCTCAGCCCCATCGCGTTCTGAATAAAACGAGCTTCGCTCGCAGGCAGAAGGCCACGATCGCGAGCCTGCTGAATCATTACCTGCAATTCCTCCGCGGAACGCACGAGCGTATGGCTATGCGGAGCTACGACGCCGAGGGCGCCAACGAGTCTCTCGGCGATGCCGTCGAGCAAATCAATGGCCCAGCTAAACGTATGGAGGAACCAATGAAAAGGCCTGGCAATTAGCAGCGCGACGCGCTCGGCACGCGCGAGGCTGAGACTCTTGGGTACGAGCTCGCCGAAAATCACCTGCAGGACAGTGAGGAGACCGAAAACGACGACGAGGGCGACACCATGCGCGACGACGGCGGCCCAGGGGCGCGCGACCTGCTCGACAAATGGGCGGACAATCGCGGCCAGAGTGATCTCACCGAGATAGCCCAGCGAAAGGCTGGCGATCGTGATGCCTACCTGCACGCCGGAGACGACGCGACTGAGGTCGCTGACGAGCAGTTCGACAATTTTGGCGCGCGGGTCACCCTTTTCGACAAGCTGGCGAACACGCGAAAGCCTTACCGCGACCAGCGAAAATTCCGCAGCCGCGAAAAAAGCGTTCATGCTGATCAGGAAAACGATGCCAAAAACGTGGAGCGCGCTCATCGCCCGGAGCCCTCGCGGCGCAGGATTCGCCGTGCAAAACGATTCTAACAAGACAGGCTCGGCAACGGGAGAAATCCGGGAAAGGCGTTGTTCGTCAGTGTCGGTGCGTTTCGGGAAGCATAAGGCGATCGGGATCTAACGCTGCGACGCCTTACCGGAGGCCACGCGGTCGTTGTAATCGGCGGATTTGCCGCGCGGCACGGTCAGCGAGGTCCAATCGTCGAATGCGAGATGCTTTGCGATATAGACGATTTGACCGATGTGGTAGGCGTAGTGCGCGACCTGGCGGTTGATCGCCTGCATTACGGAATGCCGCTCGTTGCGGATGCGAATCGTGCGGCCCAGATCGGCGTCGGTCAAAGGTACCAGGGCCTCGAAAACGATCTTCCAGGACGCCTCCCACACCTCCTGGATTTCGGTACGAGTTTGCGGCGGTGCACGGAACTCGTCGTCGCGGTTGCGGTCAGGCTTCTCGCCGTCAGAGGTAAGAAAATCCGTCCAGCGCGAGCGCATGTTGCCAGTCAGGTGCTTCACGATGATGGCGATCGAATTGGACTCGGCATCGAGCGCGACCGTGAGGTCTTCGTCTGAAACCTGCGACATGGCCTGGTCGCCGAGTTCCTTGTAGTAGCGCAGAAGCGTGATGGAGTCTGCGAGGTAGGACGTGGTGAATTCGAGCGCCATGGCCCGATTGTGCATTTTCTGAGTTTCCGGCGCAAGAGTTCACGGCAATGTTCGCCAGTTAATTTATTGATGGGAATTCGGGTGAGTGCTTCTATGATGAGTTTTTGAGAGAGGGAACGATGGAAGTGTTTCTGAGGGCGACCGAGGTAATCGACTGGACGCACCCTTCCGTGAGTGCGAAAGCTAAGGAGCTATCTGAGGGCGCTCGCGACGCGTCGGAGATTGCGCGGCGCTGTTTTGAGTGGGTTCGGGACGGTATCCAGCACAGCTCTGATTTCAAGCGCAATCCGGTTACGTGCAATGCATCGGATGTGTTGCGCGAGGGCACCGGATACTGCTACGCGAAGAGCCATCTGCTGGCCGCAATCCTCCGCGCGAATGGCGTGGCGACTGGATTCTGCTACCAGAGGCTCAGCATTGACGAAACAGGACCGCCCTATTCTCTCCACGGACTGAACGCGGTGCACCTGCCGGAATTCGGCTGGTATCGAATCGATCCCCGTGGCAACAAGGAAGGCGTGGACGCCCAGTTCTCGCCGCCTGTCGAGCGGCTGGCATTTCGGATCGCGTTTCCGGAAGAACAGCTTTTCCCGCAAATTCTCGCCGATCCCCTTCCGGTGGTCGTCAACGCGTTGCGCGCACACTCGACATGGGATGCGATGTATCGCAATCTGCCGGATTGGGAGCTCGCTTCCCTGCCGGACGCGTAACCCGTGAGGAATCGAATGTCGAAATTTCGCCAAGCACGATTGCCGGGCACGATCCCGACGCTTCGGAATCGTGCCCCACGAAATCATCTCCAACGGTCGCGCGACGGGCTAAATGATGGAGCAAGGCAGGTGGCCTATTGAGTGCGACGGCGAGCGCATAAGGCCATTGTTGAGGTTCTGCGACGTGCGCTAGAATGCTCGCGCGTTAGCGGAGAAGGAGACTTCCCAGAAGCAGAGGCGAAATGAGCTCGGCGTCAAACAAAGCGGCTGAACCACAGCGAAAAGGCGACTTCGAGAAATCGCTCGTTCGACTCGAGGAAGTCGTGAAGCGCCTGGAGAGCACAGACCTTTCGCTCGACGAGGCGATGAAGCTTTTCGAAGAGGGCGTCAAGCTTTCACGCGAATGCCAGAAGCAGCTCGAAGAAGCCGAGGGCCGCGTCGAAATTCTCCTGAAGAAGGCGGACGGCAAAATCTCCGCGGAGCCATTCGAGCCCGAAGATGAATCGTCGTAACGGCTACTGTTCGTTGCGCCAGTCGTTTCTACACTCGTTGAGTTGTTTCAGTCCCACGAAGACGCGGGCATGAAACTCCCGGAGTTTTATCAGGCCGATCTTGATGCAGTCGAAGCCGGTCTGGAGCGGCTCGTTCCACCGGAAGATACGGCGCCGACATCCATTCACCGCGCGATGCGGTACAGCGTCTTCGCGGGCGGCAAGCGGATCCGCCCGGTCCTTTGCCTCGAGGCGGCACGCATGTTTACAGACAATACGGAGGGTGCGGTGCAGGTTGGATGTGCGATCGAGTTCATCCACACGTACTCGCTGATCCACGACGATCTTCCGGCGCTGGACAACGACGATCTGCGGCGCGGCAAACCCACAAACCACAAGGTCTTCGGCGAGGCGATCGCGATTCTGGCCGGCGACGCGCTGCTGACGCTGGCATTCCAAACACTCGCGGCAGCACCAGTGGAAGCGCAGCGACGGTTGAAAATCCTTGGTGCGGTCGCGCGTGCTGCCGGGACCGACCGGGGAATGATTGGCGGGCAGGTCGCCGATATCGAGGCGGAACGCAAGCCAGTGGACGATGCGAGCCTTGAATACATCCATCGCTCGAAGACGGCCGCGCTGATACGCGCGTCAGTGGTTTCAGGGGCGCTGGCGGGCGGCGCGGAACAGCCGGATATCACGCGCCTTATCGGATTCGGTGAGAATATCGGCTGGGCTTTCCAGGTGGTGGACGACCTTCTCGACGTGGAGGAATCGTCGGCCGCGCTCGGGAAAACGGCGGGCAAAGATCAGGCACAGCAGAAGGCCACCTATCCGGCGCTTTACGGGCTCGACAAATCGCGTGCGATTGCGGCTGATTTGGAGGCCAAGGCGCTCGCGGAACTCGATGGGTACGGCGAGCGGGGCGCGAGGCTACGCCAAGTCGGCGAATTTCTGGTGGCGCGTCGGTCTTGATTTGGCGATGAAGATGTCAGGACGTCCCTTCCCTCGCGCACCGCACAAAAGACAAACGAAACCAGGAAAAGAACGGCTCGATCTGCTGCTCGTTGCCCAGGGACTGGCGCCGTCGCGGGAGCGAGCCCAAGCTTTGGTGCTCGCCGGGCAAATCCGGGTGAATGGCGCGAAGGTGGACAAGGCCGGCACGCAAGTGGCCACCGATGCGCGCGTCGAGATTGCCGGTGAACCGTTACGTTACGCGAGCCGCGGAGGACTGAAGCTGGAAGGAGCGCTCGAAGATTTCGCGCTGAGTCCACGAGATCGCGTTTGCATGGATGTGGGAAGTTCGACGGGAGGATTCACGGATTGTCTGCTGCAAAATGGCGCAAGCAAGGTTTTTGCCGTGGATGTGACCATTGACCAGATCGACTGGAGACTGCGAAAAGACGCGCGCGTGGCGACGGTGGAACGGAACGCGCGATATCTTCGTGCCGAGGATATCGGCGAGCCGGTAGATCTCGTGACCGCGGATGTGTCTTTCATATCGGTGAGCAAGATACTCGAGGGGATTGTCCGGGTTGGGTCGCGCGGCGCCGATTTTCTGATTTTGATCAAGCCGCAATTCGAGCTCGACAAGCGCGACGTGGGTAAGGGTGGAATTGTCCGCGACGCCGCGCTGCACCAAAAAGCGATCGAGCGCGTGCTGGCCGCAGCAGCGGAATCAGGGCTGGAAATCGTAGGTGTTCGGCCCAGCCATCTGACTGGCACCAAAGGAAATCAGGAGTTTTTTCTGCACGCCCGGCGCCGCGAGTAGAATAGAATGCAGCGTTCAAACCGATGATTCGAGCTGCAGGCATTATCTCCAAACCGAATCGAGAGCTACTTTCCTCGGTCGTGCCGCCATTGATCCAGTGGCTCCGCGAACGAAAGATCGAGGTATTCGTGGATCAGGAGACTGAGGATTGCGTGGACCCTGGCGCGCCAATCGTGGCGCGGGATGGGCTCGCATCCCAAGTCGATCTGCTGATCGTGCTCGGGGGAGATGGAACGCTTCTTTCAGCCGCACGGGCGCTGGGCAATCATAAGGTTCCGATACTGGCCGTCAATCTGGGCGGGCTGGGATTTCTCACCAGCGTCACGCTCGACGAACTTTATCCGCTTCTCGAACAGGTCGCTGCAGGAAAACATCGCACGAGCGAACGCATGATGCTCGATGCAACGATTGTGCGGGGCGGGCAAGCTGCCGAGATGCAGTGCGCGCTGAACGACGCAGTGGTGAACAAAGCGGCGCTCGCCCGCATGCTGGATTTCGACGTGCACGTGGATGGCAACCACGTGGGGCGCTATCGCGCCGATGGATTGGTTGTCGCGACGCCAACCGGATCAACCGCGTATTCGCTCGCGGCTGGCGGGCCGATCATCGATCCCGATCTCGACGCGTTTGTGATCACACCGATCTGCCCGCACATGCTGACAAATCGGCCGCTCGTGGTTCCCGACACAGCGCGCATTGACCTGGATTTCACCGCGGCCGACGAACCCGTGTACATCACGCTCGACGGACAAATCGGATTTCAGCTCAAACCGAGGGACCGCGTGACGATCACGAAATCGAAGAGCCGCGTGGCGCTGGTGCGGCCCCCTTCAAAGACCTATTTCGAAGTGCTCCGCAACAAACTTAAATGGGGCGAGCGGTAGACAAGGATTTGGCCTACGTAGCAAACGAAACCGAGAGAGATTCTTCGGCCAGCAAGAAACCATCCCGCCGAACTCAGCATGACGATCCTGATCGGATCGTTACTTCACCTTAAGCACCACAAGCGTGCGGTCGTCCGCTGGATGTTGCCCGCCAGAAAAAGAGTCCGCTTCCTCGAGAATTCGGTCAGCGAGACCGTCTGCTGACAGGTTAGGGTTGTCGCAGGCCAGCGTCGCCACGCGAGCGGCACCGAAGAACTCCCCAGCGCGGTTTTGCGCATCGCCGACGCCATCGGAGTAGAAAACGATGATGTCGCCGGGGTCGAGAATGAGTGTTCGCTCTTCATAGGTTGCTTCCTCAAAAATCCCAAGCGGAAATCCAACCAAAGGAATCTTCTCGCAGCGCCCGTCATGATACAGCAGCGGCTGCTCCTGGCCCGCGTTGGCAATGCGCAGGCGACGGCGCTGGCGGTTCCACGTGGCAAAACAAAGCGTCATGAAGCGGCCTTCAATCATGCGCTCGCCCAGGAAGCCATTGAGAGCTCGGAGCATGTTCGCAGGACGCGGCTTCTGGGCCCCGAGGCTGCGCAGCGTGCCGACGGCGACCGCGCCGTACAGCGCGGCCGCGCTTCCCTTCCCGCTAACATCGCCGAGGGCGATTCCTAGATCGTTAGGTCCGTAACGCATGAAATCGTACAGGTCACCGCTGAGCTCCCGCGAGGAGACAACTCGCGCAGCGATGTCCAAGCCGAATTCAGGACCGGGCAATCGAGGGAGCAGCGCACCCTGGATGCGGCGAGCGGCATTGAGATCGCGCTCCATGCGGCTCTCGTCGCGCGCGACTTGTTCGTAAAGGCGCGCGTTTTCAATCGAGACCGCGAGATGCGCAGCGAGGATCGAAAGTACCTGCACGTGATCCGGCGTGAAATAATTGAGTTGGGGGCTCTCAAGGTCCATGACGCCGACAACGCGCGTCTTGTAAATCATGGGTACGGCAAGCTCCGAACGAGTCTCGGCATTCACCATGCGGTAGCGTGGATCGAGCGCGACATCGGGAACAACGACCGGGCGGCGAATCTTCGCGGCCGCGCCGACGATTCCTTCGTGAGCGGGAACGACCGATTTCTCCTGCACGCGCTGGCCGAACTTTACCGTGACACGATGACGAAACACGGCGGCGGTCTCATCGTAAAGAAGAATACTGAAAATCTGGTAGTCGATCAGCCGCTTCGTGAGTTCAGCGGCACGCCGCAACACTTCTTCCACCTGGAGCGTGGCGCTCGCCTCTCGGCCGATTTCGTTGAGCAGGAGAAGCGTTTCGGCCTGTTTTTGGGCGCTTTCAAAAAGTCGAGCGTTCTCGACCGCTGTACCGATGCGGCTGGCGACGAGCGTGAGGATGGTCTGCTGATTCGGCGTAAAGTAGTCCGGCTGGCGGCTTTCGATATCCATCACGCCGATCACGCGGCCGCGAACGATGAGCGGTACGGCCAGCTCCGAGCGGACTTCCTCGACCGCGGAGAGATAGCGGGGATCTTGGAGGACATCGCCGACACGAATGGCCTGACCGGTGGTGGCGGCGGCTCCGATAATTCCGTCGCCCATGGGAATCCGCCAGTGCTCGATCACTTCGGGGCGATGGCCGATGGCGAAGCGGACGTACAGATCGTTGGTGCTCTCCTCGGGAAGGAGGACGGCGAATATCTCGAAGTCCATCAGGCGCTTAACCTGCTGCGCGGCGCTGGCAAGAACCTGGTCGAGATTCAGCGACGAATTGATTTCATGGCTGATCTCGGCGAGGACGGCTAGCGTCTCCGCAGGGATTTCCGACGCCAAATTGAGGTCTTTCGAGTCCATTTATGATTGGTGAGCGCGCCCTCAATTCCGAAGCAGTGCTGCGTGCGCCGGGTTCGCGAGCGGCACTCCGATTCCGCGCGTCGCGGACGTGAAACGTCTCATTATAACAGGCGAGCGATGAGACTTCGGGGCATACTACAGCGCCCCAATAAAAATTTATCGAGGAGTAGGGTGAAGGATGCAGACGTCTTTGAGATTGCGATATCTTTCGGCGTAGTCGAGTCCGTAACCGACCACGAATTCATTCGGAATGGTAAATCCAATGTAATTGCCCTCCACCGGCTTTAGACGGCGCGATGGTTTGTCGAGCAGCGCGGCCAACTTGAGCGTTTTCGGACGGCGCTGACGAAGAACCCGCAAAAGATAGTTGGCGGTGAGGCCGGTATCAAGGATGTCCTCCACGAGAATCACGTTCAACCCCGCAACGTTGTTGTCCAAATCCTTCAGCATGCGGACTTGGCCAGAAGATTCTTTTGTTTTGCCGTAGCTCGCGACGGCGATGAAATCAATGGAGGTTTCGAGATCAATTTCGCGGGCGAGATCGGCGAGAAAAAAACAGGCGCCCTTGAGCACGCCAATCAAATGGACGCGCTGTCCCTTGAAGTCCCGCGTGATCTGACGAGCCACCGCGCGCACGCGTCTCTCAATGTCCGCGTGACGAATTCGAACCTTCAAACCCTCTCTTCGAGCGAATGGCATCAGATCCCGCTCCCGCGGCAGGTCGGCCAGTCTATCTCAGGCGAATCAGAGTGACAAGGCGAGTCGTGGACGTTGCTGGCTAGTGAGCGGCGCGCGACGGCGTCGCCGGCTGAAGCGGTTGAGTAGTGCTGCTGTTTTGCGATGCCGGGGATTGGGATGGCCGATCGGGACGGGGAAAATCGTAGATGCCCCAAGGGTCGGTCGCCATAAGAATGCGATTTGGTTCGACGAGGATGGATGTAATTCTTAACGACGTTCCGCCGGAAATCACCGGGTAGTAGGAATCCATGCGGTTCCCACCCTTATCGAGGTGCACGAGGACATCGTTGATAGCGGTCCAAACCTCCTGGGTTTCCGGGTCCACACCGACGGCCGTGATCACCGGCTTTTCCGAAGTGCGTTTGGAGGGATCGTCAAGCGCGAGGCGAACCGTGGCAGCCGCGCGATACAGTCCGAAGCCTGGACGACCATGGAATCCGTCGCGGCCGTCCGGGAAGTGGTCAGCGAAGTTGCCGCCAGTGTCGCCGGGGCTCGGGCCAGCCCCGCCGAAGTTCGGACTCGCACCTCCGAGAGCTGCGCCTGCGCCGCCCCCATCGTGGAATCCTCCTCTCAGTCCATCATGAAACATGTCCCCGAATCCCATGCCAAACATTCCCGGCATGAACATCCCCTGCCCGTAGGCCAATCCGAGGTCGGGATTTCCAGCGTCGCCGAAGGTGGAGGAGCTTGAATCCAATGCGTCCGGCGAGCCGTCCGAACTGAAGTCGAGGATATTTCCATCGAAGGTCGTCGTTCCAGCCATAGAAGAGGAAATTGGAGAAGGTGATGACGTTGAATACGCCGCGGACGAAGACGCACGAGTCCCCGGGCCGGCACGGGCCCTGCTCCCAACCGACAGTGCGGTCAAAGAGCGCAAATCGGTCCACGCACCCACAGACTCTGGTCCGTACAATCCTGACATCGTGTAGCCCAGCTGAATTTCATGCCCGGTGCGCCCGGCAACAGGCTCAAACTGATTGGCCGATATGACAGAGCCGTACGCAGAGTAGCCAAAACGATCGAATCGCTGAAGTGTTGGATCAGGAAGGGACGTGAACGCAAAATAGATGTTCCCGCCATGGTCGCCGGTAATTCGTCCGTGGTCCATCACGGACTCTCTAGGGGCCTCGGCGTTCGACTGATCCGCGGGATCGCCGAAAGTCCGAATCGTAGCCCCCTTCTCGTCCATAATCTGCACGAGTTGCTTCGATTGCAACGTCGTGACGGCGAATTGACCGTCGGAAAGAGCAACGACGGAGGTCGGAGCTGTCACGTGGATTGTGGCGAGCATGGAACCGTCGGGAGCAAAGATCTTGATCGCGTTATCGCCGCGATCAACGACGAACAGACGGCCGCGCGAGTCAACGTCGATCGCGACAGCGTAACGGATCGTCGCGCCATGTGAATTGGCATTTGGAAACTGATCGAGGCGTTTGCCCGTCGCGTCAAATATCGAAATGATGCTGGCTGGCTCCGCGAGGACAAAGTAACGGCCTGAAGAGTCCCGTTTAATTGCAGCGACGCCCGGACCGACGGTTGGAAATACGCGCGATTGAGCGCGCAGAACGTTCTGGAGGCCTTGCCCTGAAACGCGCGGAACCGCCACTGCCGCCAGAGAGATACCAATAGCCGCAGCAAATAGCCGGAGTTGTATACCGCCAACCATTCCCCGCCTCACCATTGGGCGTAATTACCCTTCAGTTTTTATTCCCACGTGCGACGCAGAAAGTTCCCAGAAGACACGTCGAGAGGCTAGGTGAGTAGTGGCGTGACGCCAAGAATGGGTGCCGGACACGGTGCCGAAAGATCGGAACTGTGCCCCTACGGAGGAGGATCAGGGGTAATTTCGCCGTTGCCGTCCCCCAAGGATCCGCTTGGCGTACGCTGCAAACGGTTGCTAAGACAGCCCGATGATCCGGCCGGTCTCGAGGTCTATGTCAATTTCGTAGTACCCGGGTCGTGTGGAGAGCCCGGGCATGGTGCTCATGCTGCCCAGCAGCGGATAGAGGAAACCAGCCCCGACACTGGCGCGAATGTCGCGTACCGGGACGATGAAGCCGGTAGGCGCGCCCTTAAGGTTTGGGTCGTGGCTCAGGCTCAAGTGCGTCTTCGCCATGCAGATGGGCAGCTGATTGAAGCCGAGGCGATTGTATAGAGCGATCTTCTTCTCGGCTTCCGGCGAATACTCCACCCCGGCTCCCCCGTAAATATCGCGAACAATCGTTTCGATTTTCTCCTTGATTCCCATTTCGAGCGGATACAGAAACTTGAATTTCCCCGGCTGCTCGCACGCGGATATAACTGCCTTCCCAAGCTCGACGGCGCCCAGGCCGCCTTCAGCCCAGTGATTGGACATGACAGCGTCGTGGGCCCCCGCCTGTACGGCCAGCTTGCGAACAAGATCGATCTCCGCCGGGGTGTCCGTGTGGAACCGATTGACCGCGACCACCACAGCGATGCCGAAGAGGCGCGCGTTTTGAATCATTTTGGCCAGATTGGCGCAGCCTTTCTCGAGCAGGGCCAAATTCTCCTCGAGATAGTCATGATGCAACGGCTGACCCGCAACGACTTTTGGGCCTCCTCCATGCATCTTCAGCGCGCGAATCGTGGCTACAAGAACCACGCAGTTGGGCGCTAGACCGCTATACCGGCATTTGATATTGCAGAACTTTTCCATGCCGATATCCGCGCCAAAACCCGCTTCCGTGAGCACATAGCCGTCTGCACCTACAAGCTTGAGTGCGATTTGATCCGCGACGATCGAAGAGTTGCCGTGCGCGATATTCGCAAATGGTCCGGCGTGGACAAATGCTGGCGTGCCCTCAAGCGTCTGCATTAGGTTGGGCATGATCGCGTCTTTCATCAAAACGGTGAGCGCGCCGCCAGTACCGAGATCGTCCGCTGTGATCGCTTCGCCCGCCCGGCTTGTGCCGATCACCATGGCGCCCAGGCGTTCCCGCATGTCAGCGAGGCTGGTCGTGAGCGCGAGGATCGCCATGATCTCGCTCGCGACGGCAATGTCGTACCCGGTCACGCGGGTCATGCCCTTCTCTTCAGGCCCCTGCCCGATGGTAATCTGGCGCAGCATGCGGTCGTTCGTGTCCGTTACTCGGCGCCAGGTGATGCTGTCGGGGTCAATATCTAGTCGCGAAAATCGGCTGCGCTCTTCCGGCGTGAGAGTGTTGGGGTCCGTCTTCGCGATGCCGAGCTTGCGCAACCGGCGCAACATGACAGGCGAAAAACGACGGCTGCCGTCCTTGGCTGGCGGACACAGGCGCTCGAACAGGGCTTCATCCTTCTGCTGAGCTTCGTGCATCACGCGCGTATCAATGGCAGCGGCCAATAAGTTATTGGCGGCCGTGATGGCGTGAATGTCGCCGGTCAGATGGAGATTGAACTCCTCCATCGGAACGATTTGGCTGTAGCCGCCGCCCGCGGCACCGCCCTTGATTCCAAACGTGGGGCCCTGGCTCGGCTGACGCACGCAGGTGAAAACTTTCTTGCCGAGGTGCGCGCCGAGCGCCTGGCTAAGGCCGACAGTCGTGGTGGTCTTGCCCTCGCCGAGCGGTGTTGGAGTGATTGCGGTGACGACCACATACTTCCCGCTGGGACTGTTTTTCAGGCGGTCGCGGATCGAGAGATGCACCTTCGCCTTGCTCTTGCCATACAAATCGAGCTCGTCCGAGAGAATGCCCGCTTCGGCCGCGATCTTCTCGATCGGAATGGGTTTGACAGCCTGAGCGATGTCAATATCGCTGGGCACGCGCGCGAGCATGTTCTGCAATTTGTGCGGCATCGTTCTTCCCCCTGGCGGCAATAAAGATCAGCTACTGAATCTAGGGATTCGCGGCAGTTGAAGGGCAGCGCGAAAACACGGTATTCGTGAAGTCCGTGACCCGGACGATTACCGTATACGGAGGTTTGCAGAGTTGTCAAGAAACAACGCGGGGCGACTTTTGACGGCGGCAAGTGAATCGTGGAACCGTTTCGCAATGTGAAAAGGATTCGATAAGCTGGGAAATCGAGGAGGTGTGAATCTGTGAACGAGAGCAAAATAGCGGAGCCTTGGTTGAAAGGCACACTGACTGAAGTGCCGGCCGTATTTCGAGCTGTATTGCACGCTCTTGAGCTGGCGAAGGAAGACATCGAGCGGTGGTGCGGGGGCCTGACCGATGAACAGCTGAACGCGCGGCCAGCTGGAATTGCGCCGCTAGCATTCCATGTGCGCCACATCGCCCGAAGCATCGACAGGCTGCTGACTTACGCCGAGGGCCGCCAGCTCGACGACCAGCAAATCGCGGCGCTTAAGACCGAGCTGGATTCGAGTGTGACGCGCGGCGAACTTTTCTACGAATTTGCCGAAGCTCTGGATCACGCTGCGGCTAGGATTCGCGCGCTAATTCCGGCGCGGTTGGACGAACCGAGGAAGGTCGGAAAACGAGCATTGCCGACGACGGTCGGCGGCCTGCTGGTTCACGTGGCCGACCACACGCAACGGCACGTGGGGCAGGCGGTTACAACCGCGAAAATTGTGGTGGCGCAGAACCGCTAGGTGCGAGCTTCGCCTGGCTCGCGAACAACGGCAGCTTCCTTATCCACAAACTGCGCAGCCTCGGTCGAGCCCTCAAGAGCCATGGTAGAACATGTGCCGCTCGTGACAATTTCCTGAACCGCGTCGAAGTATCCGGTGCCAACGAATTGCTGGTGCTTCACCGCTTCGTAACCGTGCGCATCTTCGCTCTTGAATTCTTCATCCTGCAGGCGGCAATAGGCGGTCATCCCGGAATTCTTGTAGCCGCGAGCCAACTCAAACATGGAATGATTCAGCGCGTGGAAACCGGCAAGTGTGATGAATTGGAACTTGTAGCCCAGGCGCGCCAGATCTCGCTGGAAGCTTGCGATCGTGCCGTCATCCAGATTCTTGCGCCAGTTGAACGACGGCGAACAGTTGTACGCGAGCATCTTGCCCGGAAACTGGGCATGCACGCCGTCGGCAAATTCGCGCGCTTCGTGCAGATCGGGAGTTGACGTCTCGCACCAAATCAGGTCCGCATAAGGCGCGTAGGATATCGCCCGGGCGATGGCTGCCTTCGTTCCGGACCGTGTGCGGAAAAATCCTTCGGACGTGCGCTCGCCGGTGAGGAATTCGCGATCGCGCGGGTCAACGTCATTCGTCAGAAGAGCCGCAGCCTCGGAGTCGGTTCGTGCGATCAAAACGGTGGGAACCCCGCTCACGTCCGCAGCCAGGCGCGCGGCAACCAACTTTTGAATCGCCTCCACGGTAGGGACCAGGACTTTGCCGCCCAGATGGCCGCATTTCTTCGCCGAAGACAACTGATCCTCAAAATGGACGCCCGCAGCCCCGGCCTCGATCATGGCTTTCATCAATTCGAAGGCGTTCAAATTGCCGCCGAATCCCGCTTCCGCGTCAGCTACCAGGGGCGCGAGCCAATATGTTTCGTTCCTGCCTTCCGAATGGTGGATCTGGTCCGCACGAAGGAGAGATTGATTGAGACGGCGCACAAGATTCGGGACGCTGTCGGCTGGATACAAACTCTGGTCGGGGTACATCTGTGCCGCGTCGTTGGCATCGGCGGCAACCTGCCAGCCGCTCACATAGATTGCCTTTAAACCAGCGGCCACTTGCTGCACTGCTTGATTGCCCGACATCGCGCCCAAGGCGGCAGTATAGGATTCAGAGTGAAGCAGGCTCCAAAGGCGCTCGGCTCCAAGCCGGGCGAGCGAGTGCTCGATATGCACCGAGCCGCGCAAGTGCTCGACGTTCTGCCGGCTGTAGGGACGCTTGATTCCCGCCCACCGGGGATTCATGTTCCAGTCTGTCTCCAAGTTCAGGGCTTTGCCGTTGTTGCTTGGCACCTTGGGTCTCCTCGCTAAGCGTAAGATTACCAATCGATTCCACACATGGACTGGGCGTTTACGCGCACCTCACACCACATCAAGAAATCAAAAGTGGGATCACGCGAAGAGTGGGGACCTTCGCTCCCGAGGTCTGCGCCAAAATCAAAACCGCGGGCAGATGACTCGGTGTGAGGTATTCGGTCAGGATGTAGCCGGTTTCACATTCCGGTATCAGAAGGTCGAACCACTCTACGGCGGGCTGCTTGTTAAGTCCAACTGATTATCACGATCGTTCCGATAAGAACGTGTTATCGTGACCTCCGTCAAGCAATCCCCTGCCCAGCCCCGGAGGCGCTCATGCAAATCGACCAAATCGAGACATTTCTGGCCATCGTCACCTACGGCGGATTTCACAAGGCCGCCGAGGCGTTACACGTGAGCCAGCCGGCTATTAGCGGTCGCATTCGGGCGCTCGAGCGGTCTGTTGGGGCAGAGCTCTTGACGCGCGGGCGGACGCGGCCCTTGTTGTCACCCGCAGGCAAGGCTTTGCGGCCCCACGCCGAACAGCTCCTGCGCACTGTGGCGATGGCGCGGCAGGCCATCCATGAACTACAGCCACATACTGCCGGGGCGCTGCGGATTGCGGCGTCACTGTCGGTCTGCACGTACCTGATGCCGGATGTCATGCAGGAATACAAAACCGCCAATCCTAAGGTGATGGTCCATCTTCGTTCGGGAAACTCAGTGCAGGTACTCAAAATGGTTTTGGAGGGCGAAGCTGACATCGGCGTGGCACGTTCCCTGAACCATCCGGAAGTGGAAACGATGACGCTGCGCGATGATCCTCTGCTCTTGGTGGGACATCGTGGCCACCGGGCCGCGACCAAGCGGCAAGTCCGGCTCGAGGAAGTCGAATCCTGGCCGCTGATTTTCTACGATCGCGGCTCAAGCGATTGGACGCTCACACAAGGCCTTTTCCGGCGCGCGGGATTGTTGCCCAATGTCGTGCTTGAGGTGGAAACGATCGAGGCAGCCAAACGCATGGTCGAGCGGAAGCTCGGATTCAGTTTTCTTCCACAGATCGCGCTGACGCAAGAGCTTCGCCAAGGCAAGCTTGTGTCCATCGAAATCGTCGACGCTGAACCACTGCGGCGGAATCTCGACGTGATTCATCCGCGCCTTCGTCCGCTGGCGAAGGAGGCGCTCGACCTTTTGGCGCTGTTGCGATCCGCGGCTGACACTTCGCTGCCGGCGATGCGTAGGACCGGGAAACGCCCGCGCAACCCAGCAAGCTAGGCGTCGTGGTAGGGAGCGTCTATAATCGCGGCGCGGAATTCAATCGACTCCGGCGAAGGACGCGCCGATCGCGGAGCGTTCGGCAAAATCCAGTCACCCAGGAGGGTTCACACGTGTACTACCAGCCCGGCAAAACCAACCATGGCCTTCCGCGCGACCCTTTCAAATCGTGCGTGATTCCGCGGCCGATCGGATGGATTTCCACCATCAGCCTGGACGGTCTGCACAATCTTGCACCGTTCAGCCAGTTTCAGAACCTGACGTTTGATCCTCCGTATGTGATGTTTGCTTTGAACCAAACAACGAAGGGGCGCAGGAAGGACACCGTCGTCAATACGGAGCTGACGGGCGAGTTCGTTTGGAACATGGCGACGTACGATCTGCGAGAAGCGGTGAACAAATCAGCTGAAGAAGTCGCTCCCGACGTGGACGAATTCGAACTCGCGGGCGTCACCAAGGCGCCCTCCCAGATTGTGAAGGCCTGCCGCGTTGCGGAATCACCGGTGCATTTCGAGTGCGCCTACCATCAGACGATTCGGCTACCCGGCAACGGCACGATGGGCACGGTTGATATCGTGTTCGGCCGCGTGATTGGAATCCACATTAAGGATGATGTGATCGGAGCGGACGGACGCATTGAGGTGCTGAAGATTCGTCCGATTGCGCGGCTGGGATATCACGACTACACAAGCGTGGAATCCATATTCCAGATGGTGATTCCCGGAAACGACAAGCGCAGGCTGGAGGGGATGGAGGGTTCTGCGCGGTTTTGACGGGTGCCAGATACGGCGCTACGAAGCCTTCTCTTGCACGGAGACGATATATTCCGAGTACGATCCCTTGAAATCCTCCACACGCCCATTCGCGAAATGCCAGATGCGCGTGGCGACTTCGTCAATCACGTCGTGGTCGTGGGTCACCAGAAGCACAGTTCCCAAATATTTTTGCAGGGAAATATTCAGAGCGTTGATCGATTCGAGATCCAGGTGGTTTGTGGGCTCGTCGAGAACCAGCACGTTGGGCTTCTGCAGCATTAGGCGGCAGAATATTAGCCGCGCCGACTCGCCCCCCGAGAGCGCGCCGGTCTGCTTTAAGGCGTCCTCGCCGCTGAAAAGCATCTGGCCCAACAGGCCGCGAAGCTCTTCCTGCGCCGCTTGCGGCTTGAACTGGTGCAGCCATTCGATGACGGTCATGCCCTTCACGATCGAATCGGAATGGTCCTGCGCGAAATAGCCCACGGCGACGTTGTGTCCCCACACAACGATGCCGCCGTCCACCGGAAACTCCTTGTCGGAATCTTCGACGAATCCAGTGGCGTTGCGTATCAGGGACTTCAGCAGCGTCGTCTTGCCCGAACCGTTGCGGCCCATGAGCGCGATCTTTTCTCCGCGATCCACATTCGCCGTGAACGGCTGTATTACCTTCACGCCATCGTAGGATTTGGCGATGCTTTTGATTTCGAGCGGGTGGCGTCCCGAATGTTGATCCATCTGAAAGCGGATGAACGGCCGGGCGATATTCGAGCGGGCAAGGTCGGCAGACTGCAGACGCTCGACTTCCTTCTTCCGGGAAGTCGCCTGCGCCGAACGCGTACCAGCCGAGAAGCGCGCGATGAATTCATTTAGCTGGGCGATTTTTCGTTCGCGCTGAGCATTTTCCGATTCGATGCGGGAGCGAATCGAGGTCTTGGCGAGCACCATGTCGTCGTACCCGCCGTTGTACATGATCACGGTCTGGTAGTCGATGTCCGCCGTGTGCGTGCAGACGCTATTCAGAAAATGGCGGTCGTGCGAAATCACGATCAGCACGCCTTCGTATTCGATCAGATAATCCTGAAGCCAGTGGACCGAATCAAGGTCCAAGTGGTTGGTCGGCTCGTCGAGCAACAGCGCGGGCGGGCTGCCGAAAAGCGCCTGCGCCAGCAGCACGCGGACCTTTTGCCCGCCCTGAAGTTCGCGCATCTTGCGCTCATGCAGCGGTTCTTCCAAACCAAGGCCATCGAGGAGCACTGCCGCATCGGACTCCGCGGTGTAGCCATTTTCTTCGCCGACGATCCCTTCAAGCTCCGCCAGCCGCATGCCGTCCTTGTCTGTCAGCGCGTCGTGGGGTTTGGCGTACAGCGCATCTCGCTCCTCCAGAGTCTTCCAGAGGCGCGCGTTACCCATGATGACGGTATCGATCACGCGAAACTCGTCGAACGCGAACTGGTCCTGGCGCAAGATGCCGAATTTCTTCGGCCGCGTAACGTCGCCTTTGGTAGGCTCGATGTCACCGGTCAAGATGCGCATGAGAGTGGTCTTCCCCGCACCGTTCGGGCCGCTAATCGCGTATCGCCGCCCAGCGAAGAAAGTGGCATTCACGTCCTCGAACAAGACTCGGGGACCGAAGCGCATCGTGATGTTATTAAGAGAGATCAAGGCGATCGATTATATCGTGGAATACGCGCCGGTGTTGCGCAACGAAAGCCAAACGCGATTTTCTTACACGTGCCCCCAGAAGTTACGACGCAAGATTAGCCAGTAAATCCGACACCGAAAAAGCCCGGTTCGACATTACGTACACCGCAAACAAGGAGCGCGGATCGCTCCCGTGCGACAGCGTGTACGCGCTTCCCTGAAATAGCTTCCCGAGAAATGCGTCGAGTTCCGGCTTGACCGCTTCGCGGGTCGAATCGCGGTTCGGCGCCATCAGTCGGTCGTTGATGAAAACCTCGAGGTCCTGCCCGTTGAACCGCAGCTTCCCGTTTAATTCCGCCTCGGCTTCAAGGCGCTGAAAAGCTCTGAGCGCCGCATGAGTCGCCTGCTTCAATCGGTCCTGATTCGAACCTTCAAGCGGCAACTTACGATTGTAGCGAACGCCAAGCCGGTTGTCGGTGTTGTCCACGCTATAATTCGCCTGGTGTCCGATCAAGACCACGCCGGGCCCCTCGTGCACGTGCCGGTAATCGGCGACGTCCAAGAGAAGCTCGTCGAATACCTGAGCCTTGATCCAGTTGTGAAACACAGGGATCAAGGGCTCGAGATCGACGTCCTCGGGATCCTTCGCAAGGAGTTTGACATTGACGTGCTGGAGGTTGATCGGGGAGGACATTCGGGAACTCAGACGCCGACCGCCGTCCCCATCTTGTTGTAGCAACTGTGCGCGGCATCAATGAAAAGCTGGGCTTCATCAATCAAGTAGCGGCTGGAATCGGGCGTATACGGCTGATCCGCTTTCTGGTGCGCGTCGAAAAGGTAATTCGCGAACTTCCCACCCGCGTAAGGATCCCAGAATTTCTGGGTGTCATAAAAGCGGGTCCGAAATTCGCCGATGATCTCTCCCGGGTCATCCGAGATGGCTTGGTGGTTGATCTTCACCAGGGCTTTGGCGGCACGCACCATGGACTGATACGCGGCTTTTCCGGCTTTCTCAATCTGACCGCTTTCTAGCGCAACCTGTGCCTCGAATACTTCCCTTTCGGCGGCAGCGAGGTCGAAATCCACAGAGGACACCACTTCTCCGGCGCATTCGCCGGTCGCGATATCCCCTAGAGTGTATTCGCGGGGATCACCCCAATCGCTGAAGAACGAGCGATCGGACGGATCCGCGGGCGGCTTCGCGAGATCTTCCAGCGCCTTTTTCAACTCGACTTTGCCGATGCGCTTCACGAAATCCTTGAACGTCTCTCCATGGGCACGATCAGTAACATAGCGCTCCGTTAAGCGAGTGACTACTTGCGGAATGTTCTTCGAGGGAATCGCGACCACTGGCAAACCATAGGAGCCCGCGTTGTGCTCCCACTCTCCCCCAAGAACGACCTGAAAATGCGGCACGGCAAACCCGCCGACTTTTCTGCTGACGCCATAAAATCCCAGATCGGCCACATGGTGCTGGCCGCAACTATTGAAGCATCCGCTGATTTTAATGTGCAGATGCTGGACAGATTCATCCAACTGGAAGCTTTTCTCCGCGAGTCTCTTGTGGAGCTCACCCGCCAATCCGCGAGACGACGATATCCCCAGCTTGCAGGTATCCGTGCCCGGGCATGTGACGATGTCCACGATCGCACCGGCGCCTGGATCACCCAAACCGACAGCTTCCAGCGCCTTATAAACTTCGGGCAAATCGCTCTGACTCACCCAGCGAATTGCGAAATTTTGTTCGACCGTCGAACGAATCGTTTCCTTCGTGAAGCGGCGAACAACATCGGCGAGCGACCGCAGCTGGTTGGCGGTAATGTCACCCAGCGGCAGCGCGACAGTGGCGACCACGTAGCCCAGCTGCTTCTGCGGTCGAGTATTGGTCTTCAGCCAGCGCTGAAAACCATCGGCAGCCGAGGAAGGCCAATCGCCGCCCGGTTTTAGCGGCGCTTCCTCAAATTGCTCGGCGTCCTTCACATAGCTCGTCCAACGGGGATCTTGAGGCAGCGTCTTGCGCTCTTCGAGAACCACTTCCTTGAATTTCTCGATTCCTAAGTCCTGAACCAGAAACTTGATACGAGCGCGATTGCGATTCTTCTTCTCGCCAAGCCTCGCGAAGACTCTCGCAATCGCCTGCGTCAGCGGCAGAATTTCTCCCGCGGGAACAAACGAATCAAACAATTTGGCCATGTACGGGACAGCGCCCAGACCGCCGCCGACGTACATTTGAAAGCCGCGCTTTTCCACGCCGTTTTCGCTTCGCGTGCTGGCGATGAATCCTACGTCGTGCAGATTCGTCAGGCCGCAGGCATGTTGCGCGCAGCCGCTGAATGCCGGCTTGAACTTTCGGCCAAAGTTCTGGCAATCCGGATGACCCAACAGGAACTTCGCCATCGCGCGTGAATAGGGCGTCACATCGAACGCTTCATCCCGGCAAACTCCAGCGAAGGGGCACGCCGTGACGTTGCGGACAGAGTTTCCGCAGGCCTCGCGGGTGGTGATATTCACGGCTGCAAGGCGGCGCATCAAGCTCGGCGTATCGTCGATGTGGACGTAGTGGAGCTGAAAATCCTGCCGGGTCGTGACGTGCGCGATGCTGTCGGAATACTCCTCCGCCAAATCGGCCAATGTTTCGAGCTGATCCGCATTGAGTCCGCCGCCAGGAATCTTGATGCGCTGCATCCCCGGCGCATCCCACATCGTGTTCGGGCCCTTGGTCAGCTCTCCGGAGGGATAAGACATTTCCTGAAATTTTGCGCCATCGTGTCGCTGCCCGTTGTCATAACGCTGGCCGTACGTGCCGCGGCGCAGCCTTGTTTCGGCGAAGAGGCGCTCGTCAATCTTGCCCTGCTTGCGCAGCGCGATTTCCGTTTCGAAGATATCCAACTCCCGGGCCAGGTCTTCCGGCATCGTCCCCGAGAGTTTTTCCTTCCACAGCACGTTTGAGGATTTCATGGAAGTTTGCGTCTACAAGAATAACAAATCCACCGCCGAACTGCACCCCATCGAACAAGCTCCCGCGCTACAAACATTGGATGTCACGAGGCTAGGCCGGGATTCGAGTTTGGAGCTAAGAAAGAGCTTTCGCGCCGGCTGTACGATGTCATCGTAAGGAATCGCGCGGCCAACGTCGCTTATACTACGAAGCCTGGAGGTACGTCATGGTGGAGGCGGCGAAAAGTCTATTGCTCATCGTCACCGCGCTCTTTCCCATAGTAGACCCCCTGGGAGGGAGCCCAATCTTTCTTGCGCTGACTCGAGAGTACGCATCGGACGCTCGGAAGGAACTATCGCGACGAATCGCAATCAACAGTTTCTTCCTGCTGGTTGGGTCGTATCTGATCGGTACGTACATCCTCGCGTTCTTCGGGATTTCATTGCCGGTGGTGCAGGTCGGCGGCGGTTTGATCGTCATCTCGACGGGATGGGCAATGTTGAAACAGAAGACAGACGAAGAACACACGGTGACGCGCAGAAACGTGCGACGGCAGGATCCATTCGGCCGGGCGTTTTACCCGCTGACGATGCCCCTGACCGTAGGCCCGGGATCGATTTCAGTAGCCGTTACGCTGGGCGCTAACACACATCGCCACGGACTCAACCTGCTGGCGATTGTGGTTGCGCTCGCGGGATCAGGGCTGATCGCGTACAGCATTTTTCTGTGTTATGGGTTCGCGGACCGGCTGGCAAGAATGCTGGGAGCCACAGCCATGACCGTTATCATGCAATTGGCATCGTTTCTGCTCGTGTGTATCGGAGTGCAGATTTTATGGAACGGCGCCAGCGCGCTACTGGCTTCAGTCCCTATAGCCGCGCCCTAAACCAGACTCCCAGCCTCGTCACTTAATTCCCTTCATCCAGGTGAGTATTGGACCGGAAACACTGGTATCCGGAGTGTCGATCGAAAACACAATGGACATGTGGCTTTCGCCCTTCGCGAGCAGCAGAGTGGGGCAACGTTCCGGACCGTCCTTGCAGAGTTCGTCGTGCAACAGCCGGTTGAACGGCATGAGCCCTCCGTCTACCGTTGGATCTGCGCCAATGTCCAGGGTGCCATTGGCAAGCATGATTTTAACGGAGGTCTTTTCGAGTTCAGGAAGGCTGGAGCGAGACAACTGAATTGCCGGGTCAACGGCAGGGCCACCAGGACCGCCGCCTGGCCTTGGACCGCCCGGTGGTGGGCCGAGTTCGGGGCCGCCAGGCTCACCGGCGGCACGACCCGGGAGCACGCCGGCGGCACTGAAAGCTCCGCCCGTGACGCCGCAAGTCTTGCCGGCATCAGCAAGAATCGATAGCGGGTTGGAGCCACCAATGGGCGGCGGCCGGAGCGGGGCGATATCGAATGCCGCGGCCGACATGAAGATCACTCCCTTAACCCCGACCCCCTTGGGTCCGTAGAGTTCCGGATGCCCAATGTAAGTTCCCAGCGGCATATTGCCGGCTGAATGAGCCCAGATAAATATGCGGTCGGGATTGCCGTGATACTTGGAAATGTTTGCCTCCACCCACTGAAGCATCGCCGAAATGTCCTTGGCACCATCGTCCCAGGTCGGACTACTGTGGCGCTCCATATTGACGCCGACCATTCCGTTCTTCGTCGCCCATCGTGCGATATTGTCGTAAAAGGCGTTCGCTTCCTTGTCCTGAAGCTCAATTTTATTGCCCACCCCGCCGGGAACATAAATCAGCACTGGGCGAGAACCGGTATCTTTGTCAGCCGAAAAAATATCCACCACATCCCTGGGATTGGGGCCGAATGAAACGTCTCGCAAGATTGTGATTCCAGGATACAAGGGGGTTTGATCGCTGTTGATGTCGTTCGCGGGCATCATTGGCCGGTAGAGCTTTGCGGTGCAAGGCGGATCGACGATGTGGCCCATCTTCACCAATTCCGACTCGATGTTCGCGGGAACCTGGGCTTCCGCCACTCCGGCCGCGATCGAAATTCCACAAAACGCGATAAGCGCGACCAGGAGCGCGCGAATGCTCCTTCTTCGAAGGCTCATTTTCCTTGTCTCCTCGACTGCAACGGGATGATACCACTTCCCCGGTTTCGCCTGTCTTCGCTGCGTGGGCCTGAATCTGATTTACCTTCTGCCGAGCGCACGAAGGCTGTCTCAATCGCGACCCGTGCTTTGAACCGACACGAGAAACCTCGACGGATTCAAGAAAAACCAGGTCTCGCCTTGGGACTCAAAAACAGGCGGAGGCGGGTTCCCTTCGTGCTACGATCGCTCCTCGGCCGAATCGAGAATTCTCTGCCACCGCCCCGGTGGCACTGGCAGGCTGATTTCAGTCGGACGGATGGAGCCGAGGGATTCTTGGCGCATGGACGCGACAGCTTTTGAAGTTGTCATGCGTTTTCGTGACTCGCAAGCAATCTCAGTATACACACCTGGACTGGATCCCCAGGCGCGAGCGCGTTTCTGCCGAGCATGGAACATCTTCGATAGTGATGTTTCGGACTCTTCGCGCGGTCGCTCGAAACCTTGGTGTCGAGCGTTGCATCCAAATTGACAGCACGACCAGCAGTCAATTTGGGCGTGGCGGCGAAAACCGCTGCAAGACCGGGAGCTTGCGAGCATGGAGCAGCGCCAAGAGGGTGGACGACATCGTGTCGTCATCGAGAGGGTGTCGCCGGAAATCGATTGTGGACGATTCGCGATCAAGCGTGTCGTGGGCGAATCGGTGGTTGTGGAAGCGGACGTGTTCGCAGACGGCGGAGATCAGGTCGCCTGCCAGCTCCTGTACGGGCGGGGCGCGAATGCCTTGCAATTTTCAGCGATGACCCCAGTCGGCAACGATCGCTGGCGCGCAAAGTTTCTGGTCGAAACTGTGGGATGTTACCGATATACGGTGGAAGGATGGATCGATCCTTTCCGGACCTGGCTTGTCGGCCTGAGAAAACAAGTGGATGCTGGGCAAGACGTTCACGTGGAATTGCTCATTGGAGGAGAGCTTATCGAGGAGGCGGCCGGACGGGCGTCGCGGGATGACGCTGAGCGACTCCGCCAATGGGCAGCCAGGCTGCGCGAAGCCCATGGAAGTCCGCAAGGCGTTGCTATGGCTTTTGAGGAGGCGCTGATTGAAATCATTCAGCGCTACCCTTCGCGCAGCTTCAGCAGCCGCTATGAGAAGGAGCTCAGCGTCGCCGTCGACCGTCAAAAAGCGCGTTTCTCCACTTGGTACGAAGTGTTCCCCCGATCCTGCTCCCGTCAGCCGGGCCGCCACGGAACATTTCGCGACTGCGAGCAGCGACTGGCGTACATCGCATCGATGGGCTTCGACGTCGTCTACCTCCCGCCAATTCATCCAATCGGGGTCACGTTTCGAAAGGGAAAGAACAATGTGGAAGATGCCAAGCCGGCCGATGTGGGCAGTCCTTGGGCCATCGGATCAGCCGAGGGCGGTCATAAATCGATTCACCCTCAACTGGGGACACTGGAGGATTTCAAACGGTTCGTCACCGCGGCAGGCAAAAGCGGCCTGGAAGTAGCGATCGACATCGCGTTGCAGTGTTCACCAGATCACCCCTACGTGCGTCAACATCGGGAATGGTTTCGCCCGCGTCCGGACGGCACCATACAATACGCGGAGAATCCGCCCAAGAAATATCAGGATATTTACCCGCTGAATTTCGAATGCGGTGAGTGGCGGGCGCTCTGGAGCGAACTAAAAAGCATTTTCGATTTCTGGATTGAGCAAGGCGTGCGAATTTTTCGCGTCGACAATCCCCATACCAAGCCTTTTTCGTTCTGGGAGTGGCTGATCACCGCGATCAAGAAAGAGCATCCGGAGGTGATCTTCCTCGCGGAGGCATTTACCAAGCCTCACGTCATGCATCGGCTAGCCAAACTTGGGTTTTCGCAGTCCTATACCTACTTTACGTGGCGCAACACCAAGCAGGAGATCACCGATTACGTTACCGAGCTGACCCAAACCGAGGTACGAGAGTATTTCCGTCCCAACTTTTGGCCAAATACTCCAGACATCCTTCCAGAGTTTCTTCAGCGGGGCGGCCGTCCGGCATTTATGGTTCGGCTCGTTCTTGCAGCCACGCTGGCCGCCAGTTATGGAGTCTATGGTCCTGCCTTCGAGTTGTGCGAAAGCACCGCGCGCCAAGCGGGCGCCGAAGAGTATCTGAATTCCGAAAAATACGAACTGAAAAATGCCGACCTGGATTCGTCGCAGAGCTTGAAGAACTTTATGGCCCGCATCAATCGTATACGCCGGGAAAACCCGGCATTACAAAGCAATGATAATTTTCGATTTCACGGGACCGACAATCCGCTGCTCATCTGCTACAGTAAGACATCCCTAGATCTCTCGGAAGTGATTATTATCGTCATTAACCTGGACTACGTTTATAGGCAATCCGGATGGGTGGATCTCGATCTTGGATCCTTGGGGCTGGACGCGAACCGGGCGTTTCAAGTGCATGACTTGCTTGGAGAAGGTACCTATACCTGGCGCGGTGCGCGGAACTACGTAGAGCTAACACCGGATCGTCTCCCGGCGCACATTTTCCGCGTGCGGCATTGGGTCCGAACGGAACACGATTTCGATTACTACATCTAGTGCCGGTGACCCGGTTGAGCTGGCAGAGCGTGCGAAGGCACGAGGAGCGGCCGCTGTGGAACTCGCTTTGACGGAACTCGACCGATACCTGTTCTCCGAGGGCACGTACTATCGGGCTTACGAGAAGCTCGGCGCTCATCCGAGTGAGAACGATGGCCGTCGCGGAGTGCAATTCGCGGTATGGGCGCCGAATGCGAAGTTCGTCTCAGTCATTGGAGACTTCAACGACTGGAATCCTGCAGCCTGCCCGATGCGTCCGAGCGTCTCCGGCGTATGGGGAGGATTCGTGCCTGATGTTGGACACGGAACGATCTACAAATATCACATCGAGTCGCGCCTCGGCGACTATGAGGTCGATAAAGCAGATCCCTACGGTTTCGCCGCCGAGGTCCGGCCGAAGACGGCCTCTCGCGTCTGGGACCTGGAAAACTACGTGTGGCACGACGATTCATGGATGGCGAACCGCGCGGCCAACAACTCCCTGAATTCTCCGATATCCGTCTACGAGATGCATCTCGGCTCGTGGAGACGAATACCAGAGGAAGGGAACCGTTGGCTGACCTATCGGGAGTTGGCGCCACTGCTTGTCGATTACATCCACGATTGCGGATTTACGCACGTCGAGTTTCTCCCGATCATGGAACACCCTTTCGATGGGTCGTGGGGATATCAAACGACCGGCTATTTCGCTCCCACCAGCCGTTTCGGAACACCCGACGACTTCAGGTACCTCGTGGACTATCTCCACCAAAACGGAATAGGGGTAATCCTAGATTGGGTTCCAGCGCATTTTCCAAAGGACGAGTCCGCGCTCGGTTACTTCGACGGATCACATCTATATGAGCACGCGGATCCCCGCCAAGGGGAGCAGCCGGACTGGAACACTTTTGTTTTCAACTACGGCCGTAGGGAAGTCCGGACCTTTTTGATCAGCAACGCGCTGTTTTGGCTGGACAAATATCACATCGACGGTCTTCGCGTAGACGCCGTTGCGTCGATGTTGTATCTCGACTACGGCCGCCGCGAAGGCCAATGGATACCCAATCGCTACGGAAGCAAGGAAAACATCGACGCAATTGATTTTCTGCGCGCCGTTAACGAGCACGTCTACGCCGCATTTCCAGATGCCATGACGATCGCGGAAGAATCGACCGCCTGGCCACAAGTGTCTCGCCCTAACTACGTGGGCGGCCTTGGTTTTGGCTTCAAGTGGAACATGGGATGGATGCACGACGTGCTGAACTACCTATCCCAAGATCCGGTCTTTCGCGCCTACCATCACAGTGAAATCACGTTTAGCTTGATGTATGCCTTTGCCGAAAATTTCGTCCTGCCTTTTTCTCATGATGAAGTTGTCTATGGCAAGGGTTCCATGCTTGAGAAAATGCCCGGAGACGATTGGCAGAAATTTGCAAACTTACGTCTGCTTTACGGATTTATGTTCGGCCATCCGGGCAAGAACCTGCTGTTCATGGGAGATGAATTTGGCCAACGGTCCGAATGGAATCACGACGCAAGTCTGGAATGGCATCTGCTGAAAGAACCGTTTCACGCTGGGTTGAAACGCTGGGTTCGCGACCTCAACACCCTGTATCGCGCCAAACGCTTCCTTCATGAGATGGATTTCGACCCAGCCGGTTTCGAGTGGGTGGACTGCAAGGATTTCCAGAGGAGCATAATTGTTTTCCTCCGCCAGGGCCGGGATCAGAACGATCAACTCCTATTTGCGTGCAACTTCACTCCGATTGCGAGGGAGAACTACCGCGTCGGCGTTCCTCGCGAAGGGCACTGGCAGGAAATCCTAAATAGCGATGCGCCGCTGTACGGCGGGTCCGGCCGGGGAAACTTCGGCGGATTATCGGCGGTTCCGCTTCCGATTCACGGTCGGGCCTTCTCATTGAACCTCACGCTCCCGGCGTTGGGGATTGTGGTCTTCCAGCCGGAATCCCGCAACCCGGCGTGAAACGCGGAGAAAAGCGACGTGGCCAAACAGCTGGGAAGTGCATCGGACCCGCTTTGGTACAAAGACGCTGTCATTTACGAGATGCATGTGCGCGCATTTTGCGACAGCAACGGTGACGGCATTGGCGATTTCCCTGGCTTGATTCAAAAGATCGATTATGTGCGGGATCTTGGTGTCACATGCCTCTGGCTTCTACCCTTTTTTTCGTCGCCGCTGCGGGATGACGGCTACGACATTTCCGACTATCTGAACGTACATCCGATGTACGGTACCATTGATGACTTCCGTGCTTTCCTGGCTGCGGCACACGACCGCGACCTACAAGTGATGATCGAATTGGTGGTCAATCACACGTCGGATCAGCATCCCTGGTTTCAGGCCGCACGACGGGCGCCGCGCGGGTCACCGGAGCGAGACTTCTATGTATGGAGCGACACGGAGGAGAAGTACAAGGATGCTCGAATCATTTTTACGGACACCGAAAGATCCAATTGGACCTGGGATCCGGAAGCAAAGCAATTCTATTGGCACCGGTTTTTCTCGCACCAGCCGGACTTGAATTACGACAACCCGCAAGTCGTTGAAGAAGTTTTAAAGGTGATGCGGTATTGGCTGGATATGGGAGTGGACGCCCTCCGGATCGACGCCATTCCTTACCTCGTGGAACGTGAGGGTACGAGCTGCGAGAACCTTCCGGAAACTCACGCGATCATTAAAACGCTGCGACGCGAAATCGACGCCAATTATTCAAACCGGGTTCTGCTCGCCGAGGCCAACCAGTGGCCTACCGACGTCCGGCCTTATTTCGGCGACGGGGACGAATGTCACATGGCTTTTCATTTTCCATTGATGCCCAGGATCTATATGGCCTTGCGGCAGGAAGATCGGCTGCCGATTACCGACATCATCGCGCAAACACCGAGCATCCCCGATTCCTGCCAGTGGGGTCTTTTCCTGCGGAATCATGACGAACTAACACTCGAAATGGTGACGAACGATGAGCGCGACTATATGTACATCGCCTACAGCGCGGATCCCAGAATGCGCGTCAATCTCGGCATCCGTCGACGCCTGGCTCCCTTAGTCGACAACAATCGCAGGCGAATCGAATTGCTCAATAGCCTACTGCTTTCCTTCCCGGGAACGCCGATCCTCTACTACGGTGATGAGATCGGAATGGGAGACAACATTTATCTCGGGGACCGCAATGGTGTTCGTACGCCGATGCAATGGAATGCGGATCGCAATGCCGGGTTCTCCACTGCCACGCCTGCCCGATTGTACAGTCCAGTCATCATGGACCCGGTTTGGGGCTACGAAGCAATCAACGTAGAGGCCCAGCAGGGCGATCAATCATCGCTTCTGAATTGGGTGCGAAACATGATTGCTTTGCGGAAACTCTTCGGCGTGTTCGGCCGTGGTGGCATTGAGTTTCTCGAGCCGTCGAACCGCAAAGTACTGGCTTATCTCCGCACCGATCAGGATGAACGGGTTCTTTGTGTCGCCAATCTGTCTCGATTCGCACAACCCGTGGAGTTAGACCTGTCTAAATTAGAAGGCATGGTCCCTGTTGAAGTGCTTGGGTATGTGGAATTTCCGGCGGTCGGGCACGAGCCTTACCGGCTCACCTTGGCTCCTTATGGATTTCTGTGGCTGGAACTTCAACCCAGGGACGAAGCGTCGCACAAAACCGCTGACTCTGCTGAACAGACGACATTAAACCTCACGGCCGGCTGGGAAGCCATTTGTGGAGGAATCGCCCGCCAGCGTTTGGAGACGATATGTCTACCGGAATATCTTCCGAAGCAACGTTGGTTCGCAGCAAAATCTCGCCGGATTCAATCGATCCGGACCGCCCAGTGTATTCCATTGAGTCAAATCCAGTCGGCGTTGTTGATCGTCGAAATCGAGTTCGAAGCTGGAGAGGCCGCGGTGTACTTGATCCCCGTGGCACTTACTTTTGGAGAAGAGGCCAATGAGCTAAGGCGCTCGACGCCCCATGCCATTGTCGCGCCAGTTGTAGCAGGAAAGGCCACCGCGGTGTTGCACGAAGGAGTTTTGAGCGACAAGGTGTGCCTTGAACTGCTGTCGCTGATCGAACATTCGCGCGAACTGCGTGCGTCCAGTGCGATCATCCAAGGGTTCCGTGGCACCGCCTTCGCGAATATCCTCGGAACAGCGGAGTTGCCGTTGTCCGTCCGGCGAAGCTCGGCGGAGCAGAGCAATACTTCTATCTTGTTTGGTGACCGCTTTATTTTGAAGTTGTTCCGCCGCCTGGAATCCGGCCTGAATCCGGACGCCGAGATTGGACAATTTCTAACCGAGAAAACATCGTTTGCAAGGATCCCGCCTTTCGCTGGGTTGATCGAACTGCAGCCCACTCCCGACGCCGAGCCCACTACTTTGGCTATGCTGCAGGGTCTAGTGGCGAATGAGGGCGACGGATGGAAATGGACGGTCGAAGAGTTGGAGCGTTATTTTGAGACCTGCGCCCCACTGCGGTTTCCGGAAAACGTCGAAGCTGAAATGGGCGACCCGGTTGAGCTATCCGATCATCCGGTGTCCGACGTGGCCAGGGACGCACTCGGCATTTATTTTGATGCTGCGACTACTTTGGGACGGCGGACAGCCGAATTGCACCTAGCGCTGGCTTCGCGTCCTGATGACCCGGCGTTCGCGCCCGAGCCGCTGACGTCTGAGGATCTCCAGGCCGTGCTGGTCGACCTTCGTCAGAACGCCACTCGCGTTTTGGAGGTGCTGAGGGAGCGCGTTTCGTTCCTGCCAGACGAAGTCGTTGAGATTGCGGCAGCCGTCCTAAGTCGCCGCCGCCTCATTCTGGATCACCTCCGACCACCTGACTCGGAACACCTTCAAACGCAGCGAATCCGGATTCACGGAGACTACCATTTAGGCCAAGTGTTGATCGTGAAGACGGATTTCATAATCCTGGATTTCGAAGGCGAACCGGCCCGTTCGCTGTCGTATCGCCGGGCCAAGCAGTGCCCGCTGAAAGATGTGGCTGGGATGCTGCGATCGTTCAGCTATGCCGCATACTCGAGTTTACTCAGCTACACCACGCGCCATCCCGAAGATGTGGCTCGCCTTGAGCCTTGGGCCCGACTTTGGGAGAGATCGGCAGCCGCGGCTTTTCTGCGTGGATATCGAGAAACCGCTGAGGCGTCAGAGCTTGTGCCGCCCGCAAGCGCCGATCTTCGCAAGTTGCTGAATATATTTCTCTTGGACAAGGCACTTTACGAAGTGCTCTATGAACTGAATGCCCGTCCCGCGTGGTTGCGGATCCCTTTAATGGGAATCGTGGCGCTCTCTCTGTGAATCATTCCGCAACGTGAGAGCCGGCGGGAATGAGTCGAGGCTAAACAGTGGAAGTCGAACCGCTCGCGCAGCAAGCGCAGCAGACGCTCGAACAAGCAGAGACTGCCGATCTCGTGATAGGCATCGTTGCGGAACTCGATCAAGAAGCTATCACCGGGGTGCGCGACGCGCTGCGAACACTCTCGGGATTGCCGCGCGTAGCGATATTGATCGATGACCGAACAGCCCAGCCGTCGGACCCAGACGCCTCCGGAACAAGCACGTCTCCGTTTCTCGTTCCTTGGCCGAAATTGACGCCGGATACGCCCGGCACCCCGATGCTCAGCGTGGCGCTCGCGTATCAGTCAGTCTTTGCAGCCTGCGAAAAATTGGGAGCGCAATACTGCTGTGTCCTCGCGTCCAAACTTGAGTCCACCGGGCCGGAGTGGCTTCGCGAACTCGTGCGTCCGTTGGTTGAAGGGGACGTTGATCTGGTCGCGCCTCGTTACGCTCGCCACAAATTCGAGGGATTGCTGAATAGCAGCATCATCGCTCCTCTCATGCGATGTCTTTATGGAAAACGAATACACAATCCCCTGGGGCCCGATTTAGGAATCTCGCGAAGGCTTTTCCAGAGGATGACCGGCGCAGACAGGAATTCCGGGAACGCGGTCAGTCGCGGGAACGCGTTGGCGTCCGTTGCGCCTGCCGCTGTTTGCAATGGTCTCCAAGTGTGTGAAGTCTATACGGGGGCACGCGTGTATGCGCCAACCGACTGGACGAATATCAGTTCGATCGTTGCGCAGGTCTTAAGTCCCATCTTTCTCGACATGGAACGCTACGCGGCGTGTTGGCAACGGACACGCACTTCCGTCCCCGTGTCGGCCTTTGGCGATCCTGTTTCGGTATCTCAAGACGAGGGGTCGGTGGACATCAGCCGGTTGGTCGAATCGTTCCAGTTGGCGAATCGTGACCTGCAGGAGATCTGGGGTTTGGTGTTGCCTCCGTCTACGTTGGTCGAACTTCGAAAGTTGTCGCGCATGCCTGTCGAGCAGTTTCGCATGTCCGACGATTTGTGGGTTCGCATTGTCTATGATTTTGCGTTGGGACACCGCCTCAGAATCATCAATCGCGATCACCTGCTCAAATCATTGACGCCGCTGTATTTGGCTTGGATCGCTTCATATGCCCAGGCTTTGGCAACACCTGAAGAAACACCACTGGAGCAAAGACTTGAACGGCTGTCGGCCGCCTATGAGTCTGGCAAACCCTATCTCGTCTCTCGATGGCGTTGGCCGGATCGGTTCAATCCGTAGAGTCCGGCAGCGATGGAGGTGTATGTATGTGGGGACAAATCAAGCAAGCTTTAGCGCAGTCAACTGTCCAGTTCCTGACCAGACTTGCAACTCTCCTTCCCGGTGTCGTGGCCCTAATTCTGGCTCTATTGGTGTCGATCACATTGGGCTGCATTCTTGCGGTTATCGTGCGGAGGCTACTCGCGGCCATCCAGTTCGACCAACTGTTGACTCGCTGGGGCTTGCCCTCCCTGGCGGAATTGTCACCGGCGAACAGCCCCTCGCTCCTCGTGTCGCGAGCGACCGCCGCGCTGGTTATTGTTGCGGGTTTCCTGATCGGCGTAGCGGCCATCGACGCTGAATGGACGTCGCTGTTTGTGCGAAGCGTCTTCGGCTATATTCCCAACGTCCTGGGCGCTGCCCTGGTATTGCTGGTCGGCAGCATCATCGCACGCTTCCTTGGGCGAAGCGTGCTGATCGGCGCGGTGAATCTAAACCTACAATATGCGCGTTTCTTGAGCGTGGGCGTGAAATGGCTCGTCGTCGTGCTCGCGGTTGCGATGGCTCTAGAGCACCTTCGAATCGCCCCGGGAATTGTCAAACTTGCCTTCGGTATACTCTTTGGCGGAATTGTCTTCGCCCTGGCTCTCGCGGTAGGACTTGGTTCAAAGGATCTTGTAACCAAATCACTGGAGCGGGATGCACAGCGAGTTTCCAACGAGAACATCGAAGAACCATTTCGCCACGTATAGCCGGAGGACTCGATGTACAAACCCAAGGTGCTTTTCTTGGATTTCGAAAATAGCGCCGGCAGCCAGATGGCCGAGGCGTATCTGCGATATCTAGGGGGCGATCTTTTCGAAGCCTTCAGCGCTGGTATTGATCCGCGCGAACTGAACCCGACGGCCGCTTTGGTTATGGAGGAGGTCGGGATCGATATCTCCAAACACTACTGCAAGAACGTCGAGGAGTATTTAACTTTTCACTTCAAGTTTGTAATTACGCTCGACGGAGCTGCCGTCGATAAATGTCCGGTCTTCAATTCCGTCGAGCAGTTCCAGCACTGGGGCGCCCCGGACACACTCGGGATACACGATTTGTCCCGGGACGATTCGGAAGCGTTTCGCCGTTTTCGACGCGAAATCCAAGAGAGCGTGTTGGAATTTATCGCTGCTGAGTCTTTGAGTTCATGGGGCAAGACAACCCTGAAACGGTGATTCCTCATCGACAGGCGTATTACTTCGACACGCTTAGACATGGAAGCCAATTCGCTTCGAGTTGCGAATCGGTAGGCCTTGTCGGTCCCTCCGAATGCATACCTGTAACCGGTCTGGCTAGAATTCGGATGACTACGCAGCATCCGCGGTCTTTCTCTTAGGTGCAGGCTGTAGCTGTTTGGTCGTGTCCCTCATCGCGAGGATTGAATGGCTTGAGGGGCTGTACAAGAAATATGCACCTGGTCTGACCGCCGCAATGTGCTCCATTCGCTCTCGCGCTGTTGTAAGCCCCTCGGCAGATTCCAACCAGCGGGCATCTTTTTCTGAGGTGCCCGAAAAAATATCGAACGTTGGTTCGTTCACATGGACTCCTACAAAAGGCTGTCTTCATCGTTCAGTTTCCGCAAAGCGTCCTGCTCGCTGAGGATTGAGGGGCGTTGAGCGTAGCGATGATGGTTTTCGTAGCCACATGCATCACTCGTAGTTCGTTAGAGGTTTGGATCGCGAGTTCTTGCAATTTGCGAATTCCATTCCCATGGGCGGAAACGCAGCCGCGCCGAACGGGAGAGGCATCGGAGAATATTTCGAGGATGTCGTAGTTGCGGTCCACAGGGCAACCCCCCTCGCGCCTTAGCGCGTCCCTACCTCCTAATAGAGAAACGTCAGGCGAGTTGACCGTAGCACTTCGCAACGTTTGCTCCTAATTTTTCTGATTCTGTCGGGCATCGAACAGAGGAACGTGATCTCGATTCGAGCAGTCTGCCGCTGGGGATTGCGTCGAGTGACGCTGTGTGCCTGTATATCCTTCGGTTCATCCAGCCGAGACCCTGGGATGGGAGCACGGGTCAACTCCTGATTAATCGGCTTACCGGACGCGCGATATCGCAGGCAGCTCTCGCGTTGCACCGAACGTCTCGCTTCCGCGCGTGTTAGGGACTGGAAAACCCACTCTTCGGGCGACGGCTGGTCCGCTGGCGGATCTGTGGCTGGAATGGGAATCGCAGTGACCTTTCGCGGGCAACTTCCGCGAATAATCGCTGCAGTACCGCTTGAAATCGGGACCCCTGGAGACACGTCGCGGAGCAGCCGTTTCTCGCCGCCGCGCCGCCCAAGTTCCGTCCTGCTGTTACCCCAGAGAGAAAACCACCTGCACGGTCGTATCGACCTCGACCGGCTGGCCGTTCAGCATCGTCGGACGGTACCTCCATTCCTTCACTGCGCTCATCGCCGACGCCATCAGCAGCGACGGCCCGGACACATACTCGAGTTTATCGATCGAGCCGTCCTTCGAGATGATGGCATGCAGAGTCACCGTACCCGATACGTGGGCCGACTTGGCAATACCCGGATATTCCGGCTTCACTTGCTTCAGCAGCGACGCAGATTGCACGTCGCCGCCGACCTTAATGCGGTTCGGTGCGGCGGCCGGCGGTGGCGGCGGAGATGCTACTCCCGTACCGATTCCGCCAAGCACGTCGCCCGTTCCGCCGGACACTCCCGCCGTATCAGACGTCGCCATCGACGGCGGCGCTTCGTCCTTCGCGATTTCCACCTGCTTTGGGATCAGCGTCGGCGCCACCATGCGGTTCACCGCGAAAGTCTTCGTCTGCACCTGCTTTACCACAGCTTGCTGCGGCGGAGGGGGCGGCGCGGGTGGCGGCGGAGCGACCAGGAAAGTATTGATCATCGTGCTGGGCAGCGTCTGCGTGTAGATCAGCGGTATCAGTAGAATCGTGCCGAGAATCGCCGATTGAACGATCACGGAGACACCCACCGACCAGGGCTTGTGCGTGTGCGCCATTTCAGTCGTGCGTCCCGAAACCACCAGTTCGTCAAACATGGCTACCCTCCTATCTCACTTCCACTGTGGGGTCGCATCTCATGAGGATAGACGCACGTCGCCAGCCAAATCGCTTCGCACTAAGTGCTTGATTTTCAGGAGCGGGTGGTACGAGCTCGTACTAGTCCCCCCGAAAGAACTGCATAGTTCGCGGCCGCTCTTACCTACAGACTGGGCTGGTGTTTCTTACAGCGAATCGGGTACCGACCGCGCTGCACGTTGGCCGTCCCGCGCGTGCGCACTCATGGCCGCAAATCATTGCGCCCGAAGTCGTGACGCGGCGTGTTCCCAATCCGCGCGTGAGACGGCGAGAAAGTGTAGACTGGGCCGCGCTTCGACACGTGAAATCGACTCTGCGCGCAAAAGTTCCGAGGTAGAAGACAATGCTCTCGACCCCGTACGTGGGGTTTTGTAGAGTGCTGGTCGCGTCAACCGTCGGCGCGCCCGCGGCATTTGCACCACAGGCGGCAAACAAACCGAAGACATCGGTCGCACCGTCGCATTTCATTGTCTCCCGACGATATCTGGCTGGCGAGCTTTATGGATTATGATCTGGGATACTTCGATCTGGAGACTCGGGTGCTCGAACCGCTGGAAAATCCCTTCGGCTCAGAAGTATTACGCATGTAGCCGGTACGTTGTGTAACTCACCCGTGTCTCCGGGCTGGACCCCGCGAGGTTTTGGTAGGGGCGGTGGGGATCGAACCCACGACCTTCGGCTTAAAAGCGTTACGCTAAAAATCTACTAACCCGTTGACAGCGCGCAGCTTACAACGGTTTGCAGCTCGAAAGAATAGGCCCTTTTTAGGACGTTATCGGGCGCCAGAAAATCCGGCGCTAATTGGACGCGGACTTTCTGCGCGCGGCCCCTATGAACGTGCTAACACCCAATGGCAGTTTTCCCCGAGTGGTATTACCCATCACAGGCGGCAACTCTATACCTTGCTCCTTTGCCAATGCGAGAGAGTTCGCACTGAGAAAGTAAACGGCCAGATAATCGCCGTAAAGTCTAAAATCGGCGCGGTTAGGTGCGGTGACTGCATCGAGAACGTAAACTTCAACCTGAGAGCGATGCGGCGGAACTCCTAGCCGTTTCTGCAATTGGTGATGGGCTCCCGAAAGAATATCTTGGTTAGTGAATCCTATGATGTAGAAAACGTCGTCGTCCTTCAGTTCCGGCTGGGACATGGCTAGCTTCCTCCTCGCGCGGTGCACTCTGATTCCCTCGCATCCGGTCGCGCCGAGGAAGAATGCCCCACTTTTTCTGTGATCTTTGGTTCTGGTTGCGATAACATCCACACAGTATGGCCGAAGACATTACACAACCCGTCGACACTGAAGTCAAGCCTGCCAAGAATAAGCGCAAAGGGAGGAAATCCAGACTCAAACGAGGTGCGAAAAATGCCAACCGAGCGACCAAGCGTGGCGTTCCTCTTGGATTCCCCAAGCACCCCATTCTCAAGTGTCTGCGGATTCCACAGGCCATTCTGGAGAATAACGCAGGGAAGGAATGCACCGACCGTGAGGCTGCGAAGTTCGCGAGTATCGGGTGGAGCGGCCCGATCGCAGTGGAGATCAGTTCAGCCATCAAGTATGGACTGTTCGAACGTCCGTCCGCAGGGAAGGTCAAACCGACCGACCTCACTCGCCGCATTGTCAAACCACAGACTGCCACAGATAAGATAGATGCTATTCGCGAGGCTCTCCTCAAGGCTCCGCTTATCTCCGATGTCTACAAGCACTATCGCGGCGAGAACCTGCCCGAAGAAACCTCGTTCTTGGCCAACACCGCAACCGAGAGCTTCAATATTCCAGCCGACAGGGTGAACGAGTTTATTAGCGTTTTCCTCGAAGACTTGCAGGCTGCTCAGCTACTGGAAGAGGTGAACGGCAAAAGGCGCGTACTGGATATTACCCACACACCTTCTGAAGTGGCTGGGGTTGCCTCTATCACTACCGACGACCATCTGAAGAAGGTGAAAGAGGGTGTAACCGTTGGGGCCAAGGACACCTGTTTCGTGATGATGCCGTTTGCAAATCCAATCGGAGGGTACTACGCGACCATCTATGAACCAGCTATTAGGAAAGCGGGGCTGACTCCGATCCGAGCGGACACAGACATCTTCGCAACAGGCAAGATCATTGACCAAATATGGACTGGTTTGAAGCGCGCCAAAGTTTTGGTGGCCGAACTGACTGGCAGGAATCCCAACGTCCTGTACGAGCTTGGGCTAGCTCATGCACTCCACAAGCCGGTTGTGCTCATTTCCTCCAACGAGGCTGATGTGCCCTTCGATGTCAGGCACGTTCGGGTGATCTACTATGAATTGACCGATCCGTTCTGGGGAGAAAAGCTGATCGCGAAAGTTGCTGAGAACATCGTGTCCGCGATCAAGAATCCCAGCGAGGCGATTCAGTTCCCAAAGGAGTGACAAGAGGCACCCTAAGAAACGAGGCGGACGAAAGTCTAGCCGCCAGACCTCCCAGTGAATCTACCCTGTACAAATGAGCCGATCAACGATACTGCGGACAGGATTGTGCATCATTTTCCTTCTTGCATGCGACACGCTCGGATTCGCTGGCGGCAGGGCGGCGCAAGAGTCGAAATCCGGACCGCAACGCTATCCAGCTGCAGCCAAAGAACCAGCTAACAATACTCTCCGCGGCACGGATGACTGGCCCATTTCTGTCAAGGTTCTTCCGACTCCAAAGACTGTCGAGGAAATCTCCCAGGAAAAGAAAGATCGAGACGATATATCGGGAGCCAATTGGTGGATGGTCCGACTCACTGCTGCTATCGGATTAGTCGGATTGCTCCAGCTCTTCATTTTTGGGTTACAAGCTCGCCGTCTTAGGCAAACTATTAAGAAAATGGACGAAATAGCCAAGGGGCAGACAAAAGACATGCAAGCATCTATCAGCGAGGCGACTCGCTCCGCCTCCGCAATGGAGGGGGTTGCTCAGTCTTTGGTGCTCACGACAAATTCCAACGAGCAAAGCGTTTCCATAAGTAGAGAGATCGCTGACAGGCAAAAACTCATTACGGTGCTCAGTAGTCGCGCTTATCTGTACGCTGGCCTCCACATGGCTACTTACCAAGACGCTGATCATGTTTTTGAGATCCGAGCGTTTCTCGCGAATCGCGGAAATACGCCCGCCTACAATGTTACGTTCAAGGCTACCCTGGCTCTCCTGCCGTCCCCGATTCCTGATGACTTCGAATTCCCGCTGCCCGCCGATACCGCTGGCACGAGCGTGAGCTTCATGGCGCCGGGAGTTACAAAGCTAATCACGAGAGGCCTTCCCGAAAGAGTTCCGGACGAAGATGTAGAAGCTATCAAACGCGGGAGACCGCCACGGTGCCTCGCCATGTGGGGAATAGTCGACTATCAGGATGCCTTTAAGGAGCCTCGCGTTTTGAAGTTCGCGTTTTCTGTAAGCTGGATTGGGTGGGTCGCAGGCAAAGGCGTGGACAAAGACGGGAATCCGCTGCCTGAGAACGCATTGAGCCATGACACAAACCACCACAACGAGGCAAGTTAGACGCAAATCGTTCTGGGCAGAGCGCGGCGCGTGCATCGCCGCGCTCTGCCCTTGGTCCGGGTAAAGGAGTAACCCGGCCTGACCGCGACGGCAGGAGGATTTATCCTTCACGGTGAGATCAATCACCCGATTGCTCCTGCTGGTAGATTTTCGTACAACCCACGGCAACGGCCCATGGAGCCAGATCCATTCGATTCAAATGCAGTTCCCGCACCCCTCTTGGCTTCTTCTTTTCCGCAGCAATCCGAAGAGTGACGCGGTGCACCGCAACGCGAATTCCTGTTTTGGTTTGAGACAGAGCACCGACGATTTCTACGTCGTCGCCCAAGTGAAGCTTGCAAAGATCCGCAGCTGCGGAATCCTTAGCATAAATCTCGACCCGGCCACTCTGATTGCCGAAACGGAGTCGTGCGCCGCACGAAATCCAGCGTCCGCGATTGTCGTGCATGATCGGAGCGTCACCCAGCCTGCCCGTAAGGTTTACCTGGTTCATGCTCCGCCTCCGGTGTTTCGGTGATGGCTGTAAGTTCGAAAGGTCCGCAGAGCAACAGCGCTCGCCCATTCTCCTCAAATTGGACCTTCAACCTGTGACTGTGCCGGTCCCGGCCTGCGTAAGTTCCAACCTTGTCGAACCATCCCGGCCGGGTCACGCGTACTCGGTCCCCTATCCGGATTACCCGCCCGCCGCTTATGCAAACACGGCCTTCCCCTGGCCCTCTGAGCACGTAATGAACAGCACTTCCTCTCATTCGTTGCTCCCTGTTACCACTGGTTCCTGTAGGCGAGTGGGTCCGAGGAAAGTCCTAACGTGGGATCAAAAAACGGCTGGCCATTCAGTTCTGCTTCGAGCCTCTTGAGTTCCACTTTAAGGAGCCGCAAGTTTTCTTGCGCCGATGCCATCTTTCCTTCAACCACAGCGAGTGACTTTCGAAATTCAAACTCCTCGTCCGCCGCCTGAGTTGCGGCCTCACGCGCCTTCAACAGTTTCCGGTCGGCAGCCTCGGTTTCCTTTGCCGAAGCCCACGTGCTTAAGTGTTTGCGCGCCTCAAAAAAACTTTCCAAGTCCGCCTTGCGATGCGATCGCTTCTCCTGCGACTCCCGGTGGACATGTTGCGCCTGCGCTAGTTCTGCGCCCAAAGCAGGCAGGGAGTCCGCTAACGAGCGGCCCTGCTGCCTTATGCGTTCCCAACGATCATCAATCGCTCGAAAATGTTCTTCTTCCAAGGTGGCGACGAGTTCATCGAGGGCGGTCAAAGGTTCCAGGAGCATCCCGATCATCGTCATCACTTGTTGTTGGCGTTCGGGCGTTCGGGCCTTGATGCTCAGCAATCTCGCGTTCGCGGCGGTTAGGATTGAGGGTTTGGGCGCAGGCCGCTTGGCGTGCGCGTCAATCGGCAGGTCCTCAAGGTCATCGCCCACATGCTTAAGCAGGTTGGGAGTCTCGGGCAGCGGCTCGGCGACGGGTAACACAGCACCAAAGGAACGCGCCACGACTTCGGGATCCAATTCGCCATTCTGGTGTCTGCGGCTAACTCGCGACAACCGCTCGATCAAAGGTGTGTGCATGTTTTCCTCCAGGTTTTTGCGACTCTAAGTCTCAAATCCTCCACGTTTATCCATCGATTCCCGGCTATTAGCAGCCCGTAGCAGCGTGCGGCGCTCGAAAACGGGCTAAGTAGCCCGAAGCCTGTTTTCGTGCAATTTTCTGATTAATGGTGCGAGCGTCGCTTGGTTGCAATCAGAAACGCAGGAATTGGGAGGCTGGTCCTCCAGATAATGCACCAGGCCAGCCCAAAACCCTTGGCACGACGGGTTTTTCTGTCGGCTGTACAAACGTTCAGTGACGGTTTTTATGGCATCGTAGCAGGTTTGGTCAGGGTGCAAATAACGAGACACGACAACGGAGTCTGCGTCTTGTACGTAGGATCGTCCAGCGGAGAGTCGAGCTGGTGCAGGAATTCGAGCAGCAGATTGTCTAACGACATCACGGAAATTGCGCACAGCACTTTGGAACCCTCGGTGCACTGCGGAATCAGCTGCTTGAATGTCCTCTTCATCGTCACCGGGGTCACCCTCATCGGAGTCAGAGCCGCTACCGCTTTGCACTCTGGCAATCATTTCATCGAGGGCATCGTGCAGGATTTTTCTGCGTGAGGCAGAGTACGTTCCGTCCTTGTGCATCAGCCGCTCAAGGCGGAGGTGCTGGGCGCTATTGCCGCTGTCGATGGCGATCTGACGGAAGGGATTGGACTCACGAGCACCCTCAGTCATGCCGATTTTTGAGTGTCGCCAGTTGACGAATTTGCCCGCAGCGGTGGAGTTGCGGTCTAAAGACATCAAGGACTCTGGCGTGGAAATATTCTCGGTGGGTAATGTGAAATCTTTCAGCTTCATACGTCCTCCCGTGTGATTACCGCTTGAAAATCGGCAGCATCGCATCGTGCAGTGGGTTGCCGGAGTGCCGGTTGATCTTGCCGTCCATCGCGCTCGTAGGAGCGGTGTGCGCGGCCATTTTCTTCCCGGCCTCCGACATCAGGGGAAAGTTGAGCGAGCTTGGCCCGGCATTGTGCTCGATAGCTCCGTTCGTCTGTTCTGCCGATTTAAATTCCGTGCCTGTAGTTTCGTCTTTCACTTTTTCCCTCCATCAATCAGTCCGATTGCCTCATCCAACCCTAGGCCTGCCGGCGATTGCTCCACGGTTCCGCACACTTCGTCCAACTCAGTGCCGGAACTTCTCTGTGAAGCTGGGTGGAGCTGATTCCAAGGCTTGGAAGGGTCGCGCTGACTCATGGTCTTGCCTTCGCGTAGCGCTGTCGTGTTGACTGTATCTCTCATTTGGTTCTCCTTTGTTCTGCCTTCTTCTGAATGCGTGCTAAAGCTTTCAACAAACGCTCGGAGCTCATTGCCGTTTCCTGCGAAGTTCGAGATACCAAATGATGCCTTCAATGAGAGTGAGGATGCGTGGGATGGTCGTGAGCGGCGGCAACTGCTTGGCCGCGGCAAGGGCCACACGCAGTTCCCGCAGAAGCTGCCGCGAACTTAGTTTCTTAGTCGGCATCGGCTGCGTCGCCTGCTGTTAGGGCACAGGAATTTTCCGGCGGCCCAATGTCACGGGAGCGTTCACCCATTGCGGCGAGAATGAGAGTGAGATTGTCGCCCGAGCCGTCATGGGAGATGCTTATGCTCGGTCTGCCTTCGGTGCGATCTGCCAGCGACACAATTGCGGCCACGTTGCCGTGAAGGCTTTGCTTGAACCACTCACGGGCCAATTTCTCGGCGCCAGTTTTGGCGGGGAGCGATTTGTGGCTGGCGAGAAGGGCACGCAGTGCTTTCGAGATTTCCTTGCATGCTGGTCTGCCTTGGGGATTGCCTGACTCACCTTTTTTGTATCGCGTGGCGGAGCCGAAGCCGTTGCCTGGTTCGAAGGATTTACCACGAGGGCGTTTCTTGACGCGTATAATCGCTACCCTGGTTTCAGGCGTAATTGCCCTATTGCTCACGCTCTTCGCCTCCTACCTGAAGTTACTTTTGCCGCAGGAAAAAGTGACTCCAAAATATTTCTCAAGCCAGGCCGCTACGAGTAGTTGGGCCATTTCACGGGTTGCCTTCGGACGGGCTTCGGTTCCGGTTTGGGCTTCTGGATTTCTATGACGTCGCAGCAGTGACAGCCCTCTATGGGGCAGCGAAACCTGTGGCCCCAGCCGACTAGCTGCCCGTCCAAACGGAGTTTGAAGGATTCGCCGGTAGGTTCCATCCGCACTGCTAGGTGGGCGGAGCAATGCGGCGGTTCGGGCTTTTTCATGGGACCGTAGGCTCTTTTAGCCGAAGGTCTTTCATCGCAAAGCCAAGCCCGTCAACCACATCTCTGCACTGGCGCCCCATAAACGTCCGCAGGCTCATGAATTTCTCGGAATTCACTCATCTAGCCCTAACCTCCGTATCCGGGTCTGCACCACGCTTAAATCGCCTCGTAACGCTGAGAATTGGTGGACTAGCGTGGAGATTCGGAGGTCTAGATCGCCTAGGATTCATGGTTTAGCTTTCTACGCGGGCTTATGCTTTCGGATTCAATCGTTTCCACTCCTGACGGAGAGGCCCGTAGCCTTCTTTCGCCAGACGAAGCTTTTCCACGGCCCGCACTAATTTCTCGTCAATCGTTTGCAGTTTCGATTGCTGCTGCTCTAATTCCGTGTGGAGGTGGTTGATTCGTTTCGTCGACTTTCTCTGCTTCTCACGCAGAGATTCTAAGTGCGACTGGGCATTGTGATAGTTACGTTTCGCTATGAGATATTTCTGATCGTCCATAAGAACTCCTATCGCTCTCGCATTTTCCCAATGCCTAATCGCCACCACTTCCCGTTGATACTCACCGACCAGACCAGGCGCATGGGCGCTTTGCTCTTTCTTTCCATTTCCCGAAAGCGATGGCCTTCCCCAGATTTCTTGTCGTCTCTCAACTTCTTCGGCGCGTCTGATGCACCCCAAATCTGCTTGTACTCCGACATATCCGCGATCATGAAGACGACGAGCGGCTTACCGTGGCAGTACCACGTCACGTCGCCATAATCGCTGTGCGTCTTCTTTGCTTTGAAGCCTTGTGCATTCCCGTTCCCGATCAGGGTTTCAATAATCTTAGGCAGTGCCTTGTGATAGGTTTTTTCGTTGCTGTGGAGTTCCTTCCAAAGGTCCTTGACCTTTTTCAATAACCATTTGAAGATCCATGGAGGCACGCCCTTGTACAGACGGAAATTTTCGTACTTTCCGTAATTGCCGCTTTTTCTCTTTCTCGCGTATTTCAAGACCCAGTGCTTGTGACCGGGCTTTGGCGAACGGAGTTTGTACTTATGTTCGCGCCAGCGTTCACTGCTCATGATGGATTTTCCTTTTTGTTGTACCCAGGACGGTGCCGACCGCAAAGGCGCGGAGAGTTGCACCGTCCCGAGCGCAACGTAGAATGCCTGCTACCTAAGTTACTTCTGCTCCTCTCCGAGGTGGACTAAACATATTTCCTGCTACTCTAAGCAAACCCTCTGCCTGACTTTTCGAGATCGAGTTCTCGAATGGAGCCCTTAATAAGGGTGTGTCGGGCGGATAATTCATTTTCATTGCCGGAAAGTCATACTTCGGCATCGGGGTGAAAGCACTTCTTCTTCCACTGCCGAAGTGTTTTTTTCTTTTCTCAGGGAAAGCCGCCCTTATTAAGGCGGTTTTCTCCCTGTAAACCTTCCTTATTAAGGTTTACATAACTAGTAGCTCTTCGTTACTAGTAGAGAGCTAATAAGAGCTAATAAGGCCGCCGATTTCAGCCTGTCGCCTTAATAAGGGCGTCACCACGCCCTTATTAAGGCGACCCTAGGCTTTTCGAGCCGAAGGTATCCAACCGCAAACCTAGTGCCGTCAATCGCAAGTTCGCTGCAACGTCCGCGAAACGTCCGCAAGCCCACGAATTCCACGGAAATCGGCTCCGCTAGCCCTTTTTAGGCGTAAAGGCCTGCAAACCAGCTAGAAACGGCTGCCTGCGCTGAGAATCAGTGGTTTAAGGCGTGGGCTCGGCCCCCTGCGAATTCAGTTCCGTGAGCGACCGGGTTTTATTTTGGCGGGAGAATGAATATGTCTACCGCCAAGGATCGGAATCCAGCTAGGATTCCGCCGCGCGCTGTTGACGGGTACAAGGAGAAACTCTTGTCCCGTAGACGGCATCAAGAAGGGCAATTGTTAAAGCTGACGAACGGATGGGCTGTGAGGTATTACGAAAATTGCGATGGCGAACGTCGCCGAATACAGAAGTGGCTCGGCGACTTCAAGGAACTGCCTACACGTACGAGTGCGAAAAACGTGATGCAGGCAGAGCTAACCCCCATCAATCAAAACCTCACGGTCAATCCCCGAATAACCTCCATAACCTTCCGAGTCGCAGCCAAGCAGTGGATTTCGGAGTGCGAGACGCGGAAGCAGAAACCAATCAAGGCCAGCGTGTCGTATAACTGGCGTGGCATTCTCGGCAACCACCTATATCCGCTCATCGGCGAATTGTCTTTGGCGGACGTAGGTAATCGAACGATGCGTTCCGTAGTCGAAAAACTGTCGGCGAAGAAACTATCTCCAGCGACCATTCGGAACATCGGTCTGGTCGTTAAGCTGGTAGTGGCGTCGGCGATCGATGATGACGGAAATTCGTTGTTCCCCATGAAGTGGAATCGCCGATTCATAGACGCACCGCAGGTGGACGAGACGAAGCAACGCAAACCCTCGTTTACAGGCGCTCAAGTCACGGCGATTACCAAAGCAGCGACGCGACGGTTACAGATGGCTACGATCCTGTTTGCGGCTAGCGGACTACGAGCCGGGGAATTGCTCGGCCTGGAGTGCCGCCATTTCGACGGAGAATCCGTAAAAGTGGAGCAGTCGGTTTGGGGTGGCAACAACAAGGTCAACGCGCCTAAGACGCAGAACGCCTACCGCGTCGTGGACCTCCATCCCGATGTCGCTTCCCTACTCAAGCAGTTCATCGGCAATCGCACGTCTGGTTTTATCTTCCAGACCAGCAGCCGAAAACCCGTAACCCAAACAAACCTACTCCGGCGAGAACTGCATCCGCTCCTCGCCACGCTCGGAATCCCGCAGTGCGGCTTTCACGCATTTAGGCGATTCCGAAACACCTTCCTCCGGCAGTCGCATTGCCCCGATGGGATTCTGAAGTTTTGGCTCGGTCATGCCGCCAAGGACATGAGCGACCATTACGATCTTTCGGGGCAGGACGTGCAGTACCGGAGGGACGTTACCAGGGCCATGGGGATCGGTTTTGAGCTTCCGAAAACCCTCACGCCCAGACGCTCCAAAGCGAGCGAGAAAACGTCCGATAACGGCCTTAACGGACGTTTGGAAGAATTAGTGCAGCTGGAGGCAATCCCTTGCTAACCACGATAAACATTGGTGAAAAGTTGGTAGGGGCGGTGGGGATCGAACCCACGACCTTCGGCTTAAAAGGCCGCTGCTCTACCACTGAGCTACGCCCCTAACGTAAACGTACGAAACCGCTACACGATAAATGTTGAGCGCGACCGCGCGGACCGGCCCCGCGTCAGCTTCGAGCGGTGTTTGATTCTAGCGTGTGCACGCGAAACGGGCAACCGGGGGAGACGTCGGCGATTGGTTCCCAAAAACAGCTTCAGTCGGCTGACGGGGCTTCGCCAGGTTTCAGAGCGCCGCGCGGGCGTTTCCGTTTCCAGACGTAATCCCTGCGAAGCTTTCCCTGATGCTTCTTCACCTGGCCTTCGATTTCGGCGAACGCGGCCCTTGCGCCCGCACGCGCGTCCGAACCGAGTCCAGTTGCCCGGAGTGAACCGGTGGGCAGGGTAAGGTTTAAGGAAAACGCGAACTCGATCCGGCGTGGCGTCTTTTCAAGGGTGCAGTGAATCTGGACCAGATCGGGATCGTAGTGCTTCAGCAAGCGATTCAGCTTCTCGATATGGCGCCCGCACTCTTTCTCAATGGACTCGCGAGCTCCAGGTTCGATGTGACTGTAGTCTATTTTCATGTAATCACCTTCCGGCAAATCGGCTGGCGACCTGAAGCGGCCTGGGCATGAGGCACATCCAGAGTATCGCCCGGGGGCCGCGCCGCGCAACCGCCGCGCCCCCAAGCGCACGAATTGACACGCGCGCGGGGCGCGGCATACGCTCGATATGAAGCTGCCAACGAGGCGATCATGCCATCAAAATCCAACTCGGCCGGTGGCAAGCCAGGACGGATTCTCGTCGGACCTGCCGGATGGTCCTACCCCGATTGGAGCGGCATCGTCTATCCCTCGCGGCGCCCGCCCGGATTCCACCAAGCGGCTTATCTGGCCGAATTCTTCGACACAATCGAGATCAATACGTCGTTCTACAATCCGCTTCGGCCCGACCTGGTGGCTCAGTGGCTGGACCGCGTTGCCGCCAATCCGCGATTTCTTTTCACCGCAAAGCTTTGGCAGAAATTTACGCACGAGGAGGGCGCGACCTCCGCCGACGAAAAGCTGGTTCGCGACGGCTTTGATGTGCTCCAAGCGGCCAGACGCTTCGGAGCCATGCTGCTTCAGTTCCCATTCTCATTTCACAACACACCCGAAAATCTCGCGCGCCTAGGGAAGATCCTTTCGAGATTTGGCGACTACCCGCTCGTTGTCGAGGTGCGGCATTCGTCCTGGGCGCAGGCAGAGTTTTATGATTTTCTGCACGAACGCCACGTCGGAATCTGCAACATTGACCAGCCGCTGATCGGCCGTTCGATCAAACCGGGCGAGCGTGCCACTTCCGCGCTGGGTTACGTCCGACTGCACGGGCGCCGCGAAGATACATGGTTCAGCGACGACCCCGAGATGCCCAGCCACGAGCGCTACAACTATTTATATTCCGAACGCGAGCTTCTTCCCTGGGCTGGCAGAATCGAACACGTCGCGGAACATACGAAAACCACCTTCGTGGTAACGAATAATCATTTCGAGGGCAAGGGCGTCGTCAATGCGCTGCAACTGATCCACATGCTCACCCACAATAAGGTCAAGGTTCCCGAGCCACTTCGTCATCGTTACGCTGAACTGGAGGCCATCGCCGACGCGCCATCCAGCGAACCGACCCTGTTCCCCCTCCCGCCAAAATAGAACTTTCGCAGGCTAGGATATTTTGTCGAAGGTTGGCGCACACTTGTCCACACGTGGGAATATCGTTTGTGAAATTAGGGGAACTATTTCTTGAAGAGATTCTCGAAAGCCGTGCGCGCGTCGTTAGGCTTGGCAGCAGCAGGAGCCGCGGGAGCGTTGGTGGCGTAGGTCACCGGCGACGTGTCCTTCTCTACCGTCATTCGAAATTCGAAAAACGTGCAATCGTTTTTCGCGTCTTTCTTCGCAATGTGTTCCGCAATCGGCTGCGTGCACTCGAACTGCTTTCCGGTGTCGAAGTGAACGCACTGCTTGCACGAATGCAGCTCAAAATTGCAGCGAGGGCATGCGCCGTTCTGATCAAATCCGGGCGCGAGCACGGCACCGCAACTCGAGCACCGGGCCCTCATCACAGTTCCGACCATCCGCGGTGTGCGCGGCCCCAGCATGTCCTGTTTCGGATGAGGCTCGCTCGGCCGGTCGGGGCGCTCCGCGCGCGCACGCTTCTTATCTTCGGCTTCGCGGTCGCTATAACCCCGCTGCCTATACTTCCGCTCCA
>Ga0210394_10001012_pt1 | contig 48756 bp, 30 predicted proteins | sample IncBWC12MmetaG_FD_160121 | JGI IMG/M metagenome (GOLD analysis project Ga0210394, IMG submission 160121) | Forest soil microbial communities from Barre Woods Harvard Forest LTER site, Petersham, Massachusetts, United States - Inc-BW-C-12-M | ecosystem: Environmental > Terrestrial > Soil >...
AGTGACCGGATTCGACGCCACACCTTCCAGATTTCCGCCCTGCCATCCGCAATCGCCGCTATAGCAGTCGTTGCCTTCGACAAAGATAAGAAGACTTGGATTGATCGCTTGGATTGCATTAGCGGCGCGGGTTGCGGCAGCAGGCCAATTTTGCGCAGTATTTGTTGTCGGGCAGCCGCTCGTACTTGTGTCTCCAGTCCAGCACGCGCCGCTGCTTCCCCCGTTTGTCATGAGGTGAGGTTCGTTGCGCAGGTCCATACCGATAACGGTTGGGTTCCCACTAGCGTCTGTGAAGCCTTGATAGCGGATCGCTAAAGTCTTCCAGTCGTTGATCCATGCCGTCTCGGGATAAGAACTCGTATACCAAAGCCCGTTCGCCTCGTTGCTGTTCCCGGCTTCGGAGCGATGGTTATCCAAAATCACCCGCAGCCCGTCGGCACCGGCGGCAGTAATGATTTTGTCCAGCACCTGAAGCGCGTTGAGACCTACTAAATCAGTATTGATAGCCTGGCCATTGTTAGTACTGTAGTTAGTTGGGACGGCTGGAGTCTCAACCATCTGGTTGGAGAACGGCATGCGAATTACGTTGTAACCATTACTCTTAATCTCGCTTAGGATAGTGTGATAGTCCTGCGCCCAGAGTCCATGAGCGATCTCGTCTGTGGTTTCGAATCCATACCAGTTAACGCCTGCCATGCGCACGGTTTGATTGTTGGAGTCAAGGATCTGATTGCCCGAGGTGTGCCAATAACCAGTTCCTTGAGCAATGGCGAACGGCAACGAGACAAAAAGAAGAAAGATGAAGGTGGACGCTAGGCAAATCGCTTTTTGAGTAGTGATATGAGGTTGCATGCGGAGTCTCCTTGATGTCCCATGTAAAGGCAATGTACCAAATCGATTTTGTATATCAAGATAGGATCGAGGACGAGAAGTTAAAGGGAGCTAAATTAACCTTGATCGAAACACCAAGTGTATTTAAGCTGAGCAGCGAGGATAGAGTTAATTTAACGTTAAGCGGAGACCTATGACATTGGAAACCGCGCGCTAAGTCATTCCGCTTCCACTTCCAAAGCATTCAATACGGCATAGTTGACAACAGGAAGGAACTCAAGGTTGAGCTTTCCAGTGGAATCAGGATGAAGGTGTCGAAAACGGGCTGCCACGACTGGGGAATCATGGGAAGCTTCGAGGAGATCGAAATTGCGTAACAATTCGAGATTGTCGCAACGGACATCAAAGATGCGGCTGCCCACACCCCCGTTGCCGGAATTCTGAGGCCCCCAATATCGCTCCGCCATATAGAGCGTAAGTTGATACGAGTAACCTTGGGCTACCGGAATCGAGTAACTGAAGTTACCGAACCGCTCGCGCGAAAAAAGCAGTGGATCATCCGTACGGTCCGACGCGAACACATGATCGATATTTCTACCTCCACGAAAATAGCGATCCGGAAGCCAATGTCTTCCCGCCAGATCGACGAACAAGTGCGGTAGCGTGGAAATGCGAATTGGGCCGGGCTTACCGTTGGCTTCAGGAAGGATTTCTATGGCATTCAAGAATCCGACAGTAGACCGGAAACTAACGTGAATCTTGCCGTCTGCACCGGGACGCACATTGGAATAGATCTTCACGGTCGCGGTCCTTGTCCCGCCCGCGTCGGCGACCACATCGATCATGTTCGGAGCGCCAGAGCCGACAGTGAATGAAGTCTCTCGCATTCCGTCTTCTATATCTTGCGCCGTTTCCGCAAACAAGAGGCGCACTTCATAGGTTCCCTGAGAGACGGGAACGTCATAGCGAAAACTACCCAATCGGCCGGTTGAGTAAAGAGCCGGATCCCCCGAACGCGCAATCGGGACAACATCATGCTGAAAGATATTCCCGCCTGAATAGAAACGGTCGCCGCTCCAGCGAAACCCGGCAGAATCCACATAGTCGTGGTCGGAACCGCAGTGGATGCGAATGGCTCGATTTTCGAAATCCGGAGCACCGCCGATTGAGAAATGCTGTAGGATCTCAGCGCTTGCAAGTCTTACGAGTGTTGGCGCGTTTGAGAATACCCACACACCGCTGAATAAGTGCCGGTAAAGCACAACTGTACCGGCTACTCCGCTTGCCATTCCGAGGAAGACGCAACATATCGCCGTCAGGAAGATAATGCGACGACGCACCCACATTTCAAACCGTCGCAAAACGACCGGCCTTGAGAAAATCAGTTTCCGCTTCTTGGATTTTGAAGCGAGCACCAGAGGCTGTGCGTCCTGCGCAATACGTGAGAATTCCTCCAAGGGAGGCAGTGCGGAGTGCGCAACGTTCGGAGTGGAAAGCACCGCCTTAGGGGGGATACGCACGTTTTCAGCGCCGGGCGCATTATTGGAAATGAATTCCGGCACGTAATGTCCGAGCGGCAACACAATGCGAAGGCGGCGATACATGCCATCATTGGCGTAATAGAGTTCCAAGCGCTTGCGCAATAGATGCAGGTCGACGCGGACAATAGCGTCCGCCTGTGGGTCAAAACCGGGGGCGCGTCCCAGAGCATCGACGGCGATACTATATTCCTTAAGGCTGGCTCCTTTCCCGTTAAAGTATTTCTCGCAAATATAGGCGAGGATTTTCGAGAGTTTCGGGGCGCGTTGAAACAAAGGAGAAGATAAGACAGCCTGCAGTTCGGCCCGTTCCTCGCTGAAGCCGTCTTTGCTATCGCGAACCGTGGGGGCGCTGGCCATGGGCACATCCTGCCGGATGAAGAACTCTCGGGTGGAGAGACACAAACTCCGGTTCGAAAACCTCCGCGGTTATTACTCGAGGACAGTTGAAGACCAAGGCTTATACGAACCAAAGACTAGCTTCAGCCCGGAAAGGGTGTCAAGCAAAGAGGATGGTTGAGAAAAAAGTTGTTACGAAAGCCGAACACGCGACCGAGACGAGGCTTCGTCCGCATAAATAGATTTGCCCTCAATCTCGCATCATTGAGCCTGTGGATTAATTAACGAGGGATACATCGGCATTGATGAGGGTCTCGCCGCTCGTCGCCGAAGATTTCCATCGAGTTATTCACGCATCACTTCCTCTTCGCAGGCAGATATTTCTTCTCCACGGAAGCAACTACCACGTAATTCGGATCCACCATCTCGTTAAGATGGATTCTCGCCACCTTCGACAGCAGTTCATAAGCGTCGAGTTCGGACAGACCGTAGTCTTTGTGAATCCAGTGCACCAACTCTGTGAAAGCAATGCGCAGCGCGTCATCCAGCGGACGGTAAGCGCCCACCGTCATGATGGCATCATCGTTCTCGAACTGAGGCCAACTGATAGTGCGCCCTTTGATCACGCTTAACTGAACTCGCACTCTCAGCGGAACCTCGATTGCCGTGCCCGCGATCTCTCCATCGCCCATCGCAGCGTGGCCGTCGCCTAGATACAGCAGTCCACCCTTTACGTTCACCGGAAAATAAACGGTATTGCCCACGCTGGCTTCCGGAGAATCCATATTGCCGCCGAATTCTGCCGGCACCACCGAACTGCGTGCCTCGCCTTCCGCCGGCGCGACCCCGATGCAACCAAAGAAAGGATGCATTGGAATCTTCACCGAAAAATCTGTGTCCAGGGCCTTGAACATCGCCGTGTTGCCGGCGTGGTCGATGTGATAAAACCACACTCGTTCCGGTAGTGGCACGTGCAGCATGGGTGTGTAGTTGGTCTCGTTGATGGCGCCGAATCCCGGAGCGAACGCTCCCACTCCCGTGTCGCCGTCCACCTGAAGATCGAGAATCTTTACAGCCAAGGTATCACCCGGCTCCGCGCCTTCCACAAAAAACGGTCCCGCCAGCGGATTGTCGCCCTTCGCCATGCTGACGGTATCCCCGGGTTTCTTCAGCGCGTTGCCAAAACAGTCAAGTGTGTTTGTATCGAGGATGTCGCCAGACTTGAGCCGCGCCACCGGTTCCGCCGTCGCGAAAAGATACTTCACATTGTCGATCGTCGTGGTGTAGCGAACAACGTTTTGCGACTGCGCCGGCCCCGCGACCGCGAGAACCACACCAAGCAGCGCCAAAACGCCGCGATTCAGCTTCATGCCGTTTCCCTCGTCTATCCGCAACATATCAGAACGAATACTTCAGCGAGAACTGAATCAGCCGCGGCGTGCCGACAGTCGAGGTAATCGGCGCAGACCCGCCACCGATTGCCGAGACCGAGGTCGCCGCCGGGATGGCGAACGATGGATGATTGAATAGATTGAAGAAGTCCGTGCGGAATCGCACTGACTGCCGCTCGCCTAGCTTGAACGTCTTTCCCAGAGTGAGGTCTACGTTTTTTTGCGGCGGTCCGATGATGCAGTTACGCGGCGTATTCCCGTATAGCGTCGCATCGCTGCTTGAGCCATCGGAAAGTGTGGCCAGCGGGTCGGGCTGGTATGCCGCTGGATTCACCCAGTTGCCGAGCCGCGCTTGCGGGCTGCCGCGGCTGGGCGCGGTGGCGCAATCGTATCCCGGATTGAACGTAGCAGTCGCTGCCGGGCTAGCCAGATCGTAAGCCGTTCCCCCCGCTGGATCGACAACCGAGAAAGGCGCCCCCGATTGCAGGATCATCACACCGCTGGCTTCCCAACCTCCCAGGGCTGTCCTGGTCAAAGTGTTGGCGCCGGCGAAAAATGGCAGTTGGTAGACAGCGCTGGTCACGAAGCGTTGCCTCCGGTCAAAGTCAGAGAGTCCGCGCGACGCGGCTCCGCTATTCTGATTGTTAAACCGGGTAAGGAATGCCACAGAAGCAGTGGAGACATCATCCATCGACTTCGACCACGTATAGGCGCTCTGAAAATAGAGACCCTTGCCAAACCGATGCGCCACCGTAGCCTGCAGTGCGTTATAGTGCGAGTCGGAGTTGGCAGCAAAATCCTCGAAATCGACTGGGGCAATTCCGAGAAAAGGCGCGCGGGCGTCGGCGTTTTCCACCGTCGAATCCACGATCGTGCACGCCAACCCGCTGCCCTGAAGATTGGCGCAACCCTGCCCCGAGATGGTCACCGGATTCTGCGGCGAAGCCAGGGTGGCCTGATCGGGATCGTAGGTCGAACGTAGGCGGCTACCTTTGGTTCCCACATAACCGAGTTCCGCGAACCAATCCGCGCCTAACTCACGCTGAATCGTAAAGTTCCATTGCTGGGTCGTACCCACTACCCAGTGCAAGGGTACCGTCAACTGAATCAAGCTATTCACGTTGCCGCTGAAGCTCGGGGTACATGCCTGCGGGTTGGGAAAGGAACAAGGAGTCGCGAATCCTTGCAGAATCGAAGCCGTGGGCACATACGTCTGGGTTGGATTCGCGCCGAGCGCAGGAATGCCATTGGGGAATGCAGGACTGTGCGCAAACAGGTTCGCCAGACTACCCGGTCCAGGCGCGAAACCGACGAGAAACGGAAAAGTAGGAGGCGTAATTGCGAGGTTATCGACTGCGCCCAGATCCTCGCGCACACTGTAGATACCATAGCCGCCGCGAATCGAAGTGGTGTGACGGCCGGCTACGTCATAAGCAAAACCGATGCGCGGCTCCCACACCGTGGCGTACTCGTTGCCCAGTGCGGCTTGATTGAGGGTGCCGCTAATACCGGAGAGGCCGAACTTGTTGATGCACTTGGGATACACATAAGGCTGCCCGGTCGTGTTCGCCAGCGTAGGATTCGTGTTGCCGGTATGGCAAAGCGTGTCATACGGCGCGCCGAGAAACTCGTTTCTGAAACCGAGATTGAGAGTAAGTGTTTTTGTCGCCCGAAAATCGTCATGCGCGAACCAGGCATAGCCGGGGATGCGGTAATCATGGTTGCCCAGGCCGCCACCGCCTTCTCCAACAAGCGGATCTCCTTGCAAGAAAGTCTGGAAGTCCGAACCCAACCCAAGCGCACCAGAGACAAACACCAACAGTCCGTTGTCGGCAATGGGCAAGTTGCGGCGCATGGATACGCGGTCGATCTCCCCGCCAAAACGGAGTTGGTGAGCTCCGTGCGTCAAACTCACAGTGTCGAGCACGGTGTAGTTGTCGGAGAGAGCGGATTGAAGTTGCGTGGTGTAGGGCCCGAATCCAAACGTGCCAAACTGAAGCCGGTACATGTTGGGATCGCCGGCTTGGCCATTTACTCCTGTTGCGGTTGGCAGGTTGATGCCGATTTGCGCTCCAGTGACCGGCGCTTCGTTGTTTAGTTTGTCGCTGATGATGTTGACGCCGAAACGGAATTCGTTGATCAAGCTGTTGCTGAAAACATGGGTTTCTGTGATGCTGCCAAATCGGCTGTGCAGAGGAATGTCGAGTGGGAAGTTTAGGTTGTTTGTGCCCGGCAGGCCTCCAGTCTGAATCCCAAAAGAATCTGCGCCGAAAGGCTCGAAGGTATCCGAATTGGACCAGAAGAATCGCTCGGAAAGCCGGTCCTTTCCATTGCGAAATTCGCGGTCCCAGTTCGCCGTGAACTGGTTGTCTGAAAATTTTCCTGGATCTGTGAGCACGAAGGGAACCGAGGTGAGGCACGGCGTGGTTGAGGGTACATTCGTAGGCAGCGGATACAAGTATCCACCGGCTCCGGCGCCGAATTGATTGCTCTGAAAGTTCAGCAAGTTGAACGCGACTGGGTCGACGCTCGGCACTCCGCAATCGGCTTCCATCTGCGTAACCGATTGCCGGTCCGCCAGCGAAACATAAGGAATCGCTGTGTTGATGAACGTTCCCGCCGAATCGCCGCTACGCTGCCGCGTGCCCTGGAGATTGAAGTAGAAGTAGCCCAGCTTCGCTCCGGGGCCGATCGGGCCGCCAACATCGCCGCCGAAAATGTTTTGTTTAACCACAACCTTGCCGAGAAAATAATCGTTGGCATCGAGCGAGGTGTTGCGGAAGTACTCCCACAGATCGCCGTGAAATTTTGCGCTGCCGCTTTTCAGGGTAGCATTGATGTTGCCGCCTCCGTTGCGTCCCTGGGTTGCATCGTAAAGGCTGGTGCTGACTTTAAACTCCTCAATCGCATCGGGGCTGGGCAACGGCGTGTAGGTCAACTCTCCGAATGCGTAGTCGGCCACGGTGATGCCATCGATCAAATAATTGTTGTTATCCTCTCTTCCGCCGTTCACGTGAATAAAGACATTGCCGCGGCCAAGCTGCGCGGCGCCATTCAAATCGGCCGAAGCGCCCGTGGAGAGCGTCAACAACTGCTGAAAGTTTCGCGTCGCCAACGGAAGATCGGTAATGGTCTGCGCGCCCAGCGATTGGCCCGTGGTCGCGTCCGTGGTATTCACCTGTTCCACCTGGGATTGCACTTCCACAACTTGCTTTACCGAACTCACTTTCACAACCGCAGTCATGCGTGTAGTTTCCGTAATGCGCACCACGATGCCGGGAAACTTGGTGGTGGGAAAACCTGTAGCGCTCACTTCCACCGTGTAGACGCCCACCGGCAGCAGAGTGGCGGTAAACAACCCGGATACGTCCGTCGCCATCTGGCGCACCGCCTCACCGGTTGCTTCGTTCGCAACGCTCACCTTTGCGTTCGCTATAACGGCGCCAGATGCATCCTGTACTACGCCGCCGATGGCGCCGGTTGCGCCACCTTGAGCAAATGCGACCGTTCCAGAGCATAGCCAGACAAACAACAGCACAGCAAACTTTCGCGTGCGAGACATCGGATCCCCTCAGGAGACGATTCGTGCCGCCTCAGAGACAGCGGTTATAGCGGAAGATTAGAAATACTGGGGTGAGCCACAGTCAAGGAAAATACGTTGAACGTGATGCGATCAGTTTGGGACACCAACAGTCCATGATGACAACCGCCGCGAAACGAGGATTCTTACCAAGTAACCTAAGTCCGTAACGAATATCCTGAATCAAGGTATCCATGGCAGCGCCTCCCACTTATAGATGGCAAGCCGTTTCTAGTAGTTAAAGAATAGTTCAAGTTACGGATAGTTCCTAACTAGAAAAACATTCGTCTAGTAGACCGGAACTGTGGCAAGACCAGGTTAATTACTGGAACAGGAATCGGCGATGAAGAAGAGGGGAAGGACGGGCATGTTGCATCGGAAGGTAAGGTCGTTGAGGGTTGCTAATACGGAGATACGGTCCGCCAACCACAGGCCAGCGTTTCCGCTAAACAGTGTGATGGAGGTTGGAACGCAGAGTCAGTGAGCCATCTTCATTCAGCCTTTGGTGACACGCCCACCGTACCGGGTAGCGCATACCCTTCGCGTCTATCTCCGCCTTCAGCCGCAATCCCTGCCACTTGGTTCCTCGCGGCAACACAAACTGGGCCTGCCTTATCTTGCCGGGCAACGGATAACCGGCATCCAAGCAACCGCTCTTAAGCGCTTCCCCGTTCTCGTTCTGCACAGTCACCCGCAGCACGCCCGGAACGCCCGCGATACCGTCGTTCGCGAAGCCGACAATCAGGCCGAGGTAGCCATTATCTTCGTAGCTCCAGATCATCGACGGCCTCACGCGATAGCCGATTCGACGATTGATTCGGTCGAACCACGTCGGCGACGCCCGGTAATAACTCATAAGATTCTTGGCGCTGATCTGGTGGAAGTTCCAAAGCGACCAATAATTTGCGCCTACATCCATTACATGAGCGATCAAGTTGTCGCAGGCTGATATCCCTTCTTCTACTGCGAGAGGGTCTGGAGCTTTCCCGGGGAGTGGTTGTTCAAGCACCGCAGCGATCCAAGGCGGCCGGTTGCTGAGGGCTTCAATCTGCTCATTCTCGATGAAGATGGTGTCACTACGAATCCAGTTATTGCTGCGAACCGTGCGGTCGAGGAGTTCTGAGTTGCCGACTCGGCTGTAGTCAGGCTGGGTGTTGGTCATCAAAGGAGTCTTCGTAAAGTGCTCCAGCTGAACCTCCAGCATGTTGATCCAAGTGCGCTCCGCGGTCTGGTAATCGGGGAAAGGATTGTTGCCGAAGGGCCAGGTGTGACCTTCGCCCCAAAACCCATACATAAAGGTATCGATGAACTCGATGTCAGGACTTCCGTTGAACTCCGCTGCCAACAGCCCGATCAGCTCCCGGAATGCCTGCTGAAAAAAAGGATGGTCAAAGCGGGGCTGATAACGCGAATACGGATTCTTCAAAAAGCGCTCTGCCGACGCGCTGCTTTCTTTATCGCTAACGACCAGATCAAGCGTCGGCACTTTTTCGAGAACGAAATCTGGTAGAGCCGGTTGGTGTGAATAGTCTGGAGCGCTCATCTGAATTCGCATTCCGATGCGCTTGTGGTTTTTTTTCGCCAATTCGAAAACGAGCTTCATGTAATCGGGCAAATCGAGGCGTCCAGCCCGCGGCTGCACCTCCCGCCAGGTCGGGCGTATGTAAAGCTGTTGCCCCAGAGGGAATCGAACCAGATCATCAATCGCCTGGGGAATGTTGTCCGACTTAATTTCCTCCGTGCCCATGTCGGCGGTGATGTACGTGATCAATCCCTTCCCATAGTTCGGCACTACTTCTTCCGAAGGAGTTGTGGTCATAACCACATCGTCTGTGGGGATAACAGCGTCGGGAGGGTACTGGGAAAACGGACCTTGGTTGAGGCGGTCCGTCACGGTTGGGCCAGAACCAAAATCGTATTTTCCCCAGTTGTGTGCGGGGACGATTCCTTGCGCTTTGCTTGGTCCCAGTTCAGCGGTTACTGCCAAGGCAACGCTACTTTTTAGAAAATCTCTACGCTGCATGCAGCCGCGTCCTCTCTGTCGATTGAGAACATCGTCCGGTCCGTACACGGCCGGACGACGAGATCCACAATTCCACTAAAAAGAGAACTTCAACGCAAACTGTATCTGTCTCGGCGGGCGAGCAGCCGTGAGGTCGCCGAATTGTTCCGTTCCAAGAATGGTTGCATTGTTTCCATTTTGCGGGCCGCTTTCCGCGAACAGGAAGTTGGTATGGTTTAGCAGATTGAAAAATTCCGCGCGAAATTCCAGCTCCGTTTTCTCCGAAGTATGGAAAAACTTGAATACGGAGAAATCCCACGTCTTGTATCCGGGAGACTCGATAGTGTTCCGGCCAACATCGCCGAACGAACCGAGAGCTGGATCGGCAAATGCGCAGGTGTTGAACCATGCGGTCGGCGTGTGAATCTTGGCGGGAGCAACGCAGGTCGGGTTGCCCGGCACGGGGCCCGCGCGGGTCGGGTCGCCGACCTGGTCAGGACGCTGCGACACCCCACCGGCCCCGCCGTCAGCATTGGCAAAGTTACCGTCCGCATCGAGTACCGTGTACCAGTTGCCGGTGGAGAGCGAAACAATATTTGCAATCTGCCAGCCTCCGACAACCTGATTCGCCACACCGCTCGCTTCCCCGAGGAACCGTTTGCCGTGGCCGAAAGGAAGCTCGTAGATGGAATTGAACACGAAGCGCTGACGAACGTCGAAATCGGAATTGCCGTATTCGGCCTGTGGATCGCGGAAGTAGCGAAAGTCGCTGTTGTTCTGCGTAGGTCCAAGGTTCGCGTTTGAGGCGATGTCCAGCGAATGCGCGTAAGTATAGGACGCCTGGAACTGCAGGCCCTTCGCGAAGCGCTTCTCAAAACTTGCCTGCAACGAGTTGTAATTGGAGGAGCCGGACGAGCGGAACCAGTCGATGCCGGTATCGAAAACCGGGCTGCAGTACTGAGGATTCGCAAGCGAACAGGGAGCGGGTGATCCGATGACGGTCGCAGACACGGGACGCCGCGGCGCCGTCGCGTCATTCGGATTCGGGTCCGGGGCGGCCTGGTTGCCGTTGAAGAACGTGTATAGCTTTGTTCCCCGCGAACCTGCATAAGTAAGCGTGAACACACTGTTCGCGGGTAGTTGATGTTCAACGCTCAAATGCCACTGTTGCATATACGGCGTGCGCAGGTTCTTATCGACGGAGAAAAAGATGGGGGTGTTGGGATTGACCAGCGAGTTGGCGGGGAAGCCGCCAGCCAGAGAGGGGATTTGGGTGACGCGGCAATCTCCGGCAGTGCCGTTAGCCGTTGGCGCGCTACAGGGCGCAATGAACGATTCGTTGGTAAAGAACGGAGGATTGAATCCCGGACTCGGATTTGAGTACGGACCATTCTCCTGCCCACCGTAGAAAATTCCGTAGCCCGTGCGCAACACGGTCTTCGGAGCGAACTGCCACGCCAATCCGATACGCGGCGCGAAATTATTCAGATCGGAATTGATCAGCCCCCGGCTGCCAGTGGGGCTGATTTTGACGTACTGGGCGATGAAAGGAGTGAGTTGCGCCGTCTGTCCCTTCGGCACAAAGATCGTGGGATCGGTGGGATTGCTGAGATCAAAATTTCCCACGTCATTGTGGCGATCCGCAACGGTCCCAAAAAGTTCGTAGCGCAGGCCCAAATTCAGCACCACCGTGGGTGTCAACTTCCAATCATCTTGGCCGTAAAACGCAAACGTATTTCGGAAGTAGTCCACATTATGCAGGTTGTTGATGCTGCCGCCGCTGGTGAGTCCTGCCATGAAGGAGGCGAATCCCGTTCCGCCGGTACCGATAGCCGCTGGATTATCGGTCAGCGTCGGATCAAAGTTGAGCGTCCCGCGAGCCGCGGCGGGCTGAAAAATTGTGAACTCTTCCCGCCGGATCTCTGTTCCAAATTTCCAAGTGTGGCGTCCGCGCACCCAGGTCAGGTTTTCGGAAAGAGTGTAGGAGTTCTGGAGTTCGACCGAAGGCAGGAACGTGGGACTACCTAGGGTAGCGACGTCGCTAAATATCAGTTGTGGCAACCCGCCAATGCCCGGCGAATACGGAACGCCCGGAAAATCGATGTTCGGCTCGGCCGACACGTTCGTATCCGCGTTAAGTTCTAGGCGATGGGCATTCACGCGGTTGTAGCCCAGGCGGAATTCGTTGATCAACTCGGGTTTGAAAACGTGCGTCCAACTGGTGGCAAAGCTGCGGTAGGAAAAATCCTCCTCGCCGCTAAAGAATCCGCCACCATCGGCCAATCCACCAAATGTTCCAGGAATTGAGCTCGGTTGGTTTTCGAAGCTGAAACGGAAGAAAGCGTTGTCCGCGTCAGAGAATTTCTGGTCGACCCGAACGTCAAAGTTGTTGCGCGTTTCCTTGCGCACAGGATTGGCGACGAAGTTGTTCCCGCTCGAGTTGATCGGCCCCGCTGCCGGATACAACGCTGCCAACCGCAGCGCTAAGGGATCTAACGAACCGCCGCCCGCAACGACTGGCGTGGCTGGGATGATGTTCAGAGGCTTCCCTGTTCCGTCATATTGAAAAGGCACGCCGCAAGTTGGCTGCGCCAGTTTGGCATCAAAAATCTCGCCGGCATACGTCGGGCGATCATTACAATCCAGTATCGGGGCACCCCCGGTGCCGAATTCCTGTGTCGTATAGTCGATCAGACTCGAAAAATCTCCTGTCCGCCATGCCGTAGGTGGAACGAACGCAACCTGAGTTTGCGCCTGGCGCACGCGGTACCCCTCGTAGTCCACAAAGAAGAAAGTGCGTCCACGGCCGTCATACAAATGGGGCAACAACACTGGTCCGCCGAATGTCGCGCCAAACTGGTTCTGCTTGTACGGCGGCACAGGTCCCAACGGATCAAAATAATTCCGCCCGTCCAGCTTGTCGTTACGCAAAAATTCCCAGGCCGAGCCGTGAAGCTGGTTGGTCCCGGACTTGATGACCGCGTTCACGATCGCCCCATTGCCGCGCCCAAACTCCGCGCTGTAGGCGTTCGTTTGTACCTTGAATTCCTGCAGAGCTTCGACTGGAGGCTGAATTACGAAATTTGTTTCGTTGAGCAAATCGGGCAGGTTGGAATTGTTGTCCACTCCATCCAGCAAGAAATTATTCTGTAGCGACCTTGCTCCGTTCGCGCTGAAACCGTATCCACCTTCATCACGCGCGCCCGGTTCGCTCGGCGCCGTCCCGGTGCTCAGCAGCGCCAGCTGCGCAAAGTTTCTCCCGTTCAAAGGCAGGTTGCTCACCCGCTTCTGGTCAACCACCTGCCCCAACTCAGAGGTTTCAGTTTCAAGTAGTGGCGCAGCACCCGTTACCAGAACCTCTTCAGTTTGCTGCCCAACCTGCAAGCCTATGTTGATGGCGATGCGTCCCTGCACATCGAGCTGGACAACCTCTGACACCGCCTTTTTGAACCCTGCCTTCTCCACCGTGACCTTATAACGCCCGATGCGCAGCGGACTCGCGACATACTCTCCCTGCTCGTTGGTGGAGAGAGTCATCTGAACACCGCGATCCACGTCCTCGACGGCGACCTTAGCGCCCTGAACCACCGCACCGCTGGGGTCGCGCACGGTTCCCACAATAGTCCCGGCATCCTTTTGCGCCCATAGCGGGGTGGCGAAGCCAATGGCTAGCAGAAGAAAGAGCGCTCCGAGAACTTGTCGGGCATGGAAAAACGTGGGCATGACGAGCCTCCTGGTTTCCTCAAAAGCGGCTAAACGCTTGCTTCCAACTGCGAATGTAATTGTGTAATATTTCGAACCATTACTTTTACTTCCGTTTCACGACTTTTGTCAACAGGAATATCTCGCTGCCGAAGATCGAAAAGCCAGCTATCACTTGATGGGTACCGCACCCCTGCCTGCGGCATTCCACTGCTGACGCATAAAACTAACGAGAGAGCTCCGATCGCGAAAAGCTTCGGTACCACCTCCCTTAGTCGTTGAGTAGGCTCCCGCCAGATTGGCAAAGGCCAGGCAATCCTCAAGTTTCGCCCCTTGCATTTGCTGGTGGATGAATCCGGCATCAAAGCTGTCGCCAGCGCCGATGTCATCGACAGTTTTCACGGTCGGAGGCGCCAAACTGCACTGTTCAGATCCGGACCGGCAGATCGCAGCCGAAGAGCCGCGCTTCACCGCTACAACTTTCGCCAGGCCGGCGAGCTGGTTAATGGCTTGCGAAAGATCGTCCGTGTGCGTAATCTTCTTGGCCTCACGGTCATTCGGAAGAAAAATGTCGACGTACTTGAGCACTTCCAACAAATCCCGGTCCCATTTATTTTCGGGGTCGTCATTGGTATCGAGCGACGTGGTCAGGCCCGCAGCTTTCGCCTGGCGGAAAAGATCCAGCATTCGCGGGCGCAACGCGCGATGCAGAAAGAAAGAGGAGAGGTGCAGGTGCCGCGCCGACCGGACGTATTCCATGTCGATGTCGGAGTACTGCATCTCAAACATGGTGCCGGGAAACGTAAGGATGTAACGGTGCTGCAAGTAGGGTAATGCAACCGTTAGCCCGGTTGGTGTCTGCGACGTTGCCTGCTTCATGCGGCTCACATCAACCCCGCTAGCCACGAGCCGTTCCAGTGCGATTTTCCCCAGAGCGTCTCCACCAGTCTTCGAGATGAAGCCGACCTTGGTTCCCAGCACCGCAAGGTTGTGGGCGAAAATCGCAGACGAACTTCCCAGCGTGAGCGCCAGGCCGCTGGCCAGCAGCTCGCGATCGAGCACTAACTCTTTGGGTAATCCGTAGAGGATCAGGTCCAGATTGATTTCACCGACCACGCATACGTCCAACTTCGGCATTTCGCCCCCTTATCCGACGTTCCGGCTGCAGTCTTCGAGTCGCTTTCCGCTCATTCCACACGCCGTCGCGTACGAATGCGGCGCTGACGGAGCATTGCCCAATCAAACACTTCTCGCAGCTGTAATAATAAAATGTATATTACGAATACTTACGAACAATTTCACTATATATCGAATACGTGGAGCTTGTTTCTCAACCTGGCGCTCAGTTTGGAATGGAACGCGATGGAGCGGCCTTACGGTTGGGCCGGCTCGAACCAGACTACCGCGCCCTTTGCGATATCTGGCAGATGAAACAACGTGCTCCCGCTTTCGAAGCGGCCCGTGATCGTCGCCTCCTCACCGAGAAATGGCAGGAACAGGCCCTTTACCTTGCCGGGCACAGTTACTTCGGCGCCGCTCTCGGGAGTCTGCACGGCGTTTTCCTTGGCACGAAGGCCCTGAAAGTTGGCGAAAAATACATGGACCTCGCCGTCCACCGACGCGATCTGCGTCGCGACCATCGGCGATGCCTTCACTCGAATCTGGCCACGGTCCAGGCCGTTCAGAAACGACTTTTCGCTGCCTGGTGAGCAATCTTCGAAATGATTTTCCGCAGCACCCATGTAGCGGGATCCCGGCGAATCGGCGACATGGGTGACGTTGGTCTGACCCAGTAACTCTTCGCTGACCGCGCCGGTGGCGACGATCTTTCCATTGCTGCCGGCATACTTTCGCAAATCAGCGGTCTCATCCTTTGAGAGGATGCGGACATCGGGCAGAATCAAAGTTTTCCCGTGGAACGAACCGAGCGTTCTCGGCGTCACGATCTGATACTCACGATGACTCTGCATCAGAAGTAGAAGCGTTCCCTGGTACGAGCGAAGAAACTCTTTTGTGAAGTAGTTGCGTGTGGCCGGAGAGAAATAAACACCAATTGGATCAATTGCCGTCCGTGGACGATAGAAGGTCTTCTCGTGAGCGGCAATCCACGCGAACACTTGCTTCCGCGTGTTCAGGTCGTTTGAGCCGGACATCACGTGCGTAGCCGCATCCCACACATTGGCTCCCGCCATGAGTTCTGACATGAAAAGATTCTTCATCGGCTCCGGGGCGCGGACCTTGGGAGCGCCATCCCACGAATAATTCAGTATCCATGTCGCTTTGCCCTCGGCAAACGCACGAAACGTCTGCATGCCGATCTGGTAACGAAACCAGTCGAACGGCGTTCGCGAGGATGCCATGTGATCTCCGCCGCCAAATTCATATTCGTGCGCAACCGCGTCGTTCACGGCGTACAGACTGTACACATCCGCGCCGACACGCACGGCTTCTTCCTCGATACCTGGATAGATTTCGGGAATAGTTTTGATCTGTGGATTTACCGACTTCGCGGTCTGATCGATTTCCCGCATGAAGTCGGTCAATGACTGGATCCGGAAATCGACCCATTGTCGAAAATTTGGATCCGAAAAATCTCCCAGCTTCAGATCGTGCCGCGCGTCAAGCCCAGTCTGCTTGCGAAAGGCCGCGACTGTCGCGTCATCGAAACTGGCCCACGTGTCTTCCCAACCGTCGAAGTGCGTCATCCAGTACGGGATATCTACATAGATGCCATCGATGCCCGTCGCTGCAATCTGCCGCACCCGCTCCACATAAATCTTGCGCCACTCGGCCGCGTAGGGCGTGATCCATACATCCTCGTCGCCTTTTGCGATCCAGAAAGCAGTGCCGCCGCCAAACACTGCGGGCTCGCCCGTAATCTTGCGCTGCAACCAATCTGGATGATCTTTGGCTACCGAATGCGGCACCCGGTCGGCGTTTGCCGTGATGCACTCCAGCCCCGCAATGTAAACGAACGCGTGGTTCCCGGCTTTGTGCGAGCGCTCCACCACGGCACTAATCGCGGCGAGTTTCTCTTCCGGGTTGAGAAAGCTCTCGTAGCGCCCCGGGATATCGTTGTCCACTTCAATGCCGGAGATATGGCTCTCTTCAGCCTCGCGGACAATTCGCTCCGCGGGGCCTGTCCCCAAAGACCACGCCGCAATGCGAACATAGTTTGTCCAGTCTTGATTCCTCGAGTCCTGATTGTGCGAGTCTGGAATCGCGTGCTCTCGAGTAACATCCTGACCTAACAGGAATCCGCTGATGGACACTAACACTGAGGCTGCAATCCAGACTTCACAAGTTTTCATAGTCGCATCCATTGAAGGTCAGTCCGCGCCGCATGCTTCTCATGGTTAAACCTCTGTCGATTTGTGAACCGACGACTCAGAACTCGAATCTGACTCCGAATTGGAAGTACCGAGGCAAATACCCCGCCGCATCGTTGCTAATTGCCCCGAACTGAGAATCTCCAAAAGACAAGTTCGACTGCTGGAAGCCGAAGCGAGGATGATTGGTCAGGTTGAAGATCTCCGCTCGAATATCCAACTTCAAGCCTTCCCTCGGCACGAACGACTTATAGAGATTCAGGTCCGCGTTGTGAATGCCGGCAACGCGGAGGCCGGAAAAGTAGCGTGGGGCGTTGCCCGGATTCTGGTCGCCCGGGTTGGCGAAGCAGCTGGAGTTAAAAAAAGAGAGCGGCGTCGGATTCTGCCAAGTCAGGGCGACGTCGTTCATGCTCGACCCGGACTTGAGTTGCCCGCACACGACGCTGGGCCGCTGAGTTCCATTCGCCAGTTGCGGGGCGGCCATGCCGATCGCCATGGGCTGACCCGATTGCTCCGTGATCAAGGTCGCGATCGACCAGCCTCCAACGATAACGTCGAGAGCGCGGTTCATATCGCCGCCAATCCATTGTTTGCGGCCAATCGGCAGGTCAATGACGACTGCGGCTGCCAAACGCTGCGGCGTGTCGTTGGCGCCGATGCTATGTTCCAAATTCAGGCGATCCAGCTGTTGCGGCATGCCGAAAGCCAGAGAACCGATGAAATTGTTTCTGCCCGCCGAGGAATCGTCGGTCGACTTCGATACCGTGTAGCTTCCGTCGAAACTGACGTGATACGTAGTGCGTTTCTGAAAACGAATCTGCATCGCGTTGTACCATGAGCTGGCTTCCTCCAACATTAGGCCTTCAAAATCTCCGGCAAATTGCGGGTAAGAGTTGAGCAGATTTCCCAACGCGAGAGTCGGCTGGCCGCAATTCGAATCGGGCTCGTTGAAGCACGGGGCAGAGGGACTAGGAGTACAAGGCTGGCTGAACATCGCCGCGAACGGGTTGCCCACCTGCGTCTGGAGAAAGTTGCTGACGCAACTGTCCGTCTGGCAATTCGGATCGGTGGGAGTTACTGCTGCTGAAATCTTCGCCAGCAGAGTTGACGGAATGAAATCCCGGTTATTGGTGCCGGACCATGGTAGATGCGTGCTCCGGTTCGCGGAGTAATCCAAACCAAGCACGATTTCGCTTGGCAGCGCGCGCTGGATTCCGAGGTTCCACTGATATATCTCGGCGTCTCGCGCCGCAGTCGTCCCCAGATCGTTGTTGTTGCCGTACCCCCAATTGGCGAGCGCGCCGTATTGCATACCCTGCGGACCCGTAAGTCCCCCTGGAAATGGATTTTCCATGGTCGCGGATCGAGTTGCAAAATTGTCGTTTGTGAAGAACATGGTGGCCGTTTTACGAAACGCGGTGCCCGGATATTGAAAGTTAGTGGCCGGGCTCATTCCGAAATATATGCCCGCCCCGCCGCGCACCACCGTCTTCGAGTCGATCTGATAAGCAAACCCAAGTCTCGGTCCAAGGTCTTTGCGGTAGGTTGGAACGCTCCTGCGGCTGGAGTTGGCGAACTCCGTAGTGCCGAGCAGTTCCTCCGTCGTCGGAAGATTCGCGATCCCCAACATGATTGCCTGGGCGCTCAACGTGCCTGCCGGGGCGTTGCCGGGAACGTTGGCAAGATTGATGTTTATGCCGCTATCGGCGGTGAAATTGCTGAATTCGAGGCGGTTGTGGCGCTCGTCGTATGGCGTGCTCCACTGGTAACGCAGACCGAGATTGAGGGTGAGCTTCGAGTTCACCTTCCAGTCATCCTGAATATAGAAGCCTGTCTCGGCCGATTTATTGGCCACCGACGGGTAGATATTGAGTGAAGGAGGAACGTAGCTTGGGGGGTTTACATTGTCGGCGTAACCAAAAAGGAGGCTGGCAAATGGATTGCCCGTCGGATTCCCTGCCGCATCCGTGTCGCTGTTCGGAGTGGGCGAGGTGACGAAATCCGAAAAGTTGAATACTCCAGTCGGATTTGGCGGCTGAAAAAAGTTGTTATAGAACAGCCTCTGTTCCCCGCCGAATTTGATCAGGTGTGAGCCTTTTGAGATCACGACTTGTGACGAATAACTGTAGAGCGTGTGAGCAAATGTCGTCGCTATGCAGCACTGGTCGAAAAGATCGGTCCATGGTGACGCTCCTGTGATGGAGAATGTTGGCATCTGATCAATACCATTGGCCTGCTGCAGCGAGGTCGGCAATCCTTGAGCGCCGCTCGGCAAGGAAGCGTTGAAGCCGGAGAGCGTGGGAATACCGGACGTGGACTTTTCGTGCACACGATCGATGGCCGCATGGTTTGTCCAGACAGTTCGCGGGTTGATAGTCCAGGAGTATTCGAACGAGCCGTTTTGCGTCGTGGTCGGACCGTTCGCGATTCCGTCATTATCGAAGCTGTCGCCCAGAGTCTCGGCAGTGGTGAAGTTGCTCCAGCTCCGGCTGTAGCGGCCGTTGATGCGCTGCTTGTCATTGATCTGGTGATCAATTTTTATGTCGAACTGGTAATCCGGCGCACTCGCTGTAGTGGTGAAATTGTAGTTGTTGAATTCTCCCTGGAGGTTGGGTTGCGGGTAGAGATTAAGGACGCCCAGCCCAATGGGGTCAATTTCGTTCGAAGGAATTTTATTGTTTGGAACCTGCGGCCTGCACTGACCGGTCGCCGGCGCAATGCAGGTGACCAAAGGTTGCAATGGATCGTAAATCACATTGGCGGTCGCCGAAAAGTCTCCGGTTCGCTCCGCCAGAGTTGGCACAGACGCCACATAGCTAGTCGCGGAAATACTGTGGACCTTCTCAAAATCCACAAAGAAAAAAGTGCGATCCTTCTTAATCGGTCCGCCCAGCGAAAACCCTCCCTGGTCTCGCCGGGAGTCTGGTTTGGGGTTGGGCTCCGGGTTGAAGAAATCGCGGGCATCCATCTGCGGACGCTGCAAAAAATACCAGCCGCTGCCATGGTAGGCGTTGGTCCCGCTCTTCATGGCCATGTTCACGACAGTGCCGCCGTTATTGCCGAACTCCGCCGAGAAGCTGTTGCTCTCTACTTTTACTTCCTGCATGCTCTCGACCAGCGGCTCGTAATAAACGTTGGAGTTTCCTCCCTCGCCCTGTTCCGGCGCGCTCAGCAGGGTCCCATCCAGCCGCACTTCGGCGGTCGCATTTCGCTGCCCATTGGAAACAAAGTTGGTCCCTGAAGGATAGCTATCTTGCGTGCCCGACCCCGCTACCTCCGTCACTCCAGCCGATAAGAACATCAGGCCGAAGAAGCTGCGGTTAATCAGCGGGAGTTCCTTCACATATTCGCTAGTGATGTCCGTGCCCAGCGTCGCATTATCGGTGTCCAGCAGCGGCGCCGCGGCCGTAACGCTAACAGAGGTCGATGCACCAGCAATGTCCAGTCTGAAGTTCAGCGACGACTCTTGATCGACCGCCAGAACAACGCCGGTCCGTTCCGCGGCGCGAAAGCCTGAAGCCGCGACCTTGACGGCATAGGTGGAAGGGCGGAGATCGGTGAAGAAATACGAGCCCTTGTCGTCGGTAACCGCGGAACTGGCAATATTCGTGCCGATGTCGCGGATGGTCACGGTGGCATGGGCGACCACCGCTCCTGACGCATCGGAAACAACCCCGCGCAACTGCGCCCGGTACGCCCCTTGGCCCCAAACCGAGATCGCGGAAGCAAGAATTGCGGCGATTCCACACATCGTCGCGGCGCGTACAGAACTCCTAGCCATCAAGCACTCTGCTCTTCGAACCCGCATGGACCCCTCCGCCAAGATCAAGCAGGATGTTGTAATTGTTTCGTTTTATAGCGTTTACTTTCGCCCACACTATTACGTTTCAGCCCGGTGCTTTGTCAAGCGCAAAAGGCGAATTCCGGTGATCCGATTCCCGCGTGAGGGTTCGCATATATGGCGAGAGCCGCAGTCAGAGGATTGAAACACTCGACCGCCCACGAATCCCGTCGCTCTGCGGGAACGGCCGAAGCCGCATTCCAATAGGCGCTACCGCCTCTTGACAAGGCCGAATCTAAAACGTAAAACGAATCCATTCGCAACACATCGTAATATTGCGACTTGCGCTAGGATTGTTCAGCAGAGCAGGCGGGGCAAATGAAGAACCAATCGAACCGGCGCCTAAATTCTCATATCGAGAAAAATCGGCGCTGCCTTTCGAAGTCGGGGCGGATGGTTGCCTTCGTATTTCTAGGCCTTGTTCTGCCCGTGTGGAACTCGGGCCAGAGCGATTCTGTTCAGAAATCTACTTCCGTAGCCCCACCGAAAACCTCGACGAATCTTCAGATCCAAAGCTCTGTCTTGCGAATCGAATTCGACCATAACCTGCGCAGCCGCATCGTTGCGCTGGTTGGCCGAAGCCCGCAATTCCTAACTCCGTTTTCTGCGTCAGAGACGGTTACCAGCGTTCACCTCTGGAGCGACTTCCCCTTGAGCGCAAACCATCGCGAACATGTGTCGGACGCATTTGGTTCCGGCGAGCGGCTGTCGCTGACGGGCAGGGCCGGCGATCTGCGCAAGGACGTTTCGGTCACGATTTACTCTGACTTCCCCTCCATCGCAATCTTCGACGTCACCTACACGAACGAAGGGGCTGCTCGACTCGCAATCCGCGGTTGGGCCAACCATCAATATTCACTACGCGCGAAGGCTGATGCACGCGGCCCCGCGTTTTGGTCCTATCAAAGTGGATCCTACGAGAAACGCCCCAATTGGGTGCTTCCGTTGCACGCCGGATTCAAACAGGAAAATTATCTCGGCATGAATGCCAGCGACTACGGCGGAGGAACTCCGATCGTCGATGTTTGGCGCAAAGACATTGGTCTCGCGGTGGGCCACGTAGAACCAGGACCCCGCCTGGTATCGCTTCCTGTTTCCATGCCCGATGCGCGCCACGCCACCGTCGCGGTCCGCTCAACTCGCGATCGCACTCTGGAACCAGGGGAGAGCTTTCATACTCTCCTCACCTTTGTCTCCGTGCATCAAGGCGACTACTTTCGCACCCTCGCCGAATATCGCCGCCTCATGGTGCGGCAGGGATTTCAAATGGCCTCGGCGCCAGAAAGCGCCTTCGGCCCGATCTGGTGCGCCTGGGGCTATGGCCGGTCGGTACAACTCAAGCAGGTTTACGACACCCTTCCGACGGTCAAGAAGATGGGCTTCTCCTGGGTCACCCTCGACGATGGCTGGCAGAACAATTACGGGGATTGGGCACTCGATCCGAAGAAATTTCCGAATGGCGACGCCGACATGAAAGCCCTGGTGGATCGAATTCATGCAGAGGGCTTCAAAGCGCAGCTCTGGTGGTCGCCGTTGAGCGCCGTCTCGGATTCAAGCTTGCTCAAAGACCATCCCGACTTCGTTCTGCTGAATCGCGATGGATCGAAGCGCAAGATCTCATGGTGGAATTCTTTTTACTTATGTCCCTCCGATCGCGGGGTCATTAAATATCACAAAGCGCTGGTCCGCAAGATCCTCGGCGAGTGGGGATTCGACGGCCTCAAGCTCGATGGTCAACACATGAACGCCGTTCCTCCTTGCTACAATCCGGCGCATCACCATAAGCGCCCGGAGGACTCCGTTGAGGCACTGCCCGATTTCTTTCGGGAGATTTACGAAACCGCCCGCAGCGTAAAGCCGGACGCCTTGGTCGAATTTTGTCCCTGCGGCACCGCCTACTCGTTTTTCACCATGCCACATTTCAATATGTCGGTTGCATCCGATCCGGAAAGTTCGTTTCAGGTCCGCTCCAAGGGCAAGACATTGAAAGCGCTGATGGGTGACAACATTCCCTATTTCGGCGACCATGTCGAGTTGAGCGACGGAGCCATTGATTTCGCCTCGACCGTTGGGGTGGGAGGAGTTGTCGGGACACAGTTCGTGCTACCGAATCTCGTCACGAAGCACAGCAAGTCGGATCTGACTCCGCAGCGGCAGAAGATATTTGAGAACTGGCTGCAAATCTACAACGATAAAATGATATCGCGGGGTGAGTATCGCGGAGATCTTTACGACATAGGTTTTGATCTTCCGGAGACTCATGTCATCCAAAAGAACAAGGAACTTTACTACGCTTTCTATGCCAAACATTGGAGCGGGCCGATTGAACTTCGCGGTCTGCAAGACGGCAATTATCGCATCGTCGATTATGTGAACAACAAAGACCTGGGAAAAGTTCACGGCCCAAAGGCCACATTTTCTGCAGAGTTCAGTCAACACTTGCTGATCGAGGCTCGGCCAGAGTAAGTTGCCGTAATTCGATCGGCGTTTCACACGGGTACTGATCGGCTGCGCTGCCGTAAGTTGACGACTAGCTCGAGAGAACCGGATGGGAACTTTTCCCTAGACAACCGAATGCAGTGCGGGATAAAAGAGAAGTGCCAAGAGAGTCTTCTTATGGTCAGACCTGTCGTGAAACGGCGCAAAAGTTTCTAAATGCTAAACGAAGAGCGGCAAAGAGCGATCCTTGAGCTGCTGCGTCGGGATGGCCGGGTCCTGGTCGTGGACCTGGCGAAACAGTTCCATACTTCCCAGGTCACAATCCGCAAAGACCTGGATATCCTCCACCTGAAAGGCCATATTCATCGTACCCATGGCGGAGCGCTTCCGTCCCGCGACGGCGCCCTGGAAGACCCCACTCTGCGAGAGAAGGAGAAGCTCCACCGCAAGGAGAAGATGCAAATTGCCGCGGCTGCGGCGCGCATGGTTTCCGAAGGACAAGTGGTGATTCTTGATTCCGGCACTACAACCACCGCCATTGCCCGCGCACTGCGCAACTTTCTGAATCTGACCATCATCACCAACGCGGTGAATATCGCCGCCGAACTCTCCGGATCGGCGGTAGAAGTGATTCTGAGCGGTGGCAACCTCAGGAAGAACTCATTTTCTCTGGTAGGGCCTATCGCCGAAGAGACGCTTCACAAATTGCACGCGGACATCCTTTTTCTTGGGGTTGACGGATTCGACGTTCAGTATGGAATCAGCACGCCGAATCTTTTGGAATCGAGAGTGAATCGCGCCATGATTGAGATTTCTAAAGTTGTAGTGGCGGTCTGCGACTCCAGCAAATTCGGAAGGCGAAGTCTCTCGCTGATTGCTCCTCCCTCTGCTCTTCATCACGTCCTTACCGACTCTGGTATCCCCAAGGCCGACCTGAACGCGCTAAAGAAATCCGGGGTCGAAGTGACTATCGTCTAGTGCTTACTCCGCAAGATCCGCTCGGGTGAACTCCTCCAGGGTGCATTGGTTTCTGCCGATGCGCACGAGACAAGATTGCATAGAGCAAGAAACAGTCCATAAACCTTCCACCTCATATTTGAGCGAACTCGCCATATTTCGTTTTATTGCTATAATTGTTTCTATATATTTCTATATATTGCGATAACTGGTGCTAGTATAATTCGCTTGCATCCGGTTCGGAAGGAGGGAGCTTGAGTCAGGGACGCGTAATCGATGGACTGCGGGGGTTACTCGAGGCCAGCGAGAAAGAAAAGGAAGCCCGCGGCACCCAGCATACTCCGCTCGAAATCTCGCGTCAGCCTACAACTTGGCGAAAGACTTACGAGATTTGCCAGGAACGACGGCCCGATCTCTGCCAGTTTCTTAAGGAAGCGGGAATTAGTGCAGATTCCAAGCTTTGCCCGGTTGTCTATCTTGTCGGCGCAGGCACTTCCGATTATGTCGGTCGAGCTCTCACACCCTTATTGCACCAGCTCTGGGAATGTGAGGTGCAGGCAGTTCCCAGCACCGACCTTCTGACGAATCTCGCAGACTTTGTGTTTGAAGACCGGCCGTACCTCTGGATCTCATTCTCGCGCTCCGGCGACAGTTCTGAGGGGTTGGCGGTACTCGATGCTGCGATCAAGAAATACCCCAGAGTGCGGCATTTATTGGTGACGTGCAACAAAGCGGGCCGCATGGCCGCTCTTTGCAGGAAGACTACTCATCGCGCCTTTGTGCTGGCCCTGGACGAGACGACGAACGACCGCGGCCTGGCCATGACCAGTTCTTTCACGAACATGGTGATCGCCGGCCATTGTCTCGCGCACGCATTCTCTCCCGGCGATTACAGCGATACATTCTCGATGCTGAAGCAAGCGGGAGAGGGTTTTCTGGAGCGCGCACAGGAAATTGCACCCGTGATTGCCCAGGAGGATTTCTCCAGAGCGTGTTTTGTAGGCTCGGGAGTACTGCACGCTGTCGCGCGGGAGTCCGCCCTGAAGTTGCTGGAACTCACCGCGGGCAAAATAACCACCTTCTCGGAGTCCACGCTGGGTCTTCGCCACGGTCCAATGTCGGCGCTGGACGCGAATACCGTATTCGTAAGTTTTCTTTCGCAAGAGCCGCGCCGCCGCAAGTATGAACTGGACCTGATCGAAGAAATCCGTCGAAAGCGGCTCGTGAAGCTTCTCGTCGTCGTGACGCCGAACTCCACAAACCAACTCGATGGGCTCGTGGACCATGTCCTATCCCTGAATGCGCCTCGCCTAGCCGACGAATACCGTGCGCCCGTGGATGTAATACTCGCGCAGTTATTGGGGCTTTTCAGTTCGTTGCGTTTCGGTCTTCAGCCTGATTGTCCAAGTCCAAACGGCGCGATCAGCCGCGTCGTGTCTCACCTGAACATCTACTGATTACGCAGCATGCCGACTTCGACCTCTGCAATCGTGTGGAATCTGAGAGCTGGGTTTCTCGTGGGCCTTCTCTTTGCGGGCTCCCTCGCGGCGGGCCAGACTCCCGTGCTCTACGGAGTATCCCCGGGAAAAGCGAATGCGGAGATTCAGGGCACAGTTCTCTCGCTGGGAAACCAGATGATCCGGGCGCAATGGTCGGTTGCCGAAGGTAAGCTAACCGCTCGTGAGCTGGTAATCCGCACTACCGGCGCACAAGTCTCTCTTCCCCGCGATCCTTTCAGTTTCACCTTCAAGGATGGGACGACAGTTCACGCGTCGGACATGGTCATGATCGGCAGTCCGCAAGTCGAGGATCTGCCATCGAATTCCGGAGCCTCGCGCACCGCCGATCATTTCGCAGGCAAAGCAATTTCTCTCCGCCTGGAATACGCGGAGAAGCAAGATGCGACGCGGGGCACGAAGAGAAGTTCCGTCGTCTGGCGCGCCGTGCTGCGCGACGATTCCAACTATATTCGGGAAGAGATCTCGCTCTCGGCGCCGGGTGACGATCAGCCGATCGCCGAAGTGTCTCTATTCGATGGCAACCTGCACGGCGCGAGCGTGGTCGGAACAGTCAAAGGTTCTCCCGTGACCGCCAGAGATTTGTTTCTCGGTTTCGAAGACCCCCTGGCTCAGTGCCATGCGACAAACACGGTAACTTGCACGATGAAGCGAGAACTTCCCCTGAAGAAGGGGCAGACCGTCGAGTATTCACTCGTCATCGGAGTCTCGCCGCCCGGCCAAATGCGCCGCGGATTTCTGAATTACATCGAGCGCGAACGAGCTCATCCCTACCGAACATTTCTCCATTACAACTCGTGGTATGACATTGGCTTTGGCAAGCCGTACGACGCGGCTGCGGTGCTCGATGTAATCAACGCCTTCGGAACCGAGTTGGTTCGCCGCCGCAACGTGAAGTTGGATTCTTTTCTGCTCGATGACGGATGGGACAATCCGCATTCCACTTGGCAGATGAACACAGGCTTCCCGGAGGGACTTACTCCTGTGACACGAGCCGCGCAACAATATGGGGCGGCGATGGGCATCTGGCTCTCCCCATGGGGAGGCTACGAAGAGGCAAAACAGCAGCGCCTCAATTTTGGCCAGAAGAATGGCTTCGAAACCAATGCAGGAGGATTTGCGTTATCCGGCCCAAAGTACTACTCCCGATTCCGCGAAGTCTCTCTCAACTTCATCCAGAAAGATGGAATCAACCAGTTCAAGATTGACGGCACGGGAAATGTCGACAGTGTTTTTCCCGGCAGCGGATTCGACAGTGATTTTGCAGCGGCCATCCGTTTGATCGAGGACTGGCGCGCCGAGAAACCCGACCTCTTCGTGAACCTCGCCACGGGAACCTATCCTTCGCCCTTCTGGTTGCGTTATGCCGACTCGATCTGGCGCGGAGGCGACGACCACAGCTTTGCCGGAGTCGGCAGTTGGCGCGAGAAGTGGATTACCTACAGGGATGCACAAACCTATAAGAATGTAGTGAAAGCCGGGCCACTCTTTCCCTTAAATTCCCTCATGCTGCATGGGCTGATTTACGCGAAGCAGGCGGAACACTTGGACAGCGACCCGGAAAGCGACTTTCAGAATGAAGTTCATTCCTACTTCGGTAGCGGAACGCAACTTCAGGAGCTATACATTTCGCACTCGCTCCTTTCGAAGAATGATTGGGATGTGCTGGCAGAAGCCGCGAATTGGTCACGACGCAACGCAGAAGTTCTCCGAGACACCCACTGGGTGGGTGGCGATCCAGCCAAACTAAAAATCTACGGTTGGGCCGCTTGGTCGCCGGCCAAAACCATACTCACGCTCCGCAATCCGAGCAACAAGAGTCAAAGCATCTCGATCGACGTTGCCCAGGTATTTGAGCTACTCCCAAACGTGCCTCGTCGGTTTCTGGCAGGTAACGTTTGGAGGAAAGAGAGCACGCCTAGTCCAATATCACTAGCAGCCGGACAGGAACACACCTTCACGCTGGGCCCCTTCGAGGTCCTGACTCTCGAAGCTCTGCCGACGGGCGGGGCTAGCAGTGGACAATGAAGCATTGGAAATGTCGAAGCTCGGCTTCTTGATAACCAGGTAGAGCAAACTCGCCCATTTTCGGCACCCGCCCACTCATTATTTCGGCGATGCAGACTTCTCCCACTAAGTGGTAAACCATCCACAGTGATAGAGAGTTAAATGGGCAAACGTTTTGCCAATATTCGCTCGTAATTGGCACCTGTGGGCGGCATCGTCAGGTAGTCTCCACGTTTTCTGACCAAGTAGCTTTTTCAGTGAGGCAAACGCTTTCTGCTGAAGGTGGAGCGGGCCGGGAATGCGCCGCAGCTATGGTAAGATGCTTTCCGTAAAGGACTTTTGCACGCAACTCCATGGACATCCGTGAGATCGCGCGGAGAGCGAAAGTTTCCACTGCCACAGTATCCAGAGCAATCAACCGTATTCCCACGGTTGATCCACAACTTGCCAAGCGAGTGTGGAAGGTGGTGGAGGAGCTTGGCTACTATCCCAACACGCAGGCAAGAGCGCTGGTTTCCGGGCGCAGCCGGCTGTTCGGGTTAATCGTCTCCGAGATCACCAACCCATTTTTCCCGGAAATTGTGCAGACGTTCGAAAATCAGGCGGTCGAGAACAACTACGAGATTCTGGTAACCTCCACCGTCCACGATCCGAAACGGATGGAATCGTCAGTGCGGCGCATGATCGAACGCCGTGTAGACGGGGTGGCCATTCTGACTTTCGGTATGGAGGAAACGTTGATCGAACACCTTCGTTTCCGGAAGGTACCCCTGGTATTCGTTGACGTGGGACCGGACGTGCCGGGAATCGCCAATATCCGTGTCAACTATCAGAACGGAATCCGGCAGGCGGTGCAGCACCTGGCCGCGCTCCGGCACACGCGAATTGCCTTTATAACCGGGCCGGTGCATTTAAAGTCTGCACTGGCAAGGCGGGAAGCTTTCAAATTGTCGATGACGGAAATTGGGCTCTCTCCGGAGTTGATCGTGGTGGGAGATCACAGGATGGAGGGCGGGATGCGTGCGCTGGTGGAACTGAATGCGTTGAGCAATCGCCCCACCGCCGTGCTGTGCTCCAACGACATGACGGCAATCGGAGTTATGCGCGAAGCATACGACCACGACATCCGAATACCGAATGACCTGTCGGTCGTCGGGTTCGACGACATCCGCATGGCTGAATTTACAATCCCTCCACTTACGACAGTGCAGATGTCGCAACACGAGTTGGCCAAGATCGCCTTCCGCGCGCTGTTGAACGAAGTAGAATGCGATCCCCCCTCGCAGCACCACAACTACGAACTGAATACAAGCCTAGTGCTGAGACGTTCTACCGCCCTGGCCCCGGCCGGAGGATTCCCCACGACGCCACTCAAAGCGAATCGGGTTAGCGGATCAGGTAAGATCGCTATGCCGGGTTTGCACTAGCGAACTCTGGCCCGCATTCTGACTTTTCACAAGCAGCCCCTGGGCAGCAGACAGGGATTCCCGCCCCGAGGAAAAAGCGGAGTTGCAATTCCTTAGACAGTGACTACGCTAGCTTTCATTCGGTTTAAGTAAACGATTACTGTACTGTAAAATGAGTCATGTGGACACCGACGTAGCTGACACTTCAATAGAAGTGATACAACCAGAACCATGCTAGATTTTTGTCTTTCACAGCAGGGAGTTTTATACTCATACCTCTTAATTTACAGCGACCATTGAAATGACGGTGTAGAAGCGCGCCGGCACCTCGAACTTGCTCTTGCCACCGGAGGTGGCCGGCACCGCAAACGGTTGTGGCGCGATTCGCTTCGGCGCCGCAAAGCTATTCGAAGCCTTGAGGTCATCGCCGGTTAAGAGACTTGCGAAAATCACACGGGCCGGAGCTGCGTCTTCCCAAACGACTTCCACGTCGTGGGACTTGGCGAGATCGCGGTTCAGGATAAAAAGAGAAACCTTCCCATCGGTCTTGTCGTGGGAAGCAGCGGCATCTACATACCCAACTGAATCCAATCCGGAGACTTCGTAGGTAGAGGATTCCACCAGCAGGTTCAGCACTGCGCCTTTGGCAAACTGCAGAGCCCAACTGTAGGGATAGTAGATTGTCTGCTGGAACAAACCGTTGCCATCGGTCATGATCGGAGCGATCACGTTCACCAACTGCGCGAGGCAGGCGAGTTTCACACGATCCACATTGCGCAGCAGCGAATTGACGAGTCCTCCGACCAGCAACGCGTCTTCCAAGTTGTAGATCTCCTCGAGCAGGTGCGGCGCTTCCTGCCAGTGGCCGTCAACCGCATCCCCTCGAGTTGTGCGATACCAAACATTCCACTCGTCGAAAGAAAGCCAAAGCTTCTTGGGTGATCGCTTGCGTCCGCGCACGAGATCACAGACCGCAACCGTCTCGGCAATCTGGCGCTCCATGCTCAGATTCAAGGCGAGGTATTTGGAAGTGTCGCTGCCCGAATCACGGTCGTTGTTGCCGAAATAGCGGTGGAGCGAAAGCCCGTCCACGTAGTCGTAGCATTGTTCCAGCACTTCGCGATCCCACTCGAGATATGTCGGCATAAACGGGCCACTGGAGCCGCAAGCGATGAGTTTCAGCGAGGGATCGATATAGCGCATCTGCCGGACGGCATCGGCCGCCTTCAATCCATATTCCGTTGCCGACATGTGGCCGATCTGCCAGGGGCCGTCCATCTCATTGCCCATGCACCAATGTTTTACATTGTGAGGATTTGCAATGCCGTGCTGACGCCGCAGTTCGCTCCACTTCGTGCCCTTCTCTACGTTGCAATATTCCACTAGCGCCGCAGCTTCTTCCGCCGTGCCTGTGCCGAGATTCAATCCCATCAACGGCTCGGTCCCAACCGCTTTGCACCACGGCCTTGAGGCTGACACCGTTTTCAGTGAAGGGTTGGCCGGTGCGGATGACGCAACTGTAATTGGGGCAGCTCAGTCATCAGGTCGCATCCTGATGACTTTGGATAAGGGCATCGCCAGCTTGTTGCAAGCTCCGATTCATAAACACTGCGGCATGGTGCTGTTCCGCCCAGACAAATCGGGAAGAAAGGAAGTCCTCTTGTTTGTCAGGTCTCGACTTGACAGTCTTCTTGCTGTTCAACTTTCCGGTCGGTTGACGGTGGTCGGTCCCACTCGCATTCGTGTCCGCGAATTGATGCCTTCTTAATTCCTCGCCCGATTCTTAATCCAAATCGGCGTCCCCAAAAATCCAAAGGCCTCCCGAATCTGGTTCTCCAAAAATCGCTGATAAGAAAAATGCAGCTTCACCGCGCGGTTGGTGAACAACACAAACGTCGGCGGCGCAACCGACGCCTGCGTCATATAAAGAATTTTCACTCGAGACCGCATCGGAACCGATGCTCGCTCAAAATCTACCGTCTCAATAAAGCGATTCATCGCCGACGTCGAAATCCGCTTCCGTCGCTCCGTCGCAACCCGTTCGAGCAGCGGAAATATCTTCTCCGTACCCTTGCCGCTGTTGGCCGAGATAAAAATAATGGGCGCATAGCTCAAAAATTTGAGGTCCCAGCGCAGCCGCTCCTCATACGCCTCGCGGTCGCCCGGACGTTTGCTCTCCCGCATGCGCATGGCCTTCGACGGCCTGCCCGGTTTCTGCACGCCGCCAGTCACCAGATCCCACTTGTTCACAACAATAATCATTGAGCGTCCGCTCTCGTGCGCGTAACCCGCAATTGCGGCATCGAGCTGGCTCACGCCCTCGGTGGCATCGATCACCAGCAACGCGATGTCCGCGCCCTCAAGGTGCTTGCGCGCCATTACCACCGAAAGCTTCTCCGCCATCAAATGAGTCTTGCCCTTGCGTCGAATGCCCGCCGTATCGATAAATCGAAACCGCCGCCCATTCCGCTCCACGATTTCATCCACCGCATCCCGCGTGGTCCCTGGAATCGGCGACACAATGGCCCGGTCCGACGCGGTCAGGCAATTCAGCAGGGTCGACTTCCCAACATTCGGATGTCCGATAATTGCGACCTTAGTCTCGTAAACAGGCTCAGGCTCGGCCCCCGATTCACCGCCTGCCAGCAGCGGTTCACCCTGTGCGTCCTCTGTGCTTGCCCTGAGCGAAGCCGAAGGGTCCTCTGTGTTTATTTCTTTAGCGGCAGGAAGCACCTCCAACACCGCATCCAGCAAATCATCGATCCCGCGCCCATGCTCCGCTGAGATCGGAAATATCTGCTTAATCCCCAACCGATGATATTCGTCGACAATCGACGCTTGCTTTTCGCTATCGGCCTTATTCACCGCCAAAAAAAGCGGCCGCCCCGTCTTGCGCAGCAGCCGCACCAACTCCATGTCTGGCCCCGCGAGCTCGGCTCGCCCGTCGACCACCATAATGATCGCCGCAGCTTCATTAAACGCAACCCGCGCCTGCCGAAAAATTTCCGACGGAATAAAATCCTTGTCCTCCGGAAGAATGCCGCCGGTGTCGATGATCCGCATGTGCCGGCCGCGCCACTCCGCATCGCCGTAAAGCCGGTCGCGCGTAATGCCCGGTTCATCGCCCACAATGGCGCGCCGCGAGCCAACGATGCGGTTAAACAATGTGGACTTGCCTACGTTCGGTCGGCCCACGATTGCGACCGTCGGAACGCCAGCTGCAGTCGTTGCGAGAGTACTGGTCGAGTTGTAAGTGGGTTGAGTCAAAATGCTGAGTCGAAATGAATGAAGCTCGAATGTAGGGACAGCCGCCCCCGGCTGTACTTGGGTCGCAAGACCCAATGTTTTCTTCGCGAATGATGCTGGCGCGCCGGAAGCTCTATTATAGAGACTCCCGTGTCTTTAAGCTCTCAGCCCGCTTCTCCTTCAATGTCCAACCGCACCGCACCTGCGGGTAAGAACGCTCCGAACCCTGCCTCAACCCTCTATCAGTTCTTCTCGCCAGGCGGAGTCCTCGCCCGCACGCATCCCGCGTACGAGTTCCGCCGCGGCCAACTGCAGATGGCCGAGGCCGTCGAGAAAGCTCTCGAAGAAAAGCGGCACCTCATCGTCGAAGCCGGCACCGGCACAGGAAAAACTCTCGCCTACCTGATGCCGGTCATTCGCTCCGGCAAGCGCGTGATCATCTCCACCGGCACAAAAAATCTGCAGGAGCAACTCTTCTACAAAGACATTCCATTTCTCGAGTACGCTCTCTTCGGCGACTCCGGCACGCGCCTCTCGGTTTGCTACATGAAAGGCCGCAACAATTATCTCTGCCGCAAGAAGCTCTATGACCTCACCGACCAGCCCGTGCTGAGCGGCTTGCAGGAGATCGACCAGTATCGCGCGATTGCCGCCTGGGAAAAAGCAACCGTCACCGGTGACCGTGCCGAGCTTGCCGAACTCCCCGAGACCAGTCAGCTCTGGCACAAGCTCGATGCCCGCTCCGACGCCTGCATTGGACAGAAATGCAGCGAGTTCGAGCGCTGCTTCATCACCGAAATGCGCCGCCGCGGCATGGAGAGCGACATCGTCATCGTCAATCACCATCTTTTCTTCGCCGATCTCGCCATCAAACTGCAGGCCGATGGTGCGCCCGATGCCGGCATTCTTCCCGAGGCAGCGGCAGTGATCTTCGACGAAGCGCATGAATTGGAAGATGTCGCCGGAAATTATTTCGGCATATCGGTCAGCAACCTGCGCGTCGACGACCTTGCCCGGGATGTGGAATCTTCGCTTCAGCACAATCGCATGATGTCCGCTTCGCTCTCCGGAGCGTTAGGCAGTCTCCGCGAGCGCTCGCAATTCTTCTTCTCGCTGCTTCCGCCCGGCGAAGGCCGCTTCGCCTTCGAAACCCGCCCCGAATTTCTGGAAGAAAATGGCGACGAGTTCATAGCGCTCAATCAGTCGCTGACTCGCCTCGCCGGCGAACTTGAAGGCCTCCCGCAGAAGCCCGAGGAGGTTTTCAACTTCGTGCGGCGCGCTCAGGAAATCCAGATGCAACTCGGCTTCGCCATGGAGTCCGACGACCGCAACACCGTTTTCTGGATCGAGCGCCGCGGCGGAAGAGGAAACAACTTTAGCCGCGCCGGCCAGGCAACAAGCAAGGGTGCGTCAGCACCTGACGCAAACCGCAGCAGGCAAAACGTCTTTTTGCAAGCTACCCCAATCGACGTCGGTCCAATCCTGCGCGAATGCCTGTGGTCAAAACTCGAGTGCGCCGTCCTCACTTCCGCGACACTCGCCGTCGGCGGAGGCTTCGAATACATCCGCCAGCGTCTGGGCATGGAGCGCGCCCGCGAATCCGTTCTGCCTTCACACTTCAGTTATGAGAGTCAGGCTCTGTTCTACGTGCCGCCCGATCTCCCCGATACTCGCACGCCGCAGTTCACCGCGAAAGCCGCTGAGCGCATTCGCCAACTCCTCGAGATCACTCGCGGCCGCGCCTTCGTTTTATTCACCAGCTACGCGCAGATGAATGACATCTACAACCGGCTGCTCGGCGAACTTGAGTTCCCCATGCTGCGCCAGGGCGACGCGCCGAAGAGCGCGCTCCTCGACGAATTCCGGCTCACGCCTCACGCCGTCCTGTTCGCCACGTCATCTTTCTGGCAGGGAGTCGACGTACAGGGCGAGCAGTTAAGCTGCGTCATCATCGACCGTCTGCCCTTCGCGGTTCCCAGCGACCCAGTCGTCGCCGCGCGCGTGAAAGCAATCGACGCCGATGGCGGCAACGCGTTCTTTCAATATCAAGTCCCTTCAGCCGTGATCACCCTGAAACAAGGCTTCGGACGCCTCATCCGCTCACTCCACGACCGCGGCCTTCTGGTCCTGCTCGACAACCGCATCCTGAAAAAACAATACGGCCGCGTCTTCATCGACAGCCTGCCCAATTACAAAAAGACTACGGACATGCGCGTGGTGGAAGACTTCTTTCGCTGCGGGGAATAAAAGAAGTACTCATGTAGGGACAGCCGCCCTCGGCTGTCCATCGAGCGTAGCTCGATTCGCTTTTCTCTAGGGGCAACAAACTAGGACACTACCCCCGTTCACACGTACTCCCGCTCCGCCCGCCGAATCTCCCGGTACCGTTCAAAAACTTTCTCCTCGCTCTCCAGCCCCAGCAGCGAACGGATGGAACTCCCTCGAAACGTGTGCAAGAGCATCTTCCATCCCTTGAATAAAACGAATCCCGGATCATGCTTCAACGCCACCGGAATATGGTGCACCTTCATCCAGCGCTCCGCCTTCCAGCGCAGGAACTCGACCTCCTCCGCCTGCAGATGCTCCGTTCGCACCACCGCCGTCGTTCCGTCGTATTCCTCCAACCGCTCGTTCATAATCAAGCCCTGATCGCGGAAGTCCTTCGTCATCGGCGTCCGCGGATACGGCGTCGGATGCTGAATATAAGGCCAATCCACATACCGTCGTGCAAACTCCAGATTCGCCTCAATCGACTCACGCGTGTCCCCCGGACTGCCCACAATCAATCCGCCCACCACGTACATCTGATTGCGGTGCAGGTAATCGATCGCCTTCAATGTGGCGTTTCCAGTCTCATGCCCGTTCTCGCGCTCCATATTCTTGGACGAAGCCTTCAGGAATTCCAGATCGCCTTCCAGAATATTTTCGATGCCGAGAAAAACGTAACGGAATCCCGCCCGCCGCATCAGCGGCGCCAGCGTTTCACCATGATTCGCAATCGCCGACGTCATGCCCTGAACGAAGTAGTCAAGATCGTTCAACCCCGCCACAATAATGGCTTCGCACAGCGCTTCAAACCGTTTCACGTTCAATGTGATGTTGTCATCGACCAGAAAAATCGTTCGCGCCCCGTGATCGCGCGCATCGCGAATATCGGCCAGCACGCGGTCGAAAGAATAAGCGAAGAAATTACGCCCGCGCATTTCGATGATCGAACAAAAGCTGCAATCGTAGGTGCAGCCCCGTGAGGTCTCGATAACATCCACCTGCCGACCCAACATCGTGTACCCCTTCAGCACTCGAGAATCACGCTTCGGCGGCCGGATTTCCCTATCTTCCAGTCGGTGTGGCGCCCGTCCCGGATTGTGCACCCACTTCTCGCCATTGTGATACGAGAGCCCGCAAATCCCTTCCACGCCGCCGCCCTTTTCCAGCGCGCGCAGCAATTCACGAAACGTAACTTCTCCCTCGCTGCGCACCAGGTAATCGACACCCATGTCCTCGTACGCCTCAGGCGCCAGGCTCGGATCGTACCCGCCCACCACAATCTTCACTCCCGGCCGCAACCCGCGCACCAGGTCAATAATTCGCGCGGCGCTGCGCCGCTGAAACGTCATGATGGAAAGTCCCACAACCTCCGGATCGAGTTCGCGCACCAGCCGCGTCACCGTTTCACGAACCTGGCGCTGCACCAGGATCAAGTCCGCAACCGCTACCCGATGATGCGGATCGACGTTGCCCGCAAGAGAAGTAAGCGCCCCGTTCGGCATGCGAATCGCCGCGGGCGGCATGTGTTCGAAGGAATCCGGCATGGAAAGCAACAGGACGTTCATGAATGACCAGCCCTCACTCATCGAAGAAATCCCGCAGGCGCGGGTGTAACCCTAGTTGTCAAAAAGCGGATGGCCGATTGTAACCCAGCGAGCCGCGACTATGCTTGGACCCGATTAACTTCTCAAAGCACTTCCGTTTCTGGTTTCCGGTTACATGGGTCCTTAAAACTGGAACTTCACTGGTGTTTTTCACTCGCGCCCGGGCTCGCTACAACTCCCACAACAATTCCCGAAGCCTCACTCTTGGAGTGATATACGCGCTCGGTAGCTTTCACGAAGTCCGAAGGCTTGGCGTCTGGAATGTTGACGAAAGTCTGCGGGTTGCGGTCGGTAAGCGGGAACCATGAACTCTGAACCTGCACCATGATCCGGTGGCCTCGCCGGAAGGTATGGTTGACATCCGGCATATTGAAGTTGATCTCTTCAATCTTGCCAGGCGTGAATGGCTCTGGTTTTTCAAAACTGTGGCGGAACTTCCCGCGGAATGGCTCACCGCGCACCAGTTGCTCATACCCGCCCATCGCAAATGAGGGCATAACCACGTCAGTACGCGGTTCGTCTTTGTCTTTACGCTTCACTTCGTCAAGCTTACTGTCTGGGTAGTCGGGCGGATAGACGTCAATCAGTTTCACATCCCAATCGGAATCGGTGCCGCTGGTCGAAACGAAAAGCCGCGGCGAAATCGGCCCCGCAATCGTCACATCGTCCTGCAACAGCGGCGTCTGATACACCAGCACGTCCGTTCTGGTCGAAGCGAACCGCTGGTCAGACACCATGTATTCCTGCGGCACGTCCGTAGCAGCATAGCTCACGAACGGCACAGGCTTCGCAGGATCGCTCACGTACTCATCGTACGCGGCTGACTCCGATCCAGGCGGGTCGAATGAAAGTCCGCCACCAGAACGGAAATACAGAGTTTTGGCCTGCACCTCTTTCGGAGGCCATTCCGAATAGCGTCTCCAAACATTTGTCCCCGTTTCGAAAACATACGCCTTCGGAAGTTCTGCGTCGCCGTTTCCCTTGAGGTACTGCTCGAAAAATGGAAACAGGATATTCTTCCGGTAGAATTCACCGGTATCGGACCAGAATTCGACGCGTCCCAGACGCTCACCGTCATACCGCTTCCAGCCGCCGTGCACCCACGGTCCAATGACCAGCCCATTGAAGTTGCCGGAATTGTACTTGTCGATTGCATGGAAGGTGCTGAACGGTCCCTGCAAGTCTTCCGCATCGAACCATCCTCCGACTGTAAGCACCGCGCAGTGAATGTTCTTCATGTGCGGCGCCAGGTTCCGCACCTTCCAATAGTCATCGTAAGTATCGTGCTTTACCTGATCCTCCCAAAGCGCGCTCTTGCCCTCCAGATATTTTGCGAGATTCGCCAGGGGCCCCGCATTAAAATAAAACTCGTAACTATCCTTCGTTCCAAAATCGAAAGTCTCCGGAGTCTTGGCCGGCAACTGTGGATTTTCCTGCGGTTTGAAGGAGCTATAAAAATCGAAGTTCGCGTCCAACATGAAAGCCCCGCCGTGATACGCATCATCTCCCATGAAAAGATCGGTCATCGGCGCTTGCGGCGATGCCGCCTTCAGCGCCGGGTGCGACTCGATAATGCTCGCCGAGGTAAAAAACCCGGGATACGAGATCCCCCAGATACCGGCATTTCCGTTGTTGTTCGGCACGTTTTTGAGCAGCCAGTCGATCGTGTCGTATAAATCGCTGGCGTCGTCCACGTCCTGTTTCGATTTTTTGACGTCGATGTGCGGCCGCATCTCGACGAACGTTCCCTCCGACATGTATCGCCCCCGCACATCCTGGAAGACGAAAATGTAGCCAGCTTTATCGAACTCGATGGCCGGCCCCAATTGCTTGATGTACGAATCCACTCCGTAGGCGCCCACGCTGTATGGTGTTCGATCGATCAGAAACGGATAGGCGCGTGAGGTGTCCTTTGGAACGTACACCGAAGTGAATAAATGCACGCCATCGCGCATTGGGATCCTGTATTCATACTTCGTGTAGTGCCCCTTGAGGTCATTCTCCTGTGTATCCGGCTTGCTCTGGGCGGCCAGTCTAGTAATTACAGCTAAGGCAAGGAGAATCAGAACGGGTAAATTTCGAGGCATGGATGCTCCATAAATTCAACGAAGAGCGAATAGGCAAGCTACATTTCTGGCAGAGAAGCCGTCAAGTACATTTCGCATCCTAGTGCTTTCTCTCGGGCTATTTCTCAGCGTACTCCGTGATTGCAAAATGCGGCATTTGACGCTTGTCGAATTATCCCCAAAACAGGCTTCAGCCCCACGGAGAAAACCAAAACCTTAGGAAAACAGGCTGAAACAAAAATCATTTCGAACCCGGACGGCACACCAAACCGATGTCATTCCGAATCGGGCGGAACGCCCGGTGAGAGCCTGCCCTGAGCGACCGAGCGCAGCGAAGGAAGTCGAACGGGAACCTGCTTTTCCATCACAACACGACAGCCTCCCTGCCTCTGTGGATAAGATCAAGACTAGGAAAACAAAGAACTAAACAAAATCAAGACTAGAAAATCAAGGCAGGGAACTCAGGAGGGTCGCGACGACACCGCACTACGTGACGGCCCTGGACAAGCGTTACAATGGTTGGTTCGCCACAAACCGCGATTCGGCCTGTAAGGCGCCGAACCGCTGAGGAATCCATGTTCGAAGTGACGGTTGACGATACCTTCGCCGCGGGCCATTACCTGCGCAACTATAAGGGCAAGTGCGAAAATCCCCATGGCCATAACTATAAGATACGCGTAACCCTGGCTGGAACTGAACTGGATAAGGCCGGCCTGCTGCTCGATTTCAAAGACCTCCGCGACGTGATGAAGCACGTCATCGAACGGCTCGATCATCAGATGATCAACGAGATTGAACCCTTTACCGTCATCAATCCGTCAGCCGAAAATTTAGCCAAGTATTTTTATGACGAATCGAACACTCGGCTGCAGCGCGTCACCAACGGTCGCGTTCGGATTAAGAATGTAACCGTGTACGAAACTGACACGACGACGGCGACCTATTCGGAATCGTAGCGCCGCCCTCCCCCGGCGGTTGTCGATCAGTCATCGCCCGCGACCTTGGCGGCGATGCGCCGGCGCCATTAACGAAATGCAGATCACCGAAATCTACAAATCGTTGCAAGGTGAATCGACTTACGCCGGCTTGCCATGCGTGTTCGTTCGACTGACCGGCTGCAATCTGCGCTGTTCCTGGTGCGACAGCGAATATACGTTCCAGGGCGGCAGTAAGGTGTCTCCGCAGACAGTGTACGAGGGAGTGCAGCGTCTCAGCCCCCACGGCGGCTTAGTCGAAATCACCGGCGGCGAGCCCATGCTGCAAGAGCGTGACTTGGTCCTTTTTATGCAGCAGTTGCTGGAAGAGGGTTATCAAGTCCTTCTCGAGACCAGCGGAGAGCGCCCACTCGAGCGGGTTCCCGCCGGGGTCATTAAAATCGTCGACGTGAAATGCCCCAACTCCGGCGAGCCCAATACCTTTCGCGTTGAGAATCTCGAAACCCTTACTAAACAAGACGAGGTCAAGTTTGTGCTCACCGGAAGAGCGGACTACGAATTTGCCCGCGACTTTACCCAGAGCCATCGACTTTCCGATCGTGTGAACGCCGTACTGTTTTCACCCGCGTTCCGCAAAGACGCGACCGGCGCCCGGGATAGCTCCCACTGCCTTCTCGATCCGCAAGAGCTCGCCGAATGGATACTCTCTGATAACCTTCCCGTACGTCTCGGACTGCAATTGCACAAATTCATCTGGGATCCAGCGGTAAAGGGAGTGTAAGAAAATTTCTAATGCTGATTGCTGATTTTTGATTGCTGATTAAGAAAAGCGCGTAGGTTTTCAATCGGCAATCAATAATCAATAAATCAACAATTTCCTGTCGATCCGATCATGCCTGTATCAAACCCACGCGCCATCGTTCTACTCAGCGGAGGAATGGATTCCTGCGTTTGCGCCGCCCTTGCAGCTCGCGACCATGCCACCGCCGCTTTGCATGTAAGTTACGGCCAGCGCACCGAAACCCGCGAGCGCCAATCCTTCCTCGCGATTTGCGAGCGCTTGAACATCAAAGACAAGCTCCTCTTGCGCAACGAGGCTTTCCGCGCGATCGGTGGCTCCGCACTTACCGACGAGAAAATTGCCGTGCCCGTCAGCGATCCGGCCAATCACGCCCCCGGCCGCGACATCCCGGTCACCTACGTGCCCTTTCGCAATGCGCATTTCCTGGCCGCCGCCGTAAGCTGGGCGGAAGTGCTGGGAGTCGCAAAAATCTACATCGGCGCGGTCGAACAGGATAGCTCCGGCTATCCCGATTGCCGTCCGGAGTATTATGAAGCGTTCAATCGGGTGATTAAGCTGGGTACGAAGCAGGGCGGCATCGAAGTCGTCACGCCTCTCATCGCCATGCGCAAAGCCGAAATTGTCCGCCTTGGCCTTGAATTAGGCGCGCCCTTCGATTTAACTTGGTCATGCTACAGCCAGCAGGACCGCGCCTGCGGTGTGTGCGATAGTTGCGTGTTGCGTCTGCGGGCCTTCGCCGCAGCAGGAATGAAGGATCCTATTCCCTACGCCACGCAGCAGTGATACAAGGGAACGTTGATTTGCGATTGTTGAATGAAAAAACGTCCGCCTGATGCGCGGATGCTTTCATTCAACAATCAGAAATCAACATTCAACAATTGAGCAGGCCGGGAGGCCACAATGAAGAAGCAACTCGCAATATTCACTTTTATTCTCCTAACACTGGCGCTCTCTGCGCCTTCGCTCTTCGCGCAGGCTGCCGGAACCATCAAGGGCGTCTGCAAAGATATCCAGGGCAATCCCATCGCTGACGGCGTTATCCAGTTGGTAAACGTCGACAACGGCCAGAAATACACTCTCAAGACCAACAAAAAAGGCGAGTACTTTTCCCTGGGCATCACCGCCGGCAAATACAAAATCACGCTTTATCAAACTGCCGACGACCTCAAAGCGAATAAAGAGCTGTTTCATGTCAACGGTTTTCAGATCCAGCTCGACGAAAACACTCTGGATTTCGATCTAAAAAAGGAACAGGAAAAGACTGCCAAGGGTGAGGGCTTGACTCCGGAACAGCTCAAGCAGCAACAGGAGGCCAAAGAGAAGCAAGCGAAAGAAGTGAACACCGTGAAGTCGCTCAATGACAAACTGTCGTCGGCCAAAGCTGCATCCGACGCAGGCGACTTCGAAACGGCAATTGCGGATCTAAACGCGGCCAATCAGATGGACCCCACTCGCGACCTCATCTGGTTCAAGCTCGGCGACGCTTATCGCATGTCCGCCAACAAACAGACCGATAAAGACGAGAAGCAAAAGCGCCTCGATTCCGCAGTGCAGTCGTATCAAAAGGCAGTCGATTTGAAGCAGGCGGCGCCCGCGAAGGACCCCGCCGCCACTAAGACCCTTGCCGCGTACTACAACAATCTTGCTGAAGCATACGCTAAGGCGGGGAAAACAGAAGATGCGGTGAAAACTTACAACCTCGCGGCTCAGACCGATCCCACCGCCGCCGCGCAGTATTACTACAATGCCGGCGCTGTCCTCACCAACATCGGCAAGGTTGACGATGCCATCGCCGCCTTCGATAAGTGCATCGCCGCCGATCCCAACAAGGCCGACGCCTATTATCAGAAGGGCGTAAACCTCATCGGCAAAGCTACACTGCAAGGCGAAAAAATGGTCGCGCCCGCCGGCACTGCCGAAGCTTTTCAGAAGTACTTGGAACTCCAGCCTACCGGTCAATACGCCGACGTAGCCAAGCAAATGCTGGCCAGCATCGGCGCATCCATCGAAACTGGCTTCGGCAAAAAGAAGACTCCTCCCAAGAAAGGCAATTAACTTTCTCAGGCAATCGATTTCGCACGAAGGGGCGGCTCGAAACAGCCGCCCCTTCTTTTTGCCGATTTCAGGGTAACAACCCTTCGACGTTACCAAGGACTATGTACTTTACTGTCCTTACGTTTCATCCTCAGGTGCGGTAGAGTGTACTCACTGAGCCAGTTCTGTTTAAGCTCCCAAATTTCCCTCGTCTGTGTTCTGGCAAATCCCTAATTACTTCGTTTGTGTGAGGATCAATGGCGGCGCCAGGCATCGCGGCAATTTCGGTTTCTCTGGAAGGTTACTCCGGCAGCGGTAAAGTGGCCACGCCGGTATTGCTGGGCGCCATGTTGCGCGCCACCGAAAAGGTCAGCGATCTTATTTTCTCTCCCGGAAGGCCTCCGCAAGTTCAGGTCTACGGCCAACTCATTCCAGTGCAAGTCCCCGGACTCGCAACCCTCACCGCCGCCGACACTCGCTACCTCGCCGCCGATCTCATCGGAGATAACAAACAAGCCCTCGCAACCCTCCGCGAACAAGGCTCCTGCGACATCTCCTACGGCTTAGCCGGAGTCGCTCGCTTTCGCGTCAACCTCTTCATCCAGCGCGGAAGTTGCGCCGTCGTCATGCGCGTCATTTCCACTTCCATCCCCACGCTAGCCTCGCTGCGTTTGCCCGCTCATCTTGCGGATGTCGCGAAACTGCGCGATGGCATCGTCCTCGTCACCGGACCCGCCGGATCCGGCAAGTCATCCACGCTCGCGGTTCTGCTCGATTGCATCAATCGCGAAAAGTACTATCACATCATCACCATCGAAGATCCCATCGAATTTCTGCACAGCCACAAATGTTCCACCATCCATCAGCGCGAGTTGCACAGTGACACTCCCAGCTTCGCTCACGCTTTGCGCTCCGCGCTGCGCCAGGCTCCCAAAGTCATCATGGTCGGTGAGATGCGCGACCGCGAAACCATCGAGATGGTGCTCGAAGCCGCCGAAACTGGCCACCTGGTTCTTTCCAGCCTCAACACCATGGACGCGCCCAAGACTATCGAGCGCATCGTAAGTTCGTTTTCTCCCGGCGAGCAGCAGAATATCCGCGAGCGCTTTGCCAAGTCTTTCCGCTACATCGTATGCCAGCGCCTATTGCCAAAGCCCGACCGTAGCGGCCGCGTCCCCGTCATCGAAATTCTCAAAACAAACCCACGCACCAAGGAATGCATTGAGAAAGGCGAGCGCGAAGGCAAGACATTGCTCGATGCCATCAAAGCCGGCGCGACCGAGGGCATGCAACACTTCGATGGCGAAATCGCGGCTCTGGTCCGCGACCGCGTGGTCGACCTCGAGACCGGAATCTCGTTTGCCAGCAACCCCACCGTACTCGGCCAAGAACTCGCGCGCTAAAGACTAAGCCCACTCCCTCTGCTATACTTCTGCCCGTCCAGGGCCCGAGCGAACATCCATTTATCGGAGATCTGCTCCATGCCTTCTCCTGAACGACGAGAGAATCCACGCTTCAAGATTAAGGTGCCAGTCGAACTTTACCTTGAAGGCAAAGACACACCCTATCGCACAGCTACCTCAGACCTGAGCCTGCACGGCTGTTACATCGAAACTATTTTCCCTTTCCCAGTCGGTACCGTGGTCGAACTCAAGCTGCAATTAACCGGCACTCTGCTCGTGCTGGCCACCGTCGCCACCAGCGACCCTCAAGTCGGCAACGGCATCAAGTTCACGAAAATGCTTCCCGAAGATGTCGACGAACTGCGCGCCTTCCTCGACGCCGCAGAAAAAGACGCTGTAGAAAAAGAGGCTGCGAACAAAGAAGCCTCTGAGAAAGATTCACCTGAGAAAGCCGGATGATGAGCCAGCGCTGGCTCTTTCTCAAGCAACAGATCTCAACCTCTAGGCCACGGCGTCATCCTGAGCGCGGCCGCTTTTCAGGCAGAGCGAAGGATCTCCCGCGTCACCGCCTTGGCGCGTAAGCCAAACCAACTCGCAAATGTCCTTCCGTGTCGAAGCCCAACCCCACCCTGCCGCATCCAATTCTCTTATATGGAGGTGCCTATGTATGTAGTTCTCGGAGCAAGCGGCAACACCGGACATGTGGTCGCAACAAATCTTCTCGCCGCCGGAAAGAAAGTGCGTGTCGTCGGCCGAAGTGCAACTCACCTGCAGCCGCTCGCCGCAGCGGGCGCGGAAGTTTTCGTCGGCGACGTCACCGACGTGGCTGCCCTTTCCAAAGCGTTCCAGCAAGCAGACTCAGCCTATGTAATGATTCCACCCAACCCCACCAGCAACGCCATCCGCGGTTTTCAGGAGCGTGTCAGCGACGCTATCTCCTCCGCGGCGAAAATCGCCGGCGTAAAAAATATTGTTTCGCTCAGCAGCTTCGGAGCCGACAAAGCCAGCGGCACCGGCCCCGTTATTGGCCTTCACAATCTCGAACAAAAACTCAATCAGATCGATGCCGCAAACGTTCTCCACCTGCGCGCTGCGTATTTTATGGAGAACACCCTCCCTCAAGCCGGAACCATTCATCAAACAGGTTCAGCCATCGGACCGCTTCGCCCAGACTTGAGACTTCCCATGATCGCTACTCGCGACATTGGCGCCGCAGCCGCCGACGCTCTCCTGCAACTCGCTTTCCGCGGCAAGCAAGCCCAGGAACTTCTCGGACAGCGCGATCTCACCTACACCGAAGTCGCGACCATCATCGGCAAGGCCATCGGCAAACCTGCTCTCGCCTACATCCACGCACCCGACGACCAGGTCAAAGCCACATTGGTTCACATGGGCATGTCCGACAACTTAGCCACACTTCTCATCGAAATGTGCGGCGCTCTCAACTCCGGTCACATGCGCCCTCTCGAACCTCGCACCTCTCGCAACACCACTCCAACTTCTTACGAAGCTTTCGTTGCCGGAGCTTTTGTCCCGGCCTATCAACAAGCGGCAGCCGCGTAATCTTAAACAAGGCCGCCTCAAACAAAAGGCCACGCTCTTTTCAGAACGTGGCCTTTCTTAACTTCTCCTGTGAACGCCGTTTCTAACCCGTGCTCCCGGAATTCCCAGATAGCCATTCACAGCGCTCTCCGTCAGACTGAGATTCGAGGCGATCTGAGACACCGCCTGCCCCTGGTTATAGAGTTGATAGACCTGTTGCGCCTCGGTCAGTCTCACCGTGTCCGCCGAGCTCGCAGTTGGCTGGTTGGTAGGTTGCTGCTGAACTCTCTGAACCGTCGAAGTCGAGGGAGCGTTCGCGGCAACCGATGCAGTCGCAAGCGCACTGGATACAGAAATACTCATAAAACCTCCCTTTCCTCTTACACGTCATAGATCGGCACCCTTCACCAAAACATGAGCCCTCCTGCCCAATTCTTTCAAGACTTTAATGACATAGCGAGAACGGATGGCACGGCGCGAAAGCGGCGTTACGGCATGATGACGATGGTCGCTGCAAGACGGAAGGGGACGTGGCTTGTGGTCGTCTCCAAGATGATAACTCCCTTCGGGAATGCGGCCCGAGATGCAAAGGGATTGAGACGCCAATGTCAATGCCTGACCAAATCGATAGCCAGCCATCGAACCCGACAAACTTACCCTAGCTAAACGTATCCGGGGCGCTCCGCCGCGCTAGGTTATGTACATCGAGATCCGTGACACAGCCCGTGAAACCAAAATGCGAAGTAACTCCGCCAGTACACATATCAAACAAATACAAAGGCCTCAGCATAAGTTGAGGCCTGCAAAAAGAGTTAAAAGTCTGGATTTTTGCGCTCAGCGCTGCATCAATGTTAACAGCACGCTATGCCTCTGGCGGCCGTACATGCGCTCGCTGGGCCGCAAAAAGTCTGGGCCGTACAGATTTTGAGGGTACCGCCTGCGATTCCCTCCATCGACTTTTCATCTAGGTCCCTTAGCGTTACCTTCTTAATTGCCAGTTTCTTCGATTTCTTCATGTTAGTCTCCTGTGGAGTCAGCGTTAGGCTCCGACTAAGGCGGATCGTAGCTTTTATAAGTGATCAAAGTCAATGTCAGTTATACAGTGAAGTAAGTAGCTACTGTTAAATGACTAGTTTAAGAGCGCGCTATACATATTGGAAGCTATCAGCGGATTCGGGCCTTAGCCACAAACTCCGCCTCCGCAATCTCCCCCAGTTGCTTTCTAGTAAGCTCCTGTGTGGAATGGACACTCCCGTCCGTTGCAGTTGGTTTTGTATTTGACTCTGACGTTGGCCTACCTTCTGAGCGAGAGCGCCACAAATGTATCGGAAGTCAAAGTCTCCGCCCTGTCTCTGCAAAAAACGCAGAGACAAGCACGGGCACCCCTCGGAAAGATTCGTCGGGAAACGCTGGGCCAAGGCCCCGATGGATCTCCGTCAACCACTACACAAAGAAAAGAGCCAGGCTGATTCTTCCCGCTTGGCTCTTTTTATCTCGCCTTGACAGAGAAACGGTTGCCAAGCCTATGGGCAGGTGAGGCAAGTCTTCGCGCCTCCGCATGTGTAGGGTTCCGGGCAGGACGTCGCGCAAGTGTAGTGGCATTCTGTGTTGTTCGCAGACGCACCCGCCACTCCATGCAGCGCGGGTTCGTCCAAGTCTCGCAAGGTTACTTTCTTGAGCACAAGTTTCTTGATCTTCTTCACGGTCATCTCCTCCTTAGAAATACCGGGAAAGCCCGAACACGCACCAATGTAGTATCGGGGGAAAGCGCTGTCAAAAGATAATGACCATCGCCTCTTGACCTAGTCCGGGGAAAAGAAAGAAAAGCGCGGCAGATAAGGAAAAGGCCAACCAGATTTCTCTGACTGGCCTTTATTTATGCCGGCAACAACCGGAGTTTACCCTGAGCGCAGCCGAAGGGCTCGCACACACTTGGCGCGTACAGTACCTTCGGCGCTGCGGGGCCTAACTTCCGTTCGATATCGGACGCTCCCGCGCGATTCATGGCGGTCCCAGATGGGTTGCCCCTTATCTCGGCCTGTGCCCACGCGTCTCACCCGCCGCTGCCTTCAGTGACGTCTCAAACCCCTCCGGATCACTCCGATACCGCTTGATCTCCGCTCGAATGCCCGAGAAGCTTTGGTTCGGGTCCGCGCCTAGGATCGCTTTAATCACCGCGAACGGAACCCCCTCGAACAGAGAATCTAACGATTCGTCCGGCGCAGCCGAAAAAACCTGTTCCGCCCCTACGGCAGCAGCCGGCGGCTTTGGCGGCCTGAGCACACACTTCGCCTGATTCACCGGCGTGCTCGCCAGCACGTAATCAAACGTCGGAGCCTTCGGCATCCGCTTGCCAAATCCCGCCGTGTTAGGGTCAACGCCCGCCCACATCAGCAGGGTCTTGATGAAGGACGTGTGATCGAACGGCAAGTTATTCGGGTTTGCGCCTCCCACTGGAGCGCGAAATACAGTCGACGGATACACGAACGGCGAGATCAGAATCGTCGGCACGCGCACACCGAAAAGATTAAACATGAAACCCGACGGGCCATTCATGCCGTCGGGATTGGTCGCGTTCCACGTCGGCGCAAAGTGGTCGTAGGTGCCGCCGTGCTCGTCGAAGGTAACGATCAGCAGAGTTTGGTTCCACTGCTTACTATTGGAAACTGCGCTATAGACCTGCGCAAGAAAGTTCTCTCCCGGCCGCAGATGCGTCGGCGGATGGTAGTCCGTACCCTGTTTGGCCGCTATACCATTCCAGCCATAACCCCATTGCGGCTCCAGATACGTAAAAGCGGGGAGCGTGCCATTGCTCGCGCGCTGAAAGAACTTACCGATGTTACAGACTTCGATCTGCTTCGGCAGAACCGGGTTTGCGTTGTTACAGTCGAAGTGTGTGATCTTCTGAATGTGCGGGAACGTGTACTCGGTGTAGTTCATTCCATCCTTCCACACATCGGTGTAGTAAAGGCCCAGGCTCTTGCCGGCGCCGGCAAGCGAATTGAAGATCGTGTTCGCGTCAAACGTTTCCACTGCCGAGTAATGCAGATTGCTCTCCCGCCCCAGCGACGTGCCGCAGAGCGAGTACGCGCGGTTCGGGTTGGTTTGCGACGGCACCGAGCAAAGCCAGCGGTCGCTCACCGCATAGCAGCGCGCTAGCCCGTTAATAACTGGTAGATCGTCCGGCGTATAAGTCCACAAGATGTCGAGACCCTTATAAGTCACCATGTTCTTGGTGTAGTAATCCTGCAGAAACCCTTTCATACCTGCGACCGTAGGTGCGTAGGGAAGATTGGAAATCTGGTCTTGATTACCGAACAGTTGGTTCATCACCCCGTTCCAGTAAATCTCCGACGAAAACATATCCTCATTGGGATCGTAATAAGGCATCCGGTCCGCATTCGAGCCCAGACCGCCAGGTATCTTAGTTACCGGATAATTCTGCACATTGTCGTCCCAGGTGTAAGCGGGATTCGAGTAAGGTCTAGTCTGCAGACCGTCGTAGACTTTGCCCGAGTTCTCAGGAAGCACGCGCTTCGGGTTGTCCTTTTCGTACAGCCATCCGAGCAGGTTGTCCAGAGATCGATTTTCGAGCATCAGAAAAACAATGTTCTTCACTTGCGGCATGGTCGAGCGTGGCAATTCTGGCATGGTTTTATCCCTTCGACTTTCTAATACATAGGATTTTTGAAAGGGCCCGGGTAGGAACTACAGTGTCTGCTTTTCGCGCGAACCTGCATCTCTGCCAGTTTGCGCGGCCTCGGAACTTCGCAGCCATTTTAGTACTGATTGCGCGCGTGCGCTTAGAAATTTGCAAATCCTCTTGCGGACAGAGCGACCAAGGCTTGTGACGCTTTCTACGACAGCGGATTCCTCCTGTCTCGCTTTCGCTCGCGCGTCGGAATGACAGGCGCGTTTGGTGCTGTTCGGTTGGAATTACAAACTAGTGTGGTTATCCCACAATCGCGTGCGTGATC
>Ga0210394_10001014_pt1 | contig 48672 bp, 48 predicted proteins | sample IncBWC12MmetaG_FD_160121 | JGI IMG/M metagenome (GOLD analysis project Ga0210394, IMG submission 160121) | Forest soil microbial communities from Barre Woods Harvard Forest LTER site, Petersham, Massachusetts, United States - Inc-BW-C-12-M | ecosystem: Environmental > Terrestrial > Soil >...
AGTATTCCCCGTCGAACGTATTCGACAGCCAGGCCAGCATGGCCACGCGGCATTGCAGTCCTTCGTATTGCGATTGATCCGGGCACTTGCTCAAATCGAGCCGCGTCTTATTGTCGGGCGCCGGCGACGGATTCTCCGGCCCCATAGCCAGAATCGTCAGCGTCTTGGCCACTTCCGGATGCTCGATGGCCACGTAGAGCGCGATCGCTCCGCCCGCCGAATGCCCCACCAGGTGCACGGAGCCCAGATTCAGCGCCTGGATGAAGCCATAAATAAAGTCGGCGTCGCCCTGATAGGTATAATCGTCATCCTTCAGCGGATTGCCGCTCATCCCGCTCGCCAGGCGATCGACCGCAAACACATGAAAGTGCTTCGATAATTCCGGAATGTTTCGCGAGAAGACATTCGCCGTGGAAGATCCAGCCGTGAATCCGCCGTGGATCATCACCATCGGCTCGCCCGACCCGGCTTCGTAGTAGCGCGCTTGCACGCCGTTCACGTCGACGAATTTCGAATGCAGGCCGCCGACCTCCGACTTCGGATCAGGCGTCTCCTCCGCGGCAGCCTTTATTCCGCCGCCTGCCAACACCACCAGGAGCCCCGCACCTACGAGCACCGCCATTCGTAACCTGGAGATTTGAAGACTGTGCGCCGACATCGCTTTCCTCCTTCTCCCCAGTTTCCTCTTCCCTATCGTGCGTTTATAGCCAATCCTTAATCCGGTGGCAACTCATTCCCGTGGCAACTCAATCCGTCAACCTGCGGTATACTTCGCGGCAAGTGGACGCCCATTTGATACCGTTCGATCCATGCGCGCTCTCGCACCTTTGCTATTAGGCGCGCCTTTACGATTAGGGAGGATACCGTGAAAAATGCCAAGTTTTGGTTCGTCGCTCTGCTTTTGCTGCTCAGCCCGTTAGCTTACGCCCAGGAGAAGGTGCCCGAAATACCTTTTGATTCGGCGCCCGATTTCCTGAAGCTGCCGCCGAACATGTATCTCGGCGAAGTCTCCGGCGTGGCGGTCAATTCCAAAGGACACGTCTTCGTCTTCCAGCGCGGCAACACCACCGGCCCCGCATACGCGGCCGCCGCAGCTCAGCTCCTGGAATTCGGCGCCGATGGTAAATACATCCGCGAGATCGGCCACAACCTCTACGCGTGGTCGTTTGCGCACACGGTGCGCATCGACAAGCAGGACAACATCTGGGTCACCGACAAGGGCTCCGATATGGTCATTAAGTTCAATCCCGAGGGCCACGTGATTATGGTCTTCGGACGCAAGCAGGAAGCTTCCGACGAAGGCACCGAGGCGCTCAAGCACCCCAAGCCGCCCCTGCCGCCCGTCGACGGCATGTTCCGGCAGGTGACCGACGTGACCTGGGACGCTGCCGGTAACAGCTACATCAGCGATGGCTACATCAACTCGCGGGTGGCTAAGGTGGATCCGAACGGCAAGTGGCTTAAGTCGTGGGGCGAGCCCGGCGATGGACCGGGCCAGCTCAATACCCCTCACAGTATCGCGGCGGATGCGCAGGGCAATATCTATGTGGCCGACCGCGGGAACCGCAGGATTCAGGTGTTTGACAGCGACGGCAAGTTGCTTCGTCAAATCCACATCGACGTGCCGTTCGATGCAGCTAACGCGCAGCCGGCCATCGGTAACAAGCCCGGCCCGAACGTAACCGGAACGATGGCCCCCGGCGCTCCTTGGGCGATTTGTATCACGCCGGGCCCAACTCAGTACCTATACAGCTCCGATGCGTATCCTGGCCGCGTCTACAAGCTCACGCTGGACGGAAAAGTGGTCGGCGTGCTGGGCGAGGCCGGCAAGCAGCTCAAGCAGTTCGGATGGATTCACGAAATCGCCTGCCCGTCCGAAAATGAGATCTACGTCGGCGAGTTGCTGAATTGGCGCGTGCAGAAGCTAACTTTGCACCCGTCGGCAACGCAAATCTCAAAGAAATAAGCATCCCCCTCAGGATGCTCAACGCGCAGAAAGGCCCCAGCCTTTCCGCTTCTCAGGAAAGGGTGGGGATTTTCCGAGCCACTCGCGCGATTCAAGCGCCGAGCGACGGCCATCCCCAGCGAACCCCTTGGCGGATGAGCGCGGGGCCGCTCGCGCCTCCGCGCGAAAGCGCTATTTCATAAAAAGGCGCGAGCGGCCCTGGGGGTTTTCTCCGCGATTTGCCAGCCCGTGCAGGCCTAATACCGGTAGAACGGCTCTGTCTGACGCGAAGCATCCATCTGAAAGCAGTAGTGTCCTGCGGGGTGCGCCCAAAATATACTCCGCCCAGGAGGGCGGTAGTCGCGGGCGAAATTTGCGCATAACTGATACTGACTCGCGGCGCCGGGACGGTATTCGTAAGGCGCGCCACTCACGGGATCGTAGCGGATCTGGTTCGAGCTGGCGACGTCGTCCAGCGTCGCGGGCAGAACATAATTCGAATTCGTCCACTTGGTTTTGATTTCCAGCGCTAACGTGCTGAGGTTCTGGATTCTCTGGTTATCGGCCTGAATCAGGCGCTGCGTTCGCGGCCCGCCCAAATTCACGAAACCGACGATCAGCACCGTTACCACGCCCGCCGTCGCGGCCAGACCGGCAAATTTGTCTCTACTTGATGGCATGCGCCGCCTCGGGCGTCTTCTTCAGCGATCCCAGGTAATACCAGAAGACGCCTCCCGAGATCACGATCACCGTTACGGCCTTGGCCACGAACCGAGACGTCAGCTCGCCGCGCAAAAAGATCGTCAGCGTCGCCACAAGATCGCCAATCACCACGCTAGCGGCGATAAACAGCGCGATGTAGGTGAGCCACTTCCGTACGCCGTCGTCTATTTTTTCCGGATGCCGCTCGATATCGGAAATGATCACGCGCATGACGAGCATGTAGATCGGGAACGCCACAAGCAGCGATGCCATCGAGGAAGCAATGCTGGAGCTATCCGCAAAAGCGACCGAATAAGACGAAAGCGGGTCGGTGATCCAGCGGTCGATCAACGTAAACATCAGCGAGCCGACTCCGATGGTCCAAGTCCCTAGCGTCGAGAACGCCAGCAAATAAAGGAAGGTGTCCTTCGCCGCTCCTGTCCGCCGATGGCTCGGGACAGCTTGTGGAACACTTTGCGAGGCGGTTTTCGCGTACTGAGGCCTCGCGGCTTGAGGGCTCAGTGTCTGGCTCGGGGCTTGGGCGCTCGCCGTCCGGTGGATTGGAATTGGCAAGCCGGTGAGCTTCTCGTAATGCGTACCAAGGGCGCGGTAAATGTCGTCTTCCGGCCAGCCGCGGCCCTTCAGCAGACCGACCAAAACTACGTCGGACGCGCCCTGAGTCCGCGCAGCTTCGATGAACTTCAGCAGATCGGAATCGGCTGCCATGCAGTCAGACCTCAAACTTCTAGAAATTACCCTGGCCGGAGAACATTGCGAACTGGAGTGTACTATGCGTGGATGTTGCGATTACGGGCGCGATGCGCGCGCGTTCGCAAACGGCATTTCCTTTTTGGATATATTTTTAGCAGGTTAAAAAACTGCTTAGTGCAGCGGGGAGAACGAGGCTGGCATGGCCAGGCAATTCTCCATGCGAAGCAGCCATTCCGCCGTGACGGGCGGCCACATCTTTCGTTCCACGGCTTCAGCGCGAATGCGCTGCCGCTCTGACGCATCCTGGAATGGCCAGATGTGCACCCACTGATGCTGCGGCCCGATCTCTGTATACCAGCAGCCCACCATGGGCGACATCTTCATACGCGCTTCGATCAGAGGAGTCCAGGCGTCGATCACTTTGGGGATCGTTCCCGACTGGTAGATGTATTGCCTGATTTCGTACACGTTGCCGAGCTTTCCCGTCTTGAACGGCGGCGAAAACGGAGTGGGTTTGAGGATTTTGGCGTCCTGCTCCATCACGAACTCGCGGCTATCGGGCGGCCAGCCAATTTTGGCGGCGCGTGCCGTGACCTCTTCGCGTTGCGCCATGTTCTCGTACGGCCAAAGCTCGATAATTTGGTTCAGGGTGCCGACATCGGTGTGAAAGAAGCCGCCCAGGGGCGAAAGTTTCTGCCGTTCCGGCAGCGCCTGCGCAAACCGCTCCTCCACCTTTTTCTGCGTCATGGGCTTCACCAGCGTAGTGCGCATTTCAACGATCATCTCGTCTCTCTCCTCAGATTACTTTTCTTCTACTTTTGTATGCACAGCCCCCGAATAGGGTCATTCTGAGCGCAGTGGCCGCGCGCTTTTTCCTTCCTCCGGGCGGCGCCCGGAGGCGCGGCCACGAAGTCGAAGAATCTCTCTTCGTTTGGAGAGCCAGGCAAAGCCGCTCGCCGTCACTACGGCCCAAAAGCCTAATTGCCGTGGCGCGTCCCTGTCAAATCACTCTGATCCCGCGATGATGTTCCAGGGCTATACTTGCTGACCGTCCGCCGCGATGCCCTCTTGGCCTCAGCAAGTCATGGTCGTGCAAAGCTGTTTCAAAATGTTGAATTGCAGCGTGCGCGAGGGAGAAAAGGCAGCCGGCATGGAGTCAAGGAGTCATTATGCACCGCTTTGTGACTGCAACCTGCGTAGTCGTTTTCTCGATAACGATCGCCTTTCCGCAGCTCAAGCCTCCGCAAAAGAAAGCCTCCCAGGATTCACCCGTAGAGCTGGAAATGATGACTTGGCCTGAGCTCAAGGAAGCGATGCACGAAAAGCAGAAGACCACCGCGCTAGTGTTCAACGGAGGCACCGAGCAGCGCGGACCACAGAACGTCAACGGAGGCCATACGTTGATGGCTCGGGCTACCGTTAAAGCCATCGCGCAGATACTCGGGAACGCCATCGCCGCTCCAGTGCTTCCGTTTTCGGTCAATAATGCCAGCGCCGATCTGCCAGGCACGATCGGCATCACGCCACCGCTGTTCGCGGCGATCAACGAGCAGGTTGCAGAGCAGCTCATCCGCAACGGATTTAAGAACATTGTTCTCATGGGCGATCACGGCGGCGGGCAGCAGGAGCTCAAGGAAGTCGCGACAAAGCTCGATAAGAAATATTCACCGCAAGGAATCCGCATCATCTACTGTGGTGACGTCTACGCCAAGGCGAATGCCGATTTCGACGCGTGGCTAGCAGCCAACGGCTATCCGCCGAGTGTTCATGCTGGGATCCCGGACACTTCGGAGATGCTCTATCTTGGCGGCGACGACGGCTGGGTGCGAAAGGATCTGGTGCCGACAGCGCTCGGTGATCCACCGCTCAAACCGGGCGCCCAAGCCGATCTAAACGCCAGGCGAATCGATAACGGAATTGTAGGGGACGCACGGCGTTCTTCTGCGATGCTCGGCAAGCAGGTGTTTGACATGAAGGTCGACTACGCCGTGAAACAGATCCAGAGCCTGTTGAGTAAAGCTCCGAGGACTGCAGGACAATGAGCGTTTTACTAGAACCGTGATGATCCCTCGGCTTGTGCCAACCTGACTAACACGCGGATGTGCGCGCCGCGGGTTTACAGTTTTCGTTCGTCGGCTTTGGAAGCGGTAGAAGGCAAGCGCGTGAAGCCGAGGTCTTTCGCGCGCTTCAGCTTCGTGATGTAAATGATTTGCCCGGAATGATAGGCCACGTGCTCGATCACATGCGCCGCAGCTTCGTAGCCCGTTACGTCGAACTGCTGAACGCGGCGCCGCTTCGTCAGATCGTTGGCATCCACGCGCGCCAAGACGGCACTGGCTTCCCGCATGGTCTGCCGCAATTCCTCCAGCAGCGCCTCCCTCGTGACCGGCCCGCGTTCGGCAAACTCCTTGTCCCGCTGCCGAAGGTCCTCCGCGCCGCCCAGCCCTGAGATAATCCATTGGCGCATGTTGCCGCAGATATGCAGCACGAGATTACCGATGCTGTTCGAAGTTTCGTTCGGACGCCACCAGATCTCCTCGTCCGAGAGCTGCTCCAGACATCCAACGATGCGTGGCAGGTAGCGCTCCTCGAAACGCGAGCGCCACTGGCGCACACATAGCTCCGCCAGCTTTGCTTCGGAGGCGAGCCGTTTGCCCGCCCGACCCTTCTTCGTTTTAGTATTGACATTTCGCGCCATCGGCCCCGACCACTGCTGGTCCCCGGCACGTCTCGTCCGGGCGCGAAGCGCCACGACGGAAAGACGGAAACAAGACCGCCTGCTGGGGTGCGGGAGAGCATATCCGGAGCGCGAAGTGAAGCGCAAACGCCCCGCCTGACCGGTTCCCCGAGAATCCCATCCAATTCAATGCGCGAAGATACTGATACAGGAGCGAGCGGGATCGCCTCCTCGTCAGGCACATTAAAGGGAATCCTGCAGAAAGCCTTACGCCAAGACACCAGATACCCTGTCCGCGCATCCGATGTTACGTACGGGCTCTGGTTCTCCCGCACGGAGTCCATTGACAGATGCTCAGCCTAAGCAGGGGTGTACACGATATGCAAAGCTGGTTCCGCGCACGAAGCAAGTCACAAGAGACTGCCGACGAAACGCTCATTCGGGTATGCCTGGTGAGCCGTGATGCCGCACTAGTCGAAGAGGTACATAAGGATCTGCTCATCGGATTCTCCACGCGTGGCGGCTATGATTTCGAAAGCGACCACGTAGACTTCCAGCAATATTGTGACGTGTTGTTCGTTGATCTCCGCGCCGCCGGAGTGCAAGGCGATCCGCGCGACGGCCTCGCCTTTATCGACGCGATCCGCAAGAGCGTGTCCCATCCACCCATCGTTGCGCTCTGCGACGCTGATTCGATCGATTTCGCGCGCGAAGTCATGCAGCGCGGCGCCTATGAGAGATTGACGGCTCCCCTGAAGACGCCTCAGCTTCGCCTGGCCCTGCAGCGTGCCTATGAATTTCGCTTGGCCGAAGCCAAGCTCGAGAATTTCCTCTCCCAGCAAACAGCAGCTCATGAAAATCCGCGAACTGCTCCGAGGCGCAAGGCACGTCCCGCGGTGCGCGCCGCAGCCGCCGCTGCGCGGCCGGTTCGACGTAGTGGGCGCTCGGCTGCGCCGTCACGTTTAGCTGTGGGATTTGTGTTGGGTTGCGTGCTCTTTTTCGCCGGCCTGGTGGCCGTGCGCACGATCCTTAGCGGCATGGGCGATGCGCTGGCCAGCGCCGGCTTCGCCGCAGATTCTGGCGGCACTCCATCCAGCGCTCCGTCCGGCGGTGCCACTGCGGGCGAGCCTCATTCCAGCAGCTTCAGCGCTTCACACTTTTGGCCGCTGACCGCGACCAGTGAAGTGGGAAAGGGCGCGCTCGATCCAGCTTCCGCCCATCCTTTCCGCGAGGAGGCGGAATTAGCGGCACCGGCCAGGCTCCATTCTTCTCTGCCCGGGTATGAGCCTGCCGCGATCATCGAGCGCATCACGCCGCGCTATTCACTCGAAGCCCGCTCGCAGCACTTGCAGGGAACGGTGCGTGTCCGTGCGGTTATCGGAAAAGACGGTGTGCCGCGTGGCCTGGCCCGTGTGAGCGGCGATCCTCTGCTCGCGCAAATCGCCATGGATGCCGTCGCGCTCTGGCGCTACGCGCCCGCTACCGTCGATGGCGAGCCGGTCGAGTCCGAAGTCATCATCCCCATCGACTTCCATCTGCCCGACTGAAGTTGCGTCTATCCAACTGAAGTCACCCGCCGCCACTTGCGTACTGTCATGCGGCTGGCGCTGCTGTCGGCTTCGCTCATCGGCATCTGATGCAGACTTGTACTGCATTCTCAGACAACCGATAATGGAAACGGCCATCTAAATAGCCGCCGATATGAATAACCGCAGAACTTTGCTCATTCTGGCGATTGCTTTGGTTGTCGCCGCCGCCCTCGGGCTGGGCAGCTCAATTTATGCCCTGCGGCGAGCTCGTGCAGAGCAAGCCGGTGACGCCGCTGCAGCCGGCAATGCTAAAGTAATCCGTTTTGCCAAGAATCCGGAGCCGGCTCCGCCGTTTCTGCTGCACGACATCAGCGGCAAGATCGTCTCCACGGCCGACTTTAAGGGCAAAGTCGTAATTCTGAATTTCTGGGCCACCTGGTGCCCTCCCTGCCGGGAGGAGATTCCAGAACTTGTGCAGCTGCAGGCCAAATACAAAGACAAATTGCTGGTGGTGGGCGCCTCCGAAGATGACGACGGGCCGCAGAAGGTGCAGCAGTTCGCACAGCAGCACGGGATGAACTACCCCATCGTGATGGCCACTCGGGAGCTCATCGACAATTACGGCGGAGTGCCAGCGCTGCCTACTTCGTTTCTGATCGATCCGCAGGGCCGCGTGATGATGAAGCACACCGGCCTTTACGAATATGAAGTCTATGAACGCGAAGTCCGCGCGCTCGCCGGGCTTCCGGTAGATGCTCGCATCGAAACGTTTGACGACACCGGCCAGATTTTCCTGAAGAATGCCGCTAACGCCACTGAGCTTCCCGACGTCGATCTCTCCGGGCTGACAGCAGCTCAGCGAAAGGAAGCGCTGCACCGCCTGAATGCCGAAGGCTGCACCTGCGGCTGCAAACTGACGCTGGCCGAGTGCCGCATCAACGACTCGACCTGTCCCGTCAGCAAAGGCGCCGCCAATGATGTCGTCAAGCGCGTCCGCGCCGGCGAACCCGAACCCGATACGCCGCCCGCTGCTGGCCCGCAACAGGGGACTCCGCCGCAACCCGCAAATCCTAAGACGTGAACCTTGCAGGCCGAATCTTTCTCATACTAGCCGCAACCCTCCTCCTCGTATCCCTATTCACTATTTATCGGAGGTACGAGCAGCGAACCAGCAGCAGCGTGAAGCAAATATGAGAGAGCTCTAGCTTCGTATTCGCACATCTTTCAGCTCGGTGAGACTCGTGAGGAGGTGGAGAACTATCTTTCTGTTAGGGAGGTTAAATACGAGCGGATGTGTTGTCTCGATGAGCGTCCGCATTTGCCGACCTCCTGAGAATCGGAGAGGAACAAGCCCCGTGGCTCTGCAGTGAGCAAACCATATACATTACTTTTCAATTCGCTGCGGTTGAACCGCACGACGCTTCCCCAGCCTATCCTTCAGACGTGCTGAGGAAGATCAACATCTATCGTCAACTGTCAGGCTGCCTCTAGTTAGCAAGGATGGAGAGGGCGGGTTCCGGGGGCCGGCGGGCATTGCCGACCCTCGGAATGTTGGGTGAGCTAGGGTAAAGGGTGGGTCCGGACTCTTTGTCGTTCTCCTAAACCGTCCTGCCTCGTGAGGCATGACCGATCAGGGTCACGATAAAAAGCACCAGGAAAACGAAGAACAAGATTTTGGCGATTCCGGCGGCCGCCGAGGCAATCACTCCAAATCCCAGCAACCCGGCGATCACCGCGATAATGAAGAACACCAGCGCGTAATAAAGCATCTTTTCTCCTCCAGGCCGGCTCGGCGCATTTGTCTCCGCCGGGTTCCGCTCCGTCGTTCTGTTCAGCAGGCGGTCGGCCCGGCCGGCTTCGAATTTTTGCTCTGCTGGTCTTCGCAACCTGATTACCTGCGGCCGGGAGCGGCTTCAGAAAAGCCGCTCCGGCCGCAGGCAGTTGGTTGATCGTTGACCTTGATGAGCAAAACGCATTTGCACGTTCACCATAGCCCCGCCCCCCAATCGGGACCATACGCCGAACGTGGTAAATAACTGAGGGGCGATCCCCAGGGCTTTGTTGCCGAATCTCCTAAGTTTGGAACGATTTGGCGCCGTGCGGTGCCTTCGAATAGTCTGATCTACTCACGCGGCGCTCCGCCCGCGACCCATCTAGCGGGCCCTAGCGCGCCGCTAAATCCGCAATTTGCGGACGAGCTGATTGATCGCGGCCCGCGAACGCGACTAAGATCGTAGGAAGACGACTACTTTGCGAGGTGGCTATGCCTTACTACGAATACCTCTGCCAAGGCTGCAACAAGAAGTTCTCACTGGCTATGACAGTTGCCCGACATGACAAAGGAAGGATCAAGTGCCCGAAGTGCCGCGGCTCCAAAATTGAACAGCAGTGGGCCGCTTTCTACGCGACAACTTCAAAGAAAAGTTAAGCGAAGTCGGCAACCGCGGACGTGTGGCAAACCGAATTGAGCCGAGGCTGAGCGATAAAAACTCAGGAGTTCCGAAGCTTGTCAGATCGCTACAGGTTGGGAGTGCGCCGCGGACTTCGCTCGCTTATTCGTATAAAGCGCGGCGTCGGCGCGGGCCAATAATTCCTTGGCAGACTCGCCCGAGAGAAGCTCGGCCCATCCGGCCGAGAGAGCGATCGGCAAGCTGTGCCCTTCGATATCCACGCGGATTCCCTCGAGCCGCTTGAGCACGTGCTGCACGTTTTCGGGTTTGCACTCCGGCAGCACCACTAGAAATTCGTCGCCGCCGTAACGCGACGACGCGTCCGAGCCGCGCGTTGCCTTGCTCAACCGCTCTGCAAACGCTCGCAGCAAAGAATCCCCGGCGCCGTGGCCGTAGGTGTCGTTCACCTGCTTGAATTCATCCAGGTCAAATAGGATCACCGAAAGGGGTCGCCCATGACGTTGCGAGCGCGCGATCTCGTCTTCCAGGCGCTGTTCGATATAACGCCGGTTAAAAAGACCCGTGAGAGGATCGAGTAGCGCCATCTTGTAGACCTCCTGCGCCAGCTCCTCCACCTTGTCCACGGCGAACACCTGGTCGGTGAGTTGCCGGCGTATTCGGGTAATCTGCAATTGCTGATAGATCACATAGACGTTGAAGATCAGCACCATGCCCACCAGCCCGCGCACGGCCTGATTGAGAAAAAAGGAGTAGTAGCCGTCCGCGCCTGCGTTGGAAAGCATGGCGGGAAACGCAAACGAAGCCACGGCTACCAGGAGCAGCAGCGTGACGATGATCGCGTAAGACCACAGCCACCATTGGCGCTGGTCCATTTTGCGCATGGTAAGCTGAATGTCTTTAGCAGGGTTCGCGTTGAACTCTACGACGGATTTTGGCTCGTTCATTTCCTCTGCCAGGCGTTCGAAAGAAAAAAGGCGCTCGTCGCAGAGACGCCCTCATACATTGCGGGTGATTCCAACTGGGGAAGCTCCCCACGCGATTTTCATTTTGGCATGGGCTCGCGGTAAGGCCATAGTACTCGGGCGATGGGATGCCCGATTAGTTATTGCCATTACTGATTACTTAACGGGGCGAAGATTGCCGGCAGAGTTGAGGCGCAGGTTGAGTGCGTGTTCCGGCCAACGAAGCGAAGGTCCGAACCTTCGTGCCAAAGGCGGAAAGGCAGAGGTCGTTTCGACCTGCGAATAAAGCTTAGGCGGCCTTGGATCGCTTTCGGCGCACTATGGGTACATTCCGGGCCGCTCGCGCCCCAAGGTAAAGAGCCGCGCGCCGTAGCAATCGCTCGAATTCCCGATCCTTGGCCGAAACCCTGTGTGTGGTGATTTTGTGCTGGGCTTTCATAGCTTATCTCGCTTAATCCCTCGGAATCGCTAGGAATAAAGTGAACACCTTATGCCTCGGTGCAACACCCCGGGGGGATAGGCAGGCAAGGTATAGATTTCGGCCTTTGTTGTCAACGACTTTGATGTAAACTCCCGGCTGGCCTGCGAAGACGGCGGTCTTGCCCCGGCGTCCCTGCTTTTTGCGGGAAGTCCTGTAATGCAATTCTTTTCCTACATTTTCCACAGGATTGACGAATTTCCCTCATCCCCGCTCAATGTAACCTTCATTGCATCTTGATTTTGGGCGGTAGTCTTCCAATTATTACCGCCGTCGCAATTCGGAGCGCCGCCATGAGCGTACAACTCTCCCAGCAGTTGGAGCAGGTGCAAAGCGACCTTTCTCGGAAGCTGAACGAAGCCGAACGTATCGCGGATTGCCTCGTCGAACTCGGCATACGCCTTCAGAGAGAGCCGTGGAAGTGGTCGCTTGGCTGGCTGGAAGACGCCTTTCCCGTTACGAATTCGATTTCGCCCGTCGAAAGCGAAATTGTTGATGCGCTTGATCGTAATCGTCTGGAATGGTTGCTGGAAGATATCCGCATGTTGAAGCGGCGCGAGACGGAATTGAAGAGGCTCGCCGCTGCCTAATCTCGGCCCTTGCCTCAGGCAGCTTACATCGTTTACTTCCGGCATTCTCTCCACAAGGCAATTGTCTAGACCAGAATCGCGTCGAGCCGAAGCGCTTGCAATCGTCAGCTTGCGCGCCACGAAAGCCGAGCGCACAATTCCTCACAACTTTTAGTGATCTGTCTTGAGGTGAATTGGTGAAACGCTTGCTTCGCTACGCCCTTTTTGTATTTGTCGCCTGCGCGACGATTCTCGGCGCGACAAATGCGCTGATGGCCTTCGCTATCCCGGTTTCCGCCGACGATCAAGCCGTCGAAGCTGCCGACAGAACCTTCGAGAAGGCCGTCGCGAAGGACCCCGTCGCGCTCGAAATGCAAACCGATCCCGCCTTCACCTGGATCGACGCCACGGGCACCTTGCAATCGCGCCAGGAAATTCTCGACGCCTTCGGAGCAGGCACAGCGCCGCAGCTCCTTGTGCTGACGACCGCAGTCGGCGTTCAGTTGACCATCCGCGTTTACGGACAACTTGCATTCGTGCAGGTCCACGCCGGACGCAGCTATTCGCTGCGCATCTTTGCCAAACACAACAACGGCTGGCGCGCCGTTCACGTTATCGAACTTACGCAGCCGCCGCAGGGCGAGGCTCCCGCTTCAGCCACGGGTGCGGCCGTGCCCAGCGAAGAAGGCGTGATCACCGACTGCATCAATCCGTGCAAGGTCGTTCCCTTCAAGCCCGGTACTCCGGCGGCCAAGGCTGCCTTTGCCGATTGGCGCGAGATGGAACTCGGTTCTCTGGCGCGAAATATGGATTTGTGGGGACGTCACGTGCTCGACGATGTGATCATCGTCGATTCCGGCGGCAACGGCACGATTTCCAAAGCGCAGCGCATTGCTAACACGCTCAAGCAAAAGCAGGCCGGCGTGCGCACCAACGAAGTCCCGCCAGTCCTCTGGGCGCGCGCTTTTGAATTCGGAGACGCTGAGCTCTTGCTGATGATCCAGCAGCCTTACAAAGGGCAGCCCTACTACGGCACGCGCATTTATGTGAATCGCGACGGCCGCTACCAGATGGCCGTCAGCTATCACACCTCGATCGCAAGCGTGCCTGACTTCGCCTTGGAGAAACAGCTCCCAGCTAAGTGACCATCCGACCAGGATGGTCATCCCGAGCGAGTAACACGAGCGAGGGATCTCTCCTTGAGCTTTTCGCCGTCACCAACGTTTTCATCGCGAGCAAGGCGCGAGATTGTCTGCGGAGGATCCGTCCGCCGCTGCCGTCCCCCTACCGAAGCCTCGTCATTCTGACCGCAGCGTCCCGACACCTGTTTTTCCCGGAGATCGTTCTCCGATCTCCGGTCGGGACGCGCAGTCGAAGAATCTCTCCTCTCCGACTTGTACCTCATGTCATCCGGCGCGTCGGCACTCAAGAGTCGGAGCTTTACCCGACCTTGGCGTCCGCTTTTTCTCGGAGGTTTGGCCTCCCCTTGGAATCACTTGACCTGAAGAAACGGGTTCGCTAGCATACCGGTCATGATCAATCGCACCTGCTGTTGTTGTTGCGCGTGTTGCTGCGCCTGTTGTGGCGGCAACGAGCCAGCATGCGGGTGCATTCCTAAGATGGCCCCTAAGTAAGTAGCAATCGAAAGAAGCACCCGCTCGCTGGCCCCAAAACTAGCGAGCGGGTTTTTTATTTTAGGGAAGATTTTGGGGAAGGAAGAAGGGCGACTATGGCACCAACAGCTGGGCACGAGATCGTTTCAGAGGAAGCACGTACTTTGGCGCATAAGGCCATGCAAAAACCGAATTGGCGCATCTCGGCCGACACTTGGGCCGTGGCGCTGGCGCTGGTCCTAACCGCGCTGGTTTGGTCCGGCTGGATCAAGCGCATCCCCTGGTGAACTCTGCCGCGCGGGCACTTTTGCCCGTGCGTATCCTAAAAGGAGCAATGACATGGCTGCATCCGTGGCAATACCGGCGCCGTATTCGGACAATCTCTTCAGGCGTGTAGCGCGGCTCATTCCGGGCCTCTTTTTACTGATCGCCGTGGGCTACGCCGGAAAATTTGTAGAGCAATCGATTGCGCGTTACGGCAAGGCGCACCATCTCACCCTGCCGAATATCGAATACGTTCTCTGGGCCATTCTCATCGGTCTGGTGATCTCAAACACGGTGGGCATCCCCGCCGCGTTCCGTCCCGGTCTGGCGACCTATGAATTCTGGCTCAAAGCCGGAATCGTCCTGCTCGGATCGCGCTTTATTCTTGGTGACGTCCTCAAGCTCGGCGGCGTCAGCCTCGTCTTGGTGGTCATCGAAATCTCCGTCTCGCTCGTTTTCATGACCGCGCTCGGCCGGGCTTTCGGCCTCACTCCGAAGCTCACTTCCCTGCTGGCCATTGGCTCTTCGATCTGCGGTGTTTCCGCCATCATCGCCGCCGAAGGCGCCATCGAAGCCGACGAGGAAGACACCTCGTACGCGATCGCCGCCGTGCTGGCGCTTGGCGCCGTTGCGCTCTTCACCTTTCCGCTCATCGGCCATTGGCTGGGCATGAGCGACACGAGCTACGGACTCTGGGCCGGACTAGGAGTCGACAACACCGCCGAAGCCACCGCTGCGGGCGCGCTTTACTCCGATGCTGCCGGCAAGGTCGCCGTGCTCGCCAAGACGGCGCGCAATGCCATGATCGGATTCGTAGTGCTCGGCTATGCGATTTATTGGGCGCGCAAACAGGGCACCGCCGGCGTCGGTAATAAGGCTGTCTTCTTGTGGCGGAAGTTCCCCAAATTCGTGCTCGGCTTTTTGCTGATCTCCGCGCTTGCCACGGCACGGATGTTCAACCCCGGCCAAATCACCAGTCTGGCGAACCTTTCGCGCTGGGCTTTCCTGCTGACGTTTGCCGGCGTGGGCCTGCGGACAAATATCGCGGACATGCGCAAGCAAGGCATGCGGCCGTTTCTGGTTGGCGCCATCGGCGAAGTCGCCGTCGCCCTGCTGACCCTCGGCCTCGTCATCGGCGCCGGGCGCTTCCTTCACTGACGCTCCCGCGTCATCTTAGTAGGGGTTTTCTGATCCGTTACAGAGAACCACGACCGCTGAATCAGGGGTTACGGGGTTCGCTACAATTGCGCTGTGGCGAACCGCCCTTGCACAAACCGAGCGGAATGGCGCGTCCTGCGGGGCAAAGCCGCCGCGCGTCTTTCCTCGCACTATCACCTCGGGTGTGATCACGGCACCACAGTAATGCTTTCCTGGGAGAAGGGTGGCGTCGCTCCGATTTACCTGTGTGACAGTCACGCTGTCGAGATAGGCAAGAACTCCCACGCCGTCTTGGCAACGCCTCAAGTGGTTCCTGGCAACCATCCGACGGAGCCCCCGAAAAAACCCATTGCACCGATTGGTCCCGCGGATGCGCAAGTCGTACCTGAAAAAAAAGATTTGTCCGTCGTCGCCGCTCCGGTCCGCGACGTTGCTTCTGGCGATTCCGCCAAAGCTTCGGTGATAGAGGCTCCTAGGAACGTGACGCGTGAGGAGGTCGAGGCGTACAGGCCCGCCCTGCAGGGTGAAAAGCCCTCGACGACTGAAGAGAAACAAGCCGACCGAGCGGACATGGAGCGCGTATGTGTGTCCCGTTATGGCCAGCGGTGTACGTGTGACGCGTCAGTGCACTGCCCGAAATGTGGAAGGTGGTTCTGTGACGCTCACGGCGAAGATGAAAAGTGGCATACCTGCGCCCTTCCGATTTAAAGAACCACATGCTGCGAATGGCAGAGCTTGCGGCCTTCTGGCAGGTGACCTCGAGTACTTTGGTGGAAAGTTCGTTCCGATAATGAGCAAAAAGCATCCTGAAAGTCGCTGCGAAGTAGGTTAGGTGCTCTTTCTACCGTCCGTTATTGTGTGGGCGTCCCTCTCGGGTGTAGACTCCCGCATATAGCATTCGGCTAGGGGCGAAGAACGCAACGCGTCCGGGTCCCCCCGGCGGAGCGACTCCTAGGGAGGCGCTCTTCGCACCAGCCTTCGCAATCGTAAAAACGGGCGACGCCCGCGTATCAGGCTCTCACATTAGGGAGGATCAGATGAAGCGATGGTTCACGGCTTTGGCAGTGACCGCAATCATTTCCGCCGGCGCTCTTGTGGCGCTCACTACGCGCCCCGCGGCTGCCGCCGACGATGAAGTCGTCACCGCCGATCGCGCGGTTACGGCAGCCTTCGAAAAAGGCGACAAGGCGGTCATTAACAAGTGGGTCGATCCGGAATTCACCTGGATCGATACCGACGGCATCATGTGGCCCCTGCGCGAAGCGCTTGAGGCCGGCGTCAAGCCGCTCGTGCCCAGCACCGGCGATATCAAAGTGATCGAACACAAATACGGCAACGTAGTCTGGATTCAGGACAATCTCGACAAAAACTACGCCGCGCACACTTGGGTGAAAGGTAATAAAGGCGGATGGAGGCTGCTGCAAACTTCCGAGATCGCCGTGAAAGAGCGCGACTACAAGGCCGTGCGGCCAACCTACGCCGTGCCCTGTATCAACCCCTGCGAATACGTCCCCTACAAGCCGCTCACCGCGAACGAAAAGGCGTCACTCGCCGGCTGGATGGAGCAGGAATCCGGCAAGCCCGGCATGTGGGCCAAACACATCGCGGATAACTTCGACCAGCGCGCCGTCAGCACTTACGGCGGGCCCCGCGCGCCGAAATCGCAGATGGTCGCGATGATCGCCAAGGCTCAGGAAGACGCCGCGGCGAAACATCAGCCCGAAGTAGCCACGGTTCCCTTCCTGTGGTCGCGCTGGTGGGATATGGGCTCAGCAGTAGTGATGATCTCGGTGCAGCCGACTTACGGTGAACGCGCCTACTGGGCCAGCCGCATCTTTGCGCCGCTCAACGGCACGTGGATGATGATGGAGAGCTACCACATCTACATCGACGCAGCTCCGGTCATGACGGCCGTGCCGCTCGATCAATCGAAGGACCCCAAGGGCCTGAAGATGATCTCGCAAAACGGCGGCAACTGATCGGCGTCAACTAAAACCGCACTGGTTTGAGTTTGTCAGACCTCGCCGGCGAGGCGAAGGCTTCTTCCTTCCGCCTCGCCGGTTTTGCTTTTCACCGCAAGGTTCAGCGTTCATGGTCTGTCTCGGATCTGGCGGGGAGGCGGTTTTTTGGGTGCCCCACACGTCGTTTCTACGTGTGGGTTCTCCCCTTGTCATTCTGAGTGAAACGTCCCGACGTTTCTTTCTCCGGAAATCGTGCTTCACGATTTCCGGTCGGGATGCGGAGTCGAAGAATCTCTCCGACGCTTTTGGTTTTGGGGGTGCCCACCCTGCTTGCCCTGAGCCTCGGGAGGGCGTTCTTAAGGGTGAGTTCTCGGCCGTTGTCATCCTGAGCGAAGAGTCCCGACGTTTTCTTTCTCCGGAAATCGTGCCTTCCGATTTCCGGTCGGGACGCGCAGTCGAAGAATCTCTCCGACGCTTTTCCTTTTACGGGTGCCGGACGCCGCACTCTCTTGCAGTGAGCTGCGAAGGTCGTCTTAACGTGGGATTTCTTTTGTAGCCCAGGGCGCCCGCTGCCTTTGCGGGGCCCTGGGGGTTTTGTGTTCTACCGCGTCCTCTGCGTCTCTGTGCCCTCTGTGTCAATCCTGATTCCTACATCGTCAGCACGGCGCGAAACCGCGCCTTGCCGTCCACTACGCGCTGATACGCTTTCGCAGCGTCCGCCAGCGGATAGGTTTCCACAATTGTCTTCACTTTTCCCTGCGCCACGTAATCGAGCGCCTCATACAAATATTCGGGGCCGTTTTGCTGGCTTCCGATGATACGAAGGCGTTTCACGAGCAGATCGAACAGCGAGACACTGAGTGGTTCGGCATCGACGCCCATAGTGACGAGCCGTCCGTCGGGTCGCAGCCCTTGAATGCTGTCCACCATGGACTTGGTTGAATTGGACGTGCTGAGAACGATATCCGCACCTCCCGCGGCGGCCAGGCCTTTGCCGTCGCGCACAATTTCGTCCGCGCCGAGTTCGCGAATCAATTTGTCTTTATCGGGCGAATGCGAAATGGCGATGGTCTCGAATCCCGCAGCCTTCGCATATTGCACAGCGAGGTGCCCGAGCCCGCCGATGCCGAGTACCGCGACGCGCTCGTGCGGCTTGGGATCGGCCCAGCGCAACCCGCTATACACGGTGTAGCCGGCGCAGAAAATCGGCGCGGCTTGCTCGTAGGACACTTTGTCGGGAATCAGGTAAGTGGCGTCGGCGTACATCGGCATGTACTCGGCGTGACCGCCCTGCAGATTCACACCGGTGCTTTTTTGATACGGGCAGAACATCCGCTTCCCGCGCTGGCACCACTCGCAGCGTCCGCAGGTTTCTTGAATCCACGCAGTGCCCACGCGATCGCCTACTTTTCGCGTGGTGACGTCGGGCGCCACGGCGACGATCTCACCGACCGGCTCATGGCCCAAAATTCGTGGAAATTCGCCCGGAATATGTCCGAGCGTTTCGTGCACGTCGGTGTAACAGATGCCGCTCGCATGCATCTTCACCAATACTTGATTCGGTCCGGGTTTTGGTTGAGGAACGTCTTTGACTTGCCAGGCACCACTCACAGCAGGTACGACCGCAGCTTGCATAGGTTTTCCTCCCAGGGCGGATTGGATGCTCGCACCGCCGCAATCGACGCATGGTTTGCTCCGGCAATTGTATCTGCGCGCCTCGCCTGCGAGCCTCTGTGCACTTCGTGTCCCTGTCCCCTCTGTGTTAAATTTCCTCATCTACCGCCATCACTATGAAAGCGATTCGCATTCACGCCTACGGCGGCCCCGAAGTCATGCAGCTCGAAGAGCTGCCTACTCCGTCACCCGGTCCCGGCGAAGCGCTGGTGCGCATCCACGCCGCCAGCGTCAATTTCCTTGATGTGCAGCGGCGCCGAGGCGAGCTCGCCGGCCAGGCGTTTTACAGTCGCCACGCCAACAACGATCTTCCCGCATTTCTGGGCAGCCAAGGCGTGGGCATTGTCGAAGCTCTCGGCGCCGGAGTCGCAAATCTCAAACCCGGCGATCGCGTCAGCTTCTGGGGAACCTCCTACGCCACGCACGTCGCGCTTCCCGCGGCGCGCCTGATTCGCATTCCCGACGAGCTGAGTTTTGAAGTCGCCGCGGCCGGATTGAACCAGGGATTTCTCGCTTACGTCTTCACACATCACGCCTATCCCGTCAAGCCGGGAGACTGGTGCCTGATTCAGGCCGCCGCCGGAGGCATTGGCCTGCTGCTCTGTCAGATGGCGAAAATTCGCGGCGGGCGCGTTATCGGCGTCACGTCCACAGACGAGAAAGCGAAATTCGTCCGCGAAGCTGGCGCCGACGAGGTGATCGTCTCTTCGCGCGCGGACATCGCCAAAGAATCCCGCCGCATCACTGGCGATCGCGGCGTGAACGTAGTCTTCGATGGCGTCGGCAAAGACACCTTCGAAGCCAATCTCGATAGCCTCGCTCCCGCGGGCTATCTCGTGATCTACGGCCAATCAAGCGGATACGTGCCGCCCTTTGACATCATGCGGCTGCAGGAAAAGGGCTCGCTTTTTCTCGCCCGCGTCAATGCCCTTCCCTGGGTCGGCGAAATTCCGCGCTATATGGGGCAATTCGTCGAATGGATCCAGCAAGGCCGGCTCTCGATGCGCATCGCAGGCACTTATCCGCTGGCCGACGCAGCCAAAGCTCACGAAGCCTTTGAGCAGCGCCAGATCAGCGGCCGCCTTCTGCTGTTGCCGTAAGCGCCGTGGTCCGGCAAGCGTTACAGGTTGAGAGCTACACAGGGATCACTGAGCCACTGAGGCCACAGAGTACCGGCTCAGTATGCTTCCTCTGTGGCCTCCGCGTCTCTGTGCCCTCTGTGTAGGTCTCTGCTTTTGCTGTTTTCATGACGCGCACGGTGTTAACCTTCACCGGGTTTCGGCCGTTACAGCTTCTCTTGGAAATTTCCGTCCAAAAAACCGGGGTGGAAAGAGGCGAAAAATGAGAGTAATCCGCTTCGTGCTCAAAGGCCTTGCAGTGCTCATTGGGCTCGCCGTTTTAGGCCTTATCGGTTTCTATATCTATCTCTCCACGCGCCCAACGCCAAAAACCATCAAGGCCGCCGGCATCATTGCCGTGCCCGCGGCATCGCGCTCCCCGCTCCAGTTCATCGACTACATGTTCGTGAATGGCTCGAAACTCTACGCGGGCTACACCAGCCAGGGTGTCGTTGCGGTGATTGACACCGCGACGAACCAGGTCGTCGCCGAAATCGGCGGCTTACCGCGCTCCCATGGCATCGCCGTCGCCGGCGATCGCGGCTTCGCCACGGCCAGCGGGGACGATACCGTCGGCGTCTTCGACGTGAGCACCAATAAGCTGCTGAAGAAAGTTCCCGGCGGCGTTGGGCCCGACGCCATCATTTACGACGACAAGCTGCGCTTGATTTATGTGGCCGATCATGCCGGCAAGACCGGCACGCTCATCGATCCCGTCATGATGTCAGTTGTCGGGACGGTACAGCTCGGCGGAGTGGCGGAATATGCGCAAGCCGATCCGCAAAGCGGCTTGATCTACCAGAACGACGAAGATACGAACGAACTCGTGGTCATCGATCCGCAAAAGCAGATGGTTACTCAGCGCTATAAGCTCGGCGACGGCACTGGCCCTTCTGGACTCGCCTACGATCCCGGCAATCGCCGCCTGTTCGTCACCTGCGACAACAATAAGCTCGTCGTCCTGAATGCGGACACGGGACAGGTGGTCGCCACTCTTCCCATCGGCTCGGGCGTCGACGGCGCCTCCTACGATCCCGAACTGCGCCGCGTTTACACCTTCAATGGCTTTGGCACCATGACGGTCATCCAGCAAGATTCCGCGGATTCGTATCGTGTGCTCGAGCAGGCGACCACTCACTTCGGCGGACACGCCGGCGCCGTGGACCCGGCGACGCATCGCATCTACGTTGCCTACTTTGGCTCCATCGCCGCGTATGACCCTGTCACCAATCCCTGATCTCTGTGATGGTTCTGTAGCGACAGAACCGAAGCCCCGCAGGAGCGACAGAAATTAGCCCAGTGCGGAAGCCCTGGGGAAGCGTATCGTTCTCGTTGTCATTCTGAGTCCGCCGTCTGCCGCGCCGTCAGCGGCAGACCTTTCTCTCGGCGGACGAAGAATCTCTCTTCGCGCGCTCAGCGTTGTCCTCAGGCCCGTTTTTCGCCCCGAAGGATCTCTCCTATCGTCGTTGATCGACCACCCCTCAGAGGGATCCCTCTCTCGCGTTGCTCGCTCGGGATGACGATGCTGGTCGCATCGTCACTTCTCTTCCGCCGCCACCTGCGTCGCCGGCCCGTCGCCCACGATCTCCAGCACCACGTCTCCATCTTTCGCCCCGTCGTAATGGACCTGCTTGCCGTAGTGCGTGGCAAACGTCCCCGTCGGCATTGGCACGGTGCTATCGGGATCGTACTTGGTGCCTGTGCCCACCCACCACGTCCCCGAAAGCACCATCACAAAGCGATCGTTGGGATGAAAATGCGGACGGCTCATGTGATGCGCAGTCCATTTCGTCAAGACCATGTACGGACCCGGCTTCGAAGGATCGCCGCGCAGCACGGCATTGATTGCGCCGTTCGGCTGCGTCACCCATTTGAGCTGATCGGGCAGCGTGTAAGAGATCGCCGCGGGATTCAGATTGGCCGGATTGCCTTCGGCTTTAGCCGGCCGAACGAATACCAGTGCGGATACAAACCCCAACACAAAAATGGCCACCGCCGCGCACGCCAGCGCCGCAGCCCCATGGCGCGTTCCGAACTGTCGCCCAAAGTTTTGTCCACTAGCCGCTGTGAGCATGCTTCCTCCTGTTGTCTTGCCTCAGCCGCCGATTGTACTCCCCTCCCCCCTTTTTTCGGCAACTGCCACTTGCCGAGACAAAAACGAGCGTCGTTGTGCCCCACGGCAATGGCGGGGTAGGATGCGCACGCCAAAAGTTCTACAATCGGGATTCCGTCTCAACACAAACTCACAGGAGGACTAATGAGCGATCACTACCACGATCCTGGTGACTTGCGTTATTTGAAGCAGATGGGCAAGCTCGCTCCGAATGAATTCAATGCATGGCTGGGGCTCGACAAGATAGTTGGTCGCGAGGACGGAGCCATTCCGAGGAAATACCGCGAACTAATCGCCCTGGCTGTCGCCTTTACAACGCAATGCCCATACTGTATCGAAGTCCATACAAAAGCTGCCAAAGCCGCCGGTGCCTCGCGTGAAGAAGTCACGGAAAGCTCACTCCTGGCTGCTGCTTTACGGGCTGGTGGAGCTGCCACACACGGTGCAATGGCCCTGAAGTTTTACGACCAGGAATGAGATTCTTCCTAAGTGAAATCGCGCCCTTCTGTTTAGGTATGCCCGATCGGCAGTCATAAACCGCGATAAGCCCCTGTTAGCGGAACGTAACCCGCTAGCCATACTTTCGCTCCCCTATGGCTTGCCCTGCCGAATTGTGATATTAGCGAAGGACGCCCTGCGATTCGGAGACCTGAACGATGCTCGCTGCCAAATCCACAAGATCGCCTCGATTGCTTGCAGCATTCCTGGCGCTCACTATTCTGCTAATTCCTCCGACGCCCACTTTCTCATCGCCGGCGCAGCAGCACGATCATGCCGCCGCCTCGGGCGCCTCCACCGTTTGCACTTCCCAGGGTTTCGGCAAGGTTCACCACCCGGTGAAGAACTCGAACCCGCAGGCACAGCGCCTCTTCGAGCAGGCTATGGCCCTCGACTACGGGTTTAACCACAACCAGGCCGAGCAATGTTTCCGCCGCGCCGCCGAACTCGATCCGAACATGCCCATGGCCTATTGGGGAATAGCGCTGGTTCTCGGAACGAACTACAACCTGCCCGTAGATGACGCGAGAGAGAAGCTGGCCTACGAAAACGTGCAGAAGGCTCTGGCGCTTTCCGCGAACGCTCCGCGCAATGAGCGCGATTACATTCAGGCCCTCGCCAAGCGGTACACCGACGCGCCCCATCCGGATTACGATCGTCTCGAAGCCGCTTACCACGACGCGATGCGAGAGGTTTATCAGAGCTATCCCGATGATCTCGATGCCGCGACGCTTTTTGCCGAAAGCGGCATGAACCTCCATCCTTGGCAGCTCTACGATCGCGAGGGCCAACCCGCGGCCGGCACTGACGAGATTGTGGCCGTGCTCGAGTCCGTGCTGAAGCGCGATCCCAACCACTTGGGCGCAAATCACTTCTACATTCACGCCGTTGAAGCTTCCACACATCCCGAAGCCGCGCTGCCCTCGGCGCAACGACTCGCCGCGCTCGCGCCGGCGTCCGGGCACCTCGTGCACATGCCTGCGCACATCTACATCCGTACCGGCGACCATGAAAGCGGAGAGAAAACCAACGTCGCCGCGGTGCGCGTCGATGACGCCTATTTCGCCGCCGCACATCCGCAAGGCGTTTACCCGTTGATGTATTACACGCACAATCTGCACTTCATCGCTGCGGAAAACGCCTTTATGGGCAACTACTCTGCTTCGCTTCAGGCGGCCAAGCGCGCGCAAGATCATGTCGCCCCTAACATCAAGGAAATGGGCATGCTCGATCCTTTCTACTCCTTGCCCCTTCAGATCATGGTGCGTTTCCATCGTTGGAACGACATCATGGTCGTGCCGCAGCCCGATCCTTCGCAAACGGTGACCACGGTCGAGTGGCACTATGCACGCGCCCTGGCCGCGGTCAGTAACTCAAACCTTGATCAAGCTCAAACTGAATTGGCGGCTTTGCGCGCCTCTGCGCCCGCCATGGCCAAGATTCCCATCAACACGCAAGGGCCGCACAACTCCGAGGTCATTCCGCAAATGATGTCGGAGATCGTCGAAGCGCGTTTGGCCAAGGGGCAACACCAGACCGACGCCGCCATCGAGCATTTGCTAAAAGCGGTATCGCTCGAGGACACCCTCGACTACGACGAACCGCCCGACTGGCTCGCGCCCACGCGCGAGTCACTCGGCGCCGCGCTTCTGGATGCAGGAAAGACCGCCGAAGCGGAAGCCGCCTTCCGCGAAGACCTCAAGCGCAATCCGCGCAATCCCCGTTCGCTCTTTGGTCTGGCCGAGACACTCAAAGCCGAGGGGAAAATGGCCGAGGCCGCTACCGTGCGCCGGCAGTTCCAGCGCGCCTGGAGCAAAGCCGATACCAAGCTCACTCTCTCCGACTTCTAGATTCCTCAGGTGAGCGTCACGCGATAAACTTCCGGGCCGCCGCCGCGAGGCTCCGATGCCACTTGTCCGATCAATCGGCCGCTGGACGATGACCGCCCTGGTCATCAATACCATCATCGGCAGCGGCGTGTTTGGTCTGCCGGCTGAACTGACTCGCCTGCTAGGCCGCGCCAGCCCCTTCGCCATCATTCTTGGTGCCCTGGGCGTGGCCATCATTATGGCTTGCATGGCCGAGGTTGCCTCGCAATTCTCCGAACCCGGCGGACCTTACCATTACGTTCGCACCACGTTCGGCCCCTTCCTCGGCATACAGATTGGCTGGTTTCATCTTCTTTCCATAATCGGCGGAGTCGCGGCTGTCGCCCATCTTTTCATGGACTACCTGGCGACGTTCCTGCCCCTAAGCACGCTGGAGCGTGATCTGCTGCTGGCGATCCTGTTCGCCATCCCGGCGGTCACCAATCATTTTGGAGTTCGTGCCGGCGCGACTCTGAGCAACATCATGACGGTCGCGAAGCTTTCGCCGCTGGCGTTGTTGATTCTTTTCGGAGCAGGCCGGTTGGTCCACCAGCCGCAAATGATTCATGCGTCCGAACTCCTGTCCCCTGGTTTGCCGAATTGGGTGCGCGCATTCATTTTTCTGATTTTCTTGTATGGCGGATGGGAAGACTCGCTGATCGTCGCCGGCGAAGTCAAAGAGCCTCGCCGAACGATCCCATTTGGTCTATTGCTTGGCCTCTTGATATGTACGGGGTTTTATATTTTGTTGCAGTTCATCACGCTCGCCGCGATTGGTACGACCGTCACCGAGCGGCCTCTCGCCGCCGTAGCATCCGTGCTGATCGGACGCAGTGGCGCGGCAGTGGTCGCCATCGCCGCTATGATTTCTACCTACGGATGGGTTTCAGCGAGCTTACTGAATGCTCCGCGGCTGATCTATTCCTTCGCTGCTCAAGGTGATTTCCCCGGAGCCTTTGCGAAACTCGATCCGCGTTACCAGACGCCGACGATAGGCATCGTTTTGTACGCACTTTCCGGATGGTTGCTTGCAGTGAGCGGCAGCTTTCTCTGGATTGCCGCCCTCAGCGCCGCTTCGATGATCGTCTACTATGCCGCAACCTGCGCGTGCCTGGGTCGATTGCGAAAGCTGCATCCGCGGGCCGAAGCCTTCAGAGTGCCCTTCGGACGCACACTCAGTATGGTCGCTATCGGAATCGCCCTGCTACTGATGACCGGCTTGCACGCCAGTGAAGCCCTCCTGATGTGCGTCACCGCACTGATTGCCACCGTCAATTGGCTGTTGGTGAGACGTCGCCGCGTGCATCCGGCATTGCACGTGACCGCTGTTCCGTAGCGTTCGCAGCACGGATGACAAATCTACCCTCTGATTGAATGCTGTCGGCGCCGCATCCCCTGTTGTCATAGTGAGGGACGCCCCGCCAAAGCGACTTTGGCCCTAATCGAAGTGCGCTCCGAAGGATCTCTAGACGTTGTTGGTTTTGCGGGTGCCTCGCGTCGTGCGTTAGCGTCAACAATATCAGCCCAGGCGGTCGGCCTCCCGATCCGCGTTTTTCTCTGTGCTCTCTGTGTCCTCTGTGTCCTCTGTGTTAGATTCCGATCTGTTAGTTACCGTTCGAAAGGAGACATGCCTTGCCAATTTATCAAACAGGCGGTTACCAGGTGAAAGCGTCAGCAGTAGAAAAGGTCAAGAAGGCAATCCAGGAATTTGTCGCGTATGTGCAAGCCAATGAGCCCGGCACTCGCATGTATCTTGCCTGGCAACAGAAGGACGATCCCACACGTTTCCTGCACCTCTTTATTTTCGAGGACGAAGCCGCGCAAGCTCGTCACGGCGAATCCGACGCGGTAAAGCGCTTCGAATCGATCTACTCGCCCGAACTGGTGGGCGGCGAAGTAGTCTTCACCGATTACGAGATGATCGCCGGCAAACCCACCGCGGATCAGTGGGTGCAATCCAGCCCCGTCTCCAAATCTGCCCGCTAGTCGGGCTCGTGAAACACTGTGCTAGACTCGCGGCACAGCCGCCTGCCGAAGGAGGAACGCGCATGCAAAAGCTCGCCTATGCGATTAAGGTGACGCTCCTTTTTTTGGGACTGGCGTTCGCCCTGCCTGCATGGTCACAAAATGCCGACACCGTCCTCCTCAACGGCAAAATCCTCACGCTTGACAACCAGTTCTCGACGCGCGAGGCGCTGGCCATCCGAGAAGGGAAAATCGTGGCATTGGGCAACAGCGCGGAAATGAAAAAGCTGGCGGGCCCAAAGTCGAGCGTGATTGACCTGCAAGGCCGCACGGTCATTCCCGGCCTGATCGACAATCACATGCACGCCATTCGCGCCGCCCAAACCTTCAGCACCGAAATGAACTGGATCGGAGCGACATCGCTGGCCGAAGCGCTCGCCCGCATTCATGATGCGGCGCCGAAAATGAAACCCGGCTCGTGGTTGATCGTGGTGACTCCGCCGGCGACGACCGACGCATTCAAGGAACATCGCCGGCCAACCCAAGCCGAGCTCACTACCGCGGCGCCCGATAATCCCGTGTACGTGCAGCTTGGTTACGGCTGGGCGGTGATGACGCCGCGCGCCTTGGAGGCGCTGAACATCAAGAGCGACGCCGATCTGCCCGGCGGCGCCAAACTTGAGAAAGACGCTGGCGGAAAGCCCACCGGCGTCGTCACCGGCAACATGGTCCCCGTATTCGATCTGCTGCCGAAGCCGACGTTCGATGAACAGGTTGAGGGCACCAAGGAATTTTTCCGCGAACTGAATCGCCTCGCGCTCACCGGTGTGGTCGATCCGGGAGGAAATAACGTCACGCCCGAAAGTTATCAGGCCGTCTTCAAGGTATGGCGCGACAAGCAACTAACATTGCGGGTCGTCTACAGCCTCTGCGGCATGACGCCGGGCCACGAGTTCGACGAATACAAGAATTATTTGGCCATGATGCCGATGGGATTTGGCGACGAGATGCTGCGTTTCAACGGTATCGGCGAACGCATCACCTGGGCGATGAACGGCATCTCCGGACAAGCCGCGCAAGCCGATCTCGACAAGTATTACGAAATCGCGCGCTGGGCCGCGCAACACAATCTCGGACTCACCATGCATTGGGATAGCGAAAAAAACGTGAACCAGCTGCTGGACGTCTTCGAGCGCGTCAACAAGGAATTCCCCATCGCCAATCTGCGCTGGACGATCGCCCACCTCAACGACGGCTCCGCCGCCACGTTCCAGCGCATGAAGGCCCTAGGCGTGGGTTGGACGATGCAGGACATGATGTACAACGATGGCGACCAGCTCGTAGCAAAAGAGGGTCCGCAAACGGCGAAGCGCATGCCACCCGTGATGGCCGCGAAAAAGATTGGCATTGTCGTCAACGCGGGCACGGATGCGCATCGCGTCTCCACGTACAATCCATTCACCGTTCTGCAGTGGCTGATCGACGGGAAAACGGCCACTGGCCATGCCCTGCGCGGCCCGGAGGAAACACCCAGCCGCGCCGACGCGTTGCGCTTCTACACCATGGGCAGCGCATGGGTGGCTCACGATGAAGACAGGCGCGGCTCGCTGGAAGTCGGCAAATTCGCCGATCTCGCCATTCTCAGCCAGGACTACATGACGGAACCCGTCGACGAGATCGGGAAGAACTCGTCGCTACTGACGATGGTCGGCGGAAAAATCGTTTACGCCGCCGGCCCCTACGCGCAACTCGAAGACAAGTCTGCCGCCGGCAAAGCGGTTATCAGTAAGACCCAGCGCTAGTTCTGCCGAGCACGTGAGCGCTGGGGCTGGCCCTTTCGGTGAGTGCAGGTGAGAGCTAAATACCAAGTCGATGCCGTTCCCTTTCCTGTGCGATTGGCATCACATCAACCATCCACCGAACGCTGAGAGTGTGAGCTGAAGGGGGGCAGATGTTCAAAATCAACGTAGGTGTTCTGATTGGTGTAATGCTCCTCACGGCTCAGCTGCACGCTCAGACCAACGACGAAACCGGCTTGGTCACCATCGAGCTTGGAAAAGACCGCTTCGCCGCAGGTCAGGATATTACGATGACGAATTCCGTCGCGGGAGATCTTCTTGCCGCGGGCAGTGAGATCGTCTTGGGTGAAAAAGTTGGCGGCGATGCGGTGGCCGCCGGCGGCACGATACGCCTGAACGGAAACTTCTCCGATAACGCATACGCCGCCGGCGGCCGCGTCTACGTTAACGGCACGATTGCTCGCAACGCACGCTTGGCCGGCGGCAACGTGGAGATCGCGCCGTCCTCGCGAATCGAAGGCGGCGCCAGCATCGCGGCCGGGCAGGCACGGGTGAACGGTTCGATCGGCAGTTACCTACAAGCCGCCGGAGGAAGCCTCTACCTGAATGGTCCCGTCGGCGGGGACGTGAACGCCAGCGCGCGACAAATCGAGTTGGGACCGGACGCGCGCATCAACGGAAAGCTTCGCTATCGCAGCAACGCGGTGCTGAAACAGGATCCCGGAGCGCAGGTGCTGGGCGGCATCGAACAGCTTCCCTTCCGGATGCACAGGGCTCCGGCAATCGCGCGCGGGATTGCCCTGTTCTTGTTTTGGTTCTGGACCTTCGGGCTGATGGTGCTCGTCGCCATTTTATTTTTGCTTCCCGGCTTCACGAACGTGATCGGCACGCTCGAAGCTCGCCCCGGCGCAAGCGCCCTGCTTGGATTTGCCTTGCTCGTGTGCATTCCCATCGCATCTCTGATCTTGCTGATCACGCTTATCGGCGCGCCCCTGGCATTGCTGTCCATAGCGGCCTATTTCGCGCTTCTTCTGGTGGGCTACATTGCGGCCGCGGCGGCTATTGGTGACCTGCTTCTGAAATGGCTGCGTCACAAAACGGCCGAAACGGCTGGCTGGCGAATTGTCGCGGCAATTTGCGGGATCATAATCATCGCGCTGCTGGGGCTAATTCCCTTCTTGGGCGGCCTGATTGTTTTTGTCGCACTGATCATGGGTATCGGCGCGGTGGGACTTCAGATGTACCGAACCGTGCGGCCCCCTGCGCAGACAGCGCCAGTAAGTCTCTTATAAGGCCTTTCTCGTTTGTAACCATTTTCTACGGAGCCCGCATGGAGCTGAGCTTCCGTTTTATTCGAGGTTTGGACTTGGGTGCCGCGCCCCTTCACCCTGAGCCTCGAAGGGCTTGCCCTGACGCCTGCGCCAAGGGTGCGGTTTTTCTCGGTTTGGGGGCTGGGTGCCGCACCCTTCGGTTCTAAGGGTGCGGTTTTTCTCTTGCACAACCTCCGCGCCGCTAGCTGAGCGCTCGCCAGACATAAAAAAGCACGGCGGCCCCGAGGTTGGCAGGGCCGCCGTGCTGAGTTAAGGGAAACCAAAACCTGCAGCTGATCGTGCTACTCGATTTTATTCTTTGCCCTCGATGTGACCCTGCAGGTGTTTGGCGCAAGCTTCGGCGGTGGTTTGATCGCCATGCCACGTATTCTTTTTGTTCACGGCATAGGCGAATACAACCGCGCTGGTTTTCGTGTTCACCACGGAAATGCTGGCCTGATCGTCGGAGTGGATATCATGCTGAAACGCGACCTTGGCCCATCCGGCTTTTTCATGTTGTGCGGTGCCGGTGACGACGAAGTCAGCTGCGTCACGATCCGCCACGACCGTAACCTGCACTTTCTTTTTCTGAATCGCCGCTGCGAGATAGTTCTCAAACCCGTTCATGGGCTCGATATAAACCTTCGAACCGGCCGGCATATTCGACTCGTGCTGCGCGTAGGCCGCCCCGACAATACATAAGATCAAAACCAGAATTGCGCTCAGTTTTTTCATTCTGCCCTCCGTACTGCAGCTTCGCGGACGGCGATGCACGCGGGAACCGTACGGGAGTACTACTGTGCCGATAGCGTAACCATGCGGCAGGCCGTGCCCCAATCCCGCGACGAACCCTTACGCATAGGGCGCAACTGACCATCCGGCCAGCGGCCCCTAGGACCGATGAGAACTAGACTATGGCTATCGTCTGGAGATCGGAAATCGGGACTGAGGAGACCTATTGAGCGATTCCGAGCACGTCGTCACCTTCATGGTCTTTGACTATCCGGGTTCCGCGACAGAATCAGCTGTCATTCGCGGTGTGCTGGCGTCTAGAGGAGTCCCGTTCTTCTTTTTTAACCCCGTGCGGGGCAGACCAGCCACCATCAGCGTGCCTTTTTCGCGGCTTGAAGATGCGAAGCGCGCCATAACGGAAGCGAGGAAACTCGGCAGTGAAATTGAGGAAAAGGGACTATCCAAAGAATAGGGCGACCGCAGTCGGCCACGAATAAGGGAAGCGACAATGCAAACCTCAACACAGAAGACGGCGATTTTTGTGCTCGTTCTGGTCTCCCTGGCTGCTGTAGCACGGGTCGGATTTGCCGTCTACTGAACTTATCATTCGCCGTCGGCAGCTTCGCTGAGTGCAGTATCGGCTGACCGCATGAACCATCTTTTTAAGCCGAGTGCTCGCGTGCTCGAATTGCTAAACCGTCCGGACGCTCCCGGCCCTACCATGGATGGAAGCTTTCCTTGCGTCTTTGAATCCGTGGGCGAATCTGATCCGCCTCCGCAGTTCGGAAAATGTAGCCTGCCTACGACGCATTCCGGACCGGTAAACCGGTTCGAGGCCGACTTACGCTATGGACATTTTGTTCTGCGGCAATGCGATCTATATGTGAAAGACGTTTTCGACGTGCCTTTGACCCGCACCTACAATTCGGGCGACTTCATGCATGCAAACCGTGTCCACGCGTTTGGAAAGAATACCAACCATCCCTTCGATATTGCGCCTGTAGGGACCCGTTTCCCCTATACCGAACAATGGCTCATTCTCGAGGATGGCGATTTCCTTGATTTCCCGCGAGTCTCTGAGGGTACAAGCTTTGACGATGCCATCTATCAGCATACGGAGACCTCAACTGAGTTTTATAAAGCCGTAACCGCCTGGAATGGCGACGGCTGGACAACCTGGCGTAAGGATGGTTTAGCGATCGCTTTTCCGGAGGCCTACAAAGCTACGAACATGGCGCAGGGCGCGCCTACTGAAATGCGCGATCAGGATGGCAATCGCCTGCAGCTCATCCGCGATGGGCTGCGCAACCTGATGGAGATTCGCACGCCTCACAACCACTGGATCAAGTTCAAATACGACGATCAGTCGCGCATCGTGCGTACCCAGGACGACAAAGGTCAATGGGCCGAGTATCGCTATGACGGAAATGGCATGCTCGCCGATGTCACGCTTTCATCCGGGCACAAACAACACTATTCGTACGCCGGTGATTTGATGACCGCGATTGAGGACGAAAGCCATCGCGTTCTCCTGCGCAACTCGTATACGGCAGCGACTTTGACGGGCCAGGATTTTGGCAACGGTCAAAGCTATTCCTACAGCTACGTCCCATCAGAGAATGGTCCGTTTGCAGAAAGCGTGGATGTAACTTCGCCCGATGGAAGGACCACTGCTGTCGCGCTCGGCGCCTCGGTTCCCGGGTTCTTTCGAAAAAAGGAATGAAGCGCCCGCGCTGCTAAGCGCTTCGCCTTAGATTCGCTTCTCTTCAGGTGTGCGCGGTATTGTACATACACCAAGGGAGCCTAATATCTATCCGGCACCGCCTAGCCCGCCCCGAAGGGCCGCGCCTTGCCCGGAGATGCTGTGCCCATTCCAGCCAAAATCCTCATCGTAGACGACCACGAACTCGTGCGTCGCACTCTGCGCTCTCTGCTAGGAGAGCAGCGGCACTGGAAAATCTACGAGGCCGCCGACGGCCAGGAAGCCATAGAGGAGATTCAGCGGCTCAAACCGGACGTGACTATTCTGGATATTGTCATGCCACTCATGAGCGGGATTGAAGCCGCTTACGAAATGCGTCGTTTGGTCCCGGACATCAAGATCATCCTCATGAGCAGCCACTACACCCCCGAAGAAGCCGCCGCCCTGGCACGGTTATTCGGGGACGGCAATTTCGTCGCTAAATCGGAAATGGGCAAAGACCTCGTGCCTGCAATCAGTCGCATTCTTGCCGAGGAAGCTCCCGCAGTCTGACCCTCTCCCGCCTGGATGTCGGATTGGTGCGGCACTCTCCGGTTTTGAGGGTGCGGTTTTTCTTTAAGCTTCGGTGCCCACATCCAAAAGGTTGTGGAACCGAAAATCTGAACTACGGCTTGCCTGCCGAATCTGTTTCCTTCTCCAGGACGATCTTCATGCGGGATTTCTCGTTGGCCACTGGATTAATTTCGGTTTCATAATCGCGATAGCTCTCGAGAGTAACTTTCAGCCGGTGTTTTCCAGGGCCCACCAGCATGGAATGAAACCTGCCTCCAAAATCGCCGCCATGACCTACGTAAGCGCCATCGATAAAAACCGCTGCGCGCTTAGGCTGAATGTCTAAACGAAATTCCGCTGCGTCATCGCCGGGATAGATCGCTTTGGGATTTTCTTCCATCACGACTTCGATGGTTTGCGGCTGGCCTGGCTCGACGACGATTTTCTTCACCAAATCCTTGTAGCCATCCGAACGAATGGAAATTTCGTGCTCGCCTGGCGCAAGCATGACTTTCTTGTCGCCCTTCAGTTCCTTGACGTAGCCGAAATATTTCCCGTCGATCCACACGCCGGAGTCGCGCTCCTGTTCGTCGTCGGCGGAAAACCGGACTTCTCCCAACTGCTGATTCTGTGGAAGTGGAATCGCTGTGGCCGCCGGCGTATCCGGTCCACTGGCATTGGCTTTGGGACGCGCGGCCCGGGCTCCCACACAAATGATCGCCAGCGGCAAACAAACCAGCCATAGACAAAATACCCAGCGCGAAATTTTCACTACACGCATTCCGAAGCTCCTTCCCCACTCGACCGCCAAGACCAGCCCGCCACTGCTATCAATATCACAGAGCCCTGAATCGTGGGGGCTTGGCATCCTTCTGGTGCGCCCAAAGAAAAACATCCTGAAACGCCCTTTAGCGAAACTTTAACGAGCAAAGGCAAAGCTGGGTTAAGAGTCGAGATCGCGGAGGAGTGCCTCGGCTTCGGAGTGTGTTAGGACCCCTTTGCGCTCGAGAATCTGCACAAGCTTCGCGCCGAAGCGCGTTTTCTCTTTCGGCTTGTCCTCCGGTGCGGCAGCCGAGCGTGCGCTGCGAAAGGGAGCTTCCGCAGGAGCGAAAGTGCTCTCCAGCCAGCTTACGACGGTACCCTGCTGTGCGGGGCTGGGTTGCTCGAACACCACGCCCATGCCACCCACGTGGCACGCCGTCACCTGGGCCCTCACTTCGAGCCGCTGGTTGTTTTTGTTCAATTGCAGGCGCACCCGAGTGCCTTTTGGTAACGGGTTCAGTGTGTCGATATAACAGCCCTGCAAACTCAGGTCTGACGTACGCGCGGAAATCATGGCGCTGCCTGCCACATCAACCACCTCGACAGGACAGACGAAAGGATAGCGCTCAGCCTCGCGGCGCTCGGCGGTAGCCGTATCTTTACCGTGGGTCTTATCGTGGGCTCTGAACATAGACATGGCGGCGAATTTTAGCGAGTGTAGTGAGCCCGCGTGTAAACGTAGCCGTACACATTCTGCTCAATGCTGTAGGTCTGCGGCAACCACCAGAGTTTGCGCACGATACCAAAGCGTGACGTACGCATCTTGTGCCCTACCCAGGCCGCGCCCATCGCGTAGGCTGCGCCGTAGGCATACATCGCCGCCGTGTGACCCAGCATTGGCCGCAGCATCGCATTGTGCTCCTGAAAGCCGCCCAGCAGGAAATCCCTCTGGGTCTGGCGATAATCCATCGTCTTCGCGATGACGTCGACGGTCATCAGCGTCATTACCGGACGGTCTTTAAGCACCGCCACGATGGCGTTCTGTTTTCTCTCCAGCACCGGCTTGGCCGGCTTGGCTTTCACTGACTGGCAGAGCGAAGAGCTGATCAGGATGCATTCGATGAGCATTGTCGTTTGTCCTCGCCTCCGACCAAATGCAGGGGCAGGGCCATTTCGGGATTTTCTTATGTACTGTTGAATCAGTTTCATAGCGGTACAGCGGTATGCGTCGAAATTCCCCATTCGGGACGAAGTGTTCAGATTGGAACAGCAGTGTGCGCGGTGCGGGCAGCACCGCCGCTGAACGCCTCAGGCAGGGACCCGAAAGTCAAGCCGAGATGCTCGGCGACGTTCAGCCGCGGGTGAGGAACTTGTACTGCTCGGGCGTGAGCGGCACGACGGAAAGCCTCCCCTGTCGCACCAGCGGCGAATCGGCAAACAGCTTGTTCGCCTTGATCTCCGCCAGTGTGATGGGCTTGGCAAGGGACTTCCCTGCCTCGATCTCCACGGCGGGATTCTTGGGATTGGAGAGATCGACCGAGACGACTGAAGCCGTCCCGACGGCGCTTTTGCGATCGGCCGTCTCGTAAATGATGAGCCGCACCCCGGGCTTCATTTGTCCCAGATTCCTCAGGGCCACGGGATTCGACACGCCATCCCAAACAGTGATTTTGTCGCGTTGCAGCTTCTCGAACGAATATTCGGAAGGCTCGGTTTTGAGCAGATACTCGTCAGCCATGATTCGCCTCGCTAGCGCCAGTATGGCAGACGGGCATTCTACACTACGGCTCCGCTCGGCAGAATCCACGAAGCTGGCGTCCGTCGGCCCAAAAACGTGATAGAAGTAGCATGATAAAAGTGAGGGCGAAGGAGGAGTGCGATGAACATTCTCAGTAAGAACGCGCTGGCGGTTGCCGCGCTGTCCGCTGCGATGCTTTTAGCGGGGGCGGGGCCCGCAGCGGCGGCAGATGACCCCGCCGTGCTGGCGGCAGACCAGAATTTTGCGCAAGCAGTGGCTAAACCCGACGCCGCGGCCCTCGGCAAGCTGCTCGATTCTGATTTCGTGTGGATTGACGCGACCGGAAGGGTGGAAAAGCGTGCGCAAGTGCTCGGCGGCGTCCCGAAATCCGGTCTTAGCGGCGCTGGCGGCGCCGACGTGCGGCGCTACAACTACGGCCAGGTGGAAACCGTGGAGGCCAACAGCGGCAAGATGCATATCTTGCGCGTGTGGGTGAAGCGGCCGGCGGGCTGGCGAGCCCTCGTCTATCAGGAAGTGCAATCGCTCGATGCGCCGCCGAAGACCACCCCGAGTGCCAGCCAGGATTGCCAGAATCCGTGCAAGAGCGTGGGGTACACGCCGAAAACCGAAACAGAGCAAGCCATCATTACCGCCTACGAGGGACTCGAAACGTCCGCGATGAGCCATAACGCAGCCGATTGGGATGCGCACACGGGCGAGGAGTTCATCGCCGCGAGCTCGTATAGCGACCGCCTGCTCGATAAGCCCACGCGTTTGGGCGAACTGAAGCGCGCTAACATGGCCGGGCTGGCGCCCACTCCGCTGGTTTCAGCAAAGTTGTTGGTCTTTGGCGATGCCGCAGTTTTGAGGTCCCATCACATGGCTAATCAGGCGAAGCCGCTCGAAGTTACACGCGTCTTCGTGAAGCGCGATGGCAAATGGGTAGAAGTGGTCAGCTATCAGACGGCGGTTCAGGGTGGCGGCGCTTCCTGACTCGCGCTGCGCTCTGCCTGAGAATAGTACTTTTCGCTCCTCATTCCTGGTACTTTTAAGTCATTATTTATAAGACAAGTACCATTCCGCAGATCGGATAAAAGCTGAAAACTATGTCTGCAGAGTTAGAGACTCGAAACAGAGGAATCGTTTTCGATGGAACGCCGCCAAATGACGCGCTACGACTTCGGTGCTATCGCGGAAGTAGTCGATTTGAATTCGCGGGAAGATGTGGTTGTGGTCACGCGCGATCTGAGTTTGGCTGGCTGCTTTGTTAAAACCAGATATCCTTTTCCCGCGGGCACGGAAGTCCGTATCCGGATCACCTATTCGGGTTCAGATTTCGCCGCGATCGGCACCGTAATGGGGAATGCAACTGCCGAGGGAATGGGAATCGAATTTGATGCCATCGAGCCAAGGGATCAGGCGATTATCGAAGAATGGCTCGGCGTGACGCCCTTCGGAGTGGATCGCCGCAGCGCCGCCCCGCGGTGCCAAGTCATCCAAATCAAGAATCGGTTGCGCCGCCGCGAGCATCCCCTGCCTTCCGCGGTAAGCGCCCATCCCAAAGAAGACAAGCCCAAAGATTTCGCGAGCAGCCTCTTAGAGTCCGCCCGGAATCTCTTGCACCTCGGCGACGAAGCACGGCATTAACACCCGCGTCTCACGGACACGCACAGTCCCAACTAAGCCCGATTACCATACGGCGATCCGCGTTCCACTAGCGCGCCGGAACGCAGCACGCGATACTCCTGCCAGACAAGGAGCCACACTCCAGCATCGAAAATCGTGAGCAGAATCAAAGCAATGGCATGCGTGTGCGCGTAGCGGTAAAGCTGATACGACATCAGCACCGCCAGAGCCGCAAGCGCCGCTGGATAAGACCACAGTGCGCCCGTCAACAAGCCAATCGACAGCACCATGTTAATCAGACCGACTGCGATGAGATAGATTCCTGCGAAATGTTGAGCGCCACGCTGGACGGCGCGTGCGAGGTCCAGCAGAAAATTAACGACGAAAGCTCCCCAGCCCCGCGACTGCAGCTGGAACGCAAGGTGCGCGAAGTAATCCGAGACCGCCACGGGGCTTACCAGCAGAATCGCTGTCCCTAAAGCTAATTCAAACAGCGCGTGCAAGGCCTTCAGGACGACGCCAACCTCGAACAAGCGATGGATATGGTGTTGGCGCATTCCGACCCGGCTAGACACACTCCTTTTTTGATTGTGGCGAAGGGCGGACGGATGTGCAACAAAAAGCGATAGCGCATCGATTTGATTCTTCCGCTGTCAGTCGCCTAATACTGCCGGGGTATGGCTGTAAGTCCTTGCAGGGACGCAAGCTATCGCCTACATCGTTTGGCCGACCCCAAGAACTTCGGCGTGAGCTACGAGCGGGGTCTCGGCGAAGGCCGTGAAGCGCATGAGGGTGCTGGCGGCAAAGTCGACAGCACGCAACGCGACATGGGCCAAACCGGAGAGGTTATGTAGCCTCTGTTTCCACGCTTCGTAGTTCGACGAATACCCCAAAAGGAGCCGGGTCTGGGTCTGTTCCGGCTTCTTTTTTTATTCCCCATCTTAAAAGCTTCCCTACTGCAAAAAAGCAGCGAGCTTCACGGCTGCTTTAGCTGTGCCCCGTCCTTTAACTGTGATAACATCCGCCAGCCCAACCCATATCTACGCAGGGATAGTATGTTTGACCGGCAGGCAGCCACGCGGGCATTTACTCTGGATCCCCTGGAAGGAAGCAAGCTCAAGCGCTATGCCGTGGCGCTTCTGGCGATGACTGTGGGGCTGGCTCTCCGATCCCTTTTTCAACCCCTCCTTGGTACATCTGGGCATTTCATCACTATCTCCGCCGCCACGGTTTTTGCAGCCTGGTATTGTGGCTTGGGGCCTGCGGCTCTATCGACCATAGTAGGAATGCTCGCCGCGAATCTTCTTTTTATCTCTCCGTACAAGCCGCTTGGCTCCCTTACCGAAAGAAATCTATTCCGCGAGCTGCTTTTTCTCCTGATTTTCGCGGCAATTATCGCGGTCGGAGAGGGCGGCCGCAGGGCGCTGCTGCGGCTTAGGCACGCGCACGAAACGCTATTGCGCTCACGCACGCATTTGAAGTTCCGCGTCCGTCAAAAGACGGCACAACTTCAGCAAGGCAATAAGGATTTGCGCGATCTTTCCGTGCGATTGCTGCGCGTACAGGATGACGAACGCCGGCGCATCGCGCGCGACCTGCACGACAGCACCGGACAGGCTCTCACCGCCCTGAAACTCGAGCTTGCCAGCATCGAACGCGAACTGGCGGGGCGGAATCCGCAAATTGCGGTGCGCCTGGCCGCCTGCATCGGAGATGCTCGCATGATTTCGGACGAGCTGCGTGCCATCTCCTATCTCCTCCATCCCCCTTTGCTCGATGAGCTTGGCCTAGGATCGGCGCTCCGCTGGTATGTAGACGGATTCGAGAAACGTTGCGGGATCGCCGTTAACCTGGAGCTCGACATTGCGGAACGTCAGGTCCCGGAGATGGAGACGATGCTTTTTCGCGTCGTACAGGAGTGTCTGATTAATATCCACCGCCACGCCGGCAGTGCGGTTGCCTCCATCCGGCTCTCTCAAACAGAGCGGCAGTTCATCATGGAAGTCGAAGATGAGGGCCGGGGCATGAATGCCGACGAGCTTTCCGCTATCGCTTCGGGCGAAACGCTGGGCGTTGGCTTGCGTGGAATGCGAGAGCGTATCAGCGATTTTGGCGGCGAACTGGAAGTTCTTTCCACGGGACAAGGCACGAAGGTCAGGGCGGTTATCCCCATCGACGTGCACTCTTCTCGCGCAATCCCATCACCGGCCGCGGATATTCCCACCGCCAGCGAGATCGGCAAGCGCGCCGCGGCTAGCTGACCATCCGAGCGAGATGGTGATAAAGCCTTCGTGTCTCGCTTAGCGCGCCCGCACCGCGTATAGCGTGCCGCGAGCGGTTCCGAAGAGAATCAAATCGCCGGCTGGCACGGGCGTCGTGGTCACCTCAGTGGGCGCTGCAAATCGCAATCCCACGGTACCGCCGCGGCCATCCAACACCACCACGCTGGCTCCGCTTGCGGCATAAAGCCGTCCATCCCGCCAGTACGGACCATAAATGCTGCCCGCATGGGCTTCCCATATCTCGTCGCCCGAACTGAGCGCCAGCGCCACGAGCGAGGGTCTGTCCCGATAAACGTTCGCAACAACCTTGCCGTCGGCCAGCACAGGCGCGCTCAGAATTTTGCTCCAATGATGCCGCCAGATCACGCTTCCCTTCCCGAGGTCGAAAGCGCGCAGAGTTCCTTCATCGTCAGCAATCAACAGGACGCGCCCATCCGTTGCCACACCCACTGGGCGGCCCGCAGGCTCGCTCAGCGCAGGCCCCGGTTCGAACTTGTCGCTATTGGCGCCGGATCGCCAATAATTTTTGCCGTAACCAAAAAACGCCGCACCCGGAGAACCGGCCACCCACAAGTTGTCGGCAGCCACGGTCAGTTCCGCGTCAATGTCAAAGGTCCTCAGGGAGCCGTCGCGTGCGTCGATGCGCAAAACGCTACGCGATCCGGGCGCGAAGAAAACGTGATCGCCCACTGCGACTGGCGCTGGCGGAGATGGATTCCCCGGCAGCTCCACGTGCCATTTTTGCATGCCGGAATCTTCATCGAGACCGTAGACGACGATGCGGTCGCCATGACTCGCAACGCTGAAACCGACCACCGTTCCTGAGAAGATGAGCGGCGCTGCCCCACAGCTTGCTACGTTGTACTGCCATTTAGGCTTTCCAGTTTGCACTTCGAGCGCGTAAATCTGCGAGCGCTCTCTTTCGGCGTAGCCGCCGCAAAAGAACGCAACGCTGCCGTCGATAACTGGGGTCAGCGTCTGCGAATCTCCCGCGAGTACCCAAGGTCGCGGTGTCGCGAACGACCAGACAACATCCTTCTCGCGCCTGCACCCACAGAGCGCAGCCACCGCCAGCAAAAGCAAAATACCCGGCTTTTTGATAAATTCCTTCATCGCCACGAATCCGATGCCCTCCTGGGACTTATGCTAGTTTGGGCGCCTTGCATCCACCCACGCCGTTATCTGACTATTAACCGCCCGGCAAAATGGCGTTATCATAGGTCCAGCCCCGCATCTAAATATCAGTATTATCAGACATGTCGGCACGGTCCCGCGTCGCCGATCGCTTTGGCAGTGTCCGCTTGGAGGCGGCCTCTTATGAGCGCCAAACGTACGCGCGTGATTGCGGCGGCAATTCTATTCTTCGCTGCGGGTGTCTCGCTCTCTTTCGTCAAACTTTCGCGAGCGCTCGCCGCGGACTCGCCGACCGCACAATTGACGGCACAATATAACCCGGCGGGCAATTCCGCGCCTTCGCAGCCCAACTCAGGCCAGACAGATCGCCCCCGGGAGACACCGCCGGCGCGAACTTCGGATCAAAACGACACGCGTGCTGCCTATAAACCCGCGCGAGTTCTGTCCGCCGCGGACGTAGACTTCCCTTTTCAGACGACCGCTGACGGCATTGTGGTCTTCGACGCATCCCTGGACGCGCAAGGCGCGATCAAGAACATCAGTGTGCTTCAGGACCTCCCGCCCTTCACCGGCCCGGCGAAGCAATCTCTGCGGAATTGGAAGTTCGCTCCCGCTTCGGACAATGGCAGACCCGAAGATTCGGAGATGCCCGTCGCATTTGTGTTTCGCCACTCGGTGTATATCGCCAATGAGCCGCCATTCACGCCGATATTTCCCAAAAAAGATTCCGATGAAGCGCGCCGCGGGTTCATTCCTCCCGGGATTCTCTCCGTCTCCTATGCCGGGTATCCCGCGAGCACCATTGCCATGGGTGCTGTGGTCGTACAGGCGAGGGTCAAGCCTGACGGCTCGACGGGTGAAGTCACGGTTATTCGCAAACTCGCGGGAGGCTTCGGGCCGCTCGCAATCGACGCCGCCAAACATTGGAAATTCCAGCCCGCCCTGCGCGATGGCAAACCCGTGCCGGCTAATGTGGGAATCGCGTTCGTTTTCTCTTCGCGCGCGCTGAACCCGTTTTAACCTGGCGCTTCGCGAGGATTGATTTCGCTCAGGGAAGACTTCCGCTAGTTCACACTCAGCGTAATCGCTACCGTGTGGCTCATTCCGTTCAGGCTCCCGGTCACCTGAATCGCGCCTGCTTCGGGCGGGAACAACTGAATTCTCGCAGAGGCTTGCTTGGTGGGATCGGAGACGCTGGTCGCGGTCATCGTAATAATTTGGTTGCTGCTGATCACGGAGGGAGCGGTGTAAACGGCTGCCGCCGAATTTGAATTCGCAACAATGCCGATACTCGGGCTCACGGCCCATGTGAACGATCCATTTGTGGAATTCGGCAGCGACGCCGTGAATTGCTGATAATCGTTCTGCCCGAGCGCGACGCTTTGCGGCGTCAGCTGAACTCCGTTTGGCGAATTCTGCGAGCCCCCGGACGTCGCGCCTGCGCAGCCAATGAGCGCCGCCGTAACACACGCGACGCCGACCAGAGACGCCAGCTTTGCCCTGCCGCTTGTGGGCCGGCACGTGCACCACAAAATCGCCATGCTGCCGAAGAGCAGCCAGGCCGCGAGCGGATAGGTTCGGCTGTCGCCCGCGTACGAAAACATTCGCACCGCGAATGGCTGGGCGCCCGGTCGAGTATTGGTGGCAGGGAAAAGTTCGGAAGCGCTAATCGAGCTCGTGAGAGTGAGCGTAAAGGTGTTTGCGCCGGCCGAGGCAATCGAACAAGCTACACCCTGAAAAATCGCGGGAACGTTGCACGAAAGAGCGGGCACACCAGTCAAGCCTCCCACGTGGTTAACCGTGATCTGCGCCGTGCCGATGTTGCCGCGTCTCAACGTGATGTTTGCAGGCGCGACGCTGATGTCGAAGTCGGGCGGTAACGCGACAGAGGACCATACGCTAACCAGAGCGTTCGCATCAATCGAACCGAGCCCCGTGGCCATGTCGTATCCCGGCCCTGCGCTGTAGCCCATCGAACCGGCGCCGCTGCCGCTCGTAGGACAGCCGGTAGTGGGCGGATTCGTCTGGCACGGAACCACGTTGCCCCCGCTGGTGATGTCATGAAGCGGACTCGCCGAAAGGTTCGCGAGTCTATAAAGAACGGCGTTGATGTTCCCTTGCGGTGAATTCATGGATTCGTTCAGTAGCGCCACAATTGCAGCCAGGGCGGGCGTGCCCGCTGAGGTTCCGCCCACGGCGTCAAATCCGCCGAAAGGGCCGCTCGGACACACTGGACTAAACGCCTTGGTAGTTGCGTTGTAGCTTTCGTCGCAAACCACGTAGCTATCGTGATCAGCCGAAGCGCTGAAGGAAACGTCCGGTACATCGCGCACGCCGTCGTTCGGGACGCCAAGTCCCGATTGCCATGACGGCTTGGTGAAAAGCGTGCTCGCCCCGCCGCCCGTTGCCTCGATTCCGGGTCCCACCGTACTCTCGTCCCAGCTGATTTCGGGAATATACGAAAGCGCCGAAAGGGTGTTGCCGCTGTTGGTGGTGTTCCAATAGGTTCCTGAGCCCTCGTCGAATTTAGTTCCTCCAACGCCCGTAACGTAGGGCATGCTTGAGGGCATGCTTACGGCCAGCCCTTTCGTAGCTTGCGTCGCAAAAAGAGGATCGCAACCGGCCGCGCCGCTGTCTCCCGAGGCCGCGACAATAGTCTGTCCTTGTGTATTCGCCTGCTGGCCGAGCTGCGTGAACGACTGCACGTCCGATGAACTGAACTCAGCCTCGCAAGCGCTGTAGCTCACGCTGATCACCGGCGCGAGGTCGCTCGTAATTGCGTACTGCAACGAATCCCACGCACTCATCGCATTCACGTAAATTAATGTCGCTTTTTGTGCGATCGCCCCTGCCCACTCGAGATCCAGATCGGCTTCCTGCAGACTGCCATCCTTCATTCCAGGATCGCTCGATCCCGGCACAAGCACGACTTGCGGATCGTTTGCTGGCAGCGTCATGAGGCTGCGGAATTCGCGAATATCGCTAATCTGGATATCGCTTTGTCCCACGATGGCGATTTTTTGTCCTGTCCCGTTGATACCGCGGCTGTAGAGCGGCTGCACATCGTAGATCACGCCGAAATCCGCGGGCGCTAGAAAATGAGTCGTCGTGCCGTCCGTGAAATTGGGTTTCGCCGCGGCCAGATTCCGCCGGATTACCCGCGGCTTCGGCCGAAAATCATTCAGCCCCGCAACGGAAGAGACGACGCCCGCCAGCGCAGCGGGAATCGAAGGTTCCGTGAAATTCGCGTAGTGTTCTTCACCGTTCTGCGTATAGCGGTGAATGGAAGTTCCGAACGCCGCCGCCACTTGCGCCGCTGAGCCCGAGAAACTCACCGCGTTACGGCTCGCCGGAATATCGCGCACTACAAACCCGCGGCTCTCGAGCCATGACGTAACTTGGGCGAGATCGTTCTGGCTCAGTCCGAAGCGCGTGCCAAATTCCTGCGGCGTAATCCAGCGGTGATAATTCGGCGATGACCGGTCCTGCTGCTCGGATAAGAGTTGGCTGAGCGCCGCCTGTTGGCTCGGCGAAGGCTTGAAGTAAATCGTGATGCGCGGCAATAAAGTGGAATCGGCAATTTTGCCGCGATCGAATTCAGGGCGCGCCAGCGGATGCACATTGCCCTGAATTTGCCTGACGTCCGAATCGCTGATCGCCGCTCGGATTCGGCTTTCGGGCACTTCCTGCGCGTTAGAAATTCCGCCCACAAACAGGAGCGAGCCAAGAACTCCCATTCGAGAGACATATGCGAACCAGTAGTAATAGCGCCAGCTCATCATCGCTCCGCACACACGTTTCCAAGCACGTGGCAACCCACGTTTCGGAATCAGGTTTTTCGGGAACAGACGCTGCCCGCCACTAAGCGACGCGCAGCCAACGAATACCCGGCGCGCGCGGCGCTGCGCTCAGTACGGGAGCACTGCATTGGATGTTGAAGTCAATTCACAGGGTCAGAGTGGAACCATGGCGTCCCAATATGTGCACGATCATGCGGAGGAGACCCAATCCATTTCCCGCTTGTGCAAAATTTAGGCACCACGATTGCTCCTGAACTGCCAGGGAACACCTCGGAGAGGCCCAGCCCGAGTTTCGCAGAACCGGTCGCAAGCTCCTGATAAATCAGGGAGAAATCGTTTGTTGCGAGGCAGCGTGAGAGGAAACAAATTACCACTTTTGGCTTTTTTGTTGGCCCTGGTGCTTACCGCCGCCATCCTGTACGGCCGCCACGGCGGAAGCACGCCGAAGCCATGGAACTCCAGTGCGATCACCGCGACCTATGTAGGCGCGCAGCTTCGCGAATTGGATTCCGGCAGTGCCGCCGTTTACCTGGCGTATGAAGTCCAGAATCACACCGATTCGGACTACCAACTGGCCGACGGCCCTCGCGCCCTCGTGATGAGCCGGCTGCGAGCCGATGGCAGCTTGAGCTCGCAGGAACTGGTTCGCCTGAGCTATCCGACATTTTTGCCCGCGCGGCAGCGCGCCCGCGTCGCCCTCGAAATTCCTTCCACCTTCACCTGGCCCGCGGACAACGATCCAGCCTTTCAGGATAGGCTCAGGGATCTCGTGAACCAGAAACTCACGGAGGTGCAGGCCTTCGTGCTTTTCGATCAGGCCGATCGCTTTGAGATCGAATTTCCCAGCGGCTGGCAGGACCTAAAAATAGCCTCGGCATTGCCGAGGTAATTGGACGGAGAACGTCGATCATGTCTTCTGCAAACCCCATTGCATCGCCGCTACAGGCCGGGCGCAGGTCCCACGCGCGCCGCAGAATTGACGGCTTGACCTACGTCGAGTTCGGGCCGGACAACGGCGCGATACTGATCGACCTCAGCGAAGGCGGACTCGGTTTTCAAAGCGTTATGCCTGTGAGCATGAACCAGGCGCTGCTTTTCAAATTCAAGCTCCCAGGGTCCGCCGCATATCTTGAGGGATTTGGTGAAGTCGCTTGGATGAATGATTCGGGCAAAGGCGGTGGCCTGCGATTTGTGGATGTAGACGAGCCCGTCTCTTCTCAAATTCGCGAGTGGACTGGCCTGCTGTCTGCGCCCGAAAGCATCGTTGTAACGAGCGGCAATGACGCCGAAGCCGAACTCGCCCCAGAAGTTCCGGCTGAAGCAGCTGTAACCGCAGATCAGGTCGACGCAGCCGCACCCTCGGCAACGCCGGCGGCTCCAGTTGCCGAAGGAAGCGCCGAAGCTGAGCTACTAGCAACGATGATCTCAGACGCCTCCGCTGCTGCTGAAAGTGCCGAACTCCCGAGCACCGGCACATCGGAAATTCCGAGCGTCAGTCCTGAAGAAATTCCGGACGTTAGTCCCGAAGTCCAGAGCGCCGCTCCGGCTGATCAACCTGCCGCCAAACTAACTCCAGCGCTCGACAGCGTGGCACAGGCAGCATCGCCAATTCCGGAATTCACCATCGAAGTCGCGCCAGATTCGTTTGTACCTCTCACTGCCCCGATAGAACCGGCGCGAATCGACCTACTGCCGCAGTCTGCTCACTCCGGGGATCAAGGCGCATCGGAACTCCGCTCGAATAAAGAATCGGAGCCCATCGTTGCTCAGTTGGCCACGTCACCAAAGCCGGCTGCGCCACCCGCGCCCTATTCAAAGCTCGAATCAAAGCTCGACTCAAAGAATCTCGTTTCCGTTAAGAAGCCTCAGCAAAAACGGGTGACTTCGAAGCCGGCAGCAATTCCCACCGTGTCCCCCTACGGGCAGGACTCGGCCGCTCAGAATTCATTCATTCGTCAGCCGCAAAAGCCCGCGCTAGCGGGCGCCGAATGGGAGAATTTCATCGCGGCGAATTCGGAGCCGCGGCCGCCGCTGCCTCAGGCGCTCAAAACAGGCATTGGAGCCGCGGCAGGCGCCTCTTTGGTGCTCGCTCTCGTTCTCGGTGTGCCGTACCTGAAAACGCAAGTGCAGGCGACCGCCAACGCGAGGTCGGCAAGCTTGAATCTCGGAAACCCGTCAACGTTTGAAGTCGAAGTGGCCGACATCAATAATCGCCGGTGGATTCTCAGGAGTGGCGGCGAAGCGGGTTCGCCTTTCGGCGATGCGAGTTCCAAGCGTGACACGCAGTCCGCTGCTTCGGCTGCGGCTCGGAAATCCTCCCGTTCCGACGATTCCGACAATGCGGTCGAAACCACCGTCGCGACGCCGCAGCCAAAACTCGCAAAGCCCAGCGAGTTGGCCCTTTCTCGTCCTCGCGTTACGAATAATGGTGTGTCTTCCGCCCAGCCGCTCGCGCCGTCGATCTTTGACGGCATCACTCCGCCGATTGGTTCTGTGGCCGATCGTTTAATCACGGGCGGGCCGGAAGCGCCAGGGATTGTTCCTCCTGAAAGCGAATCGGCAGTCAAAAAATCGACGCTGCAGGCTGCCGTGCTGGTGCAACGTGTCTCCCCGGTGTATCCCAGCGCTGCGCTACAGTCGCAAGTGCAAGGCGAAGTTCACGTCAACGCCACCATTGGCAAAGACGGAGTTCCCAAAAATCTCAAAGTCATCAAGGGCGATCAGCGGCTCGTTGGTGCAGCACTGGCGGCAATCGGGCAGTGGCGGTACCGTCCTGCTGTACTCGCCGGCGAACCCATCGAGACGCAAATGGAGATGACCATCGATTTCCACCTGAAATAGCGCAGCTCTATCACACTGTCCGTTCAACGGATCCTTCCTTGAGCCCTCAAGCGCAGGCATTCGGGCCAGTCTGTACCAACATCTAGCAGCGCCTCCCCAAATACGCGTGCATTACGACCCTGACCCTGTAAGGGGTTTGCGGACCTCCCTTTTAAAGCAAGCAGGGTATGGCAGGTTTTGGCTCCCCTCGCTCAGACTGACTTGTGGAACCCCTGACTAGCGAATGACTAGCGAACGTGAAATTCGAGAGAAACGCCGAAGCTTCCACTGGGCGAACCACCCAAATCCTGCAACCGTTCTCAGGGCAAAAGCATTGAATGAGGGAGCTGCGAATCAGCAGTTATCCTGGAGGTTGTGACATGAAAGAATTCTTTGTATCGCTAACGCTTTTTGCTCTTTGCGCGGTCGTGCCCGCGCACGCTGACCAGAGCAAGAATGAAGTGCAGACACGCATCGACGCAGCAACGTCAACGCTGCACGAACTCGCCGCGACTCCCGATAAGGGAATCCCGGATGAGGTTTACAAGAGTGCAAAATGTGTCGCCGTGGTACCCCACTTGGTTAAGGGCGCCTTTATCTTCGGCGGCGAGCACGGCAGGGGCCTCGCTACCTGCAAGCTCCCTGACGGAGCCTGGAGCGCACCGGCATTCTTCAGCATTAGCGGCGGCAGCTGGGGCCTGCAGATCGGCGCGGAAAGTACCGATCTCGTCATGATGATCATGACGGATGAAGGCGCCAAGCACCTGCTCCAAAATAAATTTAAGATCGGTGCCGACGCGTCCGGCGCGGCCGGCCCCGTCGGCCGCAATGCTTCCGCCGGAACCGATTGGAAGCTCGACACCGAGATTCTGACCTACTCGCGGTCGAAAGGCCTTTTCGCCGGAATCGATTTGAACGGCTCGTGGATCGAGCACGACAGCGATTCGACCAAGGCTTTGTACGGCAAGGATTTCGGCAATAGTGAACTACTGACAGGCAAGGTCCCCGTGCCCGCAGAGGCCAAAACCTTCGTCGCCGAAGTCGCACGCGTAAAGGCGGAGGCGCAAACGCACTGAGTTTTTGAAAATCTTTTCAGAAGAGAAGTTCGGAAAATTGCTTTCCTCCCAGTTCACTGCGAAGGAGACGGAATATCTCCTTGCGGTGAACACCCCCGGGAGATTTCGCCAGCCGACTGCGAATCTCCCGTTTCTATTTTCCGCGCGAATAGCTGCCCAATCCCTGTACGACACAGTATGAGAAGGTTTTTCGGGTGCCACACCCGGGCCCTAGCGCAAGCGTAGCTAGCGGTAAGAAAAACGAAGGGTGGGGCACCCGGAAAGGCAAGGGCAAAAGAAAAAGCAGATCCCGCGTCGCCTTTGCTCTTAGAAAAATCTTGCGCGTACCATTACCTACCATAATTCCCGTATCGCGCACTGCCTGCAGACACATTAAAAATTCATAAGAATTCAGGGGAACCGTAACTATGGCACGTGTATTACTGGTCGACCATAGCCAAGCCGTCCTTAAGACCGTGCGCGAAGTGCTGACGAACGAAGGCCTGGAAATTTGCGGTGAGGCCCTCAATGGAAAGCAGGCCATCGAAGAGGCTGTGCGCCTAAAACCGGATTTCATTATTTTGGACCATTCCCTGCCGGACCTCACCGGCGTCCAGGCCGCCTACGAAATCCGCCAGCGCCTCGGAAACGTAAAGATCGTCTTTTTCACCCTTCGCGATGAACCCACCATGTCCGCCGCTGCACACGTTGTGGGCGCGGACGCATTCGTTTCCAAATCTTCGCCCGGCGAACTGGTGCTCGCGTTGCGGCGTCTCATTGACGAGCGCGGCCCGGAAGCTCCTCTCGGACTTAGTGCAGCGACCATAGCTCCCGCCGCCAGTCCGCGACTACAGAACTCGCAGCTACCAGACCCGTTCGCCGCAAAACGCGCCTCCGTCATCCCCCGCCCCGCCCAAAAATAATTGCAAGTGCTGATTCTGCTCAACTTTAAGTCTCGACATTTCGTAACTGCTCATTCCGCGCGAGTTGCGGCCGAATTTTCGTAAGTGCTGATTCCGTTGGAGTAAGTCAGTTCGGCGCGCACGGAGGAGCCGTTCGGTCTTGCAGGCGAGGCCGACAATCCTATTCGGAGCGCGGGGTTTTCTTGTAAGGCGCGATCAGCGACGCTGGCTGTGGCGTTCTC
>Ga0210394_10001015_pt1 | contig 48666 bp, 42 predicted proteins | sample IncBWC12MmetaG_FD_160121 | JGI IMG/M metagenome (GOLD analysis project Ga0210394, IMG submission 160121) | Forest soil microbial communities from Barre Woods Harvard Forest LTER site, Petersham, Massachusetts, United States - Inc-BW-C-12-M | ecosystem: Environmental > Terrestrial > Soil >...
CAATGCCGGCCAGTGCATACCAGAAATATAGGGTATGCAATGACTCGGCGTAGCCTGAGCCGACCCAGCCGAGCCCGACCAGGACGGAGCCAATCCCCAGCATGAAACGTGGTCCGATTTTATCGACGAGATAGCCTTCAAACGGGACCAGCCAGGTCTCAAGCCCGATGAACAATGCGATGGTCCACTGCACGTCGACCAGAGTGGCGTGCAAATGAGCCTGAATGGGTTTGGTGAACAGGGTCCAGGCGTATTGCAGGTTGGCGATGGCCATCATCGCAAAGATGCCGGCGATTAACTGAACCCAGCGATTAGGAATACGGGACGGATGAATCAGCGGAGCCGCAGATGCTGCCATAGACATACCTCCATGACGGCTAATCGAACTTCAAACACGGAAGATTCGCGTTCGCTGCGGGTAATCGCACCCACAGCCGCCGCGCTCGTAGCGGCGATTTGCTGCGTTCTGCCAGCCGGCTTCAGCACGTTCCTGACTCGAGAGTGAGCCAACTGGTGCTAGACTGGTCCAGTCATCGAACCACTTAGCGGCAGTGAATTTAGCACGCTCGACTGCCACTGTCAAGAACCGAATCACAGCAGGTAGCGAGTTTAATCTGGCCCGCTAAGTTAAGAAGCGGAAGCATTTAGCTTTGAGTTGCTGGCCGCTTCCGCATTTTAACCTCGGCCTCTTTAGCGGCGATGGCGATTCGGCAGGATGAGCGAGATCTAACCCATGAACGATAGTCTGCAAGCCCAAGTCGAAACTTACCTGTCACACCTCGATGGCCTGATCCGCCGTGGCCGGCAGTTTGGCGAGGCCCTGGCCGCTAATCCTTCAGATGGATCGGTAATTGCCGCCACTCGCGCCTGGCAGGAAGAGTGCGGAGTCACCATTAATCAATTGTCTGGAGGCAGCAAGGCCCATTGGCTTGCACGCGCCTTTAGCCAGGCATTCCTGCTGCGCTCAGAAACTGGCAGTGCGGTCGAAGGTGCAGCGCCGGAAGAGATCGTCAATCGGCTGCTCGATGTACTCGAACAGGCCGTCGCCATTCTTTCTCAAAAAGACGAGGCCGCAATTAGCTCTGCATCATCGGCGCAGCCAGCTCCGCATCGTTTTGACTTCGTTCACAACACGGAGATTCGTCCCGTTCTCGAGCAGGCCTATACCGATAGCCGCCACGCCTTCGATGAAGGAAAATATTTCGACGCACTCTTGAACTCTTGTGGAGTCCTTGAAGCTATCGTTACGGATGCGCTGGAATTCAAAGGCTTGGCTGCGCTGATTCAGTCAGGCGCACCCACAGAGAAGATTTCCGACTGGTCGTTCGAAACGCGGCTCACCGTGGCCGAGAGAGCCGGACTCATTCGTGGCGGTTGCGCCCGTCTTCCCGCAGTCGCCCGTTCATATCGAGATCACGATGAGACCGGCCCACGGACTGTAATTTCCGAACGCGAGGCGCGACTCGCGGGCCAGGTGCTTCACGTAATCATGAGGGATTTGGATCCGGGAAGGTAGCGCCGGTAGACCCGACGAAGATTTAGGGCGGCGTAAGCCAATCAATCTTCCAGATCCTGCCGAAAGACAGGCTGTGACGGATCAAGACTTCCATCGATCACTCCCACCAGCAGATTTCCGTAAGCGTTTGTCGCTTCTTCTAGAGAAGCGTAGCCTCGCTCGCGTTGTACAGCACCGCTCGGCGAATAGATGAGAGTGAAATACCGGCCCGAAGAATATTGCAATTCGAGCATTTTGTCCGGCATGTCAGGATCGCCCTTCTGCCCCAGCACATCCATCAGCGCGACCGTCCACTGCCTGCCCTTTGGGTCGGCTACGGTGTCACGCTCCACGTATTGCCAATCGTCCATGCTCCACAGTGGCATGTTTTATCTTTGACCTTCATTTCAGCAGTTGAGCAAGCGCTCTCGCGACGTGCGACGCGGTAAATGGCTTCGGAATCAGCAAGACTTTCTGAGCGTTGCGCTCGCCGAGGCTTGCGTCCGCTTCCTCCGGAGTATCGCTGATGATGACGATCGGAAGCTCGGCGTGATCGGCATGATGACGCACGCTGTCGAACAAAGCCTCACTCATTTCGTACGCGGAGCAATCGAGCACAAGCGCATCGGCGCGGTGCTCAGTCACCAGATCGTTGACTGCGGCGGTGTACCCCGAAGCGACCACTTCGTGGCCAGCGTCGCGAAGAGCAAAGGTGAGAAGCTCGGCAATTTCCGGCGTGTCGTCGATGAGTAGGATGCGGCTCAACCGTCCGCTATCCTTTACCGGCGGTACCAGGCAATCGCGCCTTCTTGCCTTCGCAGGGCTCGATGTCGAGCATCCAGATGCGTCCGCCCGCGGTGTAGTAAGCGCGATGATCGTTTTCGATCATCACTCCCCACGCCTCGAGCGTGCGCATCACAAACGTGACCCCTTCAAAGTTTGCCCGCGCATGGCTGAGCACTTCATTGGTATGCCAGTTGTCGGTGAGGACCGCGTCGCCCGGATGCACGCGCAAGACGGTGTAGTAGCGGTCGAATGCCGCGTCCGGCCGCACGTCGCGCGTCGAACCGCGCTTTTTGCCTTCCGTGACAATATAACTTTCCTGCCCCTCAGGTTCGACTTCGGGTCCAGTTTTGCTAGCGGGAATGTTCGCTGTAGTGTTCATAGGGTTTGCGCAACCGCCTCCGCCTCTGCCGCTGCCGCCATGTTGGTCAGGTTCTTCGCGTCCGCTGCCTGGACCAAGGCTTCGGGCAGTTCAACTCCCATCATCTTCCACTGCTGGTTGGCGAATTTTTGCAGCGAAGCGATGTGCTCAGCGTGGAGATGTCCGAACCGTCCCTGCAGTTTTAGGTACTCGGAAACTGGCCGCATGCTCTGCGGACGGAAGCTGTAATCGTATTCACGTTTCTCCGGGTTCCACTCCCACATCGGATAAAGGCCGCATTCTACGACCAGCCGGCCAAGGTCGATGGAGCGCGGAGTCTCGTACACGAACCCTTTCTGGCAGGGAGTGTAGATCATGAGATAGGCCGCGCCTTTGTGGTTGAGTCCCTTTCGCACCTTGTTCATCAGGTCGATAGGATAGCCGACGCTCGCCGTCGCCACATAGCAGTGTGGGTGCCCAGCCGCCATCATGCGCGCGAGATCCTTCGGAAATAACTTCTTCCCTTCAGGAACCTCCGGACCTGGAGGAGAAAAGGTGGTCATGCCGCCGTAGGGCGTGCGCGACGAGGCTTGAATTCCGGTGTTCGCGTACTGCTCGTTGTCGTAGCAGATGATGAGACAATCGTGATTGCGATAAAGCGCGCCGGAGATCGAGGCTAGTCCGATGTCGGAGGCGCTGCCGTCGCCCGCCTCGCAAATAATGTTCGGAAACTCGCCCTTCCATTTGCCCTTGCGGATCATCGCCTCATACGCCGCAGCCACGCCCGCTGTGAAGCTGCCGGCACTGCCTATCTGCGTGTGCGCCCACGGCACGTTATAGGGTGTGCACAAATACGAACTGTTGGCGACGTACATGCAGCCCGTCGGTCCAACCAGAATCGTATTGTCGCCTGAAGCCTTGCTCGGCATCCGGTACTGGATGGAGGGCCCGCAGCCCGCGCAGGTGCGATGGCCCGGTACAAACGGCTCGGACGACGGTAGATCAGGATTATAGAAACGCGCTCCCTGATTCGGGCTGGTGAGAATCGGTAGAATTTGCCGCTGCACTTCAATGGTTGCCATATCAGTCCTCCAAATCGCAAAGCCCTGCATCAATCCTAAATCTCACACGGAGTAAATCTGCTACATTAGAAACCTTAGTGTTCGAATCCGACCCAGTGGGTGCGCTTTTCGATCTTGCCGCGTTTCTGCGCATCTAGCATTTTTTCGGTCATCCAATAAAATTCTTTCAGCACAATCGCCTCGCCACCCATGCCCGCCATGAACGAGAGCACCAGCGGCCGCTCTTTACTTTCGTAGAGAGCTGCGCAAACTTCAGCGTATAACGAACCGCCGCTGCTGACACTGCCCAGGCCCATGTTCGTCTCGATGACGCCCACAACCTTGAACTTGCTGAGGATCTCGTTGACGCGATCGGTGGGATACGGCCGGATGGTGCGCAGACGGGCCATGCCGACTTTCAATCCGCGTTCGCGCATGTGTTGAATGGCAAAACGAGCCGTCACAGCATGAGCGCCTTGCAGGAAAAATACAACTTCGGCGTCATCGGTCATGAACTCTTCAACCCAGGGATCGTATCGACGGCCAAAAATCTTCGCGAACTCGTCGTGCACTTCCTCGATGACCGCCATCGAACCTTCCATGGCGCGAGCCCGCTCCAATTGCAGCGGAGGCCCCTGCTCCGGCATGATCTGCGGCCCGTGAGAGACCGGATGCCGCGGGTCGAGCGGATAGGGATGCTTGTAAGGCGGTAGAAATTCGTCGACCTGCCCCTGATCGGGTAATTCCACGTCTCCTGTGATGTGCGAAACGAAGAAGCCGTCCTGGCAAACCATCTGCGGCAAAAGCACGCGCGGATCTTCGCCGATGCGAAATGCGATCAGATGATTGTCGAACGCTTCCTGCGCATCGCAGGACCAGCCCATTAGCCAGCCCATGTCGCGAGTCGAGAGCGCGTCGGTATGTTCGGAGCCGAAATCGCCGGGAGGGTCGAGCGTGCGGTCAGCGATCATCATCTGCACCGGCATGCGGCTTCCCGAGATCGGCGAATAAAGTTCATAGGCGAACTGCACGCCGACGCCGGAGCTGCCGGTGAAAACGCGTGCCCCAGCCGATGCAGCCCCGTGCGCGATACTCAGCTGCGAATGCTCGCTATCAGCCACAATGTATTCGGCATCGAGCTCGCCGTTCGCAACCATTTGCGCCAGCGCCATCATCGTCGCCGTGTAAGGACGAATCGGGTACGCCGCGATTACGTCGACGTCAGCATATTTAGCGGCCTGCGCTGACGCGACGCAGCCATTAATCCGGACCATTCTCTTCTTTGCTTCGGTAACCGTTGCCATAGTTCACTCCGCAAATTCCAAAATCTTTATCGTCGACTGCTGTTGAAGCGACGTTGCTGCTGTGGTTTCAGTTCTAAATATTCTTTGCCGGACGATCGCCCAGGTTTCGTAACTCCTCGGCTTGACGTCCGTGCAGACCGGGCGTGATGGCAAATGCCGTATCCATGCGCACAACTCCTGTATCGAAGTCGAGCTCGGGCACGCCCTCCAGGCAGCCGGTTGGACACTCCTCGATGCACACGCGGCAACCTTTGCAGTAGTTGACCAGAATTTTATACAGACCGTTCGACCGCTCCGGACGCGCGATACAAGGCTCGGGACATACCAGATAGCAGTTGTCGCAGGCATTGCAGGTACCGCAACTGAAACAGCGGGCCGCCTCTTCGACAGCCTGTTCTTCCGAGAAAGCCTGAATCACTTCATCCTGCGTTTTGCGCCGGCTGTTTGGATTCAGCATCGCCTGCTGAACGCGCGGGAAGTGCGGAAAGTAGGTCATGTTCATGCGATTCAAATCCATGATCACATCCACTGGAATCGTACGCGGCTGCAACGACTCGCCACGCATCACCTTGTCCAGATTGAAAGCGACACGCTTGCCATCGCCCACGGCATTCACGACCATCAAAGGTTGACCGGAACCCACCTGCGCGATGTCTCCAGCGGCAAAGAAATTTGTGTCGCCGAGACGGCCAAACTTGTCGATCCTGATGGTTCCGCGTTCGTTCTTGAACTCGTCAGGCAGCCAGCCGAGGGACGCACGCTGGCCGATCGCAATGATTACGTTGTCGACGGCGAAACGCTCCGCGGGAGCTTCGCGATCGACGTTGATGGGAGAAGCGTTGATAGCACCGGCAAAGCGCGCCGGATGCAGTTGCAGGGACTCGACCTTGCCGTTGCCCAGAACAGCCGTCATCGCGCGGCCATGCCACAGGTCCACTCCTTCCTCGAGCATGTCATGCAGATCTTCCGGCGAGGCCGGCATCTCTTGAGGATTCGCCTCCACTGTGATCATGGTCACTTCTACAGCGTCCTGCCGCAGCGCTTCGCGTGCACAGTCGATGGCTGTATTTCCTCCGCCGATGACGGCGACACGAGCTCCCAGCTTCACCTTAGAGGTACCCATGCCGATGTCACGCAGAAATGGAAGGCCATAGAGCACGCCGTCTTTGTTCTCACCCTCGGCTCGCACGCTGTTAGGCTCAGTGAGGCCAATGGCCAGCACGCAGGCGTCGTAATTCTTTTTCAAATCGTCCCAGGTAACGTCCTTGCCGACCTCGACGTTGGTTTTGATGGTGATGCCCAGTTGCTCCAGGCGCTCAATTTCGCGATCGAGAATGTGCGCCGGCAGAACCCAGTCAGGAATGCCGCCGCGATTCAGTCCGCCAGCTTTAGGAGATTTTTCGAGGATCGTAACTTTATAGCCGAGACGCGCGAGTTGATAAGCGGCGCTGTGACCGGCAGGGCCGGAGCCGACAACGGCTACTTTTTTTCCGTTGGGCTTCCCGGGCTTTACGACATCGTGCGTCAGAGCTTGTCCGAGGTCGCCGAGAAAACGCTCGACGGCGCGGATCGAAATGGCCTCATCGTACTTTCCACGGTTACAGGCTTGCTCGCACGGATGGTAGCACACGCGGCCGGTAACCGATGGAAAAGGCATGTCCTCCTTGATGAGCGCGTAAGCGTCGATGTACTTCCCGCGCTTCACGAGGTCGAGATAGCCCTGAATTTTTTCATTGGTCCCGCAGGCGTTGTTGCAGGGTGGCAACTTGTCGCGATAGACCGGGCGGATCGAACGCCAGTTGCCGGTGGGGAAAAGGTCTTGTCCCTTTTCCTGCGACGGGGCGGGCGTGATGCCCGCGAATGGAACGGTAAGCCAATCGGGAATTTTTGTGCCTTTAGTCGACATGAGTTCCTTCCTACACGGCCACTGGATTCAGCGGCATAATATGTAACTCGTTGAGCGCCATTTCGAATGCGTTCTTGTTAGCAATCATCGGTTCGATGGTTTTCATTTTGACGATGCCCGTAGTCTTTACTACCGCGGCAATCAGCGGGGCCGCGATATCGGGTGCAATCGATTTATTTCTCTCGGCGGCGCCTTCGGTCGAAAGGCGGTCGAGGCCGAGCTCACCCAGCCGGTAGTAAAGCCATTTGTGATTCGCCAGCTTGGCGGCATCAACGCACACCAGTTGAGCTAATCGTTCCGGCCCGGGAACGAAACGGATCATGTAATCCGGGGTGTAGTGCGTGTTGATCACCAGCGTCCCTCCCGGGGGCATGCCGCGCATATAGTCCCAGCCTTTTACCATCGTGCCTTCCACCAGCACGACAATATTGGGCTTCTCGTTTTCGTAGGTGAGCTCGTTTTCGAGAATTCCGTCGCTAATCCGGCAATACTTGCGCGTGGGGCAGTTGGTGCGATCGGGATTGTCGACGTAATTCTCCATAGCCTGCGCGTACTTGCCTTCGAGCCGGGCAGACGCCGAGATGGAGTTGACGATATCGCGGCCTTCTTTATCCATAATGATGCCGCGCGTCCAAACCGTGAGTTCGGTATAGCTCATAATCAAACCTCGTCAGTGCTTCGTAAAATCAGTGCTTCGTAATCGCAGATGCCCCGGGGAACGAATCCCCAACGCTATGTTTCAAGTTCGATGCATTCGCCTTGGTCAATTGTGAAAGACTTCCGTGATCGGACTCCAGAACCGCCAGAAAATCGCTGCGCAGAACGGTCAACGGCGCGCGGCGTGTGCCATTCTGAAATTCCACGATCGCGGATAACGTCGCCTTCTTGCACAGGCTTTCGATATCGGCACCGGTGAAATTTTCCATCTGCTCCGCGAACTCGTTGAAATCGACATCTGGAGCCAACGGCACGCGCTGGCAACAAAGGCGCATGATGGCGGCGCGATCGGCAGCGTCGGGATTGGCGAACGGCAGCATGTAATCGAAGCGTCCGCTGCGCAAAAGCGCGGGCTCGATGCGCTCGGGACGATTGGTGGCCGCTAGCAGAATTACGCCTTTGACATCGCGCAGGTTATCGATTTCGCGCAGAAGCTGGCTAAGAATTCTCTGATAAACATCGGTGCCGAATTGATCGGCGCCAAACCTTGGAGCGAGTGCGTCGATGGTGTCGAAGAACAGAATGCAGGGCGCGGCGCGTCTAGCTTTTTTGAAAACCTCGCGCAAGGCTCGCTCAGACTCACCGAGCCACTTCGAGTAAAGCTGCGGACCATCGATGGCGATGAGCAGGAGTTGCTTCTCGCCCGAGAGTGCGCGCGCCATTGCGGTCTTCCCGGTTCCAGAGGGTCCAACGAACAGGATGCCTCGCGGCGGCGTGAGGCCGACCTGCTCATAGATCTCAGCGCGCATGTGAGAGTGCTCGACGATCCCGTCGAGCAACTGTTTCACCTGCGCGAGACCTCCCAAAGATGCGAAAGTCGCCGAACTTTTCTCGATCAGAAATTCGCGAGTGGCGCTGGGCTCGACTTCTTTTAAGCCGGCAAGGAAATTTTCTCGCGTCACCTGCAGGGAACCCAATTCAACCGTTGCAGCGCCGTCGGTTTCGAGCGGATAAGCGGAAAGGAAGCCGCGCAGGGCAATCATGCCCACCTCTTGCCCAAGCGCTTCAAGATCGGCGCCCACGAATCCGTGGGAATGCTCGGCAATCTCCTTGAGATCGACATCGGCCGCGAGCGGCATCGCACGAGTGTGAATCCTGAGAATTTGCAGCCGTGCCTGTGTATTCGGAACACCAATTTCGATTTCGCGATCGAAGCGGCCGGGACGCCGCAGTGCGGGATCGAGCACCTCGGGAATATTCGTCGCACCGATGACGATGACTTGCCCGCGGGCCACGAAACCGTCCATCAAGCTGAGAAGCTGTGCTACGACGCGCTTTTCGACCTCGCCACTCACTTCGGCGCGCTTGGGGGCGACTGCATCAATCTCGTCGATGAAGAGAATCGCGGGCGCGTGGCGTGCGGCTTCTTCGAATACCTCGCGGAGTTTGGCCTCGCTTTCGCCGTAGAACTTCCGCATGATTTCGGGGCCGTTGAGGTGAATGAAATGCACGCGGCTCTCGGCGGCTACGGCGCGGGCGAGAAGCGTCTTACCTGTACCCGGCGGGCCATAGAGCAATACACCTTTCGGAGCTAGAATCCCCAGGCGCTCGAAGACGCGCGGATACTTCAGAGGCAGCTCAACGATCTCGCGAACTCTCGCAACTTCACGCTCCAGGCCGCCGATATCTTCATAGGAAACGGCGGGAGCACGCGCGACGGTCTGGTCCCCCTCCACCACGCGAAGATCGGTGCGCTTCCCAATGACGACCGGTCCTGAGGGAATCGTGCGTACAACCTGAAAATTCACCGCTTTAGAAAACGTTGGGACGCGCACTACGCAGCCTGCAACAACCGGAACGCCGACCAGGTCCTCAAGCATTTGCTCGGGCGCAATAGTTGCCGGCGGGGCTCCCTTCCACAAAGGCGTGAAGCGAACAGCCACGGCTTGTTGGGGTTCGACCACTGCGACTGCTACTTGCTCCTGCAATCCCGCATTGCAATTGCTGCGGCACGTTCCATCGATCTGGATCATGCCTTCGAGCCCTTCATCGGCAAGCTCTGCACGTCCGACGGCCATCGTGCCACCAAAGATTTTCAGGATGTCGCCTGTTCGCGCGCCGATGCGCCGCAGATCAGCCGGCGCCAATCTCGCAATGGCGTGACCGACATCCTCGACGCGGGCTTCCGCAACGCGCAGCGTAATCGTCGCAGTCGGGTGACCCGCGTGGTCCACATCGCGAGACGCGAAAGCTTCGCGCGTCGCGTCATTTCCCAAGTCAGTCAATCTGATCATCCCCAGATGGTCGGCAGTTGGTCATCGCAAACGTTAGTGCGAACCCACTTCGCACTCGCGAAACCGTTCTGCTCAAGCATTACTTTTTCAACACAATCTCTTCGACGTCCTCGATGTGACGCCGCATCGCGGCTTTCGCCGCTTCGGCGTCGTGGCGCTTGATGGCGGCTAGTATGCGGTTGTGGCCAGCCAACGATTTTTGCGGACGCCCCTCTACTTGTAAACTTCGCTCCCGCGTTTCCCGCAGCAAGTCCATGAGAGTATCCAGCACTTTCAGCACAACGCTATTGCCAGACGCTAATGCAACTGCGTAGTGAAATTCGGAATCCTCGGCAATCGTGCTCTCCCCAACCCGCAATTTTTCCGCTTGCCGCTTGAGGATGTCTTCCATCTCAGAAATTTCGTCGGCGGAAGCATGCGTCGCAGCGCGCGAGGCAAGAGATGGTTCGAGCATCAGACGAAAATCAAGGAGTTCTCCCATCAACTCCTCTTTGTGCTTGAGGGCGTTGGCCAGCGGATTCGCCACCGAGTTGGAAGTGATTTCGCGAACGATGGTGCCCGCGCCTTGACGCGGTTCCACCATGCCCATCAGTTCGAGGCTGCGAATCGCATCTCGTATGGAGCTGCGGCTAACGCCAAGGGTCTCGGCAAGTTCGCGCTCCGAAGGTAGTTTGTCACCAGGCCGCAGCCTTTTGAGAATTAGCCGCTCGATTTGTCGCGCAACATCTTCGTAGACTTTGTTGCGCCGTATAGCTTCGAATTCGGAATTGAGGATTGGAGGCAACGCGGCTCCCAAGTGGTCTGCTAAGTGGACCAGATGGAGTATACCTCTGTTGTCAAGCCCCGAGCAATTATTTTTCGTTGATTTAAGAAACGTCGATGGGCGTGAGTGCAGAACACCTCGAGTCCGAAGGTTTTATCGGCTGCAGTGTCGCAAGGCTGCTCTGCCCGAGCAACTTCGCGCAATTGTACACCGCTCGCGCATACGTCATCGGAACACCAACCTTCTCGCCGAGTTCCACCACCGAGCCGACTAGGGCTTCCAGTTCCATTGGCCGACCTGCTTCGAGATCCTGAAGCATTGAGGTCTTGTGTTCGCCAACTTTTTCCGCGCCAGCCATTCGCTGATCGATGGAAACTGGCAATTCCATTCCTAACTTTTTCGAAACCGCTTCCACTTCCTGCATGATGTTGCGAATCACATCCGAGACTCCCGGATCGCGCAACATTTGCGCCAGCGTGGCGCGGGTCAATGCGCTTACCGGATTCAACGAAGCATTCCCTAAAATTTTCACCCATATCTCTTGCCTGATGTGAGTGGTGATCGGACAGCGCAGGCCGGAAGCGGTAAGAGCTTCGGCGATGCGGCGGCAGCGTTCGGAGCGCATGCCATCCGGTTCTCCAATCGAAATGCGATTGCCGTCCGTATGCTGGATCACTCCAGGCGCGGTGATTTCGGTGGAAAAATAAACGATGGACCCAACTACGCGACGAGCTTCAATGGCGTCGGAAATCACTCCGCTGGGATCGATGCGCTCGAGCCGAACGCCTTCCCATTCGCCGCCCAACCCCTGGAAGTACCACCACGGAATCCCATTCTGTGTACTAACGACTGTAGTCTCCGAGCCGAGCACCGGTTTCAGTTGAGGGGCGAGTTGCGGGAGGCTGTGGGCTTTTACTCCGAGAAAAACTACGTCCGCGCTTCCCGCTCCTTCCAGGGAGCTAACAATTCGAGGCCGTGCCTCGAAGGCTCCGTCTGCACTTTTAACCTGCACGCCATTCTCTTGCATGGCCCTCAAATGTGGGCCGCGTGCGTAGAGCGTGACGTCAAGGCCGGCGCGCGCCATGCATGCGCCGAGGTATCCGCCGATTGCGCCTGCTCCCACGATCAGGAATTTCATTCGTGCTCACCGGCAAGTGCGGCGGCGACTGCTCTGCGTCGAATTTTTCCAGTCGCCGTCGTAGGAATGCTCTCGACCAGATAAATTTTCGTTGGGCATTTGTACTCCGCCAGAAATTCTCGACTGTGCTTGATCAGCTCCGCCTCGGTCACGCCGTTCTTTTCGTGCAAAACCACGGCTGCGGCCACTTCTTCACCCAGTGTGGGATGGGCGCAACCGAACGTGACTGCAGCAGCAACCGCCGGATGCCTCAACAAAACTTCGTCAACTTCGTGAGGAGCGATGTTTTCGCCTCCGCGAATGACGATGTCTTTGATCCGCCCAGTCAGATGCAAGTAGCAATCGGTGTCGAGATATCCCTGATCGCCGGTGCGAAACCATCCACTCACGAAGGCGCGAGCGTTCGCGTCGGCATTATTCTCGTATCCTCGAAATACATTCGCGCCTTGAATAGCCACTTCGCCCCGCTGGTTCGTTCCAAGATGATTGCCGTCTTTGTCCATGATGCTGATGCGCAGGCCGGCGCCAACGCCGACCGAACCCGCCTTCCTGTGCCGCGGAGGCAGGGGATTGGAGGTCATTTGATGTGCCGCTTCGGTCATGCCGTAGGCTTCGACGAAGGGCACGCCAAAGAGTCCCTCAATTTTGTGAATCAGCTCTGAGGATAACGGTGCGCTGCAGGAACGAATAAAACGCAACGAGGCGGCGTCCGGCGGCTTCTGGCGCGTCCGAGACAGCAGAAGCTGATGCATCGTGGGCACACCTGAATACCAAGTCACATGGTGCTCGCGCACGGTTCGCCAAAAAGAGAGGGCGTTGAATTTTGTTGGGACCACGACCGTCCCCCCCGAAAGCAAACTCGCTATCGTGGAACCAATCAGGCCATGGACGTGGAACAGCGGCATGATGCAGAGCGAGACATCTGCTGGCGTAAGCGCGTACGTATTCGCAATGTTCGCCGAGGACACGGCCAGGTTGAAATGCCGCAAAGGAACACGCTTGGGCCGTCCAGTGCTTCCGCTGGTGTGAAGCACCAGCGCAATATCGTCCGCAGTCGGCTCGGCGGCTTTTGTACCGGATGGAGCATCCACGATACGAGCAATTCCCTGCTCCGTCATCTCAACCGAAAAAATCGGGATTTTGCGGTCGGTGGCAGCCGTGCGCACAAACTCTGCTCCGACCGGGGGGCAGAGCAAAACCCGGGCGTTGGTATCGCCCAGGAAAAAATGGAACTCTTCATAGGGGTAAGCCGGATTCAATGGAGCTGCGATGCCGGCGATGGAGGCGGCGAGGAAGCTCACGATCGCTGGCAGACCATTCGGTAATGCAATCGCAACCGCGTTGCCGCGGCGAATACCAGCGGACGCCAAAACGTCCGCCATGGCCAACACCTGCTGGCGAAGAGAATCATACGTGACGTTGATTCCAAGCTCGGGAATGACAATGGCCGTGTGGCTATCGGCGAAATGCAAAACGTCAAGTAGCGTGTCTACCGACTTGAGTGTCATTCGTTCTCGTGTTCTCGCCTCTGGAGTGGACCGACCTTGGATACCGGTTCTACTCTTATCGGGTGTTCATTTTGCGCTAACCAACATCTGCCACACGGCACTCGCCAGGTGGTCTCGGCCAGGCACTAACGAACCGCGTCGCCGCACGAACGTCTCGCGACGAAATGATCAGTCCGAACTATCCCACGTATCCTTCGGCCTTCAGTGCTTTCTTGAATTCCGCAAGGAAAAAGTGCACATTTTCTTCTGTAGCGAGAGGCCCCATCAGGCCGATACGAAAAATCTTGCCCGCCAATGGACCGAATCCGCCGGCAATCTCAATTCCCGGACCTTGCAAAAGCCGGCTGCGAACTTTCGCTTCATCCACTCCGTTCGGCACCAACACTGTGTTGAGCGTTGGAATTCTGTGGGCGGCAGGTACATGCATGCGCAGGCCCATCGCTTCGATCTCCTGGACGAATAATTTGTGAGAACGGCGATGTCGCTCCCAGCGGTTTTCGATTCCCTCTTCCGCGATCACCAGCAAAGTTTCGCGCAAGGCAAAGAACATGGAAATTGGAGCGGTGTGGTGATAGCGGTGCGACACCGTCGAGTAATCATGAATCAGCTTGAGGTCGAGATACCAACTGCGCACCGGCGAGGTGCGGGCGCGCAACCAGTCCATAGCTCGCGGCGAAATCGCCAGCGGAGATAGACCCGGTGGACAACTTAGGCCTTTTTGCGAGCAACTATATGCGATATCGATGCCGGTTTTGTCGAACTCAACCGGAATTCCACCGAGTGAAGTAACGCAGTCGCCGATGACCAAAGCACCCGCTTCATGAGCCGCCGCGCAGATTGCATTGCCAGGCTGCAATGCGCCCGTGGACGTTTCGGCGTGCACGTAGCCGACCACCTGCGGCTTTTCGCGATGGATGAATTCCGCAACCTCCGCGTCGGTGAAAGTTTCTCCCCACGCCTTTTCAAAGCGAACCACGTTTGCGCCCTGGCGTTTGGCCATCTCCGTAAGACGATCGGAAAAATATCCATTCGCGAAAATCGCGAACTTGGCTCCAGATTCTACGAAGTTGGCAACCGCGGCTTCCATGCCGGCGCTGCCCGTTCCGGAAATCACCAGCGTGGAGCCGACAGTGGTGCCATAGGTGGTCTTGAGTAATTCTTGAACGTCCTGCATCACCTGGATGAAATAGGGATCCAAGTGCCCAACGATCGGCTTCGAAAGCGCCTGATAGACACGAGGGTCCACCATTGTCGGCCCGGGCCCGAAGAGATAACGCGTGGGCGGCTGCAGACGTGCAAATAAGTCAGTGGTCGATGTCGGGTGTTGTGCGACGCTCATAAGCCTCTTTTCCATTCATCCGTAATCGAATCCGCGGCGGAGACTCTTCCAAAGCCGAGCTTTCGGAATGACAAGCAGGGTGGAAGTAAATACCGGCAAGGCAAGTGTAGTCAAGTTAATTTTACTAGCGAACTCTATTAGTTTTTCTTATAGACGGTTAAGAGGTTAAAGGCGCTCGACACACCGCTCCAAGTCTATCAAGGCCTGCATCTGATTCTATAAAATCCGCGGCAATTCTTGGCGGCGAAAAAGAGTGCCGAAGAATTTCATTTTACTCTTCTGGGAAGCCGATTCTCAATCGGCTAGATACACCGGAACAAATCCGAAAACCGACTCAGCTCAACGAGCCGTTACGAAGAAGTACACAGTCATGACGATGCCAACGCCGATCACCACGTATCGCATCTTGACGGGATCTGCTTTCTGCGCGTAGTGTGCTCCGAACCAACCACCCGCTAACGCACCCGCGATCATCACGATACATTGCGGCCACAAAACCGCACCCGCCACAATGAAAGTGACGACGGCCGCGGCATTAATCGCGACAGCGAGCAAGGTCCGGATCGCACCCATGGCATGAATGTCCCGCATACCGAGCGCTGCCAGCATTCCAAGCGTCATGAACCCGATACCGGCGCCAAAATATCCGCCATACACCGCGACCAGCAACTCCACGATTGAAGTCACTGTGATCGCCTGCCACGAGATCTTGCGGAGATCGTCGACGGCGGCAGCCTTCCCTGCGATCGAGCGGATATTATTGCCGAAGGTAAACAGCAGAGTGCCGGCGAGCAGCAGCCACGGAACGAGATGCAGAAAAGTGTGTTGCGGAGTTCGAAGCAGTAACACCGCTCCAGCCCATCCCCCAGCCAGGCTCGTCACCAACAGCGGAATCAGTAATCGCAGCGGTACGTCCAGGCGCTTTAGGTAGGCAACGGCACTGGCCGCTAGACCTGGCCATAGAGCCACCGTGTTAGTGGCATTTGCCTCGATGGCGGGCACGCCTGTAAACAGCAGCACTGGAAACGAAATGAAGCTGCCTCCGCCAGCCACTGCATTGAGTGTTCCGGCAATCACGGCGGCAAAGAAAAGCAGGATAGCCTGAGTAAAGTGCAAGTTCCTGTTTATCAGAAAATCGATGTCCGAAGAAGCTATGGGTTGCGCTGCGGGAGAACCATCATCCAACTAGATTTGTCGTGAAATTTGTTACAAACTTCGCTTTCAGCGCTGAAAGCGCTTTGATGAGTAAGACTCCTAATCGAACAGACAAACGAAGCTCCGTAATGCACTCTTACCACGAGCTTTGAACGGGTGCTGCAGACTTACTAGAAGTGATTCGAATTGGCGCTAGTAGAAAAGTTCGGGATTATTTACTTGACACAGGGTAAGAATTCAGGCATACTGCTGTCCATGAAGAACTTGAATGCAAATCAGCTTTGTTTACGGGGTTTGCGCTTGGGTTTGTTCTCTAGCTCTTGCTTGATCTGCGCGAGTGCTTTTTTCGGAAAGAGATGCTCCGCCAGTTGCTTGTCGGGGAGTTTCTGAGCATCCTTCGGGAGATACCTCATGGATATGAATCTAATCAAACTCTTCGAGAATTTCAACAGCGAAGATCGTTGCCGCGAACTCCTAGAATTGTTGCGCTGGCCCACGGGAGTCTGTTGCTTGCGTTGCGGAAACGTCTCAGTATCGAAGCTAGAAAAACGTAACCAGTACGAGTGCAACGGCTGCCGCTATCAGTTCTCCGCTACCGCCGGGTCTGTATTCCATGACTCGCATCTCCCGCTGTGGAAGTGGTTCCTTGCCGTATATCTCATGTGCGAAGGGAAAAAAGGAATCTCGGCAAATCAGCTCAAACGGACGTTGGGAATCTCTTACAAAACGGCATGGTATCTCTGTCACAGAATCCGCGAAGCAATGAAGTCGGACACTGCGGAGAAACTAAAGGGCATCGTGGAAGCGGATGAAACATTTATCGGCGGGGTCTATGACAGACGGCGCAAGCGTGCGGCCTATGACAAGACTTGCGTTGTGGGAGTGATTCAGCGCGGCGGCGACGTGAGAGCACAAAAGTCTATCTCGCGGGGCGCGAGAGCGATTTCTGCTTTCATCCGCGAAAGCGTAGAACCCGGCTCACAGTTGATGACGGATGAATATGCCGGATACAACGTTGTGGGCCGTGAGTATGAGCACACGAAAGTCAATCACTCGCAATTGCAGTACGTCGAAGGATTGACGCACACGAATTCGATTGAGAACTTTTGGTCCCTATTCAAACGCGGCCTAGTCGGATCGTTTCACAAGGTTTCTGAAAAGCACATGGACCGCTATTTGGATGAGTTCTGCTACCGATTCAACAGACGCAAAGAGGGACAGCTATTCCAGAACACGCTCCGCAATCTGGTAAACGGAAAGACGCTAACGTTTGAGGAATTGACCAAAGCAGCCTAGCTGAGAACGGGTTTCCATCGTTTGAGCGGTTTGTAATCCCCGGTTTTCCAGTCAGCCAGTACAGGCGCGATCCGGAAGCACGGCTCAATCGAGAGAGTGAGCGAAGTTTTGTCCTGAAAGCGGATGTCCACAACGCGATATTCCGGGGAGAGGGATAACTCCACGTCGGCAACGATCTTGCCTTTGATCTGCGGAAAGTTGAGAACGCGCCGGAACGGAACTTTCTTTCTTCGGCCCACTATGCACCGCCTTCCATAAGCCATGCCTGCGGTAAGGCAGGATTCTAGCACACTTTGGGTTCTTCGCGTGCAAAGTAAGCCTTGAAGCGAAAAAGGTTCATAGTGGACGATGATGGAATGACGCCCAAACGCAGCCTGTCGGTATCAATCAAGATGAGCGAAGAGGATTTAGCCCTGTTTATGAAAGCAGCCGGACAAATATGGCCCAAGGCTGTACTGTCGCGCTCGGGCATTATTCTTGGACTAGCCCGTATCGGTGCGGAGTCCGTGGTAACTCCACAGAAACACAAATAGCCACTCCTACTATTCCGGGCCTTCTCTGTATTCAGGTTGCTTCATACTTACCAGTCTATGCTTTCAAAAAATTCTGCATGAGGAAAATTCCGAATGCTGCCATCGCAGAACATCCAACAAATCGTTTCCATGTGAGGCGATCATGTGCAAGCAAGAGAATGAAACTATAGAGTGCGACTGCGAGGCAAGGGACGCCTATGATGAATTTGAACAGCGAATAGGGAGAATTGGCATCGGTATCGTCACTGTCTGGAGGAAGTTGGAGGTAAGCGAAAAAGTCGGCCACGCACTCGCGCTTGCTACTTTGATTGCGCTTATCGTTTATGCTGGATACACGATCAAGATTTATCGCGCTAACAGGGATGCTGCCGACACCGCTCAGGGGCAATTGAAGCAGATGATCTCGCAGGCGAAGGACGATCAACGCGCATGGGTAGGGGCAGTCGGCATAAAGATCACTCAATATGCCCCCGCCTTCCGCACTGAGATTGCTCTTATCAACAGCGGAAAGAGTCCAGCGCTCAACCTGAAACGGGCTTCGGGCTACATACTCCCATGCACTTTGGAGAGCGGGCCAACCCCAAACGATATCAAACTGATTGAAGATAAGCTCGCTAGCATCCGGGATCACATTGCAATGCCTCCAAGCGTCACGAGCACTTTGGAGGTAAGCGATGATGGAACCCAGGTTACTCCTAAATGGCCCGCGATTACTCGCAAGACTGCAACTGAGTTCCTTTGTGTGTACGGGAAATTGGAATACGATGATGTTGCTAACAGACGCCATTCCACTACGTTCTGCTACTACTTGAAAGACCCGACTGCTAAACCCCTTCCTCAGTTCGCTTCCTGCGAATCCTACAACGATATGAACTGACGCCCAAAGCGCCAGCCCTGTCACGGCAATTTGAAACACCCTATTGCCGAATGGAAAAATCCTGAATCTGTACTGATTTGACACGGGGTAGCCTCAGGCGCTAATGTGCGCTTGAGGGGACGCATGATTCTCCGGCTAGCACCGGAGCGGCCTTTCGCTAAATTCCTTCCGAGCATCTCGCTTTAGGCCCGCAATCCGCGATCCTGATGATACGCGGAGTCGCGCCCTGATGCAAACTAGAAAAGAAAATTTAGATACTCATTCTAAAAACAGGCTGGTTCCATCGGTAAGTGAACTCATCGATAGAAATGTCGCTCAAATACTGAGACAGAGGCCATTTGAGGGTCAGTCCATTGCTCGGCCAAAATTGAACGGCAATATTGTCCCACCGTTTGTCGGGCAGTCTAAACACGGGGAGGGGCATTCCTCGCTTACGGATATCGGCCCATCGGGGAGTGAGGACTTGAAAAACAAGATGGCCAGCAGCGAATGTGAAGACTTGAAATTCCAAGTCCTTCCAGGGACTGCCGTCTATGGGTGTTTGTTGCCCGTTCACATAGCCGATAAACGTGCCTTTCGTGTGAAGCGCAGAAAGCGCGCCGATCCACATCTGAACCTCAGCCGGAATCGCAAGAGACGCACGAAAACGTTCACGACAGGCAATTGAGAAGAACGGCTCCCTCGCGGGATTTACGAAACATGACATTATCGCTGTCTTGAAAGCAAACGTAGCGAGTACGACGATATCGCGTGGCGACAAGGTTACGCGTTTTCCGTCTCGTATCATATCGGCAAGCACAGTGCTTGCCTCTGTCTCTATATCGCTCATCCATGTTTCATTGCATTGTTTGCACGGCGCTTTGACATTAAGGTCTATATCCTTGGAGGCCCATGTTTTCCGCTTTCTGGTCTCTGGATCAGTGAAGGCTATCAGATAATTAGGCAAGCCGAGCAATGGTCCTATCCAATCGCCCCAAAGATGTTCGCCTGATATCTTTCCGGCAGGATTGCCGCAAAAGATACAAGTACGCCTGTCGCCCATGTATCAAGACTAGCAAAGAATGCTGTATCAAGTAAATAATCCCGGAAAAGTTTTCTTGACAATTTCCATTTCGGTGTGTTAAACCCGCCAGTCGGTACTGGTCCGCTAATCATACCGGATCAAAGTCTGATTTCGTGACTCTCGGTAGTTTCGGTCAACCCGAACCAACAAGGCACTGCGAGTGTCCGCACTGCCCTGAGGCTCTTTTAGCAAATCATCCGGGGAGAAGAAACCCATGCGCTCGCTAACAAAGCTTCTCGTGCTGCTGGCACTTGTGATGACGCCAGCTTCGATCATTCTTGCCCAAGGCACGGAACCCGCCGCCAACCCCGCCGCAGCAAGCGCAACCAAGGCCGAAGTCGACCAACTGCGTGGCGAAGTCGCAGCGCAACGCCAGACGATCGAGGAACTAAAGGCGATGGTAGAGAAGTTGGTTGCGGCGAAAGCTTCCGCCGCGGACGAGAGCTCGGCACAGATTCGGCCTGTGTCCAGAAGCGCGGCTCCGGAAGCCAGTTCCCTTCCGGTCGATGGTCGTGCCGGTGGGGCGCCCCGCCTGATGAACGCGGTCCTGCTTGAGGCCGAGCCGATAGCCGCGGTGGTGGATCAGACTCCGGCGAACGCGGCTCCGAAAAAAGACACTCCTCTGACGGCGGGGTGGAACGGCGAGCATTTCTTCATCAAGAGCCCCGATGGGCAATTCAGCATCAGCCCATATGGCTATTTGGACACAGATTACCGCGCGTATAAAGGCGATGGGGCGCCTTCCAACACGTTCCTCGTTCGCCGCGCCCGTTTCGGCTTTCAGGGCAACTACGGCTCACACTTCGATTTCGCCTTGTTGACCGATGCCAATTCCACCACCGGCGCAATCGTTCGCGATGCTTATTTGAACGTCCGCATCAGACCTGAGTTCCAGATTCAAGCCGGCCAGTTCAAGGAGCCATTCGCACAGGAAACTGGAATCGGCGCCACTAATCTCGACTTCGTCGAGCGCGGTTTGCAATCGTTGCTATACCCTTCCGCCGTAACCGCATACCGCAGCCCCGGCATCACTCTGCACGGCGACATTTCGGGAGGCGTGATTCAGTGGTGGGCAGGCGCGTTCAATGGCCGAGGCGGCGTCACCGCGAACGTCACCAATGAACCCGATTTCGTCGGCAGGCTTCGTTTTTATCCTTTCCGCAAAGGTAAGAACGACTGGGTGAAGCAACTCGCGCTTGGGGGATCGATCAGTCACTCGCGATCCAGCGGCATCAACAACGATGTGAGCTTCAGCGGTGCCCTGCCTGATGCTGCCTACACATTCTTCCCGCAATTGCGCATTAACGGCCCCATCGAGCGTTACGAAGGAGAATTCACCTACCTCAAGGGACCGCTCGCTCTGCGCGGCGAGTACGTCCAGATGCAGGAGCAACGCTGGGACGTCGGATCGGAAACGCCAGGCGGCTTGGGATTCCTATCGGTTCCGGGAATTGGAGCTAAGGCGTGGAACATTGGTACAACCTACTTGCTGACCGGCGAGAAGCGCCCGGAAAACGGCACTCCGCGGGTAAAGCGGCCTCTGTTCGGTCCCGATACTCCAGGCGGCACAGGGCGTGGCTACGGAGCTTGGGAAGTTGGGCTGCGTTACACAGGTATTCAGGCTGACGCACCCGGCGCCAATTTCTTAAACTTCTACACACCGGAGTTCGTTCCAACCTACGACTATCACACGGACGAAATCACCTTTGGCGTTAGCTGGTACCCGAATTATTGGGTGAAGTACATGGTGAACGTTGGTATCGATCAGCTTCATCAGCCCAGTGTCACCGGACAGGAGCCACAGAATTTCTTTGTGGTCATGCAGCGCTTGCAGTTCCGGTTCTAGAGACTTGACGGGGTGCGGTTACGGATAGAAACGCTAGTGAATTGAGATGCGGGGATTGGTGGCAACTGGTCCCCGAGGGAAATCGCAGGAGGGAATTCGATGAGACCGAGGATTCTGCTTACTATTTTTCTAACCGCGCTATTTGTCCTCGCGAGCGGCTGCGGGACGGTGAAGAACTGCCCTGTATGCGGCACTACAACGGGTGGTGGCTACACCAACATCGTCGTAGTTCCCGTTCCGGAGCATAATGCCACCGGCGAACCCGGCGGCGGATTCACCTCGTTCGACATCAGTTGGGTCGATCCCAACCGTCACCTCGACTACATTTCCGATCGCATTGGCTTGGACGTTGCTGTTATCGATACCGTTAACAACATCGCAGTCAATGCAATTCAAGGCGTTAATTCCATCGCTGACGCCGGCAATAACGCCAGCCTATGTGCCCAAATGGTGCCCGCCGGCTCCACTACTCCAGTGGACATTATTCCGCCTATCGTCTCGGTGTATGGCAATTTCACGCGCTTCGGTTGCAGAACCTCTGTACCGGGAACGACAGAGCCATTTCATTTGCCGGGCTTTGGCGCGAATTCTAAATTTGGCGGCTGGCCCGGCGCCCAGTGTTGCGCCTCGCGAGGCAACGGTATTAACCCAATGTCAGGGCCTGACGGCCTTGAGGTAAGCGCGGACGGCAATATCCTTTTCGTCGCCAACGGCAGCGCGAGTGTCGACGTTTTCGACCTCTCCACCATGACTCTGGGCCCAAACCCCACTGCACCTACAGTGCTGGCCACCATACCGACCGGCGTCTCCGGCGACTATGATGGCGTCGATCAACTGTCGGCTTGTCTTACTTCATGGAATGGAGAGGCCGGATCCAGTGCAGAGTGCGGGGATGACCGTGCCGACGAAATGTCTTACGACAACGTCCACCAGGTTCTCGCGATTATCAATGGCGATCCTGGACTTCCCTTCATCACATTTATCGACATGTCGCACATTGTAAGTAAGACCGGGACGCTGGCGCAGCAGCATTGTCTGCCGCTGGATCCTACAACGCCTTACGGCCCGGCCGCCACCGCAACCGGAGGGGCGACGTTGGGGCAGGGATCCTCGAACAGTCCCAGCACTGCTTCTTTCAACCCGCCGAGCTGCATCATCGGGCAGATTTATTACGATGGTGCGGGAGGCAGTACATCAGGCGGACTTGGCCTCACCGTCAATTCTAACGGTGTTCCCACAAGTCAGGTCGATGAGGTGAATGGCACGTTCCCTTGCCCAGACCCAAGCAATCCGCTGGCCATGGGTGGAGTTTCCGGATCTCCAGCGACCGGTGCCCTGCTCGGTAACGGCATCGGGACTCGCCCAAGTGGCGCTACATATTCCATTCCGTGCCATCACGGTCCGATCCTCGACCAATCGGCGGGAACCTTTTGTAGCCAATCTGCGCCAGCGGGCACTTGTGCCGGGGCTATATCACCTGCGGGATTGGGAGGCATGGTCTGGAATCCAAACACAGGACATCTCCTGTTGACTAACGAAAATTCGATTGGTATCACGAGCGTTGGCAGTGTCGACGAGATCGATCCAAACCTAGCTGACACGAGCTGCGGCGGAGTCTCCTGTGGGCCCTATGTAAAGAACAGCTTCCCGATATTGAATTGCATGCCAACCGCGATCGCTCAAGGCCCCGGCAACAACTTCCTGGTAGGTTGTGCGGACCATGACGGCACCGCATTCCCGCCCAACGAATACGTGATCGATGGAACCGCTGGAACAATCATCACGGAAATCACCAATGTAGGCGGCGTCGACGAGATTTGGTACAACCCCGGAGACAACAGATATTATCTGGCCGCGCGCGACATGCCGACTGGACCTGTAATGGGCGTGATCGACGCCAAGACGAACCAATGGCTGGTGAATGTCACGACCAACTCCAACTCGCACAGCATTGCAGTAGACCCAAGCAACAACCACGCATTCGTGCCCCTGCAGCCTGGTGGCATCTGCGGATCGAGCAACACTCAAGGATGTGTTGGAGTTTACGCGGAACAGTAATCTGGCCTTTACCTTGGTGGTATAGTCGCTCTAGATGCGAAATTTGGATATGGTTTCGCGTTGAGGACTGATTTATGAATATTTTTCGTAGAGGACAGCGAATTCAGTTCTGGTCGTTCTCGCTTCTGCTGATGCCTGCGATGATGGCTGGAGCAAGCGAGCAACCCTCGCCAAAGCCCACAGATGTTCCTGCAACCCTGATCGCGCACTTGGCCTTGCCGCAGCAGACCGGCAACCAGATGCTGTTGCAGAAGGAAAACGGCAAGCAATATCTTTACGTCCAGCAGGCTGCCAAGCAGGGCTTCATGGTGGTTGACGTGAGCAAGCCGGACAAGCCGAGCCTTCTCAAGCGAACCGCCGAATCGAATCAGGCAACTTCTGGCAACCTGGAGATGGTCAGTCCCGACGTAGCGATCGCCGAAGCTCCGGAAAAAACACCCACGACACTGACCAGCAGCAGCCGGGCGACCGAAACAGTTCGCGTGCTTGATCTAAGCGATCCGCGCAATCCGAAAACTCTGGAAACTTTCAATAAAGTGACCAGCCTTCTTCCCGACGGTGGCCACGGCTTGCTCTACCTCACAAACAATGAAGGCCTGTGGATTCTCCGCTACAACCATCCCTCATTCCTGGAGCCGGCGAAGAAAAAGCCGCCATGCGACTCGAATTCGGAAATCATGGCGATGCCGCCCGATTGTGACTAAGCTCTCTTACTCAACCAAGCGCGGGCAAAGTTTCCTTAGGTTTAATAATCTGAAGCTTGGCGAACCGTACATTCCTTGTCAATCGTCCGGATTGATGTGATCGTTATAGTCGTTGGAGCAGCGGAACCGGTTTTATTCATAGCGTCTGAACTGGTGCTCATGGTCGGCGATTCTTTCCCAGTGACTTCCACGCGCTGGCCCAGGTAGTGTTTCAGTCTCGTCTTGCCGGTCGCCTGCAGTTCGTAGGTCATGGCCGGATTCTGCTTGGTCAAGACGTAGTCGCCACTGGACCGGCCAACGCAGCCTTGCACAGTTGTCTCATCGTTGGATGTCTTAGACTTCTGATCGCTGTTGGCAGCACTATCTTGCGCCAGGAGAAAGCCGCCGGATAGCAGCAAGGTGACGAAAAATAATCTCTTCATAAGCGTCTCCTCTCGTCTAGTGGGATGGCAACATTATTGCAGAGGTTGGCTTGAATTCGTGATGGCTTCAATTCGTGATGGCTTCAATTCGTGATAGAGCTTCGGCGCTACTTCACGTGCGTCTCCTGATAATGCACTTCCTTCCATTGCCCCGAGCGCTTTATCCAAAGTTCGCTGATGTAGACCCGTGAGTAACGCACCTGCGCTTTGGGCGGGAACTGCATAGTGACTTCGTAGATGACTAGGACTGCATCCGGACCGGCCGGAATTAACTTGAGGCCCCACAGCGTGTAGGTGAAGACGTTCGATTCCGCCAGTTCGGCTAAGGCTTGCAGCTTATTACGTTCGCCCTTGCCATCGACTTCCACGCCCTGGTAATCGTCAGCTAAAAGTTCGCCGTAAGTCTTCTTGTCTTTGTTCTTGATCGCTTCCCACTCTGCCTTAATCTTTGCTTCGAACATCTCTTTCAAAGCTGAGTCGGCGCCAGCTTGCTTGCTTTCTCCCTTCTTCGCCGGCGTAACAGGTTGCTGCGCGCACACAAAACATGTCAGCCAAACTACACAGGCAAATGCAAGAATGAAGGATTGTCGCACGATCCCTCTCGAGCGAAACCAAAAAGAGATTTGAATGGGACTGTCCACCTGGCTCTAATGCAAGTCCTGGACTTTCCTTTTAACTGCCATGAGCAGCGGCTGAGGAAGTTCAGAGTAGCCTTCTTCGGCGGCAAACTGCTGGCCATCGGAATAGATCCAGTCCAGCAGGTCACGCAAAGCGGCCATCCGGGCGACATCGTTGGATGAAGCTCGTACATAAACCCAACTGAAACTGGTGATGGGAAAGGAATCGGCTCCGGATGCGTTGGTTAATGATGCCGCAAAACTATTCCACCGCGGCGCTTCCACGGCCTGGCAGGCTGCCGCAATCGAATCCGCCGACGCTCTCACGAACTTTCCCGTAGCATTCAAAACCGCAACGGTAGAGACATTCCCCTTGGCTGCATATTGCGATTCCACAAACCCGATGGTGCCGGGTTCGCCTTTTACGTGTTCGATCATATCTGCGCTACGTTCCGCAGGCGCACCGACCGGCCATGCCGGAGAAGCAGTAACTCCAATTTGCGCGCGAAACTTGGAACTAACTTTAGAGAGAAAATCGGAAAAGACGTAGTTAGATCCTTTGCCCGGAGGACGGTTCACCACCTGAATGCGGAGGTTAGGCAAAGTCACTTCCGGATTGAGCTTTGCGATCGAAGGCGAGTCCCACGTTTTGATGTCGCCCAGAAATATCTCAGCTAATACTTCGCCAGAGAGACGCAGCTCTTGGTGAATATCAGGAAGGTTATAGATTGGCACAATGCCGATCAACACCGCCGGTAGTTCAATCAGGTTCCCGTCTTTTCGCTCCTTGTCTGTGAGCTTGGCCTCGCCAGCGCCATAGTCGCCTACACCATGGGAGATCTGCTTGATTCCCTCACTGGTGCCGACCGTTAGATAACGCAACTGAACGTGTGAGTTGCGTTTTGCGTACTCTTGCGCCCAACGGTTATAGAGAGGCGCCGGCACACTTGATCCGGAACCCACCAGAACAAGGGCATTCTGGGCGCCGGCTGGAACAGCGCAGAAGTTCAGGGCGCTGAAAAGAACCGCAAGAATAATCAGGGAGGGCCTGAGCCTGAACCGCGTCTGTGATAACCGGTAGCGACTGGATAATTCACCACTTACAGCAGAAACTTGCATCTTATCCATTTACTATTCCTCCATGGCTGCGTTTCTTTCTCGCGATTTATCGCCGAGCCGTCGGAGCGTGCAAGCAAAAACAGCTGTTAGGTTAGCATGGCGCATAGCTGAGAAAACGTATCTCTCTGAGCTTGCTGTTGTCATCCAAGGAACATCATGGATAAGGAATTGGCCAGTAACACCTCGATTACTTCGCATGAGGCAGTCGAGGCTTTAGCTCGGGAAGTGGTGATGGCGTCTGAAACCGGCCAAATGATTCCAGTGCCTTTCTCCGCGAGACCGGGCTTTGATCTCAATACGGCATATGAGGTTGAAGCAATCCTAAAGAGACTTCGTGAAGCTAGTGGACACAGAGCCGTCGGGCGGAAGGTCGGTTATGCCAACAAGGCAATGTGGCGAATCTTAAAACTCGAAACCCTGGTTTGGGGCCATATGTATGACGACACCGTGCACTACGCCGACAACAACTCCACCACATTGACTATTGCGAATACCCGCTCATTGAAGATCGAACCGGAAATCGTCTTCGGTTTGAAGACGTCGCTATCCTCCGACAATCTGGATGCTCGTGCTGCGCTCGAATCAACCGACTGGCTGGCATTAGGATTTGAAATCATCGACTGTCCGTTTCCCGGATGGCAGTTCCAACCTAGTGATTTCGTCACGTCTTTTGGCTTTCACGCCGCTCTCGTTGTGGGAGAAAAAATCGCGGTGCGTCCGGAATCGATCGATCAGCTCCTCGACGATCTGCCGCGTTTCAAGGTACGAATGCTGAAGTCTCGCGAGTTGATCGAAGAAGGATCGGGCAAGAATTCCCTGCGCAGCCCTGCCCTGTGCCTGGCTGAGTTGGCCGATGCTGTTACCAAGCGGTCGCCAAGTGAGCCATTGGCGGAGGGAGAAATCATCAGCACAGGCACTCTCACTGCTGGGCATGCGATGAAAAAAGGGGACGTTTGGACAGCCGAGGTTACCGGACTCGCTGTTCCGGCTCTGACGTTGACTCTGGGATAGAGTCGTGAAATTGTCGTTGCTAAATAAAGAGCGTGCACAATCCCGTGGCCACCAGCGCACTTCCCCACACTAAGTCGAAGTTAAACCAGGTTTTGCGGAGAAGGGCCAGACCAAACTTGCGATAGACAACCCACGCGATCAATCCCGTCACGGAAAGATAAGCCGTCGTGTGAACTACAGTGGCGAGTATTCCCGCCAGAGGGCTGGCGACGGCAGCCATGTGGTGATCCCCTGCCATTTGACTTGCGGCTTCAACCGTGCTGCTACCCAGCAACACAGGCAGTACCATCAAACCTGCACCGTGGGCTGATGCCATTAGAAACGACCAGACCGTCAAGTCTCGAAAGCCCACTTGCATGCGGACCCATCGCGGATGCCGATGCCGAACCAAGCCGTAGATTCCGAGCCCCACCAGAAGCACAGCAACCGAGTAACGAATCACAAGAAGCGGCAACGCCATCCCGAGAAACACCGCAACCAAGACTACAATGCCGATGGCCACTGCGTGGCCGAGCGCGATTGGAACGAGCGCTTTAGCTACGGCGCTTCCCTTTCCTTCCTGCAACCCCAGCGCCACTGCGAACAACCAGCCCATCCCAGGGTTGAGCCCGTGGTAGGCGCCGAGGAGCAACATCAGCCACAATGCGCTCGAACTCAGCGCCGCATGGTTCATTTCTTATCCGAGAAGCAATAGGAGTCCGACGAAGCGTCGCCACCTTCCAGCCTCACCTGGTGTGCGCGCAGACCGTCGAACTCAACGAAAAACTTTTCATCTAGGGTCATCCCGCCCTTTGGGTGCGCGTCGACCTTTACCATCCAACTCTTCACACCATCGGGATAGAACTGCTCGTCCCACGGAGAGTAGAGCGAGTTGGTGAAATAAATGCGCTTGCCGTCGCGGCTAATCTCGACCATTTGCGGCGCGCCATTCAGTTCCTGCTTGGGTTTGCTCGGATGAGCAGCCCGGCGCACGATACCGCCGACATAGACCGACCCCGTCTTCTTCGGATTGGCGGGATCGGAGACGTCATATTGGATGAACTCGCCGGTGCCCCAGCACGAAACGTAGAGGAAGCGGTCATCGAGTGAAAGGTTGATGTCGGAAACCAGCGGCGGCACAGCCTTGAATCCCTTCAGCAAAGGCGGCAGCTTGTCCGGGTCCGCCGGTTCGGCGGGGATTTCGATCACTTTGCGAACCGCCCACTTACCTTTCTTGCCGTCATCTTCGCGATACCACATCCAGATCGAGGACGAAAGGTCTTTTAGAGAAATGACGACCCCGACGAACCCATAGGTCTTTTTAGGATCGTGGGAGGGCCGCAGCTCGAGCACCATCTGCTGCTCTGCACCCAGATCCACTTCCTGCAAGTGGTGGCGCTTGTCCAGATCCCAAATATGTATCTTGTGACCGTACTTGCCGGCCAGCAGCAACTCCGCGTTGAGGCCGTCTTTCACCATGTTTGGTGTACCCCATTCGGAGGTCACCATCGCGTCGTGTCCCAGATGCCACCAGAAGTCATAGGCCAGTTGCTGCGGGCCGCGATCCTGCTCCCACTGACCTTTCAGTTCGAAGGTGTTCGCATCCATCAGAAAAATTCCGCCGGGCCCATCTCCGTTGGCCGCTCCCAGCGCGCTGCCATAAACGCCGTCGGGTCCGCAATGAATTGTATGCGGCGAAGTGTAGCCCGTCTTCTTGATGAATTCCTCGGGCTCGATCACCTTCACGATTTTTGGCTGCTTGGGATTCGCTTTCGTATCCAGAATATGAATTCGCGATGATCCGATGCCGGGCACGATTAAATAGCGACGCTCCATGTGCGCATGTGGGGTCTGCGGACAAAGGCACGCGCTGCAAGCGTTCCAACCGAAATGGTGCAGCTCGTTATCGCCTCGAGGAAAATCCACCCGCCCGACAAGTCGACCATACTCGGCAGAACTTGGGTCGAGATCAACGACGCCCATGGCATCGCGTTTTCCGTTGTTCCCGACGTTGAGCAACGCGACATAAGCGAGGCGTTCGGGCGGCGCCTGCATCGCCATGCCTGGGGAAGGATAAAAGGTAGGGTCCGGCAGCAATGCCATATCGAGGTTCTCCGTTGGTAATTTCCACGAATAAGGGTCTTGAATCTAACGGCGTTTTTCGCAGTTTAGCGCAGGACAGAAAAACACGCTATGTCGGATTTGCTATGTTCCAAAAGCCGGACGAGGGAAAAAACCGCTAGGAATGAACAAACTTCGCTGCAAATTCTGAGCTTAATCGCCCGAACCTGCGACCCATGCCTCAAAAGTGCTCCCCGAGCAAGCCCGCCATTGTGTTTGCAATAACTTAGATAACGCACATACCCCTTAAAACCGCCTATTCGGCGCTAGTTGCCCCCAAGATGCCCCCAAGTTCAATCACGCCATTTGCTCTATTTCATCAGCCTTCGCTCGCAGCGTCGCAGCGCGAGTTTGGCATAGCCGTTGAAGCTGGTCGTTCGAATAGCCCTTCGCTTGCGCCGTTCGAAGCATTCGTCGCATGTGAGCGGTGAGTTGATGCATGTATCCGCTGAACGAGCGCGACTGCTGCTGCAACGACAGGCCTGCCATCGGTGGTCTAGGGTGCTTCATCGTCTCATCTCCGTTGGTTGTATTTCATTGAACCTTGTCACTCTTGGAAGGCATCTCAGCGATTGCACGGCGACGATGCTCTTTCACGATCTTCTCCGCAATCGGTCTTGGAGTGTCGCTGTGCTTCTGAAGCTGGGCAACATCTGGGTCGTCAGAGAGCTCGGGTTTCTTAGCATCCCATTTCCGCATGCGCTCAGTGACGATAGCTTCGTTCAGTGTCTTGAGCGCAGTGTCGCGTGTTTCTTTGGGTATCTCATCAGTGGTCGGCAAGTCATCAACCACCTTCGCCGACACCTTGCCATAGACGGGGTAGACCCGCTCGTAGAGCATCTCGTTTGTCTCGTCTCCGAAACTTTCGAGTTCGACAGGCGCTTCGTCGTCTACACCGTCAGCTTCTGCCTTCAGGTGAAAATGCACAGCAAAGTTTTTCGCCGTGAACAGGTCACCAACGTCAGCATTGCCGACTTCATCGAGCAGTTCCATAGCTTCATCTTTTGAAGCGGCACTCACGGCAGAAAAGTCTCCGTTCTGCCAACGACAGATGAACAGGGGCATGGTCACTCCTGCTCGGATTATAGGCCAACACAATGTCTGGTCTATCATTTTGGAATGCGCAAATGTCTTGGAATGCGCAAATGTCGCTTCGTCATCGACCCACGTCTAGCGAAGGAAGCGAAGAGCATCGTTGCTCACGCCTTCCGCAACGGCCCAATCGAAGACATCCATGCTGGGATTCACTGCGCAAGGTGCGCGGGCAAGAGAAATATTTACACATCACTGACGCTGAGATGAGGCTTCTCATGAAAAACGAGGTTCTCACGGCGGTGAAGGATTCACCGCGTGACAGCGCGAAATACCGGAGTCGGTGAAGCAGATGGTCGAAGAAGATGAAGCGCTGGTGCTGACGCTGAAGCAGGACGAAGAGCAGAAAGAAGCGAAGCAGAAGACGCGCAACTACCGTAGACACGCTACCGCACAACGTAGCAGGACGAAGGGCAAACCGCTAGTTGCCCCCAAACTTAGAACGAGCAAAACTCGTAAGTGCTTAAGAATCTTGGTGAGCGCGGCAGGATTCGAACCTGCGACCCATGCCTTAAAAGGGCATTGCTCTACCAACTGAGCTACGCGCCCGCCTTGCACCAAACTTTAAGATTACAAAGATCTTAATGCATCAAACTCAACTCTGACGCTTCGGTCGCTTCGGAGCTGGTGGCACTCGCTCGCAAATATATAGCGAAACAGTACCTCGCAAAGTGCCGAAGGCCAGCTTCCTCAACAGCCTGATCGAACCAGTGTTTGCAACCTCGTAACGGCTGCCCTTGTATGTTAACAAAAAACCGGCCTTCTCCGTTGAGTGCGACCGATAAACAGGATTCCTCATTGCAAATCGCCTCTCGATGTGTTCTTTGAGGATCGAAAGCAATTTCAGGTTCCAGCTTAAATTGAAAAAGCTTTCCTGCGTCGGTATCGCTGCGATACGCGTGCTCATGGACCCTGCCGAGCGCCGCTTTTCCTGGGTCGACATAAGACCACAATCGATCTTGGAGCCACTAGATATTTCGTCTGCTTTAACGGGATTCCGTCGTCCAAGAAATCATCCGGACTGGGCAAAGCGGTGTCCACGATTCTCTTCCACTCCTGCGCAGTTCCCTCCTGCACATTGAACTCCAACTCTTCCCAGTACGCATTGATCATTGCGTAGATGTCGTCATCATCTTGAGATGCGCCGTGCAGGCAGAATGCCAGGCTGTGCGAGTCGGAGGACAAATCGACCGTGGGACCGACGCCGTACCAGGAGACATCCTCCCGCCAGAATCTGCTCCGGCTCACCGAGGGATGATTTTTCCGGAACGCGATCATCTTCTTGAAGAACAGGAAAATGTCCTTATTGGATTGGAGTTGACTCCAATCCAGCCATCCAATTTCGTTGTCCTGGTTATAGGGATTGTTGTTGCCAAATTGCGTGTTCAGGAACTCGTCCCCGGCCCGAAACATCGGCGTCCCATTAGCCAAGAAGAGGAGACAGCAGAAATTCTTTACTTGCTTGCGGCGCAACGCGAGGACTTCCGGGGAGACAGCTTCATCCCCTTCCTGCCCACAATTCCAGCTGAAGTTCGCGTCAGTACCGTCCTGATTATTATTTCCGTTTTTCCAATTGTGCTTGCGGTCATAAGAGACGAGATCGTAGAGCGTGAAGCCGTCATGGGACGTTACATAATTCACACTTTGGTAAGCGTGATAAGCGTCGGCGCGGTTGTCTGGAAATAAGTCATCGCTGCCGTAGATACGTCGCATCACCTCCGGAACCATCCCCGCGTCGCCCTTAACAAACCTGCGAATGTCGTCGCGAAAGCGGCCGTTCCACTGCAGCCAAGTCAGGCCCGGAAATCCGCGCCCGAGTTGATAAGCGGCTGTGTCCCAAGGTTCCGCGATCAAACGCACCCGCCCTAATTCCGGGTCCGCGGCAATTTCACTGAAGATGGGCGCTTCCCCCCAGTTGAGAGATCCGTCGGCATTGCGGCTGAATACCGACGCCAGATCAAAACGAAATCCGTCGATATGCATCCCTCGCTTCCAATAACGCAGACTATCAATCACCATCTTGCGAACATGCGCCTGGCCAAAATTCAACGTATTGCCCGTGCCGGAGTAATTGGCGTAGGGGTTTGCCGGATCGGAGGACAGCATGTAATAGCCGGCACTGTCGAGACCCTTGTAGCTGTAGATCGGCCCTTTATAGTCGCCCTCGCAAGTGTGGTTGTACACAACGTCCAGCACGACGCCGATATCGGCCTGATGAAAAGCCTTCACCATATTCTTGAATTCAATACGCAGCTCATCATCACGCTGCGTGCTCGCGTACTGAGCATGCGGCGCGAAAAAATTCAAAGGCATGTAGCCCCAGTAGTCGCCCTCCTGTGGATCACGCTGAAAAACCGGCATCAGTTCTACAACCGTCACCCCAAGTTCCTTTAGATAGGGGATCTTTTCCACGAGACCGGCGTATGTGCCGGCACGCGATGGGTCGACACCTGAGTTTGGGTTCTTCGTGAAACCTTTTACGTGAAGTTCGTAGATGACCGCATCCGACTCATGATACAGAGGCCGACCCCCCGACCAGTCGAATGTCGATCGGTAATCCATCAGCACCCCTAAAGGCGCGCTGCCTGCATTGGATCCTTCTCGCATGGCCAGGTTCCGATCAAACCCAGGTGGGAAGAAAATGCACTTCGCGTACGGATCGAGCAGAACCTTCTGCGGGTCGAAGCTATGGAGTTGAGGAATGGTCTCCCCCGAGACGGAGTATGCGTAATAGCGAGCCTCAGCAATCTTCGTGACTGGGACGCGGCAGTGCCAAATCCGCCCCGACTTGTGGTGCAAATAATCCAATTGAAGCCGCAGAAGAGGATTCACTAGATCGGCTGGAGAATAGAGCAACAAAGTGACGCTCTCCGCATGTTCCGAGTGAATGGCAAAATTGAAGGCTTGCTCCGCTTCGATCCAGGTGACGCCAAGCGGCAATGGGTTGCCCTCAGCCTGGTCCCAAGTCGGCCGTTTCGTGAGTGGCGCCGACACGGTGTTCGTAGCCTTGGCTGGACCACCCACGTTGGCGAGCACATCAACGCTAGAACGGTTCACTGTCCCTCTCTTTTTATCCACTCCACCTGCTCGCTTCGCTCTCAATGCGGCAGCGCTGCAACTCCGCTGAGCTGCGGCAATGAACCGAGCAATTTGCTCGCGCCATTCCACAAAATCTGGACTCCAATGCACACCAGCAGGAACGCAGTGAGCTTCAAAATTACGTTTGTCCCCGTGGGGCCCAGCTTGCTCGCGAGCCGATCGGCGTAGCCATAGCAGAGATAGATGGTTACTGCCACGAAAGCGGAACCGATCGCCGCCGCGAGAATTGCCAGCAGGTTTGCGCCCAGGTGCTGCGGCGCATTCGCGCCCAAAGTAATCGCAACCGAGATGGAGCCGGGACCAACCGTCAAAGGAAGCGTCAGCGGGTAGAACGCCTGGCTCAGAGCATCAGCGCAAGTGACCATTCGATTAGCCGGTCGGTCACCCGCATCTTTCTGATTCAACATCGCCCATCCCGTTGAAATCACGATCAGCCCACCGCCGACCTGCACAACTGGGAGCGAAATTCCAAAGAAGGAGAGCACGTGCGCCCCCAGGGTAAAGGACGCGATCATCAGTATGAAACTATCTACCGCAATGCGGCGAGCCACCACTCGTCGTGTCTCGGCCGCGTAATCTCTCGTGAGCAGCAGAAAGACCGGAGCGCCCCCGATCGGATCCACGATGGGAAAGAGCGCGCTCACCACCAGGAGAATACTCTTGGCAACTTGAATCAGCAGGCTAAACCTCCCGTCTGCTTCTAGATTTGAGCGGTCGCCTGACCGCGGTCCATTTGCGCGCTTACGGATGTTGCAGGATTAACAGAACGCTTGGAACTCTCCGTCAAATCCTGCAGCCATTGAAAAGCCTGAGAGGATAGCATGTCTTCCCGGACGCGCCAACGCCAGTTCCCATCGGCGCGACCAGGCACGTTCATACGAGCTTCGCTTCCCAAGTTGAGCAGATCCTGCAACGGAGCAATCGCGAGCGCCGCCGGTGACGACCATGCCAGCCGCATCAACTCAGGGGCGGCATCCGCACTGGTTCCCTGCGCGCGCTTGAGATAGTTCCAGAAATTTTGCCGCTGGTAGTCGGGCAATTCCTCATACCATTGTCGAGTTGTGGCATTGTCATGCGTGCCGGTATAGGCGACTGTATTGTGGACAAAATTATGCGGCAGATATGGATTGTCCGCATGACCATCGAAGGCGAATTGCAGGACGCGCATCCCCGGCAGACGAAACTGGTCGCGCAGGGCCTGCACGTCGGCCGTAATCAAACCCAAATCTTCCGCGATGAATGGCAGATGGCCCAGTTCGGTTTGCACTGCTTGAAAAAAGCTGGCTCCCGGACCCGCGACCCACTGCCCGGACTGAGCCGTTGGCGCTCCGGCCGGAACGTGCCACGCAGCCGCGAACCCGCGAAAGTGATCCAAGCGAATCACATCGACGTGAGCCAGCAGAGCACGCAAGCGATCAATGCACCATCGATAGCCAGTCGAACGTAGGGCATCCCAGTTGTAAACGGGATTGCCCCACAATTGACCTTGCGCGCTGAAATAATCGGGAGGAACTCCGGCAACGAAGCGCGGCCGCTGCTGCTCATCGAGCAGGAATAGCTCAGGGTTCGCCCAAACATCACTCGAATCAGGGGAAACGAAGAAAGGTAGATCGCCGATCAAGCTCACGCCCTTGGCATGAGCATGCTCCTTGAGTTGATCGGTCTGGTGGAAGAGCAGGAATTGCGCGAAGCGAACCTGATCAATTTGACTTGCTAACTCTCGCCGCGCCTCGGCGAGAGCACTCGCGTTGCGCCGAACCAACTCATCTGGCCACTCCAGATAGTAAGCTCCGTGATGCTTTTCTTTCAGTGCCCGGAACAGAGCGTAATCTTCCAGCCAATGCGCTTGACTGGCGCAGAACTCATCGTAGGCGGGCGCGAGATCTCTGGCGCTGCGCTGCCCGGCTTTGAAGTTAGCCCATGCCGTTTCGAGCAGCCGCTGTTTGAGCGGGATAACAGAATCGTAGTCGACTGCATCCGCTGGGAATTGGAACTGAGCATCGCTCGCCTGTATCAGCCCGTCCGAAATCAAAGAGCCTGGACTGATCAGCAGAGCGTTGCCGGCAAACGACGACATTGGTTGATAGGGCGAGTTTCCGTAACCAGTCGGACCGAGCGGTAGCGCCTGCCACCACCTCTGACCGGCATCGTGGAGACAATCAATCCACGAGAACGCCGACAATCCGAGATCGCCGACACCATACGGAGACGGCAGAGACGTGACGTGCAGCAGCAAGCCGGAAGCACGATATTCAGGCGGAAACGGCGGAACACTTGTGCGCCCGTCGTTATCGGTCATTATCGCGCTCCCGAACCCAGCGCATTATTCACCATCTCCTCCGCCTCGCGGAGGATAGCTTTCAAGTGGGTCTGGCTCTTGAAACTCTCGGCGTAGATCTTATAAATGTTTTCGGTACCGGAGGGTCGCGCGGCAAACCAACCGCTCTCCGCCACAACTTTCAAGCCGCCGATTGGGGCATCGTTGCCCGGGGCTTTGGTAAGCTTGGCGGTGATTGGCTCACCCGCCAGGTCTGACTCCTTTACCGCGTCCGGCGTGAGTTTTTCCAACTTGGCTTTCTGCTCGGGCGTGGCGGGCGCGTCGATGCGCGTGTAGTGCGGGATGCCGAACTCCCCCGTCAATTCGCGGTAATGTTCTCCGGGATCCTTGCCAGTACGCGCAGTAATCTCCGCCGCGAGCAAGTCCATGATCGGCCCGTCCTTGTCGGTCGTCCATGCTGTGCCGTCAAGACGCAGAAAACTCGCTCCGGCGCTTTCTTCTCCGCCGAAACAGTACGAGCCATCGACCAGGCCCGGTACAAACCATTTGAAACCCACCGGCACTTCGCTGAGCGTGCGGCCGAGTTTCTTGACGACCCGGTCGATCATGCTGCTGCTCACCAGAGTCTTTCCCACCGCGACTGTGTCACGCCACTGCGGCCGGTGCGTAAGCAAATAGCCAATGGCAACGGCAAGGTAGTGATTCGGATTCATCAAACCCGAAACCGGAGTTACGATCCCGTGCCGATCAGCATCGGTATCGTTCCCGAAAGCCAGCTGATACTGATCTTTCAGACTGACCAGCCTAGCCATCGCATAGGGACTCGAGCAGTCCATCCGAATTTTGCCATCGTGGTCAACGGTCATAAAAGAAAATGTCGGATCAATTTTTGTGTTGGTGACGACGATGTCCAGCCCGTAAATCGAGTTGATCGGCTCCCAGTAAGGCAATGAAGCTCCGCCGAGAGGATCAACGCCAAGCTTGAGGTGAGCGCCGCGAATCGCATCCATGTCCACGACATTTTTAAGATCGCGAACATACGGTAGGACGAAATCTTCCTGGTGAGTGGTCGCGGACTTGATGGCTTTCGCAAACGGAATTCGCTTCACGCCGACATTTGCCGCGCGCAACAGTTCGTTCGCGCGATTCTCTACCCAGCGGGTCACATCGGTGTCGGCCGGGCCGCCGTTGGGCGGGTTGTACTTGAAACCTCCGTCCTCCGGCGGATTGTGCGACGGCGTGATCACGATGCCGTCGGCTAAATGGTCTTTCTCCTTGCGGCCGCGGTTGTAAACCAGAATCGCTCGCGAGATAACCGGCGTCGGAGTTATCCCGTTGTCTTGCTGAATGATCGTCTCCACGTTGTTTGCCGCCAATACCTCGAGAGCGGTGCGCTGCGCGGGCTCCGAGACTGCGTGGGTATCTTTCCCCATGTAGAGCGGCCCATCGGTCCCCTGCAAGCTCCGGTATTCGCAGATGGCTTGGGTAATTGCGAGGATGTGCGCTTCGTTAAACGTGCCGCGCAGGGGCGAGCCGCGGTGTCCGCTGGTGCCGAAGCTGACACGCTGAGTCGGATCATCCAGGTCGGGAAGCCGCTCGAAATATTCTTTCTCGAGACGAGCCACGTCCACCAGCAACTCCTTCGGCGCTAGCTTGCCTGCGAGCGGCGAAATGTTCGGTTCACCTGTCACAGATTGTTTTTCTAGAGCACTGGGCATGGTTCCACCTTCCAAATCTCGCTTGCGTACTCCGCAATCGAGCGATCGCTCGAAAACTTCCCGGAGCTGGCGACGTTCAAGATTACTTTCTGCGCCCATGCGCCGGGTTCGGCATAGAGTACGCCGAGCCGGTCATGTACATTGCAATACGAGGTCAGGTCCGCCAGATGCATATAGTGATCGCCCTGGGTCAGAAGCACATCGTGCAAGGGAGCGAACACTCCTGGCTCGTTGCGACTGAAGTGGTCGGAGAAAATCAGGTCCAGAGCGGCCCGCGTCTCCGGTTCATTTTCATAGTGCCAATGCGGATCGTACCAGACGCGGCTGTTCTCGACTTGCTCAACCGTGAGCCCGAACAGGAACATGTTTTCTTCTCCGGTTTCCTCCGCCATTTCGATGGTTGCACCGTCGCGGGTTCCGACGGTTAAGGCTCCGTTCATCATAAATTTCATGTTGCTGGTTCCGCTAGCCTCGTAGCCCGCGGTCGAGATCTGGTTGGAGACATCGCTGGCTGGGATCAGCCGTTCCGCCAACGAAACATTGTACTCAGGCAGAAAGACGACGTTGAGCCGGCCACGCGCCGCCGGGTCGGCATCAATCGTGTCCGCCAGGTTGTTGATGAACTTTATGATGAGCTTTGCCAGCTTGTAAGCGGGTGCCGCTTTGCCAGCGAAAAAAAATGTCCGAGGCACTATCTTCATGCCAGGATTTTCCCGCAGCCGGTTATAAACGATCACAATCCGCAGCGCATTCATCAATTGCCTTTTGTATTCGTGAATACGCTTGATGTGGCAGTCGAAAATTGTATCCGGATCCACCACTCGCCCGGACGTCGACTTGAGCCAATTGGCAAACTGCGCTTTGGCCTCTCGTTTTGACTCGATGAAGCGTTCGCGAGCATTGGAATCCTCCGCAAATGGCTTGAGCTGTTTGAGCAGGCTAAGATCCGTAATCCAGCGATCTCCGATGACCTGCGTAATTTCGCGGGCCAGCGCAGGATTGGCCTCGCGCAACCAGCGCCGGGGCGTCACTCCGTTTGTCTTGTTGCTAAAACGCTCGGGAAACATTTCCGCGAGATCCTTGACCGTAGTGGTTCGCAGTAGCTTGGAGTGGACCGCAGACACTCCGTTGGTGCTATGCGATCCAACAATGGCAAGGTTGGCCATCCGGATTTTGCGCGTGCTGCCTTCTTCTACCAGGCTCACGCGCTGCACGCGCCCCTCATCGCCCGGGAAGCGAACCCGAACTTCATCGAGCAGCCGACGGTTAATTTCGTAGATGAGCTCCAGGTGACGAGGAAGCAGTTTCTCAAACCACGCGACCGGCCACTTCTCCAGAGCTTCAGGCAGCAAGGTGTGATTTGTGTACCCAAGCGTCCTCTTCGTCAGATCCCAAGCCTGGTCCCATCCCAAGTGCGCATCGTCGAGCAAGATTCGCATCAGTTCAGGGACGGACATGGAAGGATGCGTGTCATTGAGCTGGATTGCGGCTTTCTCCGGCAACTTCTCCCAATCCGAGTTGTGGCGCTGGAAACGGCGCACCAGGTCGGCCATGGAACACGCGACCAGAAAATACTCCTGCAGAAAGCGCAGCCCCTGCCCCTTCGTCGTAGAGTCGTCGGGATACAGCACGCGGGTAAGCGACTCCGCTTGGAGAGTTTCGCCGAGCGCGCCCACGAAGTCTCCGGTGTCAAACTTCTCGAGATCGAAATAGTCGGATGCCGCCGCGGCCCAGAGCCGGAGCGTGTTGACCGTCTTTCCGCCATAGCCCACCACGGGACGATCAAACGGGATACCGATCAGACTTGAGGGCCGGTCGGGAATGACTTGAAAATTACCCTCTTGCAACTTGAATGAGACGTTCAGCTTGACTTCCACATTCTCGTGAAGCCGGCTGATCTCCCAAGGATCGCCGTAGCGTAGCCAGTTGTCCGGATTCTCTTTTTGCCAGCCATCTTCTATCGATTGCTTGAACATGCCGTACTCGTAGCGCAAACCATAGCCGGTGCCGGGGAATTGCATGGTTGCCATCGAATCGAGAAAGCACGCCGCCAGGCGGCCCAGGCCGCCGTTGCCCAACCCCGCATCCGGTTCCTGCTCGACCAACTCCAGCCAGTCGATACCATGTTCTTGAGCGCAATCCGGCAAAAGTGGATCCAGCAATAGGTTCGTGATGTTGTTGGCCAACGAACGTCCTATGAGAAACTCCATGGAGAGGTAATAAATGCGTTTGGCATTCTCGCGCTCATAAGTGTTCTTGGTCTGCACCCAACGCTGGGCGAGAATGTCTCGCACGGAATGGGAGAACGCCTCGAAACGCTCACGCGCACTCGCAACTTTAGGATCGATGGCTCTGTCAAAAACCAGGTGCCGTTCATAAAAGGCGTTTTCTGTCCCGATAAACGGCATCGTGCCGTAGCCGTACTGTTGTAGAACATCTGAAACATTAGTTGCGCTGGTGGTCATGGGAACGACTTTTGCGGAGCTTGGGCGCGCGACGTGATTGGTGCTCATAAAGATGGTCCTTAAATTTCTACGTTGTGGAACGCTTCGCGTTCAAGCTTCGAAGCCAAGCCAGTCAAGAGTACAAATCCTCGTCCGGCCCGAGCTGAATTCCTGAAGCTAAAAGGTGCGCGTGCATGTCCTTTTCGGCTGCGAACCAATCAGTTTCCGGCGACCCAAACGGACTGCCCCTTTTTTCCCAGTGCTGGTATGCGAGTTTTTGCACCAGTTCATGACGGTCTTCTCCATAAAAATCAGTCAGCGGCTTGGGCTGCTGCGCGCGGGTTTCGCTTCTGAGCTGTTCAGTCATAAGACCCTCCCTTATGACTGCTTCGATTTACGGTAATACCTGATCAGATTGTTGGTGGAACTGTCGTGCGCAAGCTGCGGTTCCGTTGCGCTCTCCAGTTCAGGGATGATGCGTTGCGCGAGAATCTTGCCCAGTTCAACGCCCCATTGGTCAAACGAATCGATATTCCAGATTGCGCCCTGGGTAAACACGGAGTGTTCGTACAGCGCCACTAGCTTTCCGAGAGTTTCCGGCGTGAGTTTTTCAACCAGAATCGTATTCGACGGACGGTTGCCCTCGAAGACACGGTGCGGAACCAGCCACTTCGGCGTGCCTTCCGCCTCGACTTGCTCCGGCGTCTTGCCGAAGGCCAGCGCCTCGGTTTGTGCGCAAACATTCGCAATCAGCATGTCGTGGTGCCGCCCGAGTGGATTGAGCGGCTTCGAAAAAGCGATGAAGTCGCAGGGAATGAGTCTCGTTCCCTGGTGAATCAGTTGGTAGAAAGAGTGTTGACCGTTGGTTCCCGGTTCCCCCCAATAAATTGGACTTGTGTCGTGCTTAACCTTTTTCCCGTCAAGCGTGACGTGCTTGCCGTTGCTCTCCATCGTTAGCTGCTGAAGGTAGGCCGGGAAGCGTTTAAGGTATTGTTCGTAGGGCAAGACCGCGACAGTCTGCGCCCCGAAGAAATCGTTGTACCAGATCGCCAGAAGACCCATCAGCACAGGCAGGTTTTGCTCGAAGGGAGCAGTGCGGAAGTGTTCGTCCATCTGATGGAAGCCACTCAACATCGCCCGAAAATTCTCGGGACCGATGGCGACCATGGTTGACAGGCCAATGGCGGAATCCATCGAGTAGCGCCCGCCAACCCAGTCCCAGAACTCGAACATGTTGGCGGTGTCGATCCCGAATTTCGCAACTTCCGCCGCATTCGTCGAGACCGCGACAAAATGCTTCGCGATCGACTTTTCGTCGCCGCCTAATCCAGCGAGAGACCAGTCGCGAGCCGTGTGAGCGTTTGTCATCGTTTCGAGAGTTGTGAAGGTTTTCGAAGAGATGACGAAAAGTGTTTCAGACGGATCAAGGTCTTGTACCGCTTCGGCGAAATCAGTACCGTCGACGTTGGAAACGAAGCGGAACGTCAGGTCCCGATCGCTATAGTGTTTCAACGCTTCGTAGGCCATGACGGGACCTAGGTCGGAGCCGCCAATGCCGACATTGATCACGTTACGCATGCGCTTGCCGGTGTGTCCCTTCCATTCACCACTTCGCACACGGTTGGAAAAATCCGCCATCCGGTCGAGCACGGCGTGCACATCAGGCACCACGTTTTTTCCGTCGACGACAATGGATGCGTCGCGCGGCGCACGCAGGGCAACGTGCAGGACTGCGCGCTTCTCGGTGATGTTGATTTTATCCCCGCCAAACATGGCGTCGATTCGTGCCCGTAGGCCGGACTGTTCCGCCAGTTGAAGAAGGAGATGCATGGTTTCATCGGTGACGCGATTCTTGGAGTAATCGAGGTAAAGACCAACCGCTTGGACGGCCAAACGCTCACCGCGCTTCGGATCATCTGCAAAAAGCTGCCGCAGATGCAGCTTTGAAACGGTTTTGTAATGTGACGCCAGTGCGCTCCACGCTATTTGTTTAGTCTTCGGCGGCTTTGTCAGTGGTTGGACCTGTGCTGCCATATGCACACTCCTCCTGTGTTCGCGCATTTTACTCTCGCGAGCTTTACCTTCTTTGATTTAACTGACTGCCTTTAGGGTGCCGATTTTCTTTCGCGCGGCATTTTTAGAAGAACGCGGTTCAACGCTTTTGGTATGGGTGGAAGATGTAGTCCTTCGCCTTCACCGGCGTATGGCATGCGAATCCACAGTCTGAGGGGCTTTTAGCATCGGCCGAGAACTTGTCCGATGCGGCATCGTAATTGAACACCGCGTATCCCCACCCCCCGCTTTTCGAAAATCTCTTGCTGTCCTTTTCCATGACGAAAGCCTGGGAAAAAACATCCGGCACTTCCACGGCGAATGGGGCCTCTGTGCTCTTCTTCAGCTTCCACTGGAGCTTCACGATCATGGAGCCATCCGGGAAAGGCTGACCGTTGGTCGGAACGCCGGCCTTGTAGGCCTTGATCATCGTCGGATTGGCGACGATCACCTTGAGTATTTCGTCGGTGCGGGCGGAAGAGGCCACCGACCAGTCCTCGTATCCCCTGAAGTCGGAGAACGCGATTCCACTCGGCGATTTCAACGAGTACTTGTCGTTGTTTTGGCTTTGCGCGAAAAGAGCCGCGGCGCCGAGGGCAGCCAGCACTATGACGGCGGTCGCAACGATGGTAAAGTCGGCGATGCGTTGCACGCCGGGGCGTGTCTCTATCTTCTGTTCTTGTTGCTCTTGCGCCACGGATTTCGTCAAAAGTTTAGGCATGGTGGGTTCTCCTTCACAAATTTGTTTTCGAGTCTCATCAATGTACATCTTGGACGCCAACGATTAGGCCAGACGCGAGGGACTAAAGCAATTGGACCTTAGTATCGACCACACCTTCGTATCGATATAAAAGCAGAAGGGTGAGCTTTGAACAATTAGACAATGGTATTGGCGATACGTTTGTATCAGTCCTGCAATCGCTGGTTCATTTCACAGCGCGATCCATGTCAAGCTGTGTACATCGTCATTTGTCGATTAAGCCAAGCTCCTGGCGTCCAGGCTCCCGGCGTCCGACGAGATAGCCAGCGTGAAGTGGAAACTTGCTCCGCGAGGATGGTTGTCGGTAGCCCAGAGTCGGCCACCGTGGGCCTCAATAATCGTTCGGCTAATACGAAGCCCCATACCGGTGCCATATTCCTTGGTCGTAAAAAAAGCGTTGAAAATCTGGTCAGCCTGGTTGGGGGGAAGTCCGATGCCGGTGTCTGCGACCGATACCAAAAGCTGTTCGGCGCTATCATTCTGGGTGCCGAGCGTGAGTTGACGCGGGCCATCGACGGCCTTCATTGCGTCGATGCCATTGATCATCAGGTTCATTAATACCTGCTGCAACTGGATACGATCTGCCACAATGAGCGGCTGATCGGCTGCGAGCTTTGTCTGTACGGACACCGAGTGCTGGGTCGCCTCGTGGTGCAGAAGAAGCTCCATCTCGCGAATCATCTCGTTGACATCGACGCGCTCCTTGGTCACAACGCCTTTTCTGAAAAACAACCTGACTCGGTTGATGATTTCCGCTGCTCGGTTTGCATCACGAATTATCAATGAAGCCGCAGCCCGAGCACCTTCGAGATCGGGCTGCTCGCGATCGAGCCGACGCATGCAAGTAGAAGCATTCGTGATAGCGCCACTGATGGGTTGATTAATCTCGTGCGCAAGCGAGGCACAGAGTTCGCCCATTGTGGTTACGCGATTGGCGTGGGCGAGATCTGCTTGCGCTTTGCGTAATGACTCTTCGGCGCGTTTCCGGTCTTCGATATCGATGCCGGTACCGTACCACTTGACTATCTCTCCGTGGCCATCACGTAAAGGTACGTTGCGCACAAGCAACCATCGGTAGTCGCGCTGCGCCGTCAAGACGCGCGCTTCAATCTCGACCGGTTCACCAGCCGCCAATGCTGATCTCCACTTAGCGATGTATCTGGCACGATCATCCGGATGAACGATGGATTGCCAACCGGATCCAAGCAATGCCTCGAGCGACAGCCCAGTGGATTCGAGCAAACGCTGATTGATGAAGTCTACTGAACCATCCGGCAGTGTGCTCCACACATGAGCCGGAATTGTGTTGATTACCCGACGGAGCCGGTCCTCGCTCCCCTGCAAGCTCTCATAGAGATCCTGCAATCGCCGCGCCGTATCGTTCGATACGCGTCCCAGTTGGGCAAGCTCATCTTCTCCCTCGACGGGAACCCGATGTTTGAACTCCCCTCGCGCCAACATCTTTGAACCCTCGACCAGTTGTTCGAGGGGCCGAGTAATGCTGCGCGTAATGGCCAGTCCCAAGGTTCCGGCAATCAACAAGGTGAGAACAACCGTGGCCGGCACAACAATAAAAATCCAGTGCTGCACCTGGCGGATATTGGCTGCGGCTTGGGTATGTTCCGTCTTTACCTCGCGGTCCACCCTTTCCACCAAGGCAGAAGTCGTAAATTCGAGTGGGCGCAGCTGATTGGCGAGCCGCACTTGCAGGGCGTTCCAGTCATCCGCGCCAGCTAACTCGATCACCGAGGCGGTCTCCGATTGGAGGTTCGACTGGGCGACGGCAAGCGTGGGCAGAATCGTCGGGTCAGAGGCGTTATCGGAATGCACGGCCAACAGGGCGTTTTTGGCACGTCGCATGTCCTCCGCAATGGACTCATTCATCGATTGAGTCTCTGCCTTGAGGCGTTCGGCGTTTCTTGCGTTCGCAAGCGACTCAAGTGTGTCGCGAAACTTGAACATATCCGAGCGAACACGTAAGACAGTTACCAATTCCTCGTCATATTCATTGAGCCGACCTGCTTGCACCTGGACAATGTGGAATTGCCAGAGAACGATTACGTCACCGGCTAACATCGAAACGATGATGAGTGCGAAGCATAGAATCAGGCGTGGGCCGATATTGAGTCGCAGTCGATTCATCTCAGTGCGAACCTGTTCCCGATTGAGCTTTATTATTCCCCATGATCCTCCCGAGCTCACTCTCGAGCGTAGCGGCCGCGGCTGGAGCAGTGGACTCGTGGGTCAGCACAGAATGCAGCGCGTGGGTATAGGCTTTGGAGACCGCCTCATAATTCGATCCGGCAACCGCCGACGGGCGCGAAATTATCTCACTCCCTCCCGAATCTCCCGGTTTGTACCACCAGGGATAGATTTCCTTGATCACAGGCGGAACTTCAAAGTACTCCACCTTTCGGCCCAGCTTTTCAGGATGAGTCGTCCTGAATTCTACCCGCTTGCGAAGTAGGAACTGGATGAACTTGACGGCTTCGGCGCGGTGAGCGGAAAAGCGGGATATGCCCAGAGCGTAGCCTCCTATAGTGGCGACACGCGCGCTTTTTCCAGCCGGGACACTCGTCACTCCCGCCTGGTCGCGGAACGGCTTATCTTGCGCAAAGACCTCGTACACGATGGAGTGGCTCAGCAGAAACGCAGCCTCGCCAGAAACCCAGAATTTATTTTCCGCGTCCGTGGCGGTGTACGAAACCACGCTAGGAGGAGAGATCGAGCCTATCCAATGTGCCGCGCGTTCCCAAGCCCCAATAACGTTGGCGTTGTTTACGCTGATTTTTCCATCGGACTCGATGATGTGGCCGCCGCCTTCCGCTGCCTGCCACTCCAATCCTTCCATCGTGAGTTGTTCGCTGTCGGTTGCGATCGCTCCGGCCCAGACGTACCCCCAAAAATCTTTCTTCCCTTTTGCGCGCTCTCCAGCCTGAATCACGGCGGCCATTTTCTCAAGTTCATCCCAGGTTCTGGGTGGCGTTTTGTAGCCGTACCTGGCGAGAAGGTCCGTCCGATAAATTAAAACCTGCACACCAAGCGGCTGATTCGGCATTCCCAAAACCTTCCCCCGAAACATGTAGCTTTCGATGATGTCGCGATCCTCCGAAGAAATCTCTGAAGCAAAGTAAGGTTGCAGATCGATGAGGTAGTCACCCATAGCTCCGGTCCAGATCGTGTCAACGCCATAAAGGTCAGGAGACGGGGCACCGCTGCGCAGCAAATCCATGGCCAGATCGAGTTTCATTCCGTTGTCCTCTGGCGTCGGAAGATCGTTGACGCGAATGCCCGTTTCTCGCGTAAACTCCTGCAAATAGGCGTCCGGAATCATCCGATGGTCGCCCGGGACTCCGCGGCTGTCAGAATCGAAATATGTGATGGTTACGGGTTGTGCGGGCTTATGGCAACTGGAAAAAAGAAACAACGACAGCAGGATTCCTGCGATGGCCAAATGTCGAAAGCGATGAGATAAAAACCAACGCCGATCTGCCCAGCGCATCACACGACTCATGGTTTTGATTTGGATGGATAGCGGAGGCAGTTTTCACTGCCATTACAACGTCAGGAACAAGCGATGGTGTGCACTCCTCGCACAACAATCGACTTTCCTTATTCGCACGGAGGAATGGTAGCAGAAATCGCGGGCAGACGTTCCCGGTCGCATCCCGTATCCGCTCGTGCTCTGGTTTATCCTTGCCTACGGTCTAAAGGAAGCCTTTTATCTGCTGGCTACAAAACAGGCAGCTAGTTTAGGAGCGACTCCCAGTCGGCTGGCACCCTTCCTGAGGGTCCAGGAGCGGGCTGACTTCTTGGGTGCGAATGCGGCGGAAGCAATTCCACACCCTTGGTCATCCCTTGCTTTTCATAATCGAAGAACCAATCCTCACCCGGCTCGAAGCTGGCAATGATCGGATGCCCCGTCGCTGCCGCGTGCTTGGAGGCATGCTGGCTCGGAGAACTGTCACAGCATCCGATGTGCCCACACTCCGCACACCGGCGGAGATGAAACCACCAACCTTTCGGTGACGCCAGGCATTCCACACATCCATCGCCGCTCGGCTTCGAAGCGGGGTTGATTCCGCGGTGATCTTTTTTCATTTCGAGTTTTCCCTTAGGCGTTGCATGGCCAGCAAATCCAGTTCAAGCCACCAGCAAGATCTTCCCGCCGCCACCCTTTTCTGCTGCTGCTTGGGCCTCGGCCGCTTCACTGAGTGGCAGTTTCTGGCTAATCGGGATTACCAGCTTGCTATCTCGCACGGCTTCGGCCATGAACTCAAGCGTTTTCCTGTCGAACTTCGAGAATACGTGCGCGACTTTTACAGATGGGTACTTCGCGGCGTTCTGGGGTGCGTCGACAACCGATGCATACACTCCTCCCGCCTTGACCTTGGCGATCAGCTTCTCGGCGGTTTTTCCGCCGACCGTATCCGCAACCGCATCGAGCGGAGGAAGATTCGCAATCGCGGTGTCGTCGTCGGTTGCGACAGCCTGATCCGCACCAACAGTCTTCGCCTCATCTATCTGCCTCTTCAAAACCCCCGCGATCACGGTCGCGCCGCGTTGCTTCGCAGTGAATACCGCCGAACGCCCGACATTTCCTACAGCACCTACCACGAGAACCATCTGGCCCGCTTTGATTCCCGTCGCGGCCATGAGCTGGTTGCCGGTCACCGTCACCAGCGGAAGCGCCGCCGCCTGGATCAAATCGAGTCCCTTGGGAACTTTCGCCAGAGCCGCCGCCTTCACGACGCAAAGTTCGGCGTAAGTATTGTCGGCCATAGCGAACACCTGGTCGCCCACGGAAAAACCTTCCACTCCGGGCCCTAGCTTGACCACAGTCCCCGCGATGTCGACTCCTATTAGTCCCGGAAAAGTCATGGGATAGAAGTCTTTAGTCAATCCAGCACGCCGCTTGTAGTCGATCGGATTCACGCTACTGGCTGCGACCCGCACCAGCACCTCGCCCTGACCCGGGACCGGGTCAGGGTAGTCTTCAAACTTGAGTACTTCCGGACCGCCATATTGGTGGACAACGATTGCTTTCATATTCATCTCCTTGTGCGGCGCCAAACGAGCGCGCTCCTGCGCGCATTCGCAAGCATTTAAACCCCCGGGCCGAGCGTTAACCGTACCCCTAACCGTAGATTTGGTCGGTGCTCTGTCCGACCTCGATAATATAGCCGTCAGGATCGCGGATGTAGCAGCGTATCTCGCCGTACTTGGGGATCGGCTCCGTGATGAACTCGGCTCCTCGACTTTTCCATAATTTGTAGCACGCTTGAATATCCGCAACGCGGAAATTCATAAAGCTGTTGATGTGATTCGGGTCGGGGACGCTGAGCGTTACCGTCGGCTTATCGGGGGTCGGCCCGCCCCCAACGTTCAGAATCATCCAGATATTCGCAAGCTGTAGGTACCCAGGCGCGTTGCCGTCACCCAGGCTCAGAATGCGAGCGCCGAAGACCTTTTCGTAGTAGCGGGCCGATCGCTCGATGTCGGCGACGGTGAGAAACTGCGCGATGCTGATCCCCTCCCGCGGGGGCATCTCATAGCTCTTCTGGTCGACTTGTACGGCGTTCATTGATGGCTCCTTTCGATACAGTGCTCATTACAATACAGTGTCCCGCGAGTTCCGGTTTCCACTGGAGATCAGGGACGGTGATTGGCCGGGTGGCCCGGGCTTTTGATCTTGCGGGCATTATCAACACAGTTGATGAGATAACCGTGTCGGCTCCTTGCGAGCGAGTAGACTTGGAAGCGCTCAAAGCGACCAAGGCTCGGAGGAAAGGAGCCGAGCGATGATGATTATA
>Ga0210394_10001016_pt1 | contig 48638 bp, 47 predicted proteins | sample IncBWC12MmetaG_FD_160121 | JGI IMG/M metagenome (GOLD analysis project Ga0210394, IMG submission 160121) | Forest soil microbial communities from Barre Woods Harvard Forest LTER site, Petersham, Massachusetts, United States - Inc-BW-C-12-M | ecosystem: Environmental > Terrestrial > Soil >...
AAGTACCACCAGTTTTTTGATGCTGAAAATAAGATAGTTATAGCTGATATCGGCCATTATGAAACCGAGCAATTTACCCCCGAAATATTTTATGAGGTCATTTCTAAAAAAATGCCTACATTTGCCGCCTATTTGTCGCACCTAAACACAAATCCTATAAATTATTTGTAAACATGGCCAAAGCAACTATTAAAGAAAAAATTGATGCATCAGTAGAAGGAAAGCTGCGTTCTTTATACGAACTACAATTAATTGACAGCAAAACCGACAGACTACGCATTATACGTGGTGAGTTACCACTTGAAGTACAAGACTTAGAAGATACTGTGGCTCAGCTTGAAACTCGTTTTGAAAATTACAGCAAAGAAAACGCTGAATTTGAACATCAAATTGAAGAAAAGCAACAAGCAATTAAAGATCATAAAGCAAACATTAAAAAATACGAAGCGCAACTTGGTAAAGTAAAAAATAATCGCGAGTACGATGCTATTACTAAAGAGGTTGAGTTTCAAAATTTAGAAATTCAGTTGTGCGAAAAACGCGTTAAAGAATTTAAAGCGCTAATTGCACAAAAAGAAGATTTTTTAGTAAGCGCTGAAAAAGATTTAAAAGATAAAAAGAAAGATTTAAAAGCTAAAAAAGCGGAGCTTGAAGAGATTATTGAAGAAACTCAAAAAGAAGAACAAGATTTAGTAAAAAAATCGGCTAAAAAACAAGAAGAAATCGAAGCTCGTTTGCTTAACGCTTACACGCGTGTGCGTGGTAATATGATTAACGGTTTAGCGGTTGTACCGGTAGAGCGTGATGCATGTGGCGGTTGCTTTAGCAAAATACCACAACAACGTCAATTAGATATTAAAACACACAAAAAAGTTATTGTGTGCGAACATTGCGGTAGAATTTTGGTTGACCCGGATTTAGTTGCTTCAGAAAACTAAAAACAAATAAAAGTCCCGCCACAAACGGGACTTTTTAATTTACAATACATTATAAATGTCATCTTTCGATTGGTACAACTGGGTACTGCTTCCGGTACTTATTTTTTTATCGCGTCTTGGCGATGTAAGCTTAGGCACGCTAAGGCATTTATTTTTATCGAAGGGTTTAAAAAAAGTAGTGCCCTTAATTGGCTTTGTTGAGGTTATGATTTGGCTTATTGCCATCAGGCAAGTTTTTAATAACCTAAACAACATTGCTTGTTTTATGGCCTGGGCGGGTGGCTTTTCATTTGGCACCTATGTGGGGATGTTGATAGAAGAAAAAATTGCCTATGGCATGCAAATTATACGCGTTATTAGTAATGCCGATAACACAAACCTTACTAATGAGTTTAAAAAAATACACCAAGGTTATACCATTGTTGATGGCGAAGGTGCCCAAGGTTCGGTAAAACTTATTTTTATAATTGTAAAGCGCAAAACCAAAGCCGAAGTAATTTCGTTAATACATAAACATTTACCCGAATCGTTTTACAGTATAGAGGATGTGAAAAACTCAAGTATGGGAGTGTTTTCTGAACCACGACGTAAATCAATAAAAAATATGTTATTTTTAAAGAATAAATAGTTTTTATGCCTCGTGTTTTGTTCTTAGCCTCACATCGTTTAAATCGCTCTCCGAGTCAGCGTTACAGGTTTGAGCAGTACATTACTTTTTTAGAAAAAAATAATTATACCTGCGAGCTCTCTTATCTTATATCAGAAAAAGACGATAAAATTTTTTATGCCGAAGGAAATTCAGGTAGCAAATTTTGGATACTTATTAAAGCTATTCTGCATCGCATAAACGATACGTTTAGGTATAAAAAGTACGACATTGTTTTTGTGCAGCGCGAAGCCATAATGATTGGTTCATCTTTTTTTGAAAAGCGCATAAAAAAAAGCCGTGCAAAATATATTTTCGATTTTGATGATTCTATTTGGTTGTTAGATACATCTGACGGGAATAAAAAATACGAGTGGTTAAAAAACCCGGAGAAAACGGTGCGTAACATTCGCTATGCCGATATGGTTTTTGCAGGCAACAATTATTTGGCAAGTTACGCACGTAGTTGCAACTCGCATGTAAAAATAATTCCAACAACTATTGATACCGATTTTCATAAACCTTTACCAAAGGCAAATGATAAATTAATTATTGGTTGGATTGGCAGTCACACAACCATCAAGCATTTTGAATATGCGTTGGAATTTTTAACTGCTATCAAAAAAAAATACCCACTGGTTGAAATTAGCGTAGTGGGCGATGCAGAATATGTAAACGAAAGTTTAGGCATTAAAGGCATTGCGTGGAGCTCGGCTACTGAGGTAGAAATGATAAACACATTCTCTATCGGTATTATGCCATTACCTGATGATGAGTGGGCCAAAGGCAAGTGTGGTTTAAAAGGCTTATCGTACATGGCATGCGAGGTGCCAACAGTAATGTCGCCGGTAGGAGTGAACACCGAAATTATTGAACAGGGTAAAAATGGATTTTTGGCATCAACTACCCAAGAGTGGATTACTTGTTTATCGCAATTAATTGAAAACGCAACTTTGCGCGAAAGCATTGGTAAAGCGGGGCGACAAACGGTGTTAGAAAAATATTCGGTTGCATCGCAACAAAACAATTACCTCAATGCGTTTAACGAGTTATTAGCTAAGGGTTAATTCGTATTTTTGACTTTTATATTTTAAGAAATGAATCAGAATTTTATTGAAGAATTACGTTGGCGCGGTTTGTTACATGATGCCATGCCGGGCACCGAAGAGCAATTACAAAAAGAACTCACAAGTGCCTATATTGGTTTCGACCCAACGGCAGATTCTTTACACATAGGCAGCTTATCGCAAATAATGACTTTGCTGCGTTTTCAAAAAGCGGGACATAAACCACTTGCTCTTGTGGGTGGTGCTACGGGCATGGTGGGCGACCCATCAGGCAAATCAGCCGAAAGAAATTTGTTAGATGAAAAAACACTATCGCATAACATTGCAGGCATACAAAAGCAGTTAGAGAAATTTTTAGATTTTAATTGTGGTGCGAATAGTGCAGAGATTGTAAATAATTACGATTGGTTTAAAAACTATTCCTTCTTAGATTTTATAAGGGATGCCGGTAAGCACATTACTGTAAACTACATGATGGCTAAAGATTCTGTAAAGAAACGCTTGGAATCTGATGGTAGTGGCATGTCGTTTACGGAGTTTAGTTACCAATTAATTCAGGGCTTTGATTTTTATCATTTGTATAAAGAAAAAAATTGCTTATTGCAAATGGGTGGGTCAGACCAATGGGGAAACATAACCACTGGCACCGAATTTATAAGACGCAAAGCAAGCGGACAAGCATTTGCTTTAACTACTAAATTAATTACCAAAGCCGATGGTGGTAAATTTGGTAAAACAGAAACAGGTAATATTTGGTTAGATGCCAGTAAAACATCACCGTATAAATTTTACCAGTTTTGGTTAAATGTAAGCGATGCTGATGCAAAAAATTACATTCGCTTTTTTACTCTGCTTGATAAACAAGTTATAGAAGAGTTAGAGGCTGCACACGATAAAGCGCCACACGAACGCATTTTACAAAAAGCCCTGGCTAAAGATGTAACCGTGCGTGTACATTCTGAATTAGATTATTTAGCGGCCGTTGAAGCATCCGATATTTTATTTAAAGGCAATGTGGCCGATTTGCAAAAATTAAGTGAAAAAATGTTTCTCGAAATTTTTGAAGGTGTTCCGCAATTTGAAATTGATAAACACTTGGTTGAAGGGGGCATTCAATTAATTGATGTGCTATCGGTTAACACAAGTATTTTTACCAGCAAGGGTGAAGCACGAAAAATGCTGCAAGCAGGTGGCGTATTGGTAAACAAAGAAAAGGTGCAGACTGTAGAAACCCTTATTGATAAAAATGTGCTTATTAACGATAAGTACATTTTGGTACAAAAAGGCAAAAAAAACTACTTTTTAATTAAGGTGGTTCAGTAGGTTTTAACGCAATAAAAACCCTTTTTTCGTTCAAAATCCTTTGTTTTAGTCGTACCTTTGTACTACAAAATCAATGTCATGTTAGTACAGCAATTATACACGCAATGTTTAGCGCAAGGTGCTTATTTTATTGTTAGTGATGGCGAAGCTGCCATTATAGACCCATTGCGCGAAACACAACCCTACTTAAATTTACTTACTCAAAATAAAGCGAGCTTAAAATATATTTTTGAAACACATTTTCATGCTGATTTTGTTTCCGGCCATGTGGATTTGGCCAACAAAACAAATGCACAAATTGTTTATGGTCCGCAAGCACAAACAACGTATAAAAGTCATATTGCAAAAGATAACGAAGAATTTAAAATAGGCAAGCTCACCATAAAAGTGTTACACACACCGGGACACACGTTAGAATCTACCACCTATTTATTGCTTGACGAAAACAAAAAACCGCATTGCATTTTTACGGGTGACACCTTATTTATAGGTGATGTTGGCAGGCCTGATTTAGCTATTAAATCAAGCCTTACACAAGAAGATTTAGCGGGCATGTTGTATGATTCGTTACGTAACAAAATAATGACGTTGCCTGATGATGTGTTAGTATACCCTGCGCATGGTGCGGGTTCTGCTTGCGGTAAAAACATGAGCAAAGAAACTTTTGATACCCTCGGTAACCAAAAGAAAACAAATTATGCTTTAGCAAATATCTTTAAACAAGATTTTATAAAAGAACTTACTACAGGCATTTTGCCTCCTCCGCAATATTTTGCAAAAAACGCGGCATTAAATAAAGAAGGTTACCATTCGTTTGATGAGGTTATGCAAAAAGGCAGTAAGGCTTTATCTGTTAGTGAATTTGAAGCAGACATAAAAAAAGGCGCACTTGTTTTAGATGTGCGTAAAGCGGCTGAGTTTGCAAAAGGGCATGTGCCTAATGCTTTGTTTATTGGTTTAGATGGGCAGTTTGCCCCTTGGGTAGGCGCGCTAATTACCGATTTAAAACAACCTATAATTTTAATTGCTCCGCAAGGAAAAGAAGAAGAAACTGTTATGCGCTTATCGCGCGTGGGTTATGACAATTGCTTGGGTTATTTAGCAGGTGGTTTTGATGCCTGGAAACAAGCGGGTAAAAACACAGAAGACATTACATCTATAAGCGCTGAAGAATTTGCCACTTATTATGGAAAAGAAAATGTGAATGTACTGGATGTGCGTAAACCGGGCGAGTATGATGCTAAGCATTTAAATAACGTAAACCACAAAGCGCTTGATTTTATTAGCGATTGGCAAGATAGCTTGGATAAAAACAAAAACTACTACATACATTGCGCAGGCGGTTACCGTAGTATGATAGCGGCATCTATTTTAAAAGCTAAAGGCTATAAACATTTGGTTGATGTGGCAGGCGGCTTTGGCGCTATTACAAAAACGGCTATTCCCGCAAGCGCCTACGCAGTTACTTGCGCTAATGCGTAATTAAAATGAAAACCAAGCTGTACAGCATCTTGCATGAAAAATGCCCTTATTGCCACGAGGGAGAATTTTTTATCAGTAAAAATGCGTTCAATTTAAAGAAGTTCGATAAGCAATATGAAAGCTGCTCTGTATGCCGTAGCACTTATATGCCTGAAACCGGTTTTTATTACGGCGCCATGTATGTTAGTTACGGGTTAAATATAGCTTTAGGGGTTGCCCTATTTATTTTAAGCAATGTAATTTTTGATTGGGGTACAACGGCATTTTTAATTTTGTTTGTGGTTTCTGTGATGCTAACATGGACTGTTATTTTCAGAAAGTCGCGCCTTATTTGGATAAACCTTTTTGTTAAGTACGATAAAACAAAAGCCCCAACCAAAGCATGATTATTTTTTTAATTGGCATGCCCGCTTGCGGAAAAACCAGTATTGGCAAACGTTTAGCTAAAAAGCTACAATTTACTTTTGTTGATTTAGACAGTCACCTTACAGATAAAGAAAACAAAAGTGTAGCAAACATTTTTAATGAAAAGGGAGAAACTTTTTTCAGAGAATTAGAAACCAAGTATCTCAAAGAAATTTCTAATACAAATATCAACACTATTATTTCAGTGGGAGGTGGAACACCTTGTTTTCACAATAATCTACCCTTTATGCTTTCTGCCGGAAATGTTTTTTATTTAAACGCTTCTGCCGAAACCTTGTTTCTTCGTTTAAAAAAAGATGCTAAACGCCCTATGTTTGCTGACCTTACAGAAGATAAGATAAAAGAAAAAATAAACTCATTGCTGCAGCAGCGCGAAACTTTTTACCTGCAGGCACATCACGTTATAAACACCTTGCATAAAAGCGATGATGCTATTGTAGAAGAAATGAGTAAGATTATATCAACTAACTAACCTTTTCTATCAGGGTTATCCGTTAAAAAGGCACTCCAGTTTTTATATGTTTTTTTACCTGTTGCGTTTTGCGATTTACCCTGAAAGTGATGACAAACTGCCACAGCTAAAGCATCCGTAGCATCTAAATGTTTGTGCGTGTTGGTAAACTTTAAAATTTGTTGCAGCATAGCGGCTACTTGTTCCTTGGCAGCATTACCATTACCTGTTATACTCAGTTTTATTTTTTTTGGCGAGTACTCAAAAATAGGCACATCAAAATTTAGAGCTGCTGCCATTGCCACGCCCTGTGCGCGACCAAGTTTTAACATGCTCTGCACGTTCTTTCCAAAAAAAGGTGCCTCGATGGCAAACTCATCGGGCTTGTGTTTTTTTACAATAGTGGTAACCGCTGCAAAAATTTTTTGCAAGCGCAACGTGTGGTCGTCATCGGTATCAAGCTTAATAACATCAAGTTCAATTAACTTAATCTCGCTACCCTTAATGTGTATAAGTCCAAAGCCCATAATAACCGTACCGGGGTCTATGCCTAAAATTATTTTATCGGTTACTTTGCTCAAGGGTGTAGGATAATCAGCCCTAAATTTACTTCTTATTTTATTGAAAAATCAACTTAGGTGGTTTTGTTTTTATTTAGCGTACTTTTGAGGTCTATTATGACGATACACCAAGCCCTTAAAAATTTAAAGATAGAAGCTTTAAATCCTATGCAGTTAGCCTCTATGGAGGCGGCTAAAAAACAAAAAGATATACTGCTACTTTCTCCAACAGGTTCAGGTAAAACCCTGGCTTTTTTATTACCCATTTTAAATAACCTGGAAAAAGATACGGCTGGTGTACGAGCGCTGATTGTTGTTCCCTCTCGCGAATTAGCTTTGCAAATAGAACAGGTGTTTAAACAAATGAGCACAGGTTTTAAAATTAATTGTTGTTATGGCGGACACTCTACAAGAATCGAAAAAAATAATTTAGAACATCCGCCAACTGTTTTGGTTGGCACGCCCGGCAGAATAGCCTATCATTTACGCCTGAATAATTTTGATACCAATAATGTACATGCTTTAGTGTTAGATGAATTTGATAAAGCACTTGAGTTTGGTTTTCAGGATGATATGTCTTACATCATTTCTCAATTAAAGCAGCTTAAAAAACGCACGCTTACTTCGGCTACTAAAATGAAAGACATTCCTTCGTTTACAGGAGTAAAGCACCCGTTCGAAATTAATTACTTATCCGATGTACCCGCTAAGTTAGAAGGCTTGAAACTAAAATACGTACGTGTTGAGAACAAAGAAAAATTAGATACTTTAATTTCACTCATATATAAAACAGGCGCAAAAGCAACTTTGGTTTTTTGTAACCATAGAGATGCCGTTGATCGTATTAGTTTTATGTTAGAGAAAAAAGGCTTGGCACATGATATTTTTCATGGACGCATGGAGCAAGAAGACCGCGAGCGTGCTCTAATAAAATTTAGAAACGGAAGCCATCGTATTTTAGTTACAACCGATTTGGCTTCGCGTGGATTGGATATCCCTGAAATTGAAACCGTAGTACATTACCAATTACCGCTTACCGAAGATTCGTTTATACACCGTAACGGACGTACGGCACGTATGAATGCTAAAGGAACATCGTACTTGATTTTAGCTGAAGAAGAAGAGATACCAAAATTTATTACCGAAGATGTAGAGGAAGAAAAAATATCTGGCAGATACGAAGCGCCTGATATGCCACCTTGGAGTACACTTTATATTGGTGCAGGCAAAAAAGATAAAATAAATAAAATGGACATTGTAGGCATGCTTCTGCAAAAAGGCAAACTACAAAAAGATGAGCTGGGTTTAATTGAAGTGCTTGATCATTCGTCGTATGCCGCTGTAAAACGTGACAAGATAGATGCTGTTATACGATTGATTAAAGACGAGAAGATTAAAAACCGAAAAATTAAAATGGAAGTTTCTAAGTAAATTTCTTTTTAATAAGGCTTATAGAAGCTTATAAATAATACAAACAGAATTACAGCGCAGCTTACAAAGGTTAACACAAAAGTTAGGTTGTTTAAGCTTTTTTTATTGAAAGGTGTTTTTTCTTTGCTGCCAATGTTTTTGAAAAACACTAAAATATCTTTTCTAAAAATTATACCTACAATTAAATAGGGAATAAACATTAAAAATAAAATGCCCGTGTTTAAACCTTGAGCAACTGAGTTAGGATTGTTTTGTAAATCGCTTTCGGCAGCAGCTTTGCACATAGCGCACTGCGAATAAGCACCCGCACTTAACAGCAGTAATAATAAAGTTGCTATGGCGTTTTTAAAACTCAATTTAAAAAGGGTAATAAGGTTTAACCATTAAATACACAACCACGCCGGTTATCGTAACATATAACCAAATAGGATAACTAAAGCGAACTATTTTGCGGTGTTTAACTACATCGTTTTTCAAGCCGAAATAAAACGAAATTAAAATCATAGGTAAAACAAGTGCGGCTAAAATAATATGAGTTAAAAGGATAAAAATATATACGCCACGTACGCCTACTACTAAATTTTTTTCGGCATCATCTAAGGTGCCATCGTGGTTTATGTCTCCAAATTTTACATCAGGCATAAAGTAATGTGCCAATATATACGATACTAAAAACAAAGCCGACAATACAAAAGCCGTTAAGTTTATGCTTTTGTGCATGGCTATATTTTTTCGTTTAATAAACCATAACGATGCCAGTAACAAAATAGTGCAAGTACCATTAAGTGTAGCGTTTAACGCAGGCAAGTACGAAACAAACCCCGGCATCACATCTGGGCGAGGTAGCACTTTTTGATTTAAAATAACCACTACGGCAAACACAAAAATGCTTAATGCCATTACAAATCTAAATACGGCTTTATCACTCATATTATTTTTCTGTTTTTAAAATAGATATATCGTTTATTAATTTATTTACCTGCAAACTATCTGTACCATCATAAATGCCACGTATGCGTTTTTGTTTATCAATCAGTAAAAGTGCCTCGCTGTGTATAAAACCTTCGGGTGTTCCGTCATCCTCTAATGCGTTTACTAAATAATCTTCTTTGGCTAAATTGTAAATTGCCTTTTTATCTCCGGTTAAAAAATGCCATTTGTTTTTTATAGCACCATATTTGCCTGCGTAGGCAAACAACACTTCGGCGGTATCATTCATCGGGTTTACGGTGTGCGACAGAATTAAAAAATCAGCATTATCTTTTTCGGCTTGTTGCACTCTGCCTAATTGATTGCTCATTGCCGGACAAATGCTTTGACACGTAGCAAAGAAAAAATTAGCCACATAAATTTTATTCTGCGTGGTTTGCTGCGTTACAATTTCTTTGTACTGGTTAAGTAACGAAAAATCTTTAATGGTGTGGTAAACCGTGTCGCCATTTGTCGAAACCGTTTTAGCACCTATAACAGGCAATAACAATTTTTTTTCTTCTTTCTTTGGGTTGCAAGCAAAGGCAAATAATGCCGTTACTGCTAATAACAGTATTTTATTTTTGTTCAAGTTCATTTTTTTGTAATGTGTTAGCGTACTCGTCTTTTGTTTTTAAGTGCTTATACTCTTGTATCAAACGTTTTACTTCTGAGTTTTGGTTTGGGTCATAGTAGCCACGTATATGCCTATGCTTATCAACTAACACGGCAAAATAATTAAACACATAGTATGGCTTGCCTTTAAAATAAGCTTGGTTGGCCGTTTTGCCTTCGGTCAACAAAGGATGGAAGCTTGGTAAATTAATTTTTAGTGAATCAAAATCTCCTTTTAAATCTTTATCGGCAATAGAGAGCCCATTATAAGCAGAAGAAAAATCTGAAACAAAAAATATAGGAACGTTTTTAAACTCGGCAGGTTTGTATTGGGCATAATCAAAAAACGCCTCTAACTTATACCCGTCTTTTCGTAAACTGCTATCTAAAAATAAAATTACATATACGGGATAATTGGTAGTGTCTATTTTAAGAGAATCGTATTTTCTATTGGGAACGTCATATTTGCCAGCCGACTCCATACGGTCGGTTTTCAAATTTGTTATAAAAGAAAAATCGGATACCGAATAATAAATAGTATCGCCTTTTGCAGAAACGGTTTTTGACCCGTAGTAAGCCATTTTTTTAAAATTAGCTTGGGTTAATTCAAAAAGAAAGTACAGCAACGAAGGAAATAAAATGATACTTAGTAAAATTATACGCTTTCTTTTCACGGCGCAAATTTACGCATAAAAACTATTGTTTTTTACAAAGTTTAATTACTGTATTTTTACCGAAAATTAGCTATGCGCCCTCTTTTAACACTATTATTTGCCTTGCTTTTTCAGGCTGCTTTTGCGCAGACGAACTGCAATTGCAACGAAAAAGAGATAGAGTTTTCAGAAGCCTATGTAAATGCCAATAACTTAATTTTTAGAGGAAAAACAGTAGGCACGAGCAAAGGGACCGACTATGATAAAGTAACGTTTGCAGTAAGCAAACTATTTAAAGGCACAGCAGCAAAACAGTTGGATGTTTATTTTGATGCTAAAAATCCATGTGCTTTAAAATTTAATGCCGGAGAAGATTGGCTTATTTATGCCAACTATAAAAGCGGAAAACCCTTGCTGGTTTACTGTTCTCGCAGCCGGAAAAATGTAATTAACACCAATAAAAATATTGATTTAATGTATGTTAAATCAGATATAACCATTGATGATGAAACCGAAAAGCTTACCGAGTTATGCGGCTTAAAACCCTTTACCGAACCCATAACAGATACCGAAAACGCGCACGATAACATTATACCCACAGGCAGCCAGCGAATTTTATTGATAATTTTTTCGGTTATAGGTTTTGCCCTTATTTATTTTGTGCTGAATAAAGTACTAAAAAAGTAGCGTTTATTTCAAAGCTTGTACGCAGGCGTTCCAAACTACTTCGTTTGGGGGCGGCGCAATAATCTCAATTTTTTCTTTAGTAACGGGGTGCTCAAAATTTATTTTGCGCGCGTGTAGGTGTATAGATGCATCTTCGTTGGTGCGTTTAAAACCATATTTTACATCGCCTTTTATAGGACATCCCATGGTTGATAGTTGCACGCGTATTTGATGGTGCCTGCCGGTGGTTGGATTTACTTCTAACAGAAAAAAATTGTTTGTGGCAGCCAATATTTTATAATCTAATTCAGAACGCAACGCAGATTTATTGTCTGCTGATACCGCTTTAGATTGATTTGTTTTTTCGTTTTTCACTAAGTAATTAACCAGCGTGCCGTTATCGTGTGGTGGTTTATTTTTTACTACAGCCCAATAAGTTTTTTTCACATCACGCGTGCGAAACAGCTCATTCATGCGAGTAAGTGCTTTGCTGGTTTTAGCAAGCAACAACACACCGCTAACAGGCCTGTCTATGCGATGGATAACCCCTGCAAATACATTACCGGGTTTATTGTATTTTTCTTTTAAAAAGGTTTTTACTTTTTCTGAAAGCGGCTCATCACCTGTTTTATCGCCCTGTACAATTTGTCCTGGTTTTTTATTTACGGCAATTAAATGATTGTCTTCGTATAAAACTTCTACTTCCATATGGTTGTAAAAGTACTAAATAAAAAGAGCTTACATATAGTAAGCTCCTTTAGATCAATAGTTTATTTGTTGTTACGCCTCTACTTCAGTAACTATACTTGGGAAGATGCGCACCGAGTTATCTTCTTCGCGGCGGAACTGATAGGTGTAACGGTAGTGGCTTTCTAAACCACTCTTGTTTGGTAAACCGTTAATCATCATAATATTTCTGTTCTTCGCAAATTTCAATAGCTCTTTTAAGTAGTGAGCCGATATTTGCCCCACCTCATCTATTATACAATGCACTTTAAAGTCTTTGCTACTACGGTGGCTCGACTCTTTAATAAACACGTGTAATAATGTGATGTAAATAATTGCTTTTACTAAAATATCGGTTCCGGTAGAACCAATGCTATCAATTTTGTGTGTCCAACCGGTTTCGTTTACACCTTCTTTAATATTGAATTTTAATTCAAATAAATCCTGTAAGCGAATTTCTTCCTGCTCTTGTTCTTTAATAGCATGGCGTAAGCTTTCCAGTAATTTAACGGCACGTTGGTTAATATCGCGGTTTTTGCCAGTAGCAAAATCGGTGTTAAATAAACCTTCGCCATAAAAATGCCCGTGCTCATCTTTAAACTCCTCAATTTTTTTAAGCAGTTTATAAACCTTGTTATCACTCTCTTCCAGCTTAATTTTTATAAACTCAATCAGCTTGCTTTCTTCAAACTCGGCTTTCTTAAAATCTTCGGCAATTAACGATATAATGTGCTGAATTTTGTGTTGCTGGTTGCTAAGTTCTTTTACTTTGGTAGCAATGGAGTCGGTAACCAAACTAATTTGTGTAGCGGTTTCTGCCACCGATAACTCAATTTTATTTTCGTGTACAAAGTTAGTTAAGTACTGTGCAAAACGTTCGTATTCGGCCTGGGTGGCATCATTACGAATCATAAAGCCAAAGTGGTTCTCTAGCCTAAACTTGCCGCTAAACTCGTTTACATAACGCTGAAACGCACCGTACTCTTCATTAAAGTGCGAATCGTTTTTAAGTAACTGCGTACACAAATCCATTACGCTGTAATTTGTTTTCTTAGGCTCAGCACGCTCAATAATTTCGGCGTACTTGTTATATACAGGCGTTTCTCTAAAATTTTTGCTGAAATAACTTATACCGTTATTAAACTCAATAAGCTCTTCTTCAAAGGCACGTTTTTCTTTGTTAATGTCCATGCGCTTTAAATTGTACTTACGATTTGCTTCTTCTAAATCAGCCGTAAGCGAATTCATTTGTTTTACCAACTCTTCTTTTTTCTGGGTAAAATCAGGTAGCTTATCAAAGAGTTCGCGCTTATCTTTTAAATAATCGTTTACCAGTTGCGCAAAACGGTCAATTTGCTTAATGTCTTCTTGTAAACCTTTTATTTTTTTATCAATGTCTTTTATGTGTTTGCTATCAACTCCTTTGTCTTTATAGTTGCCTTCTTTTTCATCGTTCAACGATTTTTCTTTATCCTCAAGGGCTTTAACCGTTTTTGTTCTCTCTTCTTCTAAAGCGTTAATCTCGTCTTCTTGTCTTGCTTTTAAATCGGCAATGCGTTCTTCAAAATGTTTTTTCTGATTATCAAACTGCTCGTTAAACTCACCCAGCTGCATATTTTTGCGTTTGCTGAGGATAGAAAGTTCTTCTTCCAGTAAGTTTTGTTTTTGACGGTTGCTGGTTAACGATTGTTCAATTTCGCTACCCGCACGGCTTTTCCAGTCTTCTAATTCAGTAATTAGTTTTTTCTCGCGTTTTTCTGATAGCTCTAAACTATAGGTTAAAACTTTTACCTCTTCTTTAAGTTCGCCAATTTGTTTACCGAATTTGTCAGATGATAAGGCTTTCTCTTCGTTGTTAGTTGTCTGAAATAAATTTAATTTTTCTTCTGCTTCACGTATCTCAGCCAACAATAAATTTTTACCCGCCTGATATTCTTCAATAGATTTTGAAACCGCAGGTACCGTGCCTAACTCTAAACTGATGCCATAAAGTGTATCGGTAAGTTTTTCTTTCATTTCGGGCTTTAAATCAGCTCTAAATAAAATTTCTTCGTTACAAACTTTACCAATGGTTTCGTGCCAGTTTTTATAATTTTTTTCTAAGTAGCCGTAAAACGCATCAGCCTGTATGTTCAGTTTTTCTTCAATGGTTTTTATATCGTCTTTCTTTTTAGCGATGTATAAATTGCCCTTATCTATCTCGGCATTTAAAGTGGCTTTTAATTTTAACTCGCTGTTTTCCCACTCTTTCTGCAAGCTTTGTATCAGGTTGTTTTTTATGGCGCGCTCTGATCGGTTTTTGTAGGTGATGGCACGTAATTCGTTTAACTCCGCTTCTAAGTCTTTAATTTCTTCTTCGTGAAAACGAGTGCTGCGTATAACTTTCTCTTCTGATTTTAACTCGTTAAACTCAATTTGTTTTGCCGTTACCTCTGAATTTATTTCAGCCAGCATTTTATCTCTACGGTCTTTTAAATCGTTTTCTTTACGGTTAAAATCGTTTTTGCTTAAAAGCTGACGCTCATTATAATCGTTAGATAACTGCGCAATTTTTGAGTTTACGTTATTTAAGTAGGCGTTCTTTTCGTTTTGTACCTGCTCAAATAACGAAGTAAACTTCATTTCTAAATTTTGCACATTGCTTGTTAATGAATCGTACTCTTTACGTGCAATGTTTAACTCAACCTGTAATTGTTCGCGTTCGTTAAATTTCTCAACGGCTGCTTCAATATTTTGCCCTTGATATTCTTTTAATTTTTTATTGGTATCGCGTATCGTACGGTCATAATAACCAATCTCTTCGCGTATGTTGTTTTGTTGGTCTTCAATGTTTGCTTTTTGTAAATCATGATCAGAATTTAGCTGACGCATGTCTTCTTCTTTTTGCTTTACCGAGTTAAGCATGTTTTCGTTTTGCGTTTCGGCGTAACGTAAACTATTACCCAGTTTTTCCGACATTTCTATCTGCGCCGATTTAATCATTTTTACCTGATCGAATTTCTTTTCAATCATTTCAATCAGCTGCTGCGATTCTTTTTTCAGGTAGGTTTCAATATCGGTATATTTTTCGTTGAACTGGCGTAACTGGCGTTCCACTTGTTCTAACTTAATGCCCGATGTTTCGGTTGTAATGGCATTAGCAATAAAGTCTTTTATAAAACGAGAATCGATAGAAGACTTAGAGCTTAAAAACACATTGGTAATTGATTTAGGAATGTTCTGATATTTTTCATTTCCTTTTAGTATGAAAAAGTTGTTCAGATTTTTATCTGTTTCAGTTCCGTACAACACGTTACGGTAACGTTCAAATGTGTCAATTTGGTTGCTGTAGTAAATGCCCGCTTTATCTAAATTACGCAATACATCCTGTATTTTAACGGCTTCATCATTCTCATTAAAAAAGAAATCAGAACTGTAAGATGCATCCACAAAACGGAAACAAACTTTGTTATGGCGATACGCAATCACAAAAAAGTTTTTCTCTTCGGTAGCTACTTCATACACAATGTATGAGTTTTCGTAACGGAAGTAGTGTTCTTCAAAAGGTTTTTGCGATGCTGATATACCAAGCCCGCGACTGTTTGCGCTGTAAAAAAATAAAATAGCACGTTGCAAACTGGTTTTACCAAAGTTGTTGGTACCAACAAAACAGGTGTTGCCGCTCAACTCAATATCAGTATACTTTACACTTGCAATGTTAATCTCAACAATTCTATTTAAAATTCTAAAGTTGTTACTCATCTGTATGGTTTAAAAATCTTAGTTATAAATAATTCCTGATGCGCCTTCGGTTGCACCACCTTCTTCGTATATGGCAATAGCATTTATCACATCTAACAGGTAGGTGTATGAATCTAACACCTTGTAAGTTTCCGATGCTTCGTCTTCACGTTCTAAAAACGAATCACGACTCATTAAATCGCAAATCTCGCGCACTTTATTGTGCAAGGTTTCCGAACGGTATAACGGAATTTTTTGAAGCTTTTGTTTCAGGCGTACGTTGGCATTACATTCTTCGGCCAAAGCCCCTGTACGAAAGCGTGTACCAATGGTAATTTTATTATCCATTGATGCAAACAGATCTATGATATCGATGTATTTTTCAAAGGTCTCCAGTTTCTTTTCTACAATACTATTTATCTCATCTATTTTTGAGAAGTAGAAAAAATTATTGCCACGCTCAATACGGTATTTTATTACGTTGAAATAATTTTGCAGGTTCTCAAAATTTTCGGGCTCATTAATGATGTCGTATAAACGGTTCATTCCGTCTTTAGTTCCGTTGCTCGAAATAAAATGCCCACGTGCCATAATAGCGAAAATGTCGTGGGTTTGTTTAGGTAGTTTAATGTCCATCTTTCTTTAATTATTGAATTTTTTATGCTGCTTTTTTCTCTTTTACTTTTTTGGGTAGAATTAAAGTATAACCAATTTTGCGTTTTTGTTTTTTCGCGTCTTCAAAATCGTACCAGTTTAGGGTAAATCTAAAATCGAGTTGTTTGTCAAACTCCATCGATATTTCTACAAACAAGGTAACGCGCTCTTCAAAAGTTACCGTGCCTAATGCTTTCGGAAATTTATAATCCATTAAAAACTCAAACAGGTTTTTGCTTTGTTTTAAAAACTTTTCTAAAAGCGTTGTGGTATCTAATTTTACAAAAGCTTCTACACGGTGGTCTTTAAAGTTCGATGGAAGTTTGTCTGCCAAACGACGAGCCATTAAGCGGGTAATTTTATATTTTTCGGCCACACGTCCGCAAAGCATGTACCCATCATCGGTATATAAAAACTCAACCGAAATTTTTGTGCGTGGTGCTTTTACACCATTAAACCCAAGCGGGTTTAAGCTCAACACAACTTCTTTAAAATTAGTTTTGTAATGTAGTTGTCCGTGGTCTTTAACCTCTTTAATGCGCTGTACTTTTTTGTACACATCAAGTTGGAACTGAATTTTGTTTATGTAATCGGTAATGTCGGTTTGTATTTCAATTAAGTAATCTAAGTTCTCAATTAAAATATTTCTTAATGATGATACAATGCCGTAAAGTTCTAAATCGTTGGTAAGTTCAAACAGCTTGCGGGTTTCATCTATAACTTCATCCGCGCGATTAATAAATTCAATAATCGTATCGCGTTTTAAACGGTAGTCTTCAAGCTTTTGTAATTTAATGCGATAGTTGCCTTCGTTTTTGTAGGTGTCATCTACATTTTTTTGCAGTTTAATAATTTCTTTGCTAATGGCAACACCAATGCGGTTTAAGTATTTTTTTATGCTGCGTAAAAAGCGGTATTCGTTCCCTTCCTGGTAGTAGCGTATATTGCGTTTAAGCTCATTTATGTAATCGTTTATAAAGCTTGGTGTAACTTCACCAATCTCCATAAAGTCTTCAAACATGGCTATTACGGCATCGTTTAAGCCAACTACTTGCTGGTGTTCGTACAACACATCGTGTGCCACCAGTTTTTGATATTGCTCCGATGTTATGTCTTCTCTGCCAAGCAGTTCGTTTACCGTTACCGAATCGCGGTTACCAAATAAAAAATCAACCACATCTCTGTTGTGGTACAATAGCGACAGAATCTCTTTTGCATTAACCTGCATTCCCATGTTTACGCGCGTTTACTGAACAGATAAAAATATAGCATTTGCACGGTTTACATGCCATTTGGTTTTGAACAAATGGGGGTAATTAATTAACAAAAAAATAGCGATAATTTAAGAAGAGAAAAGCGAAGTACTTGAAAAACAGGCTTATTTTATGAGTCTGAAAGAGTCCATAAACTTTGCAATAGAGTTGTGGGCTTCATTTTTACTTACGGTAACACTTTCAAGCATATACATTTTGTTATGTATCAAATAAATTCTTGCTTTAAGAAACTCTGCACCCTCTTTTATATCAACCTTGGTTTCTACACCCTCAAACCCTTCTAATTTAATAGTAGTTTCTTTTAGTATTTTACCATTTACCTTAGTTGCCATACCGTCAACTACTTTTCTGTAAATTTCTTTTAGTTTTTCTTTGTTATCAGAATCTATCGATGCCGGATACTCTACATAACTGGCAAGAAATACGAAGTTAGTTTCTGTGTTATCTTTTGCACCCACATACTCATACATGTTTAAATTCACATCTCCTTCGGCTGTATTAACCACCTTTACTTTTTCAGTCGGTTTGTCCGGAAACTCTACTTTAAAACCAAAAGGTTTCGATTCAAACGCATACCATTTAGTATCGTCTGATTTGGTAAAGGCAAGTGCGCCAAGTAGAAATAAAGCAAAGAAAACTGAGTGTGTAATTTTTTTGGTCATATAATTTAAGATTTATACCAAATATAAATCTTTTATTTTAAAACCGTTTTAGCAAAGTATAAAATCAGAATCTTTTTTTAGGGCAGATACCAGTTTTACATTATTGGTGGTTAGCAACACACAATCTCCTGCCGGTACGGCCTGCATAATGGTTGAATCATCTGCAACCTTGTGTTCCTCAACCAACATAATAAGCTCCTGATAAACATGTTTTAAATGCACTCCCTTGGCCGACCTTATTTGATATACAAATGTTTCCATACGCTCTATGTTCGCAATGCTACCAAACAAAACTGGAGAAATTCTGTGTAAAATGCGGGGTTTTCGACCGGACATTTATTTTTGTCTACTAACAAGGTTTTTAATGGATAGTTTTTAGAAAAAAGAATTTAGTTTTAAGCCATTAGTTATATTTGATGTATGGTATACAACAAAAAAACAATTTCGACCCAACGCATTTTTGTTGCTTGCATGGAAGTAATAGTACTTGCCTTATGCATTTTGCAATTTTATTTCGGTAAATAATTTTCTTTATTCTATTTCTCTGTACTATCAATACGGAGCAACTTCACTACAAATTTTTATCGACAACAAACACTTGTAGTCGTTTTTATCCGTATAGAAATGTTTATTACCCGAGTAAAACTTGGTGGCTGCTGTTACTTTGTAGCATCAAAATAATAATAACCCTTTAAAACACACACCATGAGAAACAAAGTAACATTAATTGGACGAGTAGGTAACGAGCCTGAAATAAAAACGTTTGATGGAAATAAAAAACTGGCACGTGTATCGGTAGCCACTAACGAAACTTATAGAAACAAACAAGGCGAAAAAGTAACCGAAACCACTTGGCACAATGTAATTGCCTGGGGTCCTTTAGCTGAAAGACTTAGCAAGTACGCCCAAAAAGGTACCGAACTGGCACTTGAGGGTAAATTAGTAAACAACAATTATACCGATAAAGAAGGTGTAAAACGCTACACCACCGAAATACAAATGACCGAAATGCTGTTGCTGGGTGGTAAATAGATTTTAGTTTGTTTGAGATTTAGCTAAAGCCCTCATTTTTAAATAAATGGGGGCTTTTGTTATATTTTTATAAGATTATTGGTTTTATAACGTTTATTAGTAAATTCGCCCTCGTAAAATTAAAAACCCCTTATGAAAAAAATATTTAAAACAGTAGCTATTCTTTTTGTGGCAGCAAGCATGCAACAGGCAGTAGCTCAAAAAATTGCACACATACAGTTAGATTCTTTAATAACCATTATGCCTGAAACAAAACAAGCTCAGGATGTTGCTCAAGGTTATTTAAAAGACCTTGAAAAACAAGTTGCCAGCATGAAAGCTGAGTTTGATGCTAAATACCAGGATTATGTTACCAACGAAGCAGGTTACAGCGATTTAGTTAAAAAAACTAAACAAGAAGAGCTTCAAACCTTAAACCAACGTATCGAAGATTTCCGTACACAGGCTCAGCAAGATTATCAAAAAAAATCGGCTGATTTATCTAAACCAATTTACGAAAAAGCAAAAAAAGCAGTTGATGCTGTTGCTAAAGAAAACGGCTTTAAATATGTATTAGACACAAGCACCGGTATTGTTCTTTTTCACGAGCCAAGCGACGATATTTTTGCTTTAGTAAAAAAGAAATTAGATACAATGCCTGCTGCTGTTATACCAACAGGTGGCGCTAACCAGGCAGGCGGTGGCAAAACACAACCTAACGGAGGCGCAAAAGCTCCAACAGGTGGTGCTAAAGGAGGAAAATAATTTTCACCGCTGTTAAACACTTAAACCCCTCATTTTTTAAAATGAGGGGTTTTTTATTTCATTATTATCCTGCTTTTTTGTAAATTGTTATAGATTTGTATTGCAGTTATCATGGTACACAAATTAGTTACATTACCTATGTTTCCTTTAAACACGGTTATTATACCGGGTGAAGTGCGTACACTGCACGTGTTTGAAGATAAGTACCAGGAGCTTATTGCTGATTGCATTACCAATAAAGCCAACTTCGGCATCCCCTACATAAAAGGCGGACAAATATCAGAGTACGGTGTTGAAGTAAGCATTACCCAAATTTTAAAACAGTACCCCGATGGCGAGATAGATATTGAGATTAAGGGCGTGCAACCATTTAAAATAATTAAATACACAAAAATTTTAAAACCAAAATTATACGGTGCCGCTAATATTGAAGCGTATGAAGAAGATGTAGCATCTAATCGCTACAAGCTTTTCCGCTCGTTTAAAAAATTTATTAAACAAGCTAAAAATAAAGAAATTCCCGTAGAGAGCCTTACCAATGTTTCGGTTTACAAAGTGGCTCATTTGTTAGATTTAACCAATGAAGAAAAATTACAATTAATTGCTTTTGATAATTTAAAAGAGAAAGAAGATTTTTTAATTGGTAAAATTAAGCTGTACTCGCACGCACTTAAACTCGAAAAAGAATTGCGCAACAATTATAGAATGAATTAAGGAAATTATTTTCCTTAATTACTCCATTGTTTTTAACTCGGCAACCAATTCGGTAAGTGCTTTTTTAGCATCGCCAAAAAACATCGAACATTTTGGGTCGTAAAACAATAGGTTGTCAATGCCGGCATAACCCGCACTCATACTACGTTTGTTTACTATTATATTTTTTGCTCTGTCAACTTCTAAAATCGGCATTCCGTATATAGGCGATGATGAGTCTGATTTTGCAGCAGGGTTAACCACATCATTCGCACCAACAATTAACACTACATCAGTTTGTTCAAACTCAGGGTTAATGTCATCCATTTCAACCAGCTTATCGTACGATACATTCGATTCTGCCAACAACACATTCATATGCCCCGGCATACGACCAGCCACAGGGTGTATAGCATATTTAACCTCAACACCACGTTCTTCTAATAATAATTCTAACTCATGTATAACGTGTTGTGCTTGTGCTACAGCTAAACCGTAACCCGGCACAATAACTACTTTTTTAGAGTAGTTCATTAACACCGCTAAGTCAGATACCTGAATGTCTTTAATGCTTCCTTTTACATCAGGTCCGGCAGCAGCAGCCCCACCGCCACCAAATGCACCAAATACTACGCTTGCTAACGAGCGGTTCATGGCTTTACACATTACGAGGGTTAATAATGTTCCGGCGCTGCCTACTAAAATACCACCTGTAAGCATTACTTTATTATCATATAAAAAACCGCCAAAAGCTGCTGCTAAACCCGTAAACGAGTTAAGTAATGAAATTACCACAGGCATATCGGCACCACCAATTGGTATAGTAAATAAAATACCGTACACAATAGCAAGTGCTAATAACACGTAAATAAAATAGGATACTAATTGACCACCAATTGGTAAAATGCCACCCGTATAAACCAAAAACGCCATAAAACCAAGGGTTGCAATAAGCACAATCAAGTTAATAATGTTGTATGCAGGTAAACGCACAGGTTTATCCATAGTTCCGTTTAATTTTAAAAATGCTATAACCGAACCCGAGAATGAAATACTACCAATAACTAAACCTGCAAACACAGCAATTAAAAAACCATATGGCGGATGAAACTCGCCTGTTAAAGCAGCACTCATTAAAACCTTTGGAAATTCTGCATGATAGTAGTGGTTAAATTCTATCAACGAAATTAAAGCCGCACAAGCTCCGCCCATTCCATTAAACATAGATACCAGCTCGGGCATTTTAGTCATTTGCACTTTTTTGGCGGTCATCCACCCAATAATAGTTCCAAGAGCAATGGCGCCAAAAATTAACCCGTAAATCATTGGGCTAACTTCGCCATCGTGTAAAAAAATAGTTCCTAAAATGGCTAAGGTCATACCAACTGCACCTACAATATTTCCTTTGCGGGCGGTTTTGGCGTTACCCATCATTTTTAAGCCCATAATAAAAGTTACGGAGCCTATAAGGTAACAGATTTCTAAAATATTTTGTTTCATAAAATTTGCGTTTTATTTTTTCTTAAACATTTCTAACATACGGTCGGTAACCACAAAGCCACCCACCACATTTAGTGTACCAAGCAGTACGGCTAAAAAACCTAATATAAGGGCTAAGTAATTGCTTGTATCAACATGCAGCATTACATAAATAGCGCCTACAACAACAACACCATGTATGGCATTGGCACCACTCATTAAAGGTGTGTGCAAAACGGTTGGTACGCCACCTATAACTTCTATGCCCACAAAAATAGAAAGTACAATAAAGTAAATCATTTCTCGGTTGGCACTTATAAAATTTAAAATATCGTTCATGGGTTGAATTATTAGATTTCCAAAATTACATTTTTACACAACATATCAAAAAAAGAAAAGCCCCGAAAAACGGAGCTTTGCCTTTTAATTTTTAACTTAATTAATAATTTATAACCTTTTTAAAGGTTTTTTCTCCTGTGCCGGTAATTACTGAAATAATTAACACATTGTTTGCTGTGTTCCCTAACTGCACATATGTTTTATTAGTTGCAATATTATCTTGCTTAATATCAGCAACAACTTTTTCGCCCAATAAATTTTGTACCGATATAGTTGCACTTGTTTGAGTTTTATAATTAAACTGCACATAGTATCCGCCTGCATCTCTGTTTATTTGCATACTGTTTTGATTTGTTGCCAACGATTTTATGCCCATTGTTGCATTAGTGCCTATTGTAGTATCAATAGTAATGGTTTGATAGTATACAGATGTATCTGCACAAGTCTGATTGAATGCGCTTAATTTAACTGTATATGTTCCTGCACCTGTATAGATGTGCGAAGCGTTGGTACTTGTTGCTTCAGCCCCATCGCCAAAATCCCATAGGTACGAACTCGCATTTGTGCTACTATTTGTAAAATATATACTTACTGTATCATTTACTATACTATCAGTTAATGCTGATGCGGTAAACGAAGCATTAGCAGATAAAGAGCCTTGTAGTGTAAAGCTAACTGTACCGTTATTACAACTGCCCGCGGTGTTTATATCAACACGGTAGTTGCCGCCGTTTACGTTTAACAAACTATCTGCAGTTGTTTTGTTTAACGATGTTTTAATAATATTGCTGTTGGCATCTTTCCAATAATAATTCCAAGGAGCAGAACCAGACGCACTTGCTATCATATATCCGTTAGCTGAATTTGCACAGGTTGGGTTTTTAGAATTTCCTGAAACAGAGAGTGATGGATCAATAGTAATGTTTAAAGCAAAACGAGCAACTGTTTCAGTATCATTTAATGTACAGTTGTATGGTCCTGTTTTCAAGTCCCAGTCGGTGTTCATATAATTATCGTGTATTTTAATACAAGCACCTGATGGCATACTCTGAAAATCTGTCATCGCAATTTGATAGCTACCTGTTATACTTGTAGTTGCTCTAACCGGAATACTAACATTTTGAGTTAAAGGTGGTAAACCTTTTATAGAATAAGCCGTATCATTTAAAACAGAAACTATGCCTAAAAAACCGGGATCTACACCAAGCGAAATGGCATCGTAATCAGAATTATAATATATCGAACCATTTGGATCAAAATAAACAGCTGTTTCATTTTGCATGCTGTTGCCACTTGCTTGCAATCTAAAAAGTACAGGTTGAGTTGTTGTTGCATTTTGTTGTACCAAATTAGGATTTGACATGCGTAAAAGCTGTTGGTTGCTGGCAGCTTTATAAGTTTCTTTAGCGGTTAAGGTTGTAGCGGCACTTGCCTTTACATAAAAGCCTTGTCCGGCAGGAATTTTATCTCCCATTCCTCCGGAGCCTACAGCAGGACTACTTACACCCGAAGTACTTATAAAGGTTGCGTATCCGTTTAAATCGGGGTTATATACATAAATGGTGGCCGAAACGTTTGCATTTCCGGCACGTAAAGATGTCCAACTAATAGGTGCCGGATATGGGTTTGCCAAAAGGTTATAACCATGGTCTGTAACGTTTGTACCACCACCCGAATTTGTTATGGTAAGAGGAAAAGAAAAATTGCCTTGTTCAACAGGTCCTGTTACACTTACAACAATATCCGAAGTTGTTGATGAACCATTACCAAGATAAACCCAGTAGCCTTGCCCAACATTAATAGGATCTGTAATATTTGAGATACCGACATAGCGTGGAGTGGCACTCATTAAACCCCCGGCTGTTTCCAAATAAGAATCTATAGATGTAAATGTAGAACCGCTGTTTTGTGCAGAGCCATCGCCATTGGGGCAAGTAGGACAGGTAATAAAAAAACTATTGTTCCAGTCGGCCATGGTTCTTCCTGTTAAACCCGGTGAGCCCATTAAGGTCCAACCTGTATTACCACCCGCTTCATAAGCTTGTGCAGTAACATTCCCCGTAACACTTCCGCCAATAGTACCTATATAGGCTGTTACCGTTGCCGATGATGCCACCAATGTAAGGTTGCCTGCACTTGCAAAAGTTCCAACAGTTGGTAATAGTTCGCCAATTAAATTTAGAGGATTACCCAGCGTAAGTGTTCCGCCTGTTCTGTTAAGTGTAAGGTTTAGAAGTGAATTTGTGCTTGAGTTTGTTTGCGTCATAAACATAGAATTGGTTATGGCACCACCTGCGGGAGTTGCAATACTAAGAACTGAGGTTGAAGAACCCGTAAAACTTCCGTTGGTAACAGCCGCCGGAAAAATAACCGGACCATTACAAGTTAATGTTTGTCCGTTTAAATTTATTATTCCGTTTGTATGAGTAAAAGTCCCTGTTAGTGTTAATGCTGTTCCAAGCGTTAAAGTTTGTCCCGAACTGTTTACCGTGAAATTATTTAAGGCTAACGCACCTGCTGTAAAAAATAATGTATTGGTAATGCTTATACCTGCTATGGATAAATTTGATGTGTTAGAACCGGTAATAGTTCCATTAGTTGACGCTGCCGGAAATGTAACTGCACCCGTAAGTGTGAGTGTTTGTGCATTTAATTTTACAATGCCTTTTGTTTGTGTGTAAGCTCCGCTAACAGTTAAAGGAGTTCCTAACGTTAATGTTTGTCCCGTACTATTTAACGTAAGGTTATTTAATGTTTGCGCTCCGGCCGTCATAAATAAACTATTAGCACCTATAGTTGTAGCTGTTATAATTAAATTTGAAGTAGCTGAACCGGTAGTTGTTCCATTAGCAACCGACGACGCGAAAGTAGCTGTACCACTTAACGTAAGTGTTTGGCCATTTATATTTACAATGCCTTTTGTTTGTGTATAAGCTCCGCTAACGGTTAAGTTACTTCCTAATATTAAAGTTTGCCCGGCTGTAGCATTTAAGGTTAGGTTGTTTAATGTTTGCGAGCCACTTGTCATGTATAAATCATTTGTAATGCTGGTTGCTGTAATAGAAATATTTGAAGTAGCCGAACCGGTAATGCTGCCGTTAGTTGATGCTGCCGGAAAAACGATGGTTCCACTAAGCGTAAGTGTTTGGCCATTTATATTTACAATGCCATTTGTTTGTGTAAAAGCACCACCAACGGTTAAGGCACTTCCAAGTGTAAGTGTTTGCCCTGCGCTATTTAAAGTAAGATTTCTTAGTGTAGTTGCGGCAGCAGTCATATACAAATCGTTTGTAATAGATGTTGCATTAATAATTATATCAGATGCAGCGGTTCCTGTAATAGTTCCGTTAGTTGATGCAGCAGGAAATATAACTGTGCCACTTAGTGTTAGTATTTGCCCATTTAAACTTAAAATACCACTTGTTTGTGTAAACGCTCCGCTAACGGTTAAACCGGTTCCTAAGGTTAAAACTTGTGCTGCAGGACTACTTAAGGTGAAATTATTTAATGTTTGTGCACCAACGGTCATAAACAAGCTATTGGTTATAGTAGTGGCCGATATTATTAAATTAGAAGTAGCCGACCCCGATGTAGTTCCGTTAGCCACACTTGTAGCAAAAGTAGCTGTACCACTTAGCGTAAGTGTATGCCCGTTAAGATTAACAATGCCCCTGGTTTGTGTGTAAGCTCCACTAACCGTTAAATCAGTTCCTAAAGTCAAGGTTTGACTCGTACTTGCTAAAACTAAGCTGTTTAATGTTTGTGCCCCACTTGTCATAAATAAACTATTGGTTATGCTTGCAGCTCCAATGGATAAAATAGAGGTAGCAGAACCTGTAATGGTGCCGTTAGTTGATGCTGAAGGAAAGGTAAGAGTACCGTTAAGCGTTAATGTATGACCATTTAAAACTAAAGTTCCGTTTGAAAAATTACAAGAAGTTCTTGTGGTGACGTTACCACCTAAGGTTACACTTCCCAATCCTGCGCGATTTATCACAAAATTATTTATGGTTAAAGGTGCGGCCGAAGGAATAATGGTTCCAAAATTTCCGCTGCCGCCAATAGTTAAATTTGATGTGTTTCCACCCCTGATAGTTCCGGCGCCAGAAAGTGTTCCATTTAGGGTTAATGTATACGTATTAGTTGTATTTAGCCTAAGTATTATACCTGAATTAATAGTTAATGAATTTGTAACGGTTGAACTTGCCGTATTAGCTAACGTTTTTGTTCCGCTTCCTCCTAAGGTTAAGTTATAATAGGTTGTGTTAAGTACGGTTTGTGCTGCCGCATCAGAATATGCAACTGTGCTACCCGCTGCAAGTGTGCCTAATGTTGGGTTTGTAGCATTATTAATAGTTAGTGTGCTATTGTTTGTTACATTAATGGTACCTGTTACACTAAACCCTGTAGGAATTGTAAAATTAATTGTTTGCGTTCCGTCGCCAACTTGTATAACAGATCCGGCTCCGGTTACTGTCCAAGCGGCAGCAATAGTTGCCGCCGCATTGTTTACAATAATAAAGGTGTTACCTCCTGTGGTAAAATTTGCAGGAGATGCGCCACTACCATTTGTAGCGGTACCCCATGTGCCAACAACATTTAAACTACCTGCCGATTTAGAATAATAAGTTGTTGCGTATGCGTTAGTAAAGCATATAAAAATCAGTAAACCGAAAAATATTTTTGTTTTCATATAATGATGATGTAAGAAATTTACATTAAAGGTAAATTAGAAAACGAAACGGTGTTTAGCTTATTAGGTGAACTTGCGTTTTTTCTCGGCGAAACCCACTCTAAATTGGAAAAAAAGCGGGGGTTTATGCCGAAACTGCTTTTGCTACTGCCGGATGAACCGCTATGCCTTTATGCACAATTAAACTTCCTTTAGTAATGTCTTCATCCATTTCCCATTTAAAAGCATCTTTGTCGGCTAAATGCAATAATAAAGTTGCCATGTTTTTAGCATATAAATCGCTTGCATTCATAGGCAATAACGAGGGTAAATTTCCTTCACCAATAATGGTTACACCGTGTTTTTGTACCGTTTTATTTAATTCGCTGCCAACTACGTTTCCACCTTGTTCAACAGCCATATCAACAATTACAGAACCAAAACGCATAGATTTTACCATGTCTTCAGTAACTAATAGCGGTGCTTTTTTTCCCGGAATTAAAGCAGTTGTAATAACAATATCAGCATCTTTAACATGTTTGGTAACTAACTCTTGCTGTTTTTTTAAAAACTCTTCTGATACGCCTTTAACATAACCGCCTTCCATTTTAATAGATTCGTCGCCTTTAACCACAATAAATTTTCCACCTAACGATTCTACTTGTTCTTTTGTTTCCGGGCGAATATCGCTAACCTCAACCACCGCACCTAAACGTTTAGCAGTTGCAATGGCTTGTAAACCTGCCACACCTGCACCAAATATAACCACCTTACAAGGACGAATAGTTCCGGCGGCAGTTGTCATCATTGGTAAAATTTTTCCTATTGTATCTGCGGCAAGCATCACTGCTTTATAGCCGCCTAAGTTTGCCTGAGAAGAAAGTGCATCCATTTTTTGTGCACGAGATATACGAGGCACAGCATCCATAGAAAAAGCTGATATGCCTGCCTTGCAGCAAGCATCAACTAAATCAGGGCTTGTACCTGCCCACATAAACGAAAGCAGAATAGCATCTTTTTTCATTTTACATGCTTCTTCAGCAGTTGGTGCATTTACTTTTAATACAACATCGCTTGCGTAAACAGTATTTTTGTCGGCTATTTTTCCACCTACTGCGGTATAGGCCTCATCATTATAAAATGAGTTAAGCCCCGCGCCGTTTTCTATAACAACTTCAAAACCTTTTTTTACAAGGTCTTTTACCACATCTGGTGTAAGTGCTACACGGTTTTCTTTTATTTTGGTTTCTTTTGGTACGCCAAGTATCATGGTTATTTAATTTTAAAGTGGCAAGGTAATAAATTTAGAGAAAACATTTTTATTAAGAAGCATAAAGTATGTTTATTTCTTTGGCCAGTTTAATAGCTTTATCTTTTACTGTGTTAACATTTGCACCAACTTTATCGTACGTTAACACAACAGCCATGCGCCTGTAGGGGCGGGTAGTGGGTTTGTTAAAAACACGCACATCGGTAAGGGGATTTTGTAATACAGTTTCAATTCCTGAATAGCCAGGGTTTTTTCCCTCTTGTGTGGCAAGTACTACGGCAGATGCTCCTGTTCTTTCCAACGTAATTTCTGGTATTGGTAAACCTAAAATGGCGCGTGCATGCAATTCAAACTCGCTAAGGTTTTGCGTACCGGCAAGCGTAACCATGCCTGTATCGTGCGGACGAGGAGATAATTCTGAAAAATAAATTCCTTTATCTGTTAAAAAAAACTCAACACCCCAAAGTCCTGAACCCGTGAGTGCTTTGGTAACTTTGGCTGCCATATCTTGTGCGTCTTTTAAATCAGTGTCGCTAATGGCGCAGGGTTGCCAACTTTCCTGATAATCACCGCGTTCTTGTCGGTGCCCAATAGGGGGACAGAATAAGGTTACTCCATTTTTCTGCGTAACGGTAAGCAATGTAATTTCAGAATTAAATTTTATAAACTCTTCTATAATAACTTCTTTATAATCACCACGTGAGCCTTCCATGGCATAATTCCAGGCTTTAGCAACATCATCTTTTGTTTTTATAACGCTTTGCCCTTTACCACTACTACTCATTAAAGGTTTTACCACACAGGGTATCCCAATTTCTTCAACGGCTTTTGTAAAATCTTCTAAGGTGCTTGCGTATTTGTATTTTGCAGTTCGTAAACCCAATTCTTTAGCGGCTAAATCACGAATGGCTTTTCGGTTCATGGTAAAGTTGGCGGCTTTGGCACTTGGTACAACGGTAATGTTTTGCTTTTCGTAATCGTAAAAACGCTCAGTACGTATAGCTTCAATTTCAGGTACAATTAAATGTGGTTTATGCTTAGCAACTACTTTATCTAAGGCGTCACCATCAAGCATGTTAATTACTTCAAATTCATGAGCTACTTGCATGGCGGGTGCGCCGGTATAACTATCAACCGCAATTACATGTTGCCCTAACCGTTGTAAAGCAATTACTAATTCTTTACCTAATTCACCGGAGCCTAATAACAAAATTTTTTTCTGCATGAGTTTCATTTATTTTTTTCGGATTGAAGTGTATATAAATTTAATATACTGTTTTTTAAGGGGTATAAATTATATCCTTTAGGAACCAAACTATCGGGTAAGTTTTTTTGCATTATAAAATACCGGTGTTTTTTTTCTGTTTCTGTTACATCAAAACTAATGTAACAATAACGGATAAAATAAGTTTGTAAATCCCATTCGTTCCATGTTTGTCGGGGTGCACTTACTATTTCTCCTTTAGGCACAACCTTACCTATGGCGTATATGTCAGTAAGTATATCTTCATCTCTTTTAAAGTTTCCTATTTGTAAAAAACTATATACAATCGAAATAAAAAGAAAAACTGCCATGCTGTAACCAAAAATTTTAAAAGCTGTTTTTTGAGTGTTTACTTTATTGAGCAAATAAACAAGTGTTGGTGCAAACCAAGCAGAAATTGCAAGTGTAAAATAGGGTAATGTTGTTACCAAATAAAAACCGCGTTGCTCGGTAGTAATTGCCAATGGTAACGAGCCCGATAAACCAATGGATAATAACCAGTATAGTTTCTTTTTATTTTCAGCAACTTGTTGTTCTTGTTGTTTTGGTTTTCCGGCAAAAGACATTATCAAAAAACTAATAGACAGAATAGGTAAAAGCTCGGTAAACAAACGGAGTAAAATTTCAAATCGGTTGTTAGTAGTAGCGTACACATTGTTAAATGTTTTTACAAAACGGTTGGTAAAATATTCTTCAAAGCTCCAATACACATAGTAATTGCATAAAATTAAAATGCTGTATATCAACGTAGGAATGCCTACCAATATAAACGAGTATATAACTGCTTTTTTAAAAGAAATATTTTGTGTTGTAAGCCAGTAAAAAGCAACACAGGCAATAGGAAATAAACCCTGCACACCTTTAGTAAGGCTGGCTAAAAAAATAAAACAACCGCTTACTACTAAGTTTAAAAGTGTTTTTTGGTTTAAAAATAAAGCCACGTAGGCATAGTAAACCGCCATTAGGTCAAAGGCACACATAACCACCTCTTCTACATGGTTGGTATATGCCCAAAAACAAACCGGTATAGCAGAATAGAAAAGTACAGGCAGCCAAGTGTGTTTTGCTATGTCTGTATTGGCAACAAATATTTTTTTCCAAAGTTTACAAATGTAAATAAGGGTTAAAGTGTAAAATACAAGCACAAACAACCGCTCTACATACATGCTTGTACCAAACACTTTGTAAAAAATAGCCAGTAACCCAAAGTACAAAGGTGGTTGCTCGTGAAACGAACTCATACTTACTTTACTGAAGTGTGGGTTCCAAAAAGTACCCAACCCTTCCGATAAATTTTTACCAACCGCGGTATAAAGCATGCCATCCATAAACATGCCATCCTGTACTAATTGCGATATAATAAGCATGTTTATTACCGCTATGGTCAATATCCAAAAAACAACAGGTCGGCGTAAAAACATTAAAAAATATCCGTAAAATTTCAGCCTGAAAAGTACAAATTATAATAGAAAGAAAATCTGCCTGTTCATGTACAATTTATTTTAATTTTGAAAAAATTATTCAGAAAGAAATGGGACGCATATTTGAAAAAAGAAAACACACCATGTTTGCACGTTATGCAAAAATGGCTAAAGTTTTTACACGTATAGGAAAAGACATTGCCATGGCTGTTAAAGCCGGAGGCCCACACCCCGATACCAATGCACGCTTACGTATTTGTATACAAAATGCCCGTGCCGCTAACATGCCAAAAGCAAATGTAGATGCCGCTATTAAACGCGCATCTGATAAAGATACTTCAAGCTACGAAGAGGCTATTTATGAGGGTTATGCGCCACATGGCGTACCTGTGTTGGTTGAGTGTACTACCGATAACCCTACGCGTACCGTGGCAAACGTGCGCATGTATTTTACACGTAATGGTGGTACTTTAGGCACCAATGGTTCGGTAAGTTTTATGTTTGAAAGAAAAGCCTTATTCAAAATTTCTTCGGTTGGATTAAACAGAGAAGAAACCGAATTTGAACTGATTGATTTTGGTGCTGAAGAGTTTACCTGGGATGATGAAAATAATGATTTAATTATACAAACCCCTTTTACCGAATTTGGTAACATGCAAAAAGGTTTAGAAGATAAAAAAATTGAGATTAAAGAATCATCTAAAATTTTTATACCAACAACATATAAAGAATTGACTGATGAGCAAGAAGCTGAAGTACTTACTATGATTGAAAAAATGGAAGATGATGATGATATTGTGGCTGTTTATCACAATGCCCGATAGAAATCAACCATGCGCCGTAAATTAAAGCTACAACCTGATACCGATAAAATAAACGAGCTTGCCGCTGCTATAAATACAGATAGGGTTAATGCTACGTTGCTTTTACAAAGGGGCATTAACGATTTTAATGCAGCAAAAGATTTTTTCCGTCCCTCTTTAAATTTGTTACACGATCCTTTTCTTATGAAAGACATGGATAAAGCCGTAGCCCGCATTATCACTGCCATAAACAATAACGAGAAAATTTTAGTGTATGGCGATTATGATGTAGATGGCACAACCAGCGTGGCCTTATTTTACAGCTATTTAAAATCTATTAATGCACAGGCAGGCTATTATATTCCGGATAGATATGCCGAAGGCTATGGTATTTCGTTTAAAGGAATTGATTTTGCCAAAGAAAATAATTTTGTCCTTGTAGTTAGCCTTGATTGTGGCATTAAAGCCAACGATAAAATTGATTATGCAAACAAGCTGGGCGTAGATTTTATTATTTGCGACCATCACCTTCCGGGCGATGAACTACCAAAAGCATTTGCTGTTTTAGATCCAAAAAGAAAAGATTGTCCCTATCCTTTTAAAGAATTATCAGGTTGCGGTGTTGGTTTTAAATTAGCGCAAGCCCTGCAAAGCAAACTCAACAAACCTTTTGAAGAATTAACCGAGTTATTAGATTTAGTTGCTATTAGTATAGCTGCTGATATTGTGCCTGTTAACGGAGAGAACAGAGTGCTTTGCTATTATGGTTTGCAGGAACTTAATAAAATGAAGCGTGCGGGCATTCGTGCCCTGTATCAGCTAAATAATTTAAAAAAAGAGGTTACCATAACCGATATTGTTTTTGTGTTGGCTCCGCGTATAAATGCCGCCGGTCGTATAGACCATGCTATGAGAGCCGCCGAACTTTTATTAAGTGATAACGAGGAGGAGGCAACAAAATTTGCCGGTAACATAAACCAAACAAATACCAACCGAAAAGAAATTGACCAGGGCATGACTGCTCAGGCACTCGAAATGATTGATGTGAGTCCGGAGTTGATTGCAAAAAAAACTACCGTTGTTTTTAACGAGAGTTGGCACAAAGGAGTAGTAGGCATTGTGGCTTCGCGCCTGATAGAAAAATATTATCGTCCAACCATTGTGCTTACTAAATCTGATGGCATGCTAACAGGTTCGGCACGCTCGGTAAAAAATTTTGATATACATGCGGCAATTGATAATTGTTCTGATTTATTAGAACAGTTTGGCGGACACCGTCATGCAGCTGGCTTAACCTTAAAACCTGAAAATTTAGAAGCCTTTATAGCTCGTTTTGAAGCTCAGGTTAGTAAAACAATTGCTGATGAAGATTTAATTCCTGAAATAGATGTAGACGTAAACATTCATTTAGACGAAATCACACCAAAGTTTTTTTCTGTGTTAAAACAATTTGCGCCGCATGGTCCCGAAAACATGACTCCTGTTTTTGTAACCGATAATGTATTAGATACCGGCTGGGCAAGGGTAGTGGGCACGAATCATTTAAAACTGGAATTGTATCAGCAAGAAAACCCTACCATAAAATTTCATGCTATTGCATTTGATAAGGGAGATTTTTTATCCTTCTTTCAAAAAAAGGTACCACTAAGTATTTGTTATACAGTTGCCGAAAATCATTACAACGGTAACACTACTTTACAGTTGGTTATTAGAGATATACAGATGATTTAATTTACTTTTTAATAAAATCTTTAATGGCTAAATATATTCCGGTGGCAACACCACCTAAACCCAATATAAGCGTAAGGAAGGGAATTTTATTTTGTAAGTAGTTGTCTAATTTCATTCCGGCAAAAAAACCAATAACAATAGGCACAAGCATTTGTATAGCCATGCCTGTATATTGCAAGGAGCTTTTTTGTGGTTTATCAGTTGGCCGCAACGGCTTTTTTTCTTGAGGCATGCTCATCGGCCGTGTGTTGTATGTTTTTTACTATACCACCCATGCTACAGTTACCTGTAAATTGTGCTTCGGGCTCTATAGAAATTTTACCTGTAATTATGTCACCGTTAATGCGTGCGGTAGCACGTAGTGCTAACAATTCGGTTACATTTATTTTACCCTTCACTTCGCCTGATACGTCTGCATTTTGGCATTCAATTTCACCTTTTATATGTCCGTTAGAGCCCACAACCAATTTACCCTTTACTACCAATGTGCCTTGTAACGTGCCATCAATTCTAAAATCTCCTTCTGTTTTAACATCTCCTGTAATGGTGGTACCTGCGGCAATTAAGTTAACCGATGTACTATCAGCCGACCTGCTATTATCTTTGCTGGAAAACATATTTTCTTAAATTTAAACATGCAAGGTAATAAAAATACATTTTACCCACAAATTATTGTTTTTTAGCTTATTTTTGAACGGATGATAAAAAACGACTTATTGCTGCGTGCGGCTAAAGGAGAAGAGGTAGAGCGTGCCCCCGTGTGGCTTATGCGCCAGGCCGGCAGAGTGTTGCCAGAATACAGAGCGGTTAGAGCCAAGAGCAAAAATTTTATAGAATTTGTAAAAAACCCTGAATTGGCAGCCGAAGTAACCGTTCAGCCGGTAGATATTTTAGGTGTGGATGCTGCCATTATTTTCTCCGATATATTGGTTATACCCGAAGCCATGGGCTTGCCCTACCAAATGATAGAGGCTAAAGGGCCTTGGTTCGAAAAAACTATTGCAACCCAGCAAGATGTAGATAATTTACTTGTTACTGACGGAAGTAATTTACAATACGTATACGATGCTATTCGTTTAGCTAAAAAACAATTAGATAACCGTGTACCCTTAATTGGTTTTTGTGGTGCCCCCTGGACTTTATTAGCTTATATGGTTGAAGGCAGCGGTAGCAAAACCTTTAGCAAAGCAAAAAAGTTTTTATACACGCAGCCGAAACTTGCACATCAAACACTCGAAAAAATTGCGCAAAGCAGCATTAATTATTTATTGGCACAGGTTGAAGCAGGCGCTAATCTTATTCAAATATTCGATTCGTGGGCGGGTGTTTTATCTCCCGAAATGCACAAAGAGTTTTCGTTAAAGTACATGGATATGATTTGCGATGCTGTGAGCAAAAAAGTACCTGTTACCATATTTGCTAAAGACGCACACTTTGCTTTAACCGAAATTAAAAACACATCGTGCAGCGTAGTTGGTTTAGATTGGAGCGTGAACCCCGCAGAAGCCCGAAAAATTATAGGCGCAGGTAAAACCCTGCAAGGCAATGCCGACCCATGCTTGCTTTATGCCGATTTTGATGAAATAGAAAAACAAACCAAACAAATGCTTAACACATTTGGTAAAGATAGATATATAGCCAATTTAGGACACGGTTTATATCCCGATACTGAAAAAGAAAAAGTAAAGTTTTTTGTTGACTGTATTAAAAAACATTCGTATACCAAAACCGCCTCTCATAAAGTACATGCGTAAGCTTTGGCTACATATTGTTTTACTTTTTGCTGCCGTAACAGGGTTTTCGCAAACCTATGATTTTAGAAACTATAATATTGAAGAGGGTTTAGCGCAATCTCAGGTTAACTGTATTTTTCAAGATAGCAAAGGCTATATGTGGTTTGGTACGGGTGGCGGCGGTATATCTAAGTACGACGGTAAAACTTTTAAAAATCTAACTCCCGGTAACGGGGCCATTAGTAACACCATTTATTCTATTACCGAAGATAAAAACCAAAACCTTTATTTTGCTACGTATGATGGTTTGCAAATAAAAAGTAAGTTTAAAGATATTCGTTTCGATACCAGCAATGGCCTACCTGTTAACACCGTATTTAAAGTTTTAATAGATAAGTCTGAAAAAGTTTGGATAGGCACACAGCTTGGTGTTTGTTATTTAAATGAAAAACAACAACCCGTTAAGTTAACCGGAAATAAACTTTTAGAAACCTCGGGTGTGTTTACTATTTATCAAGATAATGTAGGTAACTATTGGTTTGGTACCCTTCAAAGTGGCGCTTGCTGTTATTCACCAACAAACAACACATATACGTGGTACGATATTAAATCGGGCATGATAGATAATTTTATCCGCTCTTTTAATGAAGATAGTAAAGGTACAGTATATATAGGCACTGTTGCCGGCTTATACGAGGTTGATGCCAGTAAAAAAATGAAACCGGTAAACATAGCTGGTCTTTCGCTTAAAAATTTGGCAGTTACAAGCATTAATAAAGATAAAAACAATGCACTATGGATGTCAACCAACGAGGGGGTAATAAAGTATAATGGGCTTACCCATCAAAATTTTATGGTAGAAAACGGTTTGTGCGGTAATCTTATTTTATCATCTTATATAGATGGCGAAGGCAATTTATGGTTTGGTTCGGATGGTTTTGGTGTAAGTAAATTAAGCTCGGAAGCTATTGTAAATTATACTGAGAAAGATGGACTACCGGGAGATTATATCAATAGCACCTATCAAACTAAAGATAAAAATTATTGGATTGGCATACGCGATAATGGTTTGCTGCGCATGAATGGTAAAGAAAAAAAGCTGTATCAGGTAAATGTAAAAAACACCAAAGAAAGCCTTATTGATAACACGGTTAATTGCATGGCGCAAGACAAAGAAGGTAAACTTTGGATAGGTACACAGTCGGGGCTTAGCATTTTTAACGAAAATAAATTTATTAATTACTGGGCCTCAAGAGATGACCAAATCATTACCATTTATTCTATCTGTCATAGTTCAGCGGGGGTGCATTATATAGGTACCGGGAATGGCTTACTTGTTTTTGGCGAGAATGGAAAAAAAGAACCTGTTGAAGTTGTAAATAAATTAAAGGGTGCTGCTGAGTTAGCTATTTATAATATTGCAGAAGATAATGCACATAATATGTGGTTGGCGACAGCCAGCTATGGGGCTATTAAATACGATGGTAAATCGGCTGAAATATTTAATGCTAAAAATAAATTTACCGATAAATCGGTTTACAATGTTGTTAAAGATAAAGATGGAAACCTTTGGTTTGGAACAGAAGATGGGGTGTTTTATTATAATTACAAAGAGTTTGTAAATATTAGCGAGAAAGAAGGTTTAATTTCTAATCAGGCTTATTTTTTAGTGTTTGATAATCAAAACCGTTTATGGGTTGGTACCAATAAAGGGATAGATGTTATACAAGTAAATCAGTTTCTTTCAAACAAAAAAATAAGTATAAAACATTACGGAAAGGAAGAAGGTTTAAATGGCTTGGAGTGTAATTTTAATTCAGCTATTAAAGATGATGAAGGCAAGTTATGGTTTGGTACCGTAAAGGGTGTTACTACATTTAATCCGCATTTCGAAAAAACTAATTATCAGGAACCTAATTGTTTAATTACCGATATAAAAATATTTTTTGAAAAAACAGACCTTTCTCCTTATGCTAAAAGTTTAGATTCTTTATCTGGTTTACCTATCGATTTAAAATTGCCTTACAGTAAAAACCACGTAACCTTAGATTTTATAGGCATATCACAAACAAATCCAAATAAAGTACAATATCAGTTTAAGTTAGATGGGGTAGATGGAGATTGGGTGCCTGTAACTTCAAAAACCGAGGTAACATACTCATCACTTCAACCTGGCACGTACACCTTCCATTTAAAAGCCATGAATAACGATGGTTTTTGGAACAAAGAACCCTTACAATATACTTTTAGGGTTTTACCGCCTTGGTACCGTACCTGGTGGGCTTATACACTGTATGTTATTATTATTGTTGCTTCGGTATATAGTTACAACTTTTATAAAACAAGAAAATTATACGCCGATAAAGTAAAGCTCGAAAAACAAGTTGCCTCTCGTACACGCGAACTTCGTGAAGAGAAACAAAAAGTAGAGCTCATTAATAAAGAGGTTATAGAACAAAAAGCAACTATCGAGCATAAAAACTTAGAAATGACAGACAGTATAAAGTATGCTAAAAATATACAAGAAGCATTACTGCCTGCTATTACTAATTTAAAGAAAGATTTCCCTGAGTCGTTTGTGCTTTATATGCCTAAGGATATTGTGAGTGGTGACTTTTATTGGTTTGCTAACCGTGATGGTAAACACCTTTTTGCGGCTGCTGATTGTACAGGACATGGGGTGCCGGGTGCGTTCATGAGCATTATTGGTAACTCCTTATTAAATGAGATTGTTGGTGAGCAACATATTTACCAGCCAGCCGAAATTTTAAATAACCTGCACGTAGGGGTTAAAACAGCACTTAACCATAACAAAGGTGAGTTTGAACGACGTGATGGAATGGATATTGCCCTTTGCTCGTTTAATAAAGAAAACATGACACTTGAGTACGCAGGTGCTAACCGCGCACTATGGATTTATAGAAAAGATACTACTGATAAAGCTGAAATAATAAAGCCCGATAAATTTCCTATAGGTGGTTTAGAGTTTGATTTTGAGGTTAAACGTCAGTTTACCAATCACACCATTCAATTACAAAAAGACGACTGCATTTATATTTTTAGTGATGGTTATGCCGATCAGTTTGGTGGTGAAAAAGGTAAGAAATTTATGGTGGCAAACCTGCAACGTACTTTTGCCGAAATTACCGATAAACCAATGGAAGAGCAGTATCAACATATGCGTAAAGTGTTTACCGAGTGGCGCGGCGCTTATGAGCAAATTGATGACGTACTGGTTATTGGCGTTAGAGTTTAATTTATAATCATTCTATTTACTAACAACTGTCTGGTCTTAAAAAAGCATTAAATTGTCTAATAAAATTAGCTTTAATCAAATGAGATGCTAAATTTGTGTGCTGATTTTAAACCTATAAATAATGAATAGCACACCTCTCGACTATCTGCCTATTATTTTAATGTTTATTGTAGCTGCAGGCTTTGTGGCGTTTACCATGTTTTTAACCCATGCTATTGGGCCAAAACGCAAAACAAAAATTAAGCTCGACACCTTTGAGTGCGGTATAGAATCGGAAGGGAACGCCCGTTTACCTTTTTCAATTAAGTATTTTTTAGTGGCTATTTTATTTGTGTTGTTTGATGTAGAGGTAATTTTTATGTACCCGTGGGCTGTAAACTTTAAAGAATTAGGCCTTGTTGGCATTATAGAAATGTTTTCGTTTGTAGCGCTATTATTGGTTGGCTTTTATTATATGATTGCCAAAAAAGCACTTACCTGGGAAGATTAAAATATTTACAATTTAAAAGATTTTAAATGAGTAAAGAAATTCAAAGAACAAAGTTAGAAATTGCCAAAAGCCCTGAAGGACTTGAAGGACCTGGTTTTTTTGCTACAAAATTAGAAGATGTAATTGGTTTGGCGCGTGCCAACTCGCTTTGGCCGTTGCCTTTTGCAACATCGTGCTGCGGTATTGAGTTTATGGCAACTATGGCATCTCATTACGATTTAGCACGTTTTGGCATGGAGCGTTTAAGCTTTTCTCCTCGTCAGGCTGATTTATTAATGGTTATGGGTACTATTGCAAAAAAAATGGGGCCAACCTTGCGCCAGGTTTATGAGCAAATGGCTGAACCGCGTTGGGTACTTTCAATGGGTGCATGTGCCAGTAGCGGTGGCATTTTTGATACTTATAGTGTTTTACAAGGCATAGATAGAATTATACCGGTTGATGTTTATATACCGGGTTGCCCCCCGCGCCCTGAACAAGTTATAGAAGGCATTTTAAAAATACAGGAACTAGCTAAAAACGAATCATTACGTCGCAGAAACGCACCGGAGTATAAGCACTTAATGAACAGCTACGGAATGGAATAACATTTTTTACATGAACGAAGAACTATTAAATAAAGTAAACCAAAAACTACACGATCATTTTCATGGCAGTGTTGAGCAGCATGAATTGTTGTACGATTACCCTGTGTTTACAGTTAATAAAGAAAAAATACACGACGTTTTAAAATTCTTAAAAGAAGATGAAGAACTTAATTTTCATTTTCTGACAGATTTAACCGGCATGCAAACTGCCGATGAAAAACATTTAGGTGCTGTTTACCATTTACACAACATGCAAAAAAATTACCGCATACGTGTAAAAACATTTTTTCCGATGATTCACCCTGAAATTCCTACTGCTACTGATTTGTGGCCTGCGGCTAACTGGATGGAGCGTGAGACCTATGACTTTTTTGGAATTAAATTCGTCGGGCATCCTAACTTAAAACGTATTTTAAATGTAGATGAAATGGATATTTTCCCGATGAGAAAAGAGTATCCGTTAGAAGACCAAACAAGAGAAGATAAGAGTGATAAAATGTTCGGACGTTAACCGTATTTGATAATGAGCAAGAAAGAAAATAAACATACCGCCTCATCTGCAGATACCAAACCGGGAGCAGATACGATGGAAAAAGAGTACTCTACACTAAACCTTGGGCCAACGCATCCTGCTACGCATGGCATTTTTCAGAACGTACTAAAAATGGATGGCGAAATTATTCATGACGCTGTTTCTACTATTGGCTACATACATCGTGCATTTGAAAAATTGGCAGAACGCCGTCCTTACGCACAAATTACTACACTTACTGATAGAATGAACTACTGCTCGTCACCTATAAACAACATGGGTTGGCACATGACAGTAGAAAAACTAATTAAAGCAGAAATGCCAAAACGTGCGGAATATATGCGCGTTATTATAATGGAACTTTCTCGTATTTCTGATCATATTATTTGCAATACTATTATTGGACAAGATACCGGAGCTACAACAGGTTTCTTATACCTGTTTCAATGGAGAGAAAAAATTTACGACATATTTGAAGACATTTGCGGTGCGCGTTTAACTACTAACATTGGTCGCATCGGTGGTTTTGATAGAGATTTTCCGGCTAAAACCTGGGATAAAATTCGTGCTTTTGTAAAAGAGTATCCTAAAGCTTTAACCGAGTTTTCTAACCTGTTAGAACGCAACAAAATTTTTATGGACCGTACTATTAAGTGCGGACCAATTTCAGCAGAAAGAGCTTTGGCTTATAGTTTTACCGGACCAAACTTGCGCGCTGCAGGAGTTGATTATGATGTGCGTGTAACTAACCCATATTCATCATATCAGGATTTTGATTTTATTGTACCGGTTGGTACAGCAGGTGATACGTACGATAGATTTATGGTTCGTCAGGAAGAAATGTGGCAATCACTTCGCATTATCGAACAGGCATTGAAAAACATGCCTGATGGACCTACGCATGCAAACGTGCCTAACTTCTTTCTTCCGCCAAAAGAAGAAGTGTATAACAACATGGAAGCTTTAATCTATCACTTTAAAATTGTGATGGGCGAAACCGATGTACCTAAAGGAGAAGTTTATCATTGTGTTGAAGGTGGTAACGGCGAGTTAGGTTTTTATTTAATTAGCGATGGTGGCAGAACACCATTCCGTTTACATTTCCGCAGACCATGTTTTATTTATTATCAGGCATATCCTGAAATGATAAAAGGCGGCATGTTAAGCGACGCTATATTAACTATGAGTAGTATGAATGTAATTGCGGGCGAACTTGACGCATAAAATATTTGAATAAAGAATTATAAGAATGGGAGCACAAGTACACGGAACACAACATTTTGATAAAGCCAAACGCGCCGAAATAAAATTTAGCGATGCGGCTATGGCTACTGTACAGGAAATGATAACACGTTACCCTGCGGGCAAACAAAAATCGGCTTTACTACCTGTTTTACATGTTGCACAAGCTGAATTTGGCGGTTGGCTTAGTCCGGAAGTGATGGATTATGTGGCTTCTGTTTTAAGTATTAAACCTATTGAAGTTTATGAAGTAGCTTCTTTTTACAGCATGTATAATTTAAAACCGGTTGGCAAATGCACATTGGAGGTTTGCCAAACAAGTTCGTGCTGGTTAAATGGTGCAGAAGACATTGTACGCTATATCGAGAAAAAATTAAGCATTAAAGTTGGCGAAACTACTAAAGACGGCATGTTTACATTAAAAGTAGCGGAGTGCTTGGGTTCTTGCGGAACGGCACCTATGCTGCAATGCGGCGCTTCGTTTCACGAAAACCTTACGTTTGAAAAAGTAGATAGCTTGATTGAAAAATATAAAAACGAAAATCGTTTAAGAAGTTATACGGATTTAGATTACCATAATACTATTTAAAAAATTATAATGGGAAAGAAACTTTTAATACATAACGATCACATTCCTAACATTCACACGTATGAAGTGTATCGTGCGCATGGTGGTTATGCTTCGGTTGAAAAAGCTTTAAGAACTATGAGTCCTGACCAAGTTACCGATGAGGTAAAAAAATCGGGTTTACGTGGTCGTGGTGGTGCTGGTTTTCCTACAGGATTAAAATGGAGTTTTTTGGCAAAACCGGAAGGTGTGCCCCGTTACCTGGTTTGCAATGCCGATGAATCAGAACCGGGTACGTTTAAAGACCGTTACTTAATGGAAAGACATCCGCATGCGTTAATTGAAGGAATGATAACTTCATCTTACGCATTGGGTGCAAAAACTTGTTACATCTATATTCGTGGTGAGTATTTTTATGTATCGCGTATTTTAGAAACCGCTATTAAAGAAGCTTACGCAGCAGGCATGCTGGGCAAAAATATTTTAGGCACCAATTATGAACTGGACATGTATGTGCAGGTTGGTGGTGGCGCTTACATCTGTGGTGAAGAAACAGCTTTATTAGAGTCGTTAGAAGGCAAACGTGGTAACCCACGCATTAAGCCACCATTTCCTGCGGTAGCAGGTTTGTGGGGTTGCCCAACTGTTGTAAATAATGTAGAAACTATTGCGGCTGTTGTACCTATTGTAAATATGGGTGGCGAAGAGTACGCGAAAATTGGTGTTGGAAAATCTACGGGTACAAAATTAATTTCTGCATCAGGTCACATTAATAAACCGGGTGTTTATGAAATTGAATTAGGCATTACGGTTGAAGATTTTATTTATTCGGAAGAATATTGCGGTGGCATTCGTAACGGTAAAAAAATGAAAGCGGTTGTGGCTGGAGGTTCTTCGGTTCCTATTTTACCAACGGAATTAATTTTAAAAACTGCTAAAGGTGAAAATCGCTTAATGACTTACGAAAGTTTGGGTGATGGAGGTTTTCAAACAGGTACCATGTTAGGTTCGGGTGGTTTTATTGTAATGGATGAAGATACCAGTATTGTAAAAAACCTATATACATTCACTCGTTTTTATCATCACGAATCTTGCGGGCAATGTTCGCCTTGCCGTGAAGGAACAGGCTGGATGGAAAAAATATTACAGAAATTTATTAATGGCACAGCCAACGAAAGTGATGTTGATTTACTGTGGGACATTCAAAGTAAAATAGAAGGAAAAACTATTTGTCCGCTTGGCGAAGCTGCTGCATGGCCTGTAGCTGCTGCTATTCGTCACTTTAAACAAGAGTTTATTGATGTTGCTAAAAAGAAAGAATTTAAAGACGTAAAACACTATTATCGTTTAAATAATTTAGTTGAAGTATAATTGAAAAAGATAACATACATATTTTTATTTATTGCTTTTAGTAGTGTTGGTTTCGGACAAGCAAAATCTGAAATATATAGTATTGTAGAGCAAATGCCTGAACCAAAAGATGGAATGACATCTTTTATGCAATACATAAGGCAAAATGTAGTATATCCTAAATCGGCACAAGACGCTAAAATAGAAGGAAGATGTTACATTAAATTTATTGTAGAAGAAGATGGAAGTCTCTCTAATATTACAGTATTAAAAGGAGTCCCTAATTGTTCAGAATGCGACCAAGAAGCTCTACGAGTTGTAAATTCATATAATCAAAAATGGAACCCTGGTAAACAAAAAGGTAAGCCAGCAAGAGTATATTATAATTTACCTATAAATTTTAAATTGTAAGACTTAGCATGCCGAAAGTAACGATAGACGGAATTGAAATTGAAGTGTCAAAAGGTACCACCATTTTGCAGGCAGCCCGCTTAATTGGTAACGAGGTGGCACCACCTGCTATGTGCTATTATACCAAACTAAAAACAAGTGGCGGCTACTGCCGTACTTGTATTGTTAAGGTAACAAAAGGTAGCGCTGCTAACCCAACTCCTATGCCTAAGCCTGTGGCAAGTTGCCGTACAGAGGTTATGGATGGCATGGAGGTACAAAACTTTACATCTCCCGAAGTATTAGAAGCACGTAAAGGTGTAGTTGAATTTTTATTATTAAACCATCCGCTTGATTGCCCTATATGCGACCAAGCGGGCGAGTGTCATTTGCAAGATTTAGGTTATAATAATGGTGCTGAAAAAACTCGCTACGAATTTAAACGTAGAGAGTTTGATATGATTGATATTGGCAAAAACATTAAGTTACACATGACACGTTGTATTATGTGTTTCCGTTGTGTAAAAGTCGCCGAACAAATTACTGATGGACGCGTGCATGGTGTAATTAACCGTGGCGATGCCGCAGAAATTTCTACTTATATAGAGCAAGCCATTGAAAACGATTTTTCGGGTAACGTAATAGATGTTTGTCCGGTGGGTGCTTTAACCGATAAAACATTCCGATTTAAACAACGTGTTTGGTTTACTAAACCTGTTGAAGCACATCGTAAATGCCCAACTTGCAGCGGTAAAGTACGTTTGTGGTTTAAAGGCGAAGATGTGTTGCGTGTAACAGCTCGTAAAGACCAGTGGGGTGAGGCAGAAGAATTTATTTGCAACTCGTGCCGTTTCGACCATAAGAAAAAAGCAGATTGGGAAATTGAAGGACCATCGCCAATTAGTCACCATTCGGTTATTTCGCAAAATCATTACGAACATTTAAATAAATTAAAGGTTGATGTAATGAAACAACAAAAGGCATTAGGTTTTATGAATATTGATAAACGACCATAGTATATGTTGACATTTGTAATTTATAAATCAGTTTTGTGTGTTGTTATCTTCGCTATTTCATTAGGCGTTGCGGCATACTCAACTTGGTGGGAACGTAAGTTTGCTGCGTTTTTGCAGGATAGAAAAGGGCCAAGCCGTGCGGGTCCTTTCGGCCTCTTACAACCATTAGCTGATGGTGGAAAAATGTTTTTTAAAGAAGAAATTATTCCGAACGTTTCTAATAAATTCTTATTCATTTTAGGCCCGAGTTTATTTTTACTTACATCCATGATGACGGGTGTAGTTATTCCCTGGGGTAAAGATGTAACTATTGGTGCTGATACTTTTTCGTTACAAATAACCGATATTAATATTGGTATTTTATATGTGTTAGGGGTAACATCAATTGGAGTGTATGGCATTATGATTGGTGGTTGGGCATCCAACAACAAATACTCTTTATTAGGCGCTATACGTGCATCATCGCAAATGATTAGTTACGAAATTGCCATGGGCATCTCCATAATTGCTTTAGTAATTACAGCAGGAGGCACCCTTAGTTTACGCCAAATTATTGACCAACAAGATGCAGGTTGGTGTAATTTAGTTTATCAACCATTGGGCTTTTTAATATTTTTAATTTGTGCTTTTGCCGAAACAAACCGTGCACCGTTCGATTTATCGGAATGTGAAACCGAATTAATTGGCGGGTATAACACAGAATATTCTGCCTTTAAATTAGGCGCGTTTTTATTTGCCGAATACATTAACATGTTTATTTCTTCTGCGTTAATGGCAGGTCTATATTTTGGTGGATACAATTTTCCTTTTGCGCACGAATTTTATAATTCGCTTGGTTTGCAAGAAGGTTCGTGGCTTATTTCGCTTATTGGCTTTGGAGTTTACTTTTTTAAAACCTGTATTTTCATTTCTGTATTTATGTGGATTCGTTGGACACTGCCTCGTTTCCGTTACGACCAATTAATGAACTTAGGCTGGAAAGTTTTAATTCCGCTGTCGTTATTAAATTTAGTGTTAACAGTAGTGGTAGAATATTTTAGAGGAAACATTATTTTATAATAGTAAAAAATAAAATGGCTTTACAACTTACCAATAGAAGCAAAGTAGTATCAAATAAAGAACAGAGTTTATCTGAAAAACTTTATTTGCCTGCTATTGTAAAAGGCATGGCAATTACATTTAGCCATCTCTTTAAAAAAGCGCCTACCATAAAATATCCTGATGAGGTTCGCCCAATGGCACCTGTGTATCGTGGTCAGCACGTTTTAAAGCGTGATGAAAACGGAGCAGAGCGTTGCACCTCATGCGGCATGTGTGCGGTGGCTTGTCCGGCAGAAGCGATTACTATGGAAAGTGGCGAGCGCAAAAAAGGAGAAGAGCATTTATATCGTGAAGAAAAATATGCAACCAAATATGAAATAAATATGTTGCGTTGTATTTTTTGTGGTTTGTGCGAAGATGCTTGTCCTAAAGAAGCAATTTTCTTAACGGATAGAATTGTTGATACAGATTATGAACGTGGAGATTTTGTGTATGGAAAAGATAAATTGGTAGAAAAAGTTGATCAACGTGTAGATGTATCAAAACGTCAAACACCTGAAGTGTTAGCCTTTAAAAAAATACCAGGCTTAAAACACAACGAACTGTTTGATGGCAAAAAATTAAATAAAGGAAAACACTAAAACTGTAAATGATATTATGTTAGGATACTCAATTACTCAATGGCTTTTCGGGATACTATCCTTCTTAGCTATTATGTTTGCGCTAATGGTTGTGTTTACACGCAACCCTGTAAATAGTGTGTTGTATTTGGTAATGACTTTTTTCTGCATAGCAGGGCATTACTTATTATTAAACGCACAGTTTTTAGCCGTAGTACATATTGTGGTTTATGCTGGTGCTATTATGGTATTATTCCTATTCGTTATTATGTTAATGAATTTGAATGAAGATACCGAGCCTCAAAAAACAATGGTAACAAAATTAATTGCGGGTTTAATAGGTGGAGTTTTATTAGCTGTAATGGTAGGTGTTTTAAAAGGTGCTGAACAAATGCAATTGGCACAAAGCGGTGCATCACAAATTGGTATGGTAAAAACCTTAGGTGTTGTTTTGTTTAAAGACTTTTTATTTCCGTTTGAAATAGCATCGGTTTTATTATTAGGTGCCATGGTTGGTGCAATTATGTTAGGTAAAAAAGAAATTAAATAGGATATGATAAACACAATTCCCATTAACTATTACATATTTTTAAGTGCTGTACTTTTTATAATTGGCGCGGTTGGTGTAATGGCTCGCAGAAATGCGATTATAGTTTTTATGTGCATTGAGCTTATGCTTAATGCTGTAAACCTTTTGTTGGTAGCGTTTTCTACTTTGCATAACGACCCAAGCGGACAAGTATTTGTATTCTTTATTATGGCAGTGGCCGCGGCTGAGGTTGCAGTTGGTTTGGCTATATTGAGTATGGTGTATCGTAACATCAAAAGCATTGACATTGATTTATTAAGCAAACTAAAGAATTAGAAATTTATGATTAAGCTGATAGGATTAGTTCCTTTATTTCCTTTGATTGGTTTTCTAATCAACGGGTTCTTCGGAAAAAAAATGAGCAAAAGTTTATCGGGCACTATTGCTTGCGTAAGCGTTTTGGCTTCGTTTATAGTTTCTCTTTTAATTTTTATGGAAGTAAACGCTTCCGAACAAAAGTCAAATGTTGTAGAACTTTTCTCTTGGATAAATTCAGATACTTTAAAAATTCCTTTCTCGTTTTTAGTTGACCCGCTTTCTTGTTTATTCTTATTGAATATTACGGGCATTGGTTTTTTAATTCATGTTTACTCAACCAGCTACATGTATGATGATGAAGGCTTCTCTCGTTTCTTTACGTATCTGAACTTATTCGTGTTCTTTATGTTGCTATTAGTACTTGGTAACAACTACCTGATTATGTTTGTTGGTTGGGAAGGTGTAGGATTATGCTCTTACTTACTAATAGGCTTCTGGTTTAAAAACGATGCTTATAACCGTGCAGCTAACAAAGCCTTTGTTATGAACCGTATTGGTGATTTGGGTTTTCTGTTAGGCATCATTATGATTTTCATGAATTTTGGTAGTATTTCTTTTAACGAAGTGTTTGGCAAAGCGTCGTCAGTGCCAACACATACTATTACAGCTATCGCACTTTTATTATTTGTAGGTGCTATGGGTAAAAGTGCTCAGTTACCCTTATACACTTGGTTACCTGATGCTATGGCGGGTCCAACTCCGGTATCAGCACTAATTCATGCGGCAACCATGGTTACGGCCGGTATATATATGGTAGTTCGTTCAAACGTTTTTTACTCTATATCAGAAACTGCCAGCGAGTTTGTTGCGGTAGTTGGTGCTATTACAGCTTTGTTTGCAGCTATCATTGGTTTATTACAAACCGATATTAAAAAAGTGTTGGCTTACTCAACGGTATCTCAATTAGGTTTAATGTTTTTAGCTTTAGGTGTAGGCGCTTATAGCAGTGCGGTGTTTCACGTTACAACACATGCGTTTTTTAAAGCATTATTATTCTTGGGTGCGGGCTCTGTTATACATGCTATGGGTGGCGAACAAGACATTCGTAAAATGGGTGGTTTGAAAAAAGCCTTACCAATTACTTTTATGACTATGCTATTAGGAACAATTGCCATAAGCGGTGTTCCACCGTTTGCTGGTTTCTTTTCTAAAGATGAAATTTTAGCGCACACCTACGAGCATAGCCAATTGCTTT
>Ga0210394_10001017_pt1 | contig 48637 bp, 49 predicted proteins | sample IncBWC12MmetaG_FD_160121 | JGI IMG/M metagenome (GOLD analysis project Ga0210394, IMG submission 160121) | Forest soil microbial communities from Barre Woods Harvard Forest LTER site, Petersham, Massachusetts, United States - Inc-BW-C-12-M | ecosystem: Environmental > Terrestrial > Soil >...
ACCGTGGACCAATGGCGGAGAGGGTGGGATTCGAACCCACGAACACCCGTGAAGATGTTACTGGAATTCCAGTCCAGCGCCTTCGACCGCTCGGCCACCTCTCCATTCAATGTGTTACAGGTATATCTTAAGGTCGATCGTCAATGCTGCAACCGAAAGTTGCCCGGCGTTGGCACCGCTGTTGAATTCTAACAACCGCATCGTCAAAGCGCCTGTCCCAGGTTCTGCCCGTCACCGGCGCGGGAGCTAACCCGGCGGCACCACCTCGCCGGAGGACGCACCTTGTGGTGCGGCCGGGGCGGCGGGCGCCGGCGCTGCCGGCGGCGTCGCGGTCGCGGGCGCCGTGGCCGGCGGGGTGTCCGGGGCTGGGGGCGCGGCCGTGGCCGGCGCGGTAGCTGGCGCGGCTGGGGCGAGCGGCTTGGCGGCGCCCGGCGGTGCCTTGGCGAAGAACTGGGGCGGCAGCGCCAGGCACGGCTCAGTCTTGGGTCGTTCCCGATCAGCCGCACCGAGCGCGGGGATCTTCACCGCGTTGCGCGTATCGGGCGCGCTCAGGCCTTCCGGGACTTTCAGCGGCGGTCGCGAATCCGCGTTGCCGGCAAACGGCTTTTCATGGCAGCTGGCAGCGTTCTTCGGGGTGCGATGAAACACACGATCGTACAGCGTGCATCCGGCCAGCAACGGCAACATCGCAGCGCATATCAGCAGCGCGCCGGGCGCGGCGCGCATAGGCAACCGGGGTTGGCTCACGCCGACTTCGCCCGCGCCAGGGGCAGCTGGCCCCGCGCTGCATCGAGGGCGGCGCGCACGCGCGCCCGAAATGGCTCGGACAGTTCGGTCATTGGCAGGCGGATGCCGCGTTCGATCCAGCCCTGATCGCTCATGGCCCACTTTACCGGTATGGGGTTGGGCTCCAGGAACAACGCATCGTGCAGCACGCGCAACGGCGCATCCAGATGCTCGGCCGCGGCGCGATCGCCGCGCAGCGCCGCCGCGCTCAGTTGCGCCATCGCCTTAGGGCAGACATTAGCCGTCACTGAAATCACTCCTCGCGCGCCGTTCAGCATCGCCTGCGCGGCACTGGCATCATCGCCAGACAGCACCGCGAACTGCGGGCCGGTCAGTTCCACCAGTGCGCGCACGCGCTCCATCGATGCCACCGCCTCTTTGACAGCGACCACGCGCGACAGTTTCGACAACCGAGCCACCGTTTCAGGCAGCAGGTCGACCGCGGTTCGCGACGGCACGTTGTACAACACGACAGGAACGCTGGCGGCGACGGCCACCGCCTCGAAATGACGATACAGCCCCTCCTGTGTCGGCTTGTTGTAGGCCGGCGTGACCACCACCAGGCCGTCGACGCCGGCAGCCGACAGGCGCCGCGCCCGCTCCACTGTGACGGCGGTGCTGCTGCTGCCGGCCCCGGCCAGCAGCACGGCGTGCCCGGCGAGGTGCGCGCGCGCGCGCTCGACCAATGCCAGCAGCTCGGTATCGCTAATGGTTGCCGATTCCCCGGTGGTGCCGCCGACCAGGACGCCGCTCGTGCCCGCCTCCAGATGCATCGCAAGCAGTCGTTCCCATGCCGGCCAGTCGATGCTGCCATCCACATGCATCGGCGTCACAATCGCGACCATGCTGCCGGCAAACATATCGTCCTGCTCAAATAATGACGGGGCCGGCGATGTTACGGGCCACGGCTGACAAGAAGCAAGCCGACGTTCGCAAGCCGCACGACTCCCGGTACACTGCCGCCCCAGTACCGTGACATCTGATCCAATGAAGCAGCATCTCGCCGTCTCTGCCATCGGCAACGACCGACCCGGCATGGTCCATGAGCTTACCCGCGTCATCAGCGACTGCGGCGGCAATATCGCTGAGAGTCGGATGGCGGCGCTGGGCTCCGAGTTTGCGATGCTGCTGTTGGTGAGCGGTAACTGGCACACGCTGGCACGCATCGAATCCGAGCTCGCACGCCTGGCCGAGACTGCCGCCCTGAGCGTGCACGTCAAGCGCACCGAGCCCAGGGCGGCGCGTGCCGACATGCTGCCTTACTCGGTGGACATCGTGAGCCTCGACCAGACCGGCATCGTCGCCGGTCTGTCGGGCTTCTTCGCCAGTCGCGGCATCGACATCTGCGAGGTGTCGACCCGCAGCTATGCCGCGGCGCACACCGGCGCACCGATGTTCGCCGTGCAGATCGTCATCAACGTTCCCGGGAAACTTCATGTCGCGCAGCTGCGCGAGGAATTTATGGACTTCTGCGACTCGCTCAATCTCGATGCGATCCTCGAGCCGGTCAAGTCATGAGCAGCGCCAGCAGGAAGCGCGCCGCGGCGCCGGGCAAGCCGGCGCGCAGCAAGCCGGCTACGGTCAAGGCGCCGGCGAAACGCCCGGCCGATAGGGCCGGGCCTCGCCAGACCGTGACCATCGGCAAGGTAGTGCCGGAGTTCTCGCTAGCGGCGACCGGCGGCGCCACCTGGCGGCTGTCCGGCGCGCGCGGGCGCAAGCTGGTGCTGTACTTCTACCCGCGCGACAACACGCCCGGTTGCACGCTCGAGGGCCGGCAATTTGCGGCGCTGGCAGCGCGCTTCGAGCGTGCCGGCACCGGCATCGTCGGTATCTCGCGCGACAGTCTGGCGGCGCACGAGAAATTCCGTGCGCAGATGGGTTTCCCGTTCGCGCTGCTATCGGATGGCGACGGTCTGGTGTGCGGTCTGTTCGATGTAATTCGCGAAAAAAACATGTATGGACGCAAGGTCATGGGCATCGAGCGCAGCACCTTTCTGCTCGATGCCCGCGGCATTCTCAGAAACGAATGGCGCAAGCTAAAGGTCGACGGCCACGCGCTCGCAGTCCTGGAAGCGGCACAAGCACTGTGAAAGCCGCCACGCGCCGACTGTTCGTGCTCGACACGAACGTATTGATGCACGATCCGACCGCTATCTTTCGCTTCGAGGAACACGACATCTACCTGCCGATGGTGGTGCTCGAAGAGCTGGATGCGAATAAGAAGGGGCTGTCTGAGGCATCGCGCAATGCGCGCCAGGTCAGCCGCTTTCTCGACGACATGATGCGCGGCGTCACCAAGGAGCAGATCGACGCCGGCCTGGCCATCCCCGGGAGCTACAGCGGTAACCACGGCAAAAAGCCGCCGGCCGGACGCTTGTTCTTCCAGACCCGTGAACTCTCGGGTGGACTGCCCGCCGGGCTGCCCGGCGTCGGCGTCGACAACCTGATCCTCGGCCAGACCATGTCGCTGCAGCGCCAGGAGCCGCGCGCGCGCGTCGTGCTGGTATCGAAGGACATCAACCTGCGCATCAAGGCGGCGATCGTCGGCGTGCATGCCGAGGACTACTACAGCGACAAGACGATCGAGGACGCCGATGTGCTGTATACCGGCGTCGAGACCTTGCCCGGGGACTTCTGGGAGCGTCACGGCAAGGACATGCGCTCGTGGAAGGAAGGCGATCGGACCTGGTACCAGATCAGCGGTCCCGCGGCGGCTTCCTGGCGACCCAATGTGTTCGTGTACGAGGCCAGTGCGCAGGGCATCGAAGCCATGGTGCGGGCGGTGGATGGCGAGTCGGCGAAGCTGGAGCTGGCACGCGATTTTCGCAGCGAACGCCACAGTGTCTGGGGCATCACCGCGCGCAATCGGGAGCAGAATTTCGCGCTCAACCTGCTGATGGATCCGGAGATCGACTGCGTGACCCTGCTGGGTCCGGCGGGCAGCGGCAAGACGCTGCTGGCGCTGGCCGCCGGGCTGGCGCAGACGCTGGAGCGAAATCGTTATGTCGAGATCATCATGACGCGCGTCACCGTTCCGCTCGGCGAGGATATCGGTTTTCTGCCCGGCACCGAAGAGGAAAAGATGGAGCCGTGGATGGGCGCGCTGATGGACAACCTCGAGGTGCTCACGCGCAGTGACGAGGGTGGCAACTGGGGTCGCGCGGCCACCAACGATCTGCTGCGCAATCGCATCAAGATCCGCTCGCTCAATTTCATGCGCGGGCGCACCTTCCTGAACCGCTACATCATCCTTGACGAGGCGCAGAACCTGACGCCCAAGCAGATGAAAGCGCTCGTGACCCGCGCCGGGCCGGGCAGCAAGGTCGTGTGCCTTGGTAATATCGCCCAGATCGATACGCCCTACCTGACCGAGACCACCTGTGGCCTGACCTACGTCGTCAACCGCTTCCAGGGCTGGCCGCATTCAGGCCATATCACGCTGGTGCGCGGCGAGCGCTCACGGCTCGCGGATTTCGCCTCCGACGCCCTGTAGCGGGCTCCCCGGGGCCGCCGCGCACGGAACCTTGGCGCCCTCGGCGAGGTCACAGTACAGTACAAGATATTGATGTCTCTAGATGTTATGCGCCGTACCTACGCTGCCCTGCTCGGCTGTCTGTTGACCGTTGCGGCCACATGGGCCGCGGCTGCGGACCCCACCACTGCCAGCTTTGCCCCGAGTGCCGCCTCGGTCGGCAGTAACCTGCCGGACCTGGGCGGCCCTGCCAACGCGATGATCAGCAAGGCCGACGAATACCAGGTCGGACGCATGGCGATGCGCGAGATGCGCGACCAGAACCTGATTCTCGAGGATCCCGAGGCCACCGATTACATCCAGCAGCTCGGCATGCGGCTCGCCTCCCAGGCTCACGACGAAGGCCAGAATTTCACATATTCCGTGCTGCGCGAGCCGGTGATCAACGCCTTCGCGACCTTTGGCGGCTTCGTCTGCATCAACAGCGGCCTGATCCTTCTGACCGATAACGAGTCACAGCTTGCCGCTGTAATCGCACACGAAACCGGCCACGTGGTCCAGCGCCACATCGCCCGCGGCTACCTGGCGCAGAGCCGCATGTCGCTGGCGTCGACGGCCGCGTTACTGGCGGCGATCCTGATCGGCGCCGCCAGCGGCGCCGGCGGCCAGGCGATGGAAGGCGCCATAGCGCTCAGCCAGGCCACCGCTTTGCAGCAGAGCATCAATTACACGCGCGGTCAGGAAATCGAGGCCGATGCAGTCGGCATCGAGCTGCTGTCGGGCGCCGGCTTCGATCCGAACGAGATGGCGAGCTTCTTCGAGTCGTTGGCGCGCGTGGAGGGCCTGGGGATGGCCGGCATTCCGCCGCTGCTGGTCGATCACCCAGTGACCAGCGACCGCATTGCCGCGGCCCGAAACCGCGCGGCGAATTTTCCGCCGGTCAAGCTGCTGCCGGAGTCGCTGAGCTTCGCCTTCTTCAAGGAGCGGGTGCGCGTGTTGGCGACCCCGCCAGAAGTGCACCTGGATCAGTTTTATACCTCGATACGCGATCGACGTTCACTGACCCCGGCGGAGCGCTATGGCGAGGCCCTGGTGCAGATACAGCACGGCAACGCGCCCAGCGCAGTGAAGACGCTGCGCGAGCTGCAGGCGGCCAATCCGCAGATGACGGTGCTGTATGCGGCTCTGGGCCAGGCGCTGGCGGCCGCGGGACAGGTGGATGCCTCGCTGGCGCTGTTCGATCGCTCGGTGCGACTGTTCCCGCGCAATGTGCCGCTGACGGTGCGCTATTCGGAGACCTTGATGCAGGCCGGCCGCGCCAAGCAGGCGCATGAGCTGCTGCTCGATCTGTTCAACAACGTCGATCCCTCGCCGGCACAGATCCGGCTCACGGCGCTCGCGGCCAGCGCCGCCGGTGATGCCGGCGACGCCTATGCATACATGGCTGAATATGACCTGGCCGGCGGCCAGCTGGCGCTCGCCAACCAGCAGCTTGAACTCGCGCTTGCAGCGCCGGATCTCACCAGCGTGCAGCGGGCCCGATTTCGCGCGCGTCTGGACGAAGTACGCGGCTGGCTGCGCGAGCAGCAGCAATCCCGTCGCGGCCAGAGCGGCAGCTGATCCTAGCCCGCCGTAGCACCATATCGGCGCCGCCTAAGCTGCTACACTTGCGGCCCATGTCGCCTTGCAGCAGCGCGCTCCCACGACGCAGCAGAGTCCTAGTGTTCCACGCACGCCGTACAACGGCGCTTGCACTACTGGCGCTGACATTGGCCCTGGCAGGCTGCGCGACGCTGCCGAGCGGCAAACCAGATCCAAGCGATCGATTCGAGCGCTTTAACCGCTCGGTGTACAAGTTCAACACCGCGCTCGATCACGCGATCCTGCGTCCCGTGGCCAGACAATATGTGAAGGTAACGCCGCAGACGGTACGCACCGGGGTCAACAATGTGCTCACGAACCTTGCCTACCCGGTAACGCTGGTCAACAACTTCCTGCAGGGCAAACTCACCGACGGCATGACCGACGTGGCCCGGTTTCTGGTCAACTCGACCATCGGCATTGGCGGCCTGTTCGATCCGGCGAGCGGCATGGGTCTGGACCGGCACCAGGCGGACTTCGGTCAGACCATGGGCCGATGGGGTATGCATAGCGGGCCGTACCTGATGCTGCCGTTTCTCGGCCCCTCGACCGTCCGCGATGCGTTTGGCCTGGTGCCCGATTATCTGCTGCTGCACGAGATCGAAACCGTGAAGCTGTTCGACAACAACCAGTACGTCCAGTGGAGTCTGTTTGCGATCGGTACGGTGAATCGGCGCTCGCAGTTGCTCGATGAGGATCACATTCTCGATAGCGCTTACGATCCGTACGCGTTTCTGCGCAATGTCTATCTGCAGCGGCGCGACTACCTGATTCACGATGGCAACGTGTCTCCCGAGGAGCAGTTCCCGGATGCCGACATGACCGGCGCCGAGCCGGCGGCTCCCGCGGCTCCCGCGACTCCCGCGACTCCCGCGACTCCCGCGGCTCCCGCGGCTCCCGCGGCACCGAAGTAACCGGCCCCGGTCAGAGCACGCTGCCCTTCGGTTACTCGTTGCTGGAGGCCGCGATCATGGGCTCAGCAGCGGCTCGACCTCGCTCAGCCGCGCCAGCGCCAGCAGTGTCTTCCCTGGTTTGGCGTAGTGCAGCTGGCAGGAGCGTGCGCGCGCGATCGCCAGCCAGTCGATCAGCAGCGCCAGTCCGGCGCTGTCGACCTCAGGAATCGCCGCCAGATCCAGTGTCAGTGCGCTGCCGGCCGCGCCAATCAGCGTGAGCCCGAGACTACGCAGCGCCACGACTGTGGCCAGGGTCAGCGGCGCCTCGAGCCGGTAGACATCCGGCGACACGGTGACAAACGCGCCCTGGGCGGCCGCCGCGGTCATCGTCACAGTGCCCCGAGCGCGCCGCCTCCTCAATGTCACTGTCATGAACTAGCCCTTGGCGCTTGCGGCGCCTTTTATGGCGCTCGGCTTGTCGCCGGCCTGCAGACGCCCGATCACTTCGTCCAGGCCCTTCTGGTCGATCTCGGCGCTGAAGTCGTCGCGGAAACTCTTGACGTAGCTGATGCCCTCGATCACCACGTCCCAGGCTTTCCAGCCCTGATCCGTGCGACGCAGGCTGTAGTTGACCGCGACCTGCGAGCCATCGCTCTTACGAACCTGCGTGCGCACGGTCGCGTTGGTCGCATTTGGGTCACCGGTGTAGGGAAATACCTTGAGCTTGTCGGCGGTAAAATCCACCAGCGCATCACCGTAATTGTCCAGCAGCGACTTATAAAACGCCTTGATGAAGCGCTGGCGTTGATCCTCGCTGGCCGCGGTCCAGTGGCGGCCCAGCACCAGGCGCGCCGAATATTCGGTGTCGAAATGCGGTAGCAGCACCTGGTCCACCAGCGCATGCACCTTGCCCGGATTGGCGCGGTAGTCGGCGCGGTGCGCGTCCAGGTCAGTAAGCATCGTGCTGGCGGCGGTCTGGATCAGCTGCCCCGGTCCGCTGGCATCGACCGCGCTCGCCAGATCTGCAGCGCCGCTGGCCGACGCCAGACCCAGCGTCAGACTCAGTGCCGCCGCCGTTCCCAGAATTAGTTGTCGCATAGCCGCCTCACTTGGTAGTTTTGCCGGAACCCTTCTTGTCGCCACTCGAGTCCTTGCTGCCCGACGAGTCCTTGCTGCCCGACGAGTCCTTGCTGCCCGACGAGTCCTTGCTGCCGGCGACGTTTGCAAACAGTTTATTCACCAGGCTTTCCAGCACCAGCGCCGACTGCGTGAACTGCAGCTCGCTGCCGCCATGCAGAAACGTATCCGAACCGCCGGGCGAGATGGCGACGAAATTGGCGCCGAGCAGCCCTGAGGTCTCGATCGCCGCATCACTGTCGTCCGGAATGTGGTCAAATTGGCGCTCGATGGTCATCGTGACCGCGGCCTTGTAGGCCGAGCTGTCGTAGACGACTCTGGTGACCTGGCCGACGCGCACGCCGGCCATGGCCACCGGCGCCCCGACCTTGAGTCCTCCGATGTCATCGAACCTGGCCACCACAGCATACGTCTGTGTCGCGCGCTGTATCTGTAAGCCGCTGCCGGGTAGTTGTGTAGTCAGAAAGCCGAGCGAGGCGAAACCCAGCAGCACGAACAGGCCGGTGCCGATTTCAATGGAACGATTCGCCTGGGCCATAAGTCAATCCTTTGTGCCGGACTTACAAAAACGCCGCGGTCAGCATGTAATCGAGCAGCAGCACCAGGACCGCTGAGGTCACGACGGTGCGCGTGGTGGCGAGCCCCACGCCCTCGGCGGTCGGCTCGGCATGGAACCCCTCATACACCGCGAGCAGGCTGCAGGCGGCGCCGAACACCACGCTCTTGATCAGGCCCTCGTTGACGTCGCGCAGCCCCACCGCGCTCTGCATCTGCGACCAGAAGGTGCCGGCCTGGATACGCATCATGGTCACGCCGATGAGCTGCGCGCCGTAGATGCCGACGCAACTGAAGATCGCCGCCAGCAGCGGCACGGCGATCAGGCCACCGAGAAATCGCGGCGCTACCACATGACGCACCGGGTCGACCGCCATCATCTCCATCGCCGCGAGCTGATCGGTCGCGCCCATCAGACCGATCTCCGAGCATAGCGAGGTGCCGGCGCGGCCCGCAAACAGCAGCGCCGTCAGCACCGGCCCGAGCTCCTTGATGAGTCCGAGCGCGGCAGCCATGCCGAGCGCCGACTCCGAGCCGAAGCGTTGCAGCAGCTGGTAGCCCTGCAGTCCGAGCACCATGCCGACGAACAGGCCACACAGCATGATGATGACCAGCGAGCGGGCCCCGGCGTTATAAATCTGCCGGATGATCAGCTGCGGACGCACGAGTGCCGGGATGCACTGGCCCAGCAGGCGCACAAGAAACAGCGCTACGGCACCCACCTTGGCGACCGCATCGAGCGCTATCGAGCGTCGCTGCGACAGACTGCTCACGCGGCCATCCCGACGCCTCGGTATGGGCCCATGCGGCGCTTTGTGCTCATGCATCCGTGTGCGCTCATGCGTCGGGGCGCGCGAGCAGCTGCTCGAAATAATCCGGTGCCGGGTAATGGAACGGCACCGGGCCATCGGGTGTGCCGCTCATGAACTGGCGCACCGATTCGGTCTGTTCCTTGCACAGCTCCGCCGGGCTGCCCTCGGCCATCACCTTGCCCTCCGCCAGCAGGTAACTATCATCGGCGATGGCACTGATTTCCCGCACGTCGTGCGACACCACGATGCTGGTAGTGCCCAGCAGGCGATTGAGTGACTGGATCAGGCGTACGATCACGCCCTTGGAGATGGGATCGAGGCCCACGAACGGCTCATCATAGATCAACATCTCCGGATCCATCACGATCGCGCGCGCCAACGCGACGCGACGCGCCATGCCGCCCGAGAGCTCGGCCGGCATCAGCTCAGCGGCGCCGCGCAGACCCACCGTCTGCAGTTTCATCAGCACCAGCTCACGCAGCACCGGCTCGGGCAGGTCGGTGTGCTCGCGCAGCGGAAATGCCACGTTCTCGAACACCGACAGGTCAGTCAGCAGCGCGCCGTTCTGGAACAGCAGGCCGACGCGCTGGCGCAGCTTGTAGAGTTCGCGGCGCTCCAGGCCGGCGACCTCCTTACCGAATACCGTCACGTGCCCGCGCTGCGCCACGCTCTGGCCCATGATTAGCCGCAGCAGCGTGGTCTTGCCGGTGCCGCTCGGGCCCATCACCGCGGTGATCGCTCCGCGGCGCACGCGCATGTTCAGGCCCTTGAATATCGCGTGCGTGCCGATCGCGTAATGCACGCCGCGGACTTCCACGACGATGTCGTCGTCGATCACGCGGCCTGCTGCTCCATGCCGGCCTGAAAGCCGCCGCTGCGCGCCAGGCTATTGAGGCGCGACCATTTCTGGAACTCCTTTTGCCCGGCGGCAACATTGGCTGATTTACCGCCCCAGGCGGCGAGTGCCGCCTCCTGCAGCGCGCGGCCGTAGCTGAAGGACAACTGCCAGGGCAGCGGCCCGAGCCGATTCATCAGCGACAGGTGCAGCGCGGCCTGCGCCGGGGTCTGACCGCCCGACAGGAACATGATGCCGGCCACCGCCGCGGGCACATGACGCTTCAGGCAGCGCACCGTGGCGGCGGCAACCTGCTCGGCGCTCGGCTGCGTTGGACACTTCTTACCAGCGATCACCATGTTGGGTTTCAGGATCATGCCTTCCAAGTGTATGCGCTGCCGATCAAGCTGCGCGAACACCTCGGTCAGCACGCCGCTGGTGACCGCGTCGCAGCGCTCCAGCGTGTGGCCGCCGTCCATCAGTACCTCGGGTTCGACAATCGGCACGATATCCTGTTCCTGGCACAGCGCCGCGTAGCGTGCCAGCGCGTGCGCATTGGCCTCGATCGCAGCGTGCGAGGGGATGCCCTCGCCGATATCGATCACCGCGCGCCACTTGGCGAAGCGCGCACCGAGCTTGTAGTACTCGATCAGCCGCTCACGCAGGCCGTCGAGGCCCTCGGTGATGGTCTCGCCGTGAAAGCCGGCCAGCGGCTTGGCGCCGGTATCGACCTTGATGCCCGGGATGATGCCAAGCTTGACCAGGTAGTCCGGAAATGGCACGCCATCACGGGTCTTCTGGCGGATGGTTTCATCGTACAGGATCACCCCGCTGATCCATTGCGCGATCCCGGGTGTCGTGAACAGCAGTTCACGATAGCTGCGGCGCTGCTCCTCGGTGGAGGGGCTGCCGATCTTGTCCAGGCGCTTGGCGATCGTGGTATTGCTCTCGTCTGCCGCCAGCAGGCCCTTGTCCTTCGCCACCATTGCGGTGGCCACCCGTTCCAGGTCGCTACGACTCATGATTGCTACCCTCCGGTTTGAGACCGCGAGGATACCAAAGCGGCGGCGCCCTTCTCATTCCAACCATATAGTACTAAACTAGTCCTAGTTTAGAGGCCACCCATGTTGCGAATCAGCAAACTGACCGACTACGCCACCGTGATCCTCGCCCGACTGGCCGCGCAGCCCGAGCGGCGCTTTACCGCAGGGCAGCTGGCGAGCCAGACGCACCTGGCCTCCCCGACTGTCTCGAAGCTGCTGAAACAGCTGCAGCGGCGCGGCCTGGTCAACTCCACCCGTGGCCTGCACGGCGGCTATCTGCTGGCGCGGCCGGCGATCGAGATCAACGCCGCGCAGATCCTGGATGCGCTCGAGGGCCCGATGGCGCTGACCGAATGCGCCAGCAGCGACAGCCACTGCTGCATCGAGAGCAGCTGCCTGGTGGGACGCGCCTGGCAGCGCGTGAATCTTGCGATCCGCCGCTCGCTGCAGGAGATCACGCTGCTGGAGCTGGCGGGACTGAGCGCCAGCAGCGGCCAGCCATCGGCGCTCGATCGCGGCATTCCGCTCGCGCTGGGCAGCATCGCCTCGCGCAGCCTCAAACGCGAGTCGCTATGAGCACCCCCGACATCGACGCGCTGGTCAACCGCAGCTATCGCCACGGTTTTGTCACCGATATCGAATCCGACACGGTGCCGCCGGGCCTGGACGAAAGCGTCGTTCGACTGATCTCGCATAAGAAGCACGAGCCGCAATTTCTGCTCGACTGGCGGCTGCGCGCGCTCGCCCACTGGCAGCGCATGCGCGAGCCGCATTGGGCGCACCTGCGCTACCAGCCGATCGACTACGACGCCATCTCGTATTACTCGGCGCCGAAGCAGAACAAGGATGGGCCCAAGAGCCTGGCCGATGTGGACCCGAAGCTGCTGGCGACCTATGAAAAACTCGGTGTGCCGCTGCATGAGCGCGCGCGCCTGGCGGGCGTCGCGGTGGACGCGGTGTTCGACAGCGTTTCGGTCGCGACCACGTTCAAGGAACGCCTGTCGGCGGCGGGCGTGATTTTCTGTCCGTTTTCGGAGGCGGTGCAGAAGCACCCGGCGCTGCTCGAGCGCTACCTGGGTTCGGTCGTGCCCTACACCGACAATTTCTACGCCACGCTCAACTCGGCGGTGTTCACCGACGGCTCATTCGTCTACGTGCCGCCCGGCGTGCGCTGCCCGATGGAGCTGTCTACCTATTTTCGCATCAATGCCGCGAACACCGGCCAGTTCGAACGCACGCTGATCATCGCCGATGAAGGCGCGTATGTGAGCTATCTTGAAGGCTGCACGGCTCCAATGCGTGACGAGAATCAGCTGCACGCCGCGGTGGTGGAGTTGATTGCGCTCGACGATGCGCAGATCAAGTACTCGACGGTGCAGAACTGGTACCCGGGCGACGAACAGGGCCGCGGCGGCATCTATAACTTCGTCACCAAGCGCGGCGAATGCCGCGGGCGCAATGCGCGCATCTCGTGGACGCAGGTGGAAACCGGCTCGGCGATCACCTGGAAGTACCCGAGCTGCATCCTGCGCGGCGAGAATTCGGTCGGCGAGTTCTATTCGGTCGCGACTACCAACAATTACCAGCAGGCCGACACCGGCACCAAGATGATCCACATCGGCGCCAATACGCGCAGCACCATCGTGTCCAAGGGCATCTCGGCCGGCCACGGACAGAACGCCTACCGCGGGCTGGTGAAAATACTGCCGTCGGCGATCGGCGCGCGCAATTTTACTCAGTGCGACTCGCTGTTGATGGGCAAGCATTCGGGGGCCCATACCTTTCCGTACATCGAAGTGCGCAACCCCACCGCCACCGTCGAGCACGAAGCCAGCACCTCGCGCATCAGCGAGGAGCAGCTGTTCTACTGCCTGCAACGCGGCATCGGGGCCGAGGACGCGGTGAACATGATCGTCAGCGGCTTCTGCCGCACGGTGTTCAAGGAATTGCCGATGGAGTTTGCGGTCGAGGCCCAGAATCTGCTGGCCGTCAGTCTGGAAGGAGCCGTTGGATGACTAGCGCCGCCGACCCCCTCGCACCACCACTGCTGGATATCCGCGACCTGCACGTCAAGGTGGGCGGGCAGGAGGTGCTGCGCGGAATTTCGCTCGTCGTTCGCGCCGGCGAGGTACACGCCATCATGGGGCCAAACGGCTCGGGCAAGAGCACGCTGGCGCATGTGCTGGCGGGTCGGCCGGGCTATGAGATCGTCTCGGGCAGCGCCAGTTTCGAAGGCCGTGACCTGTTTGCGCTGGCACCGGAACAGCGCGCGCGCGCGGGATTGTTTCTGGGGTTCCAGTACCCGGTCGAGATTCCCGGCGTCAACAACGCCTACCTGCTCAAGGCCGCGGTCAATGCGGCGCGCCGCGAACGCGGGCTCGCCGAGCTCGACGCGTTCGAGTTCCTGTCGGTGGTGCGCACCAAGATCAGGCTGATGCAGATCGACGAGAGTTTCCTCAGCCGTGGCGTCAATGAGGGCTTTTCCGGCGGCGAGAAGAAACGCAACGAGATCCTGCAACTGCTGGTACTGGAGCCGAAGCTGGCGCTGCTCGATGAGACCGACTCGGGTCTGGACATCGATGCGCTCAAGCTCGTGGCCAACGGCATCAATTCATTGCGTGCCGCCGAGCGTGCCATCGTGCTGGTGACTCACTACCAGCGCATGCTCGACTTCGTGGTGCCGGACTACGTGCACGTGCTCGCGCGCGGGCGCATCGCGCGCAGCGGCGATCGCACGCTGGCACTGGAACTCGAGAAGCGCGGCTACGACTGGATCGGCGAGCAGGCCGCCGCCTGACAGGTCCCACCATGGCAAGTCCCGCCGCCACGCGACCCAGCGAAACCCTTGATCGCATCCTGCGCGATTACCAGGCGGTCGCTGCACGCCTGCCGGACGCCGCCGTGACGCGCGACGCGCGCGCGCACGCGGTACGTGAGCTGTCGCGTTACGGATGGCCGAAGGCAAGCGACGAGCAGTGGCGCTACACCAACCTGCGCGCGTTCGAGGCCGTGCCGGCATTTGGTCCGGCAGTGCCGGTGCCTGAGCTGCTGCTGCCTGAGCTGGCGCCTGAGTTGCCGCCCGCGCTGCCCGGCTTTCAACGGCTGCTGTACGTGGACGGTGTGCGCCAGCTCGGCGCCGCGGCGAGCGCCGCCGCCACGGCCACCACCACCGCGGGCCCGGACTGGCCGGCGGAGCAGCGTTTCGGACTGCTGTGCGACATGTTCGCCAGCGACGTTGCGGCACTGCGAATCCGCGGCAGCGCTGCCGTCGAAGTTCTGTTCCTGACCAGCGCGGCCGCCGCCGGCGCCGCGTGCTATCCGCGACTGCAGGTTGCGCTCGAGCCGGACAGCGAGCTGAAACTGGTCGAACGCCATCTCGGCGCGCCGCCGGCGCCCACCCTGGTGTGCGCCAACATTGCCATCGAGCTCGGCCGCGGTGCGCGGCTGATGCATTACCGGCTGCAGCAATGCGGTCCCCGGACCGCGTTTGCCGACACCCTGGACGCGCGGCTGGCCGAGCAGGCGAGCTACAGCGTGCGCCAGGTGGCCATCGGTGCGGGCTCCGCGCGCACCAGCGCGCAGGTGCGGCTGTCAGGCCGCGGCGCCGCGCTGAGCTGGCAGGCGATCGCGGTCGGCCGTGGACAGCAGGTGCACGACGCCGCACTCAAGGTTGAGCACCTCGCCCCCGACACCCGCACCGAAGAGGTATTCCGGGGCATTGCCGATGAGCGCGCGCGCATCGCCTTCAGCGGTCACATCCATATCGCCGCTTGCGCGCCCGGTTCCGATGCACGCCAGTCGCTGCGTGGATTGATCGAAGGCGCCGGCGCGGAGATCGATCTGCGACCGCGGCTGGAAATCAACACCGATGAGGTCAAGGCGCAGCACGGTGCCACCACTGGGGCGCTGGATGAGAATCTGATGTTTTATCTGCTGGCGCGCGGCATCGACCGCAGCACCGCACGCGCGCTGCTCAAATGGGCGTTTCTCGGCGACGTGCTGCGCGCGATCGACCTGCGGGAGGTGCGCCGCGCGGCCGAGCAGGGTGCGGCCGGACAGCTTCCGGACGTCGTGGCGATAGGAGCGTTGACATGAGCATCCAAGCATCGCCGGCAAGATCGTTGCCGGCGGGCAAGCCGGCATTCGATGCCGCCACGGTTCGTGCCGCGTTCCCGATCCTGGCGCGCGAGGTCAACGGCAAGCCGCTGGTGTACCTGGACAGCGCGGCGTCTTCGCAGCGGCCGTTGGCGGTGCTGCGCGCGGTCGAGCACTACGAGACCAGGCTGCACGCCAACGTCCACCGTGGGGTCCATTCCCTGAGCCAGTGGGCCACCGAGGCCTACGAGAATGCGCGCGAAACCGTGCGCCGCCATCTGCACGCACGCTCGACGCACGAGATCGTGTTCGTGCGCGGTACCACCGAGGCCATCAACCTGGTCGCCAATAGCTGGGGGCGCCGCCATCTCCGGGCCGGCGATGAAATCCTGATCACCTATCTCGAGCATCACGCCAACATCGTGCCATGGCAGATGCTGTGCGCTGCTACCGGCGCCAGCCTGCGTGCCGCGCCGGTCAAAGCGAACGGCGAACTCGATCTCGCGGGGTTCCGCAGCATGCTGTCGGCGCATACGCGACTGGTCGCGGTCGCGCATATTTCCAATGCGCTCGGCACCATCCTGCCGGTGCAGGAGATCGTGCGTCTGGCGCACGCGCGCGGCGTCCCGGTGCTGCTCGACGGCGCTCAGGCGGTGCCGCATCAGGCCGTGGACGTGCAGGCGATCGATTGCGACTTCTATGCTTTCTCCGGCCACAAGGTCTATGGACCTACCGGTATCGGCGCGCTGTATGCGCGCGAGTCGCTGCTCTCGGCGATGCCTCCCTGGCAAGGCGGCGGCGACATGATCCTCTCGGTCAACATCAAGGAGAGCACCTACAACGCGTTGCCGTGGAGATTCGAGGCCGGCACTCCCAATATTTCCGGGGCGGTCGGCCTCGGCGCGGCGCTCGACTACCTTGATTCGCTCGGCCTTGCCGCGGTTGCTGCGCACGAGCACGCGCTGCTGGAACTGGCGACCGAGCGCCTGTCTGCGCTGCCGCGGCTCAAACTGATCGGGACCGCGAGCGACAAGGCCGCCGTGCTCTCGTTCACGATGGAAGGCGTGCATCCGCATGACATCGGCACCATCCTCGACACCGAGGGCATCGCAATTCGAACCGGACACCACTGCGCCATGCCGATCATGGAAGCGTTCGGCCTCGCGGCGACCGCCCGCGCCTCCTTTGGCTGCTACAACAACGCCGAGGACGTCGAGCGGCTGGTCGAGGGTCTGAAGAAAGTGCGCAAGGTATTTGGTTGAGCCTGCAGGCGGCCCCGGCATGGAACTGAAAGAGCTGTACCGCGACGTGATTCTGGATCACAACCGCAGTCCGCGGAACTTCGGCCGGCTCGAACCGGCCGACGCGCAGGCGGCCGGCCACAATCCACTGTGCGGCGACAAGCTCAATCTGACGCTGCGCCTGCAGGGCGATCGGGTACAGGACCTGCGTTTCGAGGGCCAGGGATGCGCCATCTCCACCGCGTCAGCATCGCTGATGACGGAAGCGGTCAAGGGTCGCAGCCGCGAGCAGATCGCGCGCCTGTATAAGGAAGTGCACGCGCTGTTGACCGCGTCGACCGAAGTGCCGTCCGCCGATCTCGGCAAACTCATGGCGCTGGCCGGCGTGGCCGAATTCCCGGCGCGCGTGAAATGCGCCAGCCTGTGCTGGCACACGCTCAATGCCGCCCTCGAGCGCGCGCCGGCACCGGTGTCCACGGAGTGAACGATGCGAGCCTATGAAAACGAACCGGTGGTCATCCAGCGTGACGTCGAAGCCGTCATGGTGCCTTCCGGTCAGGCGATTACGCTCAAGCTGGGACTGGCGGGCTACATCACCCAGGCGCTCGGCGGCAGCTTTACGCTGTACGTCGAGGGCAACCTGTACCGCATCCCCGGGGATCAGGCGGACGCCATCGGCAAGGAAGTCGCGCGCCGGCCCGAGCTGCCGCCCAACGCCACCGAAGACGATGTGCGTGATCTGGCCTGGGAACAGATGCGCGCCTGCTTCGATCCGGAGATCCCGATCAATATCGTCGACCTTGGCCTGGTGTATGAATGCAAGGTCGAGCCAAACGCGGATCAGACGCGCGACATCGGCGTCAGGATGACGCTGACCGCTCCGGGCTGCGGCATGGGTGACGTGCTGGTACAGGACGTCAGGGAAAAGCTCACCGCGATCCCGACCGTGCGCAACGTCAGCGTCGATCTGACCTTCGATCCGCCATGGAATCAATCCATGATGTCGGAGGCTGCCCGCCTGCAAACCGGGATGACCTGGTAGTCACCAAGGCGCCATGAGGCCGTTCACCCTGTTGCTGTTGCGACATGCGGAGGCCGAAGCGTCACGTCCCGGGCTGGCCGACATCGACCGGCAGTTGAGCGAACTCGGGCGCACCGAAGCGCTCGATGCAGCCGATTGCATGGCCGCGCAGGCGCTGCGCGTCGACGCGCTGCTGGTCAGTCCGGCACTGCGAAGCCGCGAGACCGCGATCATCGTCGCCGCCGAACTGGATATCACTGATGATCTGCAGCTCGAGCCGGCGTTGTATCTTGGCGACCCCGCCGCACTGCTGCCGCCGCTGCAGCGCTGCCCGGCCGACGCACAGACCGTGTTGATGGTCGGCCATAATCCGGGATTGAGTGCGCTGGCGCAGCAGTTCATGGGCGGCGCACAGCGCATCCAGATGCGCCCCGCGGGTTTGTGTCGCATCGACTTCGAGCACGATTCATGGCGCCAGGTGCGCCCCGACGTGGCGGTCGCATTTGCCGTGCTGCGCTAGCAGGAGACCTGCCGCAGCACGCCGCTGTAGTCACGGCTTGCTGATTTCCACCAGCCAGTCCACGCCCGATTCCACCTTGTGTGCGGCCGCGTAGTTGCCCAGATTGAGCGCAATAGCCAGGTTCATCAGGCTGTTGATGTACACCAGCGGCTGGCCGACCGGGACCTCACCGAACGTGCGCCGGTAGGGTGCGACCGTGTCATCGACCAGTTCGCCGTTGTGCGAGATGCGTACACGCACCGATTGACCGAGCTGCACGTGCAACTGGTCGAATATCTGCTTCGGAATATTGGTCCAGACGTTGCCGAACTGGATATCGAGCACCGGAATGATGCCGAGCACCTTGTCGCCCACGCGTTCGGGCTTGCGATAGGCAATCGACACCAATGCCGACGGCGGCAGCTTCGGTCCGACCTGCGCAAAGCTGATCACGCCGGCGGCGAGGCGCGCGCCGGTATAGCCGAATACGTCGCGACCGTGGAAGGTATGGGACTGCTCCGAGCCGGGACGACGATTGATCTTCTCGTCGATCTGACGCAGCTGTTCGATGCCATCGCGCTCCGCTACCAGCGTCAGCAGGCCATTATTGGGGGCTACGAAATAGCGGCCGGTGCGCGTCTTCAGTACCACCGACAGGCGCTCGGTGCCGACACCGGGGTCGATCACGGCCACGAACACCGTGCCCTTGGGCCAGAATTCCTCGGCCTGATAGAGACGGTAGGCGCCGGTGAAGATGTCCGGATTTTCGTGGCTCAGGTCGCAGATCAGCAGCTCCTGCGAGACGCTGTACGCGACGCCTTTCATCGCAGCGACGGCCCCGTCGGTGGTGCCGAAGTCGGTCATCAGCACCAGCGGAGCGCCCGCGAGCGCGGCGCTCGAAACCAGCGCCAGGGCGATCAGCAGACAGCGGTGCATTCGATTCATGGGCTTATTTTCCGTCATCAATTTCGCGCTGGTCGGTGCGTGTAAGTATACCGGTGCTCGCCGCGCCCGCGTCGCATCGGGTATTCTGCAACGCCCTGCCCCTGACAGCGGAAGATGGCAATGCCTTTGTGGGCGTCCCTGACCCCGATTGCGGCCGCCGCGCTGCTGGTTGCCGCCGTGCTGTTGCCGGGTAGCCTCGCGCTCGCCATCGCCTGCGTTGCCGCACTGCTCGGCGCCGTAATCGCCGCCGTCCATCACGCCGAGGTGATAGCGCACCGCCTGGGTGAGCCGTTTGGCGCCCTGGTGCTGGCGGTATCGATCACCACCATCGAAGTGGCGCTGATCGTCACGCTGATGCTCACCGGCGGCCCGGACCAGGCCACCCTGCCGCGCGATACGATCTTTTCCGCCATCATGATCATCTGCAATGGCGTCATCGGGCTATGCCTGCTGATCGGCGCGCTGCGCCACAGGGAACAGGTGTTCCCGGTGGTTGGCAACAGCGCCGCGCTGGCGACACTGCTCGCCCTGGCCACGCTGTCGCTGGTGCTGCCGACGTTCACGACCAGTTCTTCGGGTCCGACCTACAACAGCGCCCAACTGACTTTCGCGGCGCTGGCATCGCTATTGCTGTGGGGCACGTTCGTCTTTGTTCAGACCGTGCGCCATCGTGACTATTTTCTGCCGCTCGAGGATCGGGCCGACGAGGAGGTACACGCGGCGCCCCCATCAGTCGCGCAGGCGTGGGCCAGCTTCGGCCTGCTGTTCATCGCACTCGCGGCGGTGGTCGGGCTGGCCAAGCTGCTATCCCCGAGCATCGAGACGGCGGTCGCTGCGGCCGGGGCTCCCAAGACCACGATCAGCGTCGCCATAGCGCTGCTGGTGCTGTTGCCGGAAACCATGGCCGCGCTGCGCGCGGCGCGCGCCAATCGCCTGCAGACCAGCCTCAATCTTGCGCTCGGATCGGCTCTGGCCAGCATCGGCCTGACGATCCCCGCGGTCGCGTTCACCTCGATGCTGATCGGCGTGCCGCTGGTACTCGGACTGGATGCCAAGGAGCTGGTATTCCTGCTGCTGACCGGCTTCGTCACGCTGATCACGTTTGTTTCCGGCCGCGGCCACGTGATGACGGCTGCGGTACATCTGGTGATCCTCGGCGCTTTCCTGTTTCTGGCGCTGGTGCCGTGAAGCGCGATGATCGGTCCCATCCGAGCCCCTTGCGATGAAAGCCTCATCCGGAGCGCGGCTTTCGCTGCGCCCGGGTGCGCGAGCAGCGCACGGCCGTGGGTGCTTGCCGCCACCATCATCGCCTCCAGCATGGTGTTTATCGACAGCTCGGTCGTCAGTGTCGCGCTGCCCTCGATCCAGGCAAATCTCGACGCACCGGTCAGCCAGGCGCAGTGGATCGTCAATGCCTATGCATTGACGCTCGGGACCCTGATTCTGATTGGCGGCGCGGCCGGGGATCGCTTCGGGCGCCGCCGGGTATGCATCGCCGGACTACTGCTGTTCACGACGGCATCGGTATGGTGCGGATTGGCGCTGACGTCGTCGATGCTGGTGGCAGCACGCGCCGTTCAGGGCGTCGGTGGGGCGCTGCTGGTACCGAGCAGCCTCGCCATCATCAGTGCCACCTTCCCTCAGCGCGAGCGTGGTCGGGCCATCGGCACATGGGCCGCCGCCTCAGCGCTGACGACCGCTCTGGGTCCGGTAGTGGGCGGCTGGCTGGTCGACACGCTCTCCTGGAGGGCAATATTCTTCATCAACGTACCGCTCGCGGTCATTGCACTGCTGCTCGCGGTCCGGTGGGTACCGGAGAGCCGCGACGAGGCGGCCCGCGGCGTGGACTGGAGCGGCGGCGCGCTGGCGGTGGTGGGGCTCGGGCTGCTCGCCTATGGTCTGACCGCCGCCTCCAGCGCCGGCTGGGCACAGGCGTCGGTACTCGGGTCCCTGGGCGGCAGTTGCCTGGTACTCGCCCTGCTGGTGCGGTGGGAGGCGCGCGCCGCACAGCCGATGCTGCCACTGAGCCTGTTTCGCTCGGCTACCTTCAGCGGCGCCAACGTCATCACGCTGCTGCTTTATTTTGCATTGGCCGGCGAGGTGTTTTTCCTGCCGTTCTACCTGATCGACATCCAGGGCTACTCGGCCACCGGCGCCGGCGCGGCGTTCCTGCCGTTCAGCCTGATCGTGGCGGCACTGTCGCGCTGGGCCGGCGGCCTGAACGATCGCTACGGCGCGCGAGCGCTGCTGGTGGCCGGGTCGCTCGTGGTCGCGCTCGGCACGGCGTTGTTCGCATTTCCGACGCAGGGCGGCCACTACTGGAGCTCAGTTCTTCCGGGCATGACGCTATGGGGATTCGGCATGGCGTTGAGTGTCGCGCCACTGACAACCACGGTGATGAGCTCGGCGGGCGACCGCTACGCGGGCGCGGCTTCCGGTATCAACAACGCCACCGCTCGAATTGCCGGGATGCTGGCGGTAGCGCTGCTCGGCGTCGTTGCGGTGGGGGTATTCAGGATAGCGCTCGATCAGCGCCTCGAGCGCCTGCAGATTCCTGTCAGCATCCGGCAAGCGTTGCAGCCCGAGGTACAAAAGCTCGCGCAGGCGCGAGTGCCGCCTGGCGTTGATAGCGCCGCACGACAGGCACTGCGGCGCGCGTTGGATGATTCATTTGTCTACAGCTTTCGGGTTGCGACGCTGATCGCGGCGGCCGCGGCGCTGCTGAGTGCCCTGTGCGCGTGGCTGACGATTGATCGGCGATCGCGTTAGGCAGCGCGGATGCCTGCGCGGATACACTCGATTCAGGGCGACATCACATCGCTCGAGCTGGACGCGATAGTCAACGCTGCCAACTCGACGCTGTTGGGCGGAGGCGGCGTCGACGGCGCCATTCACCGAGCCGCGGGGCCTGAGCTGCTGGAGGAGTGCCGGCGCCTGGGCGGCTGCCCCAGCGGCGAGGCGCGCATCAGCGGCGCCTACCGGCTGAAAGCTCGCCGCATCATCCACACCGTGGGGCCCGTCTGGCGTGGCGGCGCATATCGCGAGCGCGAGCTACTGGCGTCGTGCTATGAGCACTCGCTGCAGCTGGCGACCCGGAATGGGCTGCGCTCGATCGCCTTTCCATCCATCAGTACAGGTGTCTACGGATTTCCATTGGAGCTGGCAGCGCCGATTGCAGTCAAATCCGTGCTGCAGTTTACCGACGGACGCGATGACATCGGCGAGGTGGTGTTCTGCTGCTTCTCCGCTCACGACCTGGCGCTCTATCAGCAGGTGCTGCGCGCGGCCAGAACCTGAGCGGCTGCTATTCGATACTGCAGAAACAGTAGGCGTAGATGGTATTCGGCGATGATAGACGGGCCCAGCGCGCGAGTTCCAGATCCAGCGGCTTGAGCCGCTGCACCAGCTGCACCGCACCGCTGCGCGCGATGCCGATGCGATCCAGCATGCCCTGCCCAGTCGAGCGCACCTGGAACAGCAACTGCTGCGCCCAGCTCAGCTCCTGCTCAATGCGTCGCACGCCATAGCCGCCCTTGAGCCCGGCGCGCGCAGCAGCCTCGACCACCGCATCGTCGTAGCCGCCGAGGCGATCCACCAGGCCCTGCTGCCTGGCATCCACGCCCGACCACACCCGGCCCTGCGCGATGGTATCGATCGCCTCACGCGTCTTGCCGCGGCCCTTGGCAACTCGCGCAAGAAACTCCTCGTAGGCATGATCGACCGTGATCTGGATCAGCCGACCGGCATCGGCCGACATCGGCCGATCGAGCTGTGTCGCCCCGGATAGCGGCGTGGTGCCGAGACCATCCACGTTGACGCCAAGTCGCGCCAGGCTGCGGCTGAATGTCGGGATGCCCGCGAACACGCCGATCGAGCCGGTGATCGTATTCGGACTGGCAATGATCTGGTCGGCGGCGGCGGCGATGTAATAGCCGCCCGAAGCCGCCACATCGCTCATCGACGCCACCACCGGCTTGCCGTCCTTCTTCAGCGCCTGGACCTCGCGATAGATCTGCTCGGAGGCCAGCACGCTGCCTCCCGGACTGTCGATGCGCAGCACCACGGCGCGAATGTCATCGTCCTGGCGCGCCTCACGCAGCAGCTGAGCGGTCGACTGGCCGCCGATCGTACCCGGCGGTTGCTTGCCGTCCAGGATCTCGCCGCTGGCCACGACCACACCGATCGCCTGACCCTTGCCGCGTTGCTTGTCCTCGGCGTGGGTCGCGTGCAGGTAATCCGCCACGCCGACCTGGCGGTAGGACTTGCCGGCGGTATCGGCGCCGGCCAGATCGATCAGCAGATCCTCGACCTCCTGCCGAGTCTTCAGGCCGCTGACCAGGCCGCTGTCCCTGGCGACCTTGGCGGTATCGCCGCCGGCGGCGGTGACCGCGCTGACGTAGCCGTTCGCGTATTGTGCGAGCGCGTCGGCCTTCAGGTTGCGCGCGCTCGACACCGCCGTGCGGTAGCCGCGCCACAGCGACTGCAGATAGGCATCGCTCTCCTCGCGGTCCTCGGGCGACATATCGCGCCGGGTGAAGGTCTCGGCTGCGCTCTTGAACTTGCCGGCCCGAAACAGATGCATGTCGATGCTGAGCTTGTCGAGCGCGTCCTTGAAGAACATCCGATAGCGATCGTAGCCGTCAAGCAATACGAAGCCGAACGGATCCAGGTACACCTCATCGGCCTGCGCGGCGAGGTAGTACTGGTTCTGCAGAAAATAAGTGCCGCGGGCAATGATCCGCTTGCCGCTGTGACGGAATGTGGCGATCGCGGCGGCAAGTTCCTCGAGCTTTGCCTGCCCGGCACTGCCCATGTCGTCGGTATCGATGACCAGCACCACGATGCGCGGATCGCCTGCGGCGGTGCGAATCGCGGTGGTCAGGTCCCACAGCAGCGTCTGCGGTGTACCCTGCCCCTGCGCCTCGTTGATCGCGCGCTCGATCGGCTCGCCACTGAGCTGTTCGACGATGTCGCCGGAGGGACGCACGACCAGCGCGGCTTTATCCGGCAGGCGCGCTGTCGTCTGCCACAACGCGCCGATGACGATGCCCAGCAGTGCCAGCAGCAACAGCAGATGCAGGCCACGGCGCAGAACGTCAAGCCCGCGCCAGATGCCGTAGAAGAATCGTCCAAAGTAGTGCATACGGGAAAAAGGTCTAGTCTTCGGCGTGCCGGGCACACCCTGGGGAGCAGATCGTCGTACGCCCGCAATCACTCAGGCGAATCACACCATAGGGAAAATTTTCGATAATAAAAATTTTCCCTATGGTGTGATTCGCCCGGGTGGCTCCTGAGGCGCACCGGTCTGGTCCCCGGCGCGCCGCAAGCGCGCTCGAGACTAGACCTTTTCCTCGATACGCGCGGCTTTGCCTGCGAGATTGCGCAGGTAGTATAGCTTCGCGCGCCGCACGCTGCCGCGGCGCTTGACCGCGATCTCGGTGATGCTCGGGCTGTAGATCGGGAATGTGCGCTCGACGCCCTCGCCGTGAGAAATCTTGCGCACCGTGAACGAGGAGTTGAACCCTCGATTGCTGCGCGCGATGACGACGCCTTCATACGCCTGAACGCGCTCGCGATCGCCTTCGACCACCTTGATCTGCACCACGACCGTATCGCCGGGCTTGAACGCCGGTACCTTGCGGGTCATGCGCTCGGCTTCGAGTGTCTGGATGATGTTCATTGTCGTCTCCTCAGGTCTCGCCAGCGCTGTCGCGCTGCTGCTGCAAAAATTCTTCCAACAAAATCCTGCGTTCGGCGTCGAGCGGCGTGCGCCCGATCAGCTCCGGCCGTCGCAGCCAGGTGCAGCCCACGCTCTGCGTCGCGCGCCAGCGCCGGATCGCGGCATGATCACCCGAGCTCAGCACCGCCGGCACCGCCCGGCCCTGGTACACATCCGGCCGGGTGTAGTGCGGCCAGTCGAGCAAACCCGCGCCAAACGATTCCTCGACGCTCGAGCGTTCATCGCCCAGGGCGCCGGGCTGTAGCCGCGCCAGCGCATCGATCAACACCAATGCCGGCAGCTCGCCGCCTGACACCACATAATCGCCGATCGACAGTTCCTGGTCGACCGCAAGCTCCAGCACGCGCTGGTCGATGCCCTCGTAGCGCCCGGCGATCAGCACCATGCCGGGCAGGCTGGCCAGCTGTTGCACGCGCGCCTGCGTCAGCAGCTGCCCCTGCGGCGACAACGCGATGCGCAGGCTGCCGGCAGGCAGGCGCTGCCGCGCCGCCGCAATCGCCGCGCACAATGGCTCAGGCTTCAACACCATCCCGGGACCGCCGCCATACGGCCGGTCATCGACCGTTCGATGGGCGTCCTGCGTGTGCGCGCGCGGGTCGTGCATGCCAACACTCAGCAGGCCGCGCTCGATCGCCCTGCCGAGCACTCCATATCGCAACGCGTCCTCGATCAGGGCCGGAAACAGCGTGACGACTTCGATCTGCACGCTCAAAAATCCGCTGGCCAGTCGATCTCCAGTTCACGCAGCGCAAGGTCCACGCGCTTCAGGTGCGGTGCCGTTCCCGGCAGCCACACTTCGCGCCCGTCCCCGGCCTTCACCACCATCAACGCGCCGGCCGGCGCCTCGAGGAAGTACTGCAATATGCCCAGCAGCGCACCCTCGGTATTGCGCACCGTGAAGCCTTCCAGGTCCTCACGATAGTACTCGGCCGGGCCGGCCGACGGCCGCTCGGCGCGCTCGATCAGGATCTCGCAATCCCGCAGGCCGGCTGCCGCGTCGCGATCGGCTACGCCCTCGAGCTCGACGCGCATCGCGTGTCCATCCCAGTGCGCCTGCAATACCTGGTACGTGTCCTCGCTGCCGTCGGGTCGGCGCAGGCGCCAGTGGCGATGCTGCAGCAGCGACTGCGGCGGATCGGCATACGACCAGACCTTCAGGCCGCCGCGCACGCCGTGCGGTGCGAGGATCCGGCCGAGGATGAAATAGCCGCTCAGGCAGCCGCTGCCTGCTTGCCGATGTCCTTGCGGTAGACCGAGACGAGCTGACGCACCCGCTCGGACTCGTGCGCCCCAATCTTGAGCCAATGATCGATGCGCGCGAGATCCAGCTTGAGCCGCGTTTCCTTGCCGCGCGCGACGGGGTTGAAATAACCCACCTGCTCAAGGCTCGATCCACCCTGGCGCTTGCGGCTATCGGTCACCACCACGTGATAGAAAGGCTGATTCTTGGCGCCGCGGCGCGTCAAACGAATTGTGACCATAATCGAACTTCACCAGCGCCCAAAAAAGAGCGCGGATTCTACGCAAATTAGTCGCGCTAAGAAAGGCTTATGGCAGCAGCCGGGGTAAGTCGAGCCGCGGCGACACGCTAGCGGCGGCGCGGCGGCGGTCCGGGCGGCATTGCCCCGCCAAGACCCGCCATCAGGCGGCCGAGCTTGCCGCCCTTCATGCCCTTCATAAGCCGCTGCATGTCCATGAATTGCTTGAGTAGACGGTTGACGTCCTGGACCTGCACCCCGGCGCCCGCGGCGATGCGCCGACGGCGCGAGCCGTCGATGATGCCGGATTGCCGGCGCTCCTGGGCGGTCATGGAATCGATGATCGCCATCTGCCGGCGAAGCTCGCGGTCGGCCTGATCCCCCTTCATTGCCGCGCGGCCGGCAAGCTGGGTCGGCAGCTTATCCATCACTGCGGACAGGCCGCCAAGCTTACGCACCTGTTCCAGCTGCGAGCGCAGGTCCAGCAGGCTGAAACCCCTGCCCTGCACCACCTTGCGTGCAAGTTTCTCGGCCTGGTCGGTATCGACCTTGCGTTGCACTTCCTCGACCAGCGACACCACGTCGCCCATGCCGAGAATGCGCGACGCCATGCGTTCCGGATCGAACGGCTGCAGCGCCTCGAGCTTCTCGCCAACGCCGAGGAACACAATCGGTTTGCCGGTCACGTAGCGCACCGACAGTGCGGCGCCGCCACGGGCGTCGCCGTCGGCTTTGGTCAGTATGATGCCGGTCAGCTCGAGCGCCGCGCCGAAGGCGCGCGCGGCATTGATCGCGTCCTGGCCGGCCATCGCATCGACCACGAACAGGCGCTGGTGCGCCGGCACGGCCTGGTCGATCGCCTGCATTTCAGCCATTAGTGCGGCATCGATATGCAGCCGGCCAGCCGTATCGATGATCAGCGTGTCGTACACGCCGCGACGCGCCGCATCGAGCGCCGCCAGTGCGATCGCCGCCGGCTGCTCACCGGCGGTGCTCGGGAAGAAGTCGGCGCCGACGCTCTCGGCCAACCGCTGCAGCTGCAGAATAGCTGCCGGTCGGCGCACATCGGTGCTCACCAGCAGCACCCGCCGGCGCTGCTCCTCCTTGAGCCAGCGTGCCAGCTTGGCGGCGGTGGTGGTCTTGCCCGCTCCCTGCAGACCGGCCAGCAGCACCACCTGCGGCGGCTGCACGTTGAACGCAAAGCCGGCCGCAGATGCGCCCAGCACCGTCGTCAGCTCGCGATGCAGGATGCCGATAAAAGCCTGGCCCGGCGTCAGGCTGCCGGCAACTTCGGCGCCCAGCGCCCGGGTTCGCACGCCGTCGATGAAGCTCTTGACCACCGGCAGCGCAACGTCGGCTTCCAGCAGCGCCATGCGCACTTCGCGCAGAGTTTGCGCAACGTTCTCTTCGGTCACGCGGCCGCGGCCGCGCAGGGTTTGCACGGCGCGGCCGAGGCGCTCGGTCAACTTGTCGAACATGGCGTGGCTGCGGCGGAACCGACCTATACAGCTGTCAGGCTACCGATTATAAGAGACTACGTGGACAAAGCGCCGACGATCGTCCTGATCCTGATTCTGCTCGCGCTACTGCTGGTGATAGCCTTTTCCTCCGGCACCGAAGTAGCGATGCTGTCCGTGAACCGCTACCGCATCCGAAACCGCGCCAGCAACGGCGAACGGCGCGCGCGCCTGCTGGAGCGACTGCTGGCGCAGCCGGATCGCTGGCTCGGTGCCAATCTGGTCATCCTGGGGCTCGCCAGCGTCGCAGCTTCCACCGTGGCGACACTGCTGGCGCTGCGTACCGGAGAGCAGCACGCGATCTCGGTCATGATCGTGATGTTGACGCTGGTCGTGATCGTGTTCTGCGAGCTGGCGCCGAAGATCTTTGCCGCGACACACCCCGAGAGCGTGGCGCTCAACTGCGCCTTTGTGTACCAGCTGTTGCTGTGGGCGACCTGGCCGATCATCTGGCTGGCGAACTACGTCGCCCGTGGCTTCCTGCGACTATTTGGCGTGCGGCGCGGCAGTTCCTCCAGCCACGCGCTGTCGGCCGACGAACTGCGCACCGTGGTCACCGAGGCCGGTGCGCTGATTCCGCAACGCCATCGCCAGATGCTGCTGTCGATCCTGGATCTCGAGCGTGTCACGGTCAACGACATCATGATTCCACGCCAGGAGATCTCCGCGATCGACATCTCGATGAGCTGGGACGACATCCTGGAGCGGTTGCGACACACACCACATTCGCGCCTGCCGGTCTACGACGGCGAGCTCGACAAGCTGGTCGGTATCCTGCACATGAAGCGCGTCGCTCAGGAGCTCGCACGCGGCACCCTGGTGCGTGAGCGGCTGCTGGAGATCTCGCGCGCCCGCGAACCCTACTTTGTGCCCGAAGGCACGCCGCTGACGCAGCAGCTGGCGCAGTTTCAGCGCACGCGCCGCCGGCTGGCGTTCGTCGTCAACGAATATGGCGATATTGCCGGATTGGTGACGCTCGAGGATATCCTGGAGGAAATCGTCGGCGAGTTCACCACCGATCCGGCCACCGTGACGCACAAGGACGTGCAGCGCGATGCCGCCGGCAACTGGCTGATCAACGCCAGCGCGACCATACGGGCACTCAATCGCACGCTCGGCTGGTCGCTGCCGGCGCTAGGTCCACGCACGTTGAACGGTTTGTTGCTCGAAAAGCTCGAGACCATCCCGACACCCGGCACGGCGCTGCGCATCGGCAACTATGATTTCGAGGTGCTGCAGATCGCCGACAATGCCATTCGCACCGTGCGCGTGCGCGCGATTCCGGCGGCCGAACCGAGGGCAAGCTGACGCGTCGTGGCAGGCTCGACTCCTAGCTCTCCGTGAACGCAGCTGCCAGCGCCTCGCCGAGGCTGGCGACCGGGTGCAGTGCAACGCCTGCCGGGGGGCTACGCGGCAGGTTGTCACGCGGCAGAATCACGTGCCTGTAGCCGAGCTTCATCAGCTCGCGCAGCCGCTCCTCCCCGTGCGCCACCGGCCGCACTTCCCCGGTCAGTCCGAGCTCACCAAACACCACCGGCGAGGCCGGCAGGGCGCGGCCGCGCAGGCTCGAGGCGAGCGCCAGCGCCAGCGGCAGGTCGGTCGAAGTCTCGGCGATCGCGATGCCGCCGACCAGGTTGACGAACACATCGTAGTCCGCCAGCGGCAGATCCGCATGCCGGCTCATGATCGCCAGCAGCATCGATACGCGATTGACGTCCACGCCCTGCGCGACGCGGCGCGGGGTGCCGAAGCGGCTGCGATCGACCAGTGCCTGTACTTCGATCAGCAGCGGCCGTCCGCCGTCGCGCGCGACCATGACCACGCTGCCGGGCACCGGCTGTGGTTGGCGCGACAGAAAAATCGCCGATGGGTTGCGCACCTCCTTCAGTCCGCCCGCGCTCATCGCGGAGAAGCCCAGCTCATTGACCAGGCCGAAGCGGTTCTTGGTCGCGCGCAGCATGCGATAGCGGCTGCCGGCGTCGCTCTCGAAATACAGGACGGTATCCACCAGGTGCTCGAGTAATTTCGGGCCGGCGATGCTGCCGTCCTTGGTGACATGACCGACGATGATGACCGCACAGCCGCTGCTCTTGGCGTGGCGCACCAGGGCTGCGGTGCAATCGCGCAGCTGCAGCGGCGAGCCCGGACTGGAATCGTTCGCGGCCAGTTGCATCGCCTGGATGGAATCGATCACCAGCAGCGTCGGCTGCCGCTCAACCGCGAGCGCGAGGATGGCGTCGAGCGAGCTGTCGCTCACCAGCAGCAGCTGCGCGCCGCTTAAGTCCAGGCGCCGCGCCCGCAGCCCGATCTGCGGCACCGATTCCTCGCCACTGGCGTAGACGATGACGCGCCCGGCAGCCAGCGCGGACGCCACCTGAAGCAGCAGAGTTGATTTGCCGATACCAGGCTCGCCGCCCAGCAGCGTGACCGAACCGGCCACCAGGCCGCCGCCGAAAGCCCGGTCGATCTCGGCCATGCCGAGCGACAGGCGCGCCGCAGCAGCCGGATCGCCCACCCCGTCACCCAGGCCGGCCGAGGCGGCCGCAGCAGTGCCGCGCTCGCGCGCCCCGCGCACGGCAGTCACGCCAGTCACAGCTTCGAGCGAGTCCCATTCCCGGCAGCGTGCGCACTGGCCTTGCCACTTGAGCGCTTCACCGCCACAGGCCCGGCAGACATAGAGGGATTGGGTTCGCGCCACGGGCGTGAATGCTACACCGGGCGTCTGGACCCGTGTCTCATGGCGCTTGGGGCAACCACGTAGGGCGCCTACCCCGGCCAAGCAAGTGTGATCAGGACCGCGCATTGACCGTGCCACGATGCTAAGTTATGCCTTCCGATCAATGCCCCGGCACGGTGCAGCTGGGGCGCCTCGCCCACCGTGGGTGCGGTACCGCACGAGAGTTGGCTGGCTACAAAGTGTGACGCAGTTCAAGATTTAATGAAAAAAGGAATTATGCCGCGCGCACGAGGCCGCATAAGCCTCAAAGGGAAGCTGCGTTGTGTGGGCCAGACCGACACCGGTCGGGTTCGTGATCACAACGAAGACACCATTGCTTACGATGCCGATATCGGCCTTTTGGTGCTGGCCGACGGCATGGGCGGCTATAACGCCGGCGAGGTCGCGAGCGGCATTGCCGTCAAGACCATTGTCGGCCTGGTAAAGGATGCGGTGGAGCGAGAAGACCTGCGCGTCAACGACTCCACCGCCGGCCTGACGCGTGCCTCGATCATCTTGCGCGATGCGATCGTGCGGGCCAACAAGATCATCTTCCAGACCGCGCGCACCCAGCCGCAGTGCGAAGGCATGGGCACGACCGTGGTCGGGGCGCTGTTTTTCGACAACAAGGTGTCGATCGCGCACGTCGGGGATTCGCGGCTCTACCGGCTGCGCGCCGCCGCCCTGGAGCAGATGACGATGGATCATTCGCTGCTGCAGGAGCTGGTGGATCGGGGCTTTTATTCGCCGGAGGAGGCGCAGCGGGCCGCCAACAAGAACTACGTGACCCGCGCCCTGGGGGTCGAGTCCAATGTGGATGTCGAGGTGCAGGAGCACCCGGTGCAGAAGGGTGACCTGTATCTCATTTGTTCAGACGGACTCTCGGACATGGTCGAGGACGACGACATTCACTTAACCATAAGCACCTTTGGTGCTAACCTTGAGACCGCCACTAAGCAACTGATTCAGTTAGGTAACGACAATGGTGGCAAGGACAATATCTCGGTGGTGGCGGCAGAGATCCTGGAATCGTTCCCCGCGCCGCGTGGAATTCTCGACAAGATGTTGGGCTGGTTCAGCTCGACCTGAAGGCTAAACGCATATGGCTAGGTTGATACTGAGTCTGGATGGTTCCGTGCTGGCGGAATACAACATGAACAAGGAGCGCTACACCATCGGGCGCCTGCCGGACAACGACATCCGTATCGATAACCCGGCGGTCAGCGGCCACCATTCGCTGATCATCAACATCCTCAATGATTCATTTCTCGAGGACCTGAACAGCACCAACGGTACCTACGTCAACGGCAAGCTGATCAAGAAGCATGCGCTGCAGCACGGCGATGTCGTCACGGTCGGCCATCACCAGCTGCGCTTCGTCGAAGACGACGATGCGCACCAGGACGAATTCGAAAAGACCATGGTGATCCAGCCCTCGGCGCGCCCGCTCGAAAAACTGCGCGCCGCCGCCCAGCCCGACACCACCAGCACCACACAATCCCGTCGTGCGCTCGGCACCGGGCCGCCGGCGCTGAGGAAGGCTAAGCTGCAGGTGCTATCCGGCGCGTTCGCCGGCCGTGAGCTCGAGCTCACCAAGGCGCTGACCACGCTCGGACGTCCGGGCGTGCAGGTCGCGGCCATCACCCGGCGCTCGGAAGGTTATTTCATCGTGCACGTGGATTCCGACTCGTCGAATAATCCGCCGCTGGTGAATGGCGCACCGATCGGCGAGCAGGCACGCAAGCTGGCCGACAACGACGTGATCCAACTCGCCGGCGTGAAAATGGGATTCTTCGAGGGCTAGGGGCCGGGGCACTCGAACCAGCCGGGTTAACCCGCCGGTGCGCGGCGCTCAGGCCGTTCGGCGATGCGGTCCTGCAGCGCCAACAGCAGATCGTGGCGCAGTACCTCACCAAGCAGCACCGGACTCCAGTGGCCCGACACCACCGGCAACTGCTTGCAACGATTGGCGATGAACACATCGAGCGCGTCCCCGAGCAGCATCTCGGGAATCAGCACCGGCGGTGCCGGCTGCATGATCACGGCGACGGTGAGATGCGCATCGAGCCGCTGCGCGCGCGCCTCGCGCCGCAGGTCCTGGGTGGATACCTGGCCGACCAGCTGATTCTGCGCGTCCACCACGTAGATGCTGTAGTCGCCGCGCGGCGTCAGGCGCTCGAGCACGCCGGCCAGGTGTTCGTCCCGATGCAGCACCAGTCCCGGCGGCCGCACCAGCGCCGTGATCTGTCGCAGGCGCCACTCATCTTCGTCGCCCGGACCGGTGACCCGCAGTGCGCGGGTATACACCGATTCGCCGCGCCGATAGATACTCGCGACATAGTGCGCGGTCACGCAGGCGAGCATCAGCGGCAGCACCACCTCATAGTCCAGTGTCATTTCGAAGATCAGCAGGATCGACGTCAGCGGTGCATGCGTGGTGGCCGCCAGAAATGCGCCCATGCCGACCACCGCGTAGGCGGCCTGTTGCGAGGTCAGGTGCGGATCGATGACGTGCAGCACATCGGCAAACAGCGCGCCGAAGGCTGCACCCATGAACAGGGTAGGCGTCAGGATGCCGCCGTTGGCCCCTGAGCCCACCGAGGCCGCGGTACTCACCAGCTTGGCGACCAGCACCAACGCCAGCAGGTTGAGCGCGAGCTTGTCGTTCAGCATGTCGTTGACGACGCTGTAGCCGTTGCCCCAGACCTGGGGCACTGCCACCGAGATCACCCCGACAATCAGTCCGCCCAGGGCCAGCGTGACCGGCAACGGCCAGTGCTGCCGGCCGAATGAGACCCGCGCGCGCTCCAGCAGCGCAAGATACGGTGGCGCGCCATGGCCGAGCAGCACGCCGAGCAGCGCGTACAGGGCCAGTTCCCAGGAAGCGCCGAAGTTGATATGCGGAACCTGGTACACCGGCCCGTAGCCGAGAAAATGGCGCGTGGTCGCGTCCGAGACCACCGACGAGACGATCAGGGGGCCGAAACTCTCCATCGCGATCGAGCCGAGCACCACTTCCGCGACGAACAGGGCGCCCGCAATCGGTGCGTTGTAGGCCGCGGCAATGCCGGCCGCCGCGCCACAGGCGACCAGCAGGCGTAACCGGGGCACCGGCGCCTGCGTCCATTGGCCAATCTTCGAGGCCACGGTCGCCGCCATCTGCACCAGCGGTCCTTCGCGGCCGATGGAAGCGCCCGAACCGATGCTGAAAAACGAGGATGCCGCCTGCAGCAGTGCGGCGCCGCCGCTGAGCTGCCCGTTGCCGACGGCGACCGCCTCCATGTAGTCGACGCGGCGCGCCTGGCGCAGCACCCGCTGTCCCGCCCAAAGCAGTGTGCCGGCAACCACCCCGCCCACCGTCGGCACCGCAATGCGCGCCCACCACGGCAGCAGCTCGGCAGTCTCGACCAGACCGGCCGATGAGCCGGTAAGCCCCCGCTGCACCAGGCGCACGCCGGCCCGAAAGGCCACGCCGGTGAAGGCACCGCAGACGCCGATCAGCGCGGCCCAGAACACGATGCCGCTGAGCTGCTCGTGCTTGGCAGCAATCAGCCCCGCGCGCAGCAGCCGGTCGATCCGGCCCAGCAGGCGTGCACCGAATTGAACCATGGCCTGCACGCTTGCCGCTCAGACCAGCTCGATCGGCACGCGCTGGCTGACGCCGCAGAGCAGTTCGTAGGGAATGGTGCCGGCAGCGACGGCGAGTTCCTCCACCGCCAGGCGGGAGCCCCAGATCTCGACCCGATCGCCGACCGACACCGGCGGCAGGTCGGTGATGTCGGCGGCGATCATGTCCATCGACACCCGGCCGGCGAGCGGCGCGCGATGGCCGCCGATCAGTACCGGCGCGCCGCTGGGAATGCCGCGCGGCAGCCCGTCGCCGTAGCCGGCGGCGACGATGGCCAGGCGCGAGGCGCGCTGCGCACGCCATACGCCGCCATAGCCGACACGCTCGCCGCTGGCGACTTCGCGCAGCGCAATCACGGTGCTTTCCAGCGTCATCGCCGGGCGCAGGCCGAGCTGCGCGCCGCGCTGCGCGGCAAACGGCGAAACTCCATACAGTGCCAGACCGGGTCGCACCCAGCTCGCATGGGTCGAGGGCTGCGCGAGAATGGCGGCCGAGTTGGCGATGCTGAGTTCCACCTCAAGGCCGGCGACCAGCGGCCGCAGCCGTTCGAGCTGCTCGGCGGTGGCGCCGCCGTCGGCCTCGTCGGCGCACGCCAGGTGCGTCAGCACCCGCAGCTGCAGCGGTGCCGGCTGCAAGCCGCGCAGCCGTTCCCACGCGGCGCGAAATTCCTCGGGGCGAAATCCAAGCCGGTTCATGCCGGTGTCTACCTTGAGCCACAGCGGCAACGGCCGCGGCCCTCGAAAGCGCTCCAGCAGCTCGATCTGCAAGGGTTGATGCACCACCAGGTCGAGTTCGAGCTGCGCCGCCTGCGCCAACTGCGCGGCATCGAACACGCCCTCCAGCAGCACGATGCGCCGCTTGAGTCCGTTATCGCGCAGTGTGATGGCCTCTTCGAGCCGGGCGACCGCGAACGCGTCGGCGTCGGGCAGCGCGAGCGCCGTCGGCACCAGGCCATGACCGTAGGCATTGGCCTTGACCACCGCCATCACGCGGCTCGCCGGTGCGCGGGCGCGTATCGCCTGCAGATTGGCCCGCAACGCGGCGCTGTCGATGCGCGCGCGAATCAGCCGCATCACCGCAATACGCCCTCGGCGTAGGTGTCGGGCGCGTAATTGACGAAGCGCGTGTACTGGCCCTGGAACGTCAGCAGGAAAGTTCCGGTCTCGCCGTTGCGGTGCTTCGCCAGATCGATTTCCGCCATGCCTTTTTTTGTAGTGTTTTTATCGTAGACCTCGTCGCGGTAGATCAGCAGGATCATGTCAGCGTCCTGTTCCAAGCTCCCAGAGTTGTGAGTCGCCACACCATCTGCGAGCCAGTTGGCTGGGCCCGGAACAGTCAGGTCGTAAACATCTTCTTCGCCGTCCGGCAACACGGCAGTCACGCGATCCCAGAATATATCGGTCTCACACGCCGCCTGAAGCGATTCGTCACCAAGCAAGTCGGCATATCTTCGTAAATAATTTCGTGACGGCGCGAAACGAACACGCGAATTTGCCATCGATGAGCCGCGCACACGGGCTAGCCGGCTGTCGCTCGCGACGAGCGAGTTGACCATAGCACGTGCTCGGTCGAGCATTTCGACCGGCAAAGTATCGACATTGGTGTTCTCGTTGGTTTCCATCAGATAGCGCTTCACTTGCATCATTGCGTCCAGGCGGGGCCCGTGGCCTCCAACCTCCATGACGAAGCGGCGCATCGAGGCGACACCACTGATGTAGACCGAATACATCGGACGTGTCCCCGCACTCTCCACAGTGTAAATGCGCGCCACAACACCCAAGCGCAGCAGCAATGCGGCGACATCGAACGCGAGCCGGCGGCTGCAAGTCGAAAAGTGGATTTGCGGCGCGGGGTGCTTGCCCCTCTTGGACACCGTAATCGAGCCATCGGTAGCCCATAAGTGCCGCAATAGGCACGCGATCTGATCGTCAGCGAGAGTAAAGACCTCAGCCGGCAAATGCTTTTGATGTGAACGCTGGCCAAAAATTCCGAGCTGCTTCAGCCACGCGCCCACGCCGGCAGGATGCCAGCGATTGCCGTTGCCGCTGATGACCAGCTGATGCCAGGTGCCAGTCGGGCCTTCATGCCTGCTCACCGTGCTACCGAATGCTTCGGCGCACGTGCGCACCAGTGCGCTGTTCTCTTCATCCATCGTCGTGTAACGCAGCGGTTGATGCACCGGGTAGCTGCCGTCGCCCACCAGATGTCCGAGCAGGATCAGCCAGTGCTCAGGCCAACGCTTGGGTTGCGCAGGAGCCGGAAGTCGTCGAGCCAGCGCCAGCCTGTCGCCCGTCGCAAGTTTGCCCACCGCCGTCCAGCCGGCCCCGGCGAGCAGGAGGTGTTCCGCCGTCGCCCGGATACTGCGGCCGCTGGCAAGCGCGACGCGAAACACCGGCTTACGGCCGACATGCCAGACCTTGTCGGCCCGCGCGGCATGCAGCCGATGCGTCTCATCGAACGACCACACTTCCGGCGCCGTGCCGACCAGTTCGCGGATCGGCGTACGCCTGCCGTCGGTAAGGCACACCAGCGTATCGCCGGTCACGCACTCACGCAGATCCGACATCACCGGCTTCTTCTCGTTGCGCTGCTCGACCGCGCGATTGAGCTGCGACAGCGCAATTACCGGCACCGCCAGCTCCTTCGCCAGCGATTTCAGTCCGCGCGAGATCTCCGCGATCTCGGTGGCGCGGTTCTCCTTCGTGCCCGGTACCTGCATGAGTTGCAGATAATCCACGACCACCAGGTCGAGCCCGTGCTCGCGCTTCAGGCGCCGGGCGCGCGCACGCAGATCCGTCGGCGTCAGCGCCGGCGATTCGTCGATGAAAATTCTCGCATCGGACAGCTGGCTGGTGGCCGAGTTGATGCGCACCCAGTCGTCGTCGGATATGCGGCCGCTGCGGATGCTGTTGAGCGGCACGTGCCCGATGGACGCCAGCATGCGCGTCACCAGCTGCTCGGCCGGCATTTCCATGCTGAAGATGGCGACCGAGGCTTTGCTGTCCGGACTGACGGCGGCGTATTCGGCCATATTGACCGCCAGCGTAGTCTTGCCCATCGAGGGGCGCCCGGCGACGATGACCAGGTCACCGGGCCGCAGGCCGCCGGTCTTGTTGTCGAAATCCGTGAATCCGGTCGCCAGCCCGCGCAGCTTGTCCGGATGGCTGTGCCACTCGTCGATCTTGTCGATCAGCGCCGGCAACAACGCCTTCACGCGCACCGCACCCGCGCCGGTGCGGATGCCCTGTTCGGCGATCTCGAACACCAGGCCCTCGGCACGATCGACCAGATCGCGCGCCGACGAGCCGTCATCGTTGAACACCGAGGAGGCAATCTCGCGCCCGGCTTCGATCAGTCGTCGCAGCAGCGCGCGCTCGCGCACGATCTGTGCATAGCTGCGGGCATTGGCGGCGGTCGGTGTATCACCCGCGAGCGTACCGAGGTAGGCCAGTCCCCCGGCATCGGTGAGCCGGCCACGACGCTCGAGCTGTTCGGAGACCGTCACCACGTCGGCCGGGCGGCCGGCGGCGACCAGTTCCCCGAGTGCCTCGTAGATCAGCCGATGGTCGGGGCGATAAAAATCTTCGGTGGTGACGATGTCGGCGACCTGGTCCCAGGCCGTCTTGTCGATCAGCAGCGCGCCGAGTACCGATTGCTCGGCTTCGAGCGAATGCGGAGGAACCAGCCCTTCGGCGCCCGCGCTGCCGCCGTCGCGACGTGAGCGCAGAGGAGTACTCACGCGCCCGCGCCCGCCGGCCTCAGCCCGCTTCTTCCGCGACGATGATGACCGGAAGCTCGACTTCGACGTCGGCGTGCAGGTGCAGCGTCACGGCGTGCTCGCCCACGGCGCGCAGCGGGCCGCCCGGCAGACGCACTTCGCTGCGCGCCAGCGAGTGGCCAGCGGCGCTGGCCGCCTCGGCGATATCGGCCGTGCCGACCGAACCGAACAGTTTTCCTTCCGATCCGGCCTTGGCAATGATGCTGAGCTTGAAATCCTTGATGGCGGCGGCGCGCTGCTGGGCGCGATGCAGCTCGGCGTTGGCGGCACTCTCGAGCTCGGCCCGACGCGCATCAAAGCGCGCGACGTTCTCGGCCGTTGCCAGCGTCGCCTTGCCCTTGGGCAACAGGAAATTGCGGCCATAGCCGGACTTCACTTTGACGCGATCACCGATGTTGCCGAGGTTGGCTACTTTCTGCAGCAGGATGAGTTCCATGGCGGCACCCTCAGTGCTGATCGGTGTACGGCAGCAGCGCCAGGAAGCGCGCACGCTTGATGGCGGTCGCCAGCTGGCGCTGGAAGAAGCTCTTGGTGCCGGTGATGCGGCTCGGCACGATCTTGCCGGTCTCGGTCACGTAGTTCTTCAACGTCGCCAGATCCTTGTAGTCGATCGAGGTGACGCCGTCGGCAGTGAAACGACAGAACTTCTTGCGGCGCGTAAAGCGGGAAACTCTGGGTTCGGCCATCACGCACCCATCACAGCAGGTTCATCGTCCATCTCATCGTCGCGCTCGCGGCGTAGCTCGCCCTCTTCCTCGGCCTTGGCCATCGGCGAGGGCTCGGTCAGCGCGGTCTCGACGTTGGTCACCAGGTGGCGCAGCACCGCGTCGCTGAATCGGAAAGCGCCGATCAGCTCGGCGAGCGTCTTCTGGTCGCACTCGATGTTGAGCAGCACGTAGTGCGCCTTGTGGACCTTGGCGATCGGGTAGGCGAGCTGGCGCCGGCCCCAGTCTTCGAGCCGATGCACCTTGCCGCTGCCGGCGGCGATCATGCCCTGGTAGCGCTCGATCATCGCCGGAACCTGCTCGCTCTGGTCCGGGTGGACCAGAAATACGATTTCATAATGCCTCATGTATCCTCCTCACGGGGTAATGCCGCCCACCCGAGGCTTGCAAAAGGAGCAGTGCGGCAAGGAGAGCCGGCAGACTAACAGCAATGCAGTCGCCGGGTAGTCGAAAAAGGCGCGCAAGGATACAAAAAGCCGCCCAACGACGCAACGGCACGACCTTGAGCGCGCTTATCGGGAGAATTTAATGACATTCGCACACTGGCTGGCCTTTGCCGCCGCCTCGGGCGTCCTGCTGGCCATTCCAGGCCCCACGGTCCTGCTGGTGATCTCCTACGCCCTCGGTCACGGCCGCAAGCCCGCCGCCGCCATCGTGGCAGGCGTTGCGCTGGGCGATGTGACGGCAATGACCGCCTCGATGGTGGGCTTAGGTGCGCTGCTGGCCACGTCCGCGATGCTGTTCACGCTGCTGCGCTTGCTGGGCGCTGTCTACCTGATCTACCTCGGCGTCAAGCTGTGGCGCGCCCCGGTCGATGCTGCCGAGGCGCTGCAGGCGCCGCCGATCAAGCCGCTGCGCATGCTGTGTCACGCCTACGCGGTGACCGCACTGAACCCGAAAGGCATCATTTTCTTCGTGGCGTTCGTACCGCAGTTCCTGGTCGCCGGCCAGCCGTTCTGGCCCCAGGTGCTGGTGCTGGAAACGACCTTTGTCACGCTCGCCATCGTGAATTCGGCGCTGTATTCGCTGCTGGCTTCGGCAGCACGCCAGCGGCTGCGCCAGCCACGCGTGCAGCGGGCCGTGAACCGAACCGGCGGCTCGATACTGGTTGGGGCGGGGATCTTCGCCGCCGTGTGGCGGCGGGCGAGCGCCTGAGCCGTCGCGTCGAACCGCAGTTGCTGCCTGGCCGCGACTTTAGCCGCGCGCCGCCCGCTGCCGTAGCGCCTCGTACAGCAGCATGCCGGTGGCCACCGAGACATTCAGGCTCTCGACCGTCCCCAGGCTCGGCAGTCGCGCCAGCCAGTCGCAATGGCGGCGGGTGAGCTGACGCAGGCCCGCGCCCTCCGCGCCCATGACCAGTACCCGGCCGCCGGTCAGATCGATCTCGTGTGCCGGCTGCGCGCCCGCAGCGTCGGCACCCACGATCCACAGTCCGGCACCCTTGAGCAGGCCGAGGGTGCGCGCCAGGTTGGTCACGGTGACCACCGGCGTGCTCTCGGCGGCGCCCGCCGCCACCTTGCGCGCGGTGGCATTGAGCGATGCCGCCCGGTCGCGCGGCACGATCAGTGCGAGCACGCCGCAGGCATCGGCGGTGCGCAGGCAGGCGCCCAGGTTGTGCGGATCCTGCACACCATCGAGCGCCAGCAGCAGCGCGTCCGGGGTCCGCGTGACCGCCTCAAGCAGATCGGCCTCGCTCCAGGGCGCCAGCGGCGCCACCTCGGCCACGACCCCCTGGTGCACCGCCGCCTGCCCGAGCCGCGCCTGCAACTGCTTCGCATCCACCCGCTCCAGCGCGCGACCGGCCGCGTGCGCCAGCCGCTCGATCTCATCGGCCCTGGCATCGTGACGGCCGTGCTGCAGGTACACGCACACCACGCGCTGCGGATCTCGCGCCAGCAGCGTGCGCACCGCATGCAGGCCGTAGACGACTTCAGTCCGCTGCGAGCTCAAGATCGATCAGTCCTTCCACCGGCTTCACCGCCGCGACGATCACCCGCAGCCGCACACCGGGGGCCAGGCGGCGTTTGCTGCGCTCGCCGATCCACTGGCCGCCATCGCGCGCCATCTGATAATTGTCGTCGCGCATCGAGGCCAGCGGCAGCAGGCCGTCCACCCCGAGCGCCAGCAGCTGCACGAAGCAGCCGAATTCCATCACGGTAGTGATCAGGCCATCGAAGGTCTGCCCCACCCGATCGCGCAGATACACGCACTTCAAGAACGTGCCGACGTAGCGATCGGCTTCATCGGAGCGCCGTTCGAGCCGCGACAGGTCCACGCCCAGCGCGGCCAGCTCCGGCGCGGCCGGCAACGACGCAGCATCCAGTAGTCCCAGCCGGGCGCGCAGCGCACGGTGAATCATCAGGTCCGGATAGCGCCGTATCGGCGACGTAAAATGCGCATAGTCCTTCAATGCCAGTCCGAAGTGCCCGATGTTCTCGGGCTGATACAGCGCCTGCGCCATCGAGCGCACGATCAGCGATTCGACGAACGGCCGGCTCTCGGCATCGCGCACCCGCGGCGCGATCGCCGCCAGGTCGCTCGGTTTCACCGGCTCGGGTAGCTGCAGCTCGATGCCGAGCACCCGCAGCGTGCTGCGCAGCTGGGCGAGCTTCTTCTCATCCGGCGAGGCATGAACTCGAAACAGTGCCGGCTGGCGCTGGGTGCGCAGTTCCTGCGCGACTGCGACATTGGCCAGCACCATGCATTCTTCGATCAGCTTGTGGGCATCGTTACGCGAAATGAATTCGATCGCGCGCACCCGCTCGCCGTTCTCGATCACGAATTCAGCCTCCGGCGCATCGAACTCGAGTGCGCCGCGCCGCCGGCGCGCCGCCTGCAGCGCGTGATAGACATCGACCAGCGGCAGCAGCGATTCCAGCACCGGCCCGAGCGCAGCGCGCGCTGCCGGCTGGCCGAGGAACAGCGCGTCATGCGCCTGGTCGTAGGTCAGGCGCGCCGCCGAGCGCATCACTGCCGGATAGAACTTGCTGTCCTCGAGCGCTCCGCGCCTGGAGATGCGCATCTCGGCCACCATGCACAACCGATCCACCTGCGGTTCGAGCGAACACAGGTGGTTCGACAGCGCGGTCGGCAGCATCGGCAGCACGCGCGTCGGAAAATAAACCGACGTGCCGCGCGAGCGTGCCTCGGCATCCAGCGCGCTGCCGGGACGCACGTAGTGGCTGACATCGGCGATCGCCACCAGCAGCCGAAAGCCGCCGGCCTCGAGCCGTTCGGCGTACACCGCGTCATCGAAATCCTTGGCATCCGCGCCATCGATCGTGACCAGCGGCAGCTGGCGCAGGTCGATCCGCTGCGCGGCCTCCTGCGCATCGACGTTCTTGCCCCAGTGCGCGGCCTCGCGCAGTGCGGCCGCCGGGAAGTCCACCGGCAACCCGAAGCGGGCGATCGCCGCCTCGGTGGCCAACTGCACCGGGCGCTCGGGATCGAGGCGCTGCTCGATGCGCGCCTCGCCCTGCTGAGTGTCGCTCGGATAACGCAGCACGCGCGCAATCACCCAGTCGCCGGCGCGCGCCGCCAGCGGGTTTTCGGTCACCGCGCACTGCAATCCCAGGCGCTGGTCGGCCGCGCGCACCGCCAGGCCGCGGTGGCCGGCCTCGAGCGTGCCCAGAAATGCCTGCACGCCGCGCTCAACCACACCGAGCACCTGGCCGATATAGCGCCCCTGGCCGTCGCTGCGCACCTCGATGCGCACCCGATCGCCATGCATCAGGCCTTTCATTTCTGGCGGCGGCAGGAATACCGAGTCCAGCAGAGCATCGGTACGTACAAAGCCATAGCCGGCACGGTTGGCGCTCAGCAAGCCCTCCGCCTGCATCAGCGCAGCCTCGCCGCCGCCGGCCGCTTTGCCGGATCGGCGCGTGCGCAGGTGCGCCGGCGCGGCCGTCTTGCGCCGGCCGCCTGAGTTCGATGGCCGTTGCTTACCGCTACGCCTCAATTGACAGTCCCCGACCCCTTCCGTACATTGCGCCGCCCACCGCATGCCCAGGTGGCGGAATTGGTAGACGCACTAGTTTCAGGTACTAGCGGGGCAACCCGTGGAGGTTCGAGTCCTCTCCTGGGCACCAATTAAATCAAAGGGTTGCATAAAGACATTATAGTATCGTTTGACACAAATTGCGATTCAAAGTTTGCCCTGCCGGGCGTATTCAGGAGCGTGCATTCGTCGTCGCCGGACGCATTCTCCACCACGCGCGCGAGCGCCAACGCAAAAATAGCGTGCTCCCGAGCACCATGATGTAGATCAGAACGGCCACCCAGCCGCCGATCGCACCCCAGCCCAGCTGCGGCAGGAACTGCACCCAGCCCTGCCCGGGCGCGAAGGTGAACGCATGGGCCATCGGCACGAACAGCAGCCACGACATCACGATCACCAGTGCCGCCGGCACCACCGCATCGCCGGCACCGCGCAGGCACATCGCGCTGCCGAGATTCACGCCATCGAAGAAGTGATATCCGGCGGCCACCCACAGCAGCTGTGTGCCGAGCGCGACCGCCGCGGCCGCATCGACATCGTGTGCGCCGGTGAACAGCGGCAGGATCGCGGGACCGGCGAGCGCCAGCAGCACGCCGATGCCCCCCATATAAGCCGCCGCCAGCAGGATCACACGCGAGCCGACACGAGTGGCCCAGGGCGTGTCGCCGGCGCCGATCGAGTGCCCGACCAGCGTGGTGCCGGCCATCGCGATACCGTAACCGGGCGTGTAGGCAACCGATGTCAGCATCATTACCATCTGCGTCGCCGCGCCGGCGACGGTGCCCAGACGCACCTGCATCATCTGGAAGATGGCAAAGCCCAGCAGATCCGCTGCCGGCAGCAGTCCCATCGGAACGCCCAGCCGCAACTGCTGGCGCAGCAGGCCGGCGCGCGGCCGCCAGCTCTGGTGTGACAGGTACTTGAGACGAATATCAGGACGCAGAAAGATGGCCAGGGCCAGTACCAGCCCCAGCGCCTGCGCCCAGGTGGTCGCCCAGCCGGAACCGGCGATGCCCCAGCCGAGCCGGAAGATGAACAGCTGGTTCAACAGCGCGTTCGCCAACGCGGTCACACAGGTGACCAGCAGCGTCGCCCGCGGGCGTCCGATGCCGTTGAAGAAACCAAACATGGCCCATACCGCGGCGCCGAGGAAGGCGCCGCCGACGCGCGGGAACCAGAAGTCGCCGGCCAGGCGCGTAATCTCGGGATCGAAGCCCAGCGGCGCCAGCAGCACATGCCTCGCCGCGCCGACCGCGACGAACAGCGGCGCCGCGCACAGCGTGCCCCACAGTGCCGTCCACACCGCCTGCCCGGCGCGCTGGTAGTGCTGTGCACCCTGGGCCTGCGCCACCATGGTCTGGACCGCAGAGCCAATGCCGCCAAGGACGTACACCACCACCAGCACCAGCCATTGAACGGCGCCGACCGCCGCCAGCGCCTTGGTCGAGATTCTGCCGACGAACCACATGTCGGTCAGGTTGAGCACGATCTGCACCGCGCTGTTCGCCATCAATGGCAACGCCAGTGCCAGCACCGCCCGCTGGTCCACATGTGCACGTCCGCCGGCGTCCAGGCGACGGGCCGGCAGCCCGGCGGCGGCGCCGGCGGGTGGTATCACGACCTGCATAGGCGGATAATTGGGTGAATCGGGCCCGGGGGGGTCAGCTCAGCGGGACTATCCACGCCAATGCGCGTCCGTCCCGGCTTTTGCGTATCACTCCTCGAGTGGCGCTGCCCCAGAAGGGCCAGCGCGAAACTGCCAGTCATGGCGCCCATGTAGATACCGACTCTTTGAGGAGAACTATTATGACTATCGCCCCGAGCACGCACGGCAGTCTGAAGATTGCTTTCAAGACCCGCTATGGCAACTTCATCGGCGGCAAGTGGGTCGCACCGGTGAAAGGCGAGTACTTCGAAAATATCACGCCGGTGACCGGTCAGCCGATCTGCGAGATCCCGCGCTCGACCGCCGACGATATCGAGCTGGCGCTCGACGCCGCGCACGCGGCCAAGACCGCCTGGGGCAAAACCCCGGGCGCCGAACGCGCGATCATTCTCAACAAGATCGCCGATCGCATGGAAACCAATCTGAGCATGCTGGCGCATGCGGAGACCTGGGACAACGGCAAGCCGATTCGCGAGACCATGGCGGCCGACCTGCCGCTCGCGATCGATCACTTCCGCTATTTCGCCGGCTGCATCCGCGCGCAGGAGGGCTCGCTGTCGCAGATCGATGAGGACACCGTCGCCTACCATTTCCACGAGCCGCTGGGCGTGGTCGGCCAGATCATTCCGTGGAACTTCCCGATTCTGATGGCGGTGTGGAAGCTCGCGCCGGCGCTGGCAGCTGGCAATTGCGTGGTGATCAAGCCGGCCGAACAGACGCCGGCGTCGATTCTGGTGCTGATGGAACTGATCGCCGACCTGCTGCCGCCGGGCGTTATCAACGTGGTCAACGGGTTCGGTGTCGAGGCCGGCAAGCCGCTGGCGTCCAGCAAGCGCATCGCCAAGATTGCGTTCACCGGCGAGACCACCACCGGCCGCCTGATCATGCAGTACGCGTCGCAGAACCTGATCCCAGTGACGCTCGAACTCGGCGGCAAGTCGCCCAACATATTTTTCGCCGATGTATGCGAGCACGATGACGCGTTTTTCGACAAGGCGCTCGAGGGCTTTGCGATGTTCGCGCTCAATCAGGGCGAGGTCTGCACCTGCCCGTCGCGGGCGCTGATCCAGGAATCGATCTACGAGCGCTTCATCGAACGCGCCGTCAAGCGTGTCGGGCAGATCAAGCAGGGCGACCCCTTAAGTCCCAGCACCATGCTCGGAGCCCAGGCCTCGAGCGAGCAGATGCAGAAGATCCTGTCGTACCTCGACATCGCTCGCCAGGAAGGCGCCAAGGTGCTCACTGGCGGCGCGCAGGCCAAGCTCGCGGGCGATCTGGGAGAAGGTTTCTACATTCAGCCCACCGTGCTCAAGGGCCACAACAAGATGCGCGTGTTCCAGGAGGAGATCTTCGGACCGGTGGTATCGGTGGCGACCTTCAAGGATGAGGACGAGGCGCTGGCCCTGGCCAATGACACGCTCTACGGCCTGGGGGCCGGCGTGTGGTCCAGAGACATGAACACCTGCTATCGCATGGGGCGCGGTATCCAGGCCGGCCGTGTGTGGACCAACTGCTATCACGCCTACCCGGCGCATGCGGCGTTTGGCGGCTACAAGCAATCGGGCGTGGGACGCGAGAACCACAAGATGATGCTGGATCACTACCAGCAGACCAAGAACCTGCTGGTGAGCTACTCGCCGAAAGCGCTCGGGTTTTTCTAGGCGACTGGCGATGGCCGAAGTCGAGCGCGTGAGTGCGACGCCGGCGGCACTGGCGCTGATCGGCCAGCTCGAGCGCAAGCACGGAGCGGTGATGTTTCACCAGTCCGGTGGCTGTTGCGATGGCAGCGCGCCGATGTGTTTCCCGTGCGGCGAGTTCCTGGTCGGCGATCAGGACGTCTTGCTGGGACACATCGGCGGTCAACCGTTCTACATCGGCGCCGCGCAGTTCGAGTACTGGCAACATACCCACCTGATCATCGATGTGGTGCCGGGGCGCGGCGGCATGTTCTCGCTGGAAGGACCCGAGGGGCTGCGATTCCTGACCCGATCGCGGCTTTATACCGACGATGAATCGCGTCAGCTTGCGTCCCAGCCGCCGCAATCTGGCGCAGCAGCGGCGTGCCTATAGCGGCACGAACTGCGGCCGCCGTGCCCCGGGTTTGCTCAGCAGCATCTGCACGTCGCCGGTCGCGCGCTCGATGAATCCGCCTTCGCAGTAGGCCAGGTAGAATTCCCACATACGCACGAACCGCTCTGGGTAGCCCAGCGAGCGTACCTGGTCGCGCCGGCGCACAAAGCGCTCGCGCCAGGCCCTGAGCGTCAACGCATAGCTCGGGCCGATATCCTCGAGATTGAACAGCTTCAGGTCGCTCACCCGCCCGATCGCCTCGAGCATGGCACTGATCGACGGTATGAAACTGCCGGGAAACACGTGCCGCTTGATGAAGTCCACCGAGCTCAGCGCCTGGGCGTAACGATAGTCCTCGATAGTGATCGCCTGGATCAGCGCCATGCCGTCGTCCTCGAGCAGCGCCCCGACCTTGCGGAAATAGGTATCCAGGTACTGGTGCCCGATGGCCTCGATCATTTCGATCGAAACCAGCCGGTCATAGCGGCCGCTTAAGCTGCGATAATCGGCCAGCAGCACCTCGATGCGATCCTGCAGGCCCGCCGCCGCCACGCGCGAGCGCGCCAGCTGGTACTGCTCGTGCGAGATGGTGGTCGTGGTCACGTGGCAGCCGTGCTCTCGAGCCGCGTGCAACGCGAAGCCGCCCCAGCCGCTGCCGATCTCGATCACACGCGTATGCGCCGACAGCTGCAGCTTTTCGCAGATGCGCGCAAGCTTGCGGGTCTGTGCGACTTCCAGCGATTCGCGCCCGGACGCAAACAACGCCGACGAGTACATCAGGTTGTCATCGAGAAACAGCCGGAAGAATTCGTTGCCCAGATCGTAGTGCGCGGCGATGTTACGCCGGCTGCCAGCGTGGGTATTGCGCCGCAGCGCAGCCCAGGCACGCATCACGGCACCGCCGAGCCGGGCCGCACCGCGTTCCATCGCATCCAGGCGATCGCGATTGCGCACCAGAATGCGCACCAGCGCCACCAGCTCATCGCAATCCCACAGTCCGTCCATGTAGGCTTCCGCGGCGCCGACGCTACCGTTCAGCGCGACGCGGCGATAGAACGCCGGATCGTGCACCTGCACGCAAGCGCGCAGCGTTTCGCTCGCGCGTGGCGCGGACCCGGCTGCGGACGCGGCGACGGCAACCGCTTCACCGCCCTCCCTTACCAGCAGCGCGCAATCCTGCAAGCCGCGCAACAGATCGAGCACGCGCTCGCGCATGACGCGCTCGACCCAGGTCGCGCGCTGCGGCGCACGCGCCAGCTGGACCACGCCGGCGTCGGTCACGACAGCCCGCCGTGCGTGTCCTGGCGTCGCGCCATGCGCACACTGGCCGGAAAAGGGCGCAGATCGTGCACCACGCCGAGCCACGACAGCACGCTCAGGCCGTAGTAGGTCATGTCGAATTCCCACCAGCGCAGGCCCTGGCGCGCAGCACCCGGAAAGCGGTGGTGATTGTTGTGCCAGCCCTCGCCGAAGGTGATCAGCGCCAGCCACCAGTTGTTGCGGCTGGCATCAGGCGTGCCGAAGCGGCGCGTACCGAAGCGGTGCGCCAGCGAATTGATCATGAAAGTGGCGTGGAACAGCACCACCGTCGAGATACAAAATCCCCACACCACCAGCTGCATGCCGCTAGTTCCCAGCTGCGGCTGCGCGCTGCCCAGGTAGCACCCGAGCGCATACAGCGCGACGGCGAGCACCACCGGCATCAGGATGTCGAAGCGATCGAGCAGCCGCAGTTCCGGATAGCGCGCCAGATCCGGGATCAGTCTCAGGTCGGTGCGAAAAGCGCGCGGGGTCAGGAACCAGCCCACGTGACTCCACAGGAAACCGCGCCGTACCGGCGAATGCGGGTCGAGTTCGCCCTCGGCATGGCGGTGGTGACTGCGGTGGTGGGCGGCCCACCACAGCGGGCCGCGCTGCACACTGCTGGCGCCAATCGCTGCGAAAACGAACTGCACCGCTCGCGATGCGTGGAACGCCCGGTGCGAAAAATAGCGGTGATAAAATCCGGTGATCGCGAACATGCGGATGACGTACAGAATCACGGCGCAGGCTACCGCAACGCCGGAGACGCCGACCCAGATCACCGCTGGGCAGGCCAGGTGCAGCGCAATGAACGGCAGCGTGCGCAGCCAGTCGATATGCTGGTCGTCGTCGTCGAGCAGCGCGCCGGCGCTGGAATCAAGCCAGCGAGCCAGCGCTGTGCCGATTCGCCGCGGCCGCGGCAGTATCGTTTCCATCGTCGCTTCCCTGCACATTATTCTTGGTTCTTGTGCACTCACGCCCGTGCACCGGGCTGCATCCGTCGCGCGGACCGTGATCGCCGCCGGCAGCTTCATTGCAGCATGCA
>Ga0210394_10001018_pt1 | contig 48597 bp, 40 predicted proteins | sample IncBWC12MmetaG_FD_160121 | JGI IMG/M metagenome (GOLD analysis project Ga0210394, IMG submission 160121) | Forest soil microbial communities from Barre Woods Harvard Forest LTER site, Petersham, Massachusetts, United States - Inc-BW-C-12-M | ecosystem: Environmental > Terrestrial > Soil >...
ATCTGGTCAACTGTGCCCGCACCTTCATATTCAGCACCGCGATGCCGCCGTATTTCGCCCGCCATATTCAAGCCGCGCTTGCTCTGGCTCGCCAGGAAGACGCCGCACGCGCGCATCTGCGCGAAAGCGCAAGTCTTCTCCGAGAAGATTTAGCCGCGCGAGGGTTCGACTGCGGGACGAGCGCGACCCACATCGTGCCGGTGATGCTCGGATCGAACGAAATGGCGCTGCACGTGGCCAGCGAGGTGCAACGGTGCGGGTTCGCCGTGAGGGCCATACGGCCTCCCACCGTTCCGGTTGGCAGCGCGCGCGTCCGCTTCTCCTTGACGAGCCGGCTTTCGCTCGACGACCTTCGCCGTCTTGCGCAGGCGATGGACGCGGCGTGCAAATCGCTCCCGATAGCCCGTGCCGCCAGCGCCGTTCATGCCTGAGCGTTTCTTCATAACCGGAACGGACACCGGAGTGGGCAAGACGGTCGTCTCCGCTCTGCTCTGCGCTGCGCTCGACGCGATTTACTGGAAGCCCATTCAGACGGGCACACGCGAGGGGACCGACCGCAGAACGGTGATGCGATTGGCGCGGCTCCCTCGCGCTCGAACCATTCCGGAGGCTTACCGGTTTTCGCCGCCGGTTTCACCGCATCTCGCTGCGCGACGCGCTGGCATGCGCATCGGGCTGCGAGCCATCCGGATGCCGCAAATTGCGCCACGCGAGAATCTGATCGCCGAGGGGGCAGGCGGCGCGCTCGTCCCAATCAACGAGGTGCAGATGATGACGGACCTGATGCGACATTTGAAGCTGCCCGTGCTACTGGTTGTGCGAACGACGCTCGGCACGATAAATCACACGCTGCTTTCGCTCGCGGCCTTGCGTTCCGCGCACTTGCCGGTGCGCGGCGTCGTCATGGTTGGCAAGCCAAACCTCGAAAATCGGAAAGCGATCGAGCGATACGGAAATATTCAAGTTGTTGGAATCGTTCCGTGGATCAAGAAAATCGATCGCCGCATGCTGATCAAGACTTTCGACCACAATTTCGATCGCAAGGCTTTTCGCGCATGAATCCCGGTCTCCAAATTTGGCACCCTTTCACGCAAGAGGCTCTCGACCCGCCGCCGATTCGAATTACCAAGGCCGAAGGTATTTATCTCTACACCGATGACGGCCGCAAACTCATCGATGCCATTTCGTCGTGGTGGGTGAATCTTCACGGCCACGGCCACCCGGCAATCGTTGCCTCCATTGCGGAACAAGTTGCCAAAGTCGATCACGTCCTGCTCGCCGGATTCACGCATGATGCCGTTGAAGATCTTCGCGGCGGCCTTCGAAAGATTCTACCGCCAGGGCTCGAGCACATTTTCTTTTCCGACGACGGCTCTACGGCCGTCGAAGTGGCGCTCAAGATGACGGTCCAATATTGGAAGAACGTCGGACGGCCGGAAAAGCGTTCCGTCGTGGCGCTCGAGCATGCGTATCACGGCGACACGGTTGGCGCGATGTCCGTAGGCGCGGATTCAGCTTTCAGCGATCCCTTTCGAGAAATGTTGTTCCCGGTGTACCGCGTTCATTCGGCTTACTGCCACCGATGCGCCGTGGGAAAGGTGCGCGCAACATGCCGGATCGATTGCGTGGACAAGTTGGAGCAGTTGCTCGAGGAGAAACACGGAGAGATTGGCGCCGTAATCGTCGAGCCGCTGCTGCAGGGCGCCGGCGGCATGATCGTACACCCATTCGAATTCCTGCAACGCGCGCGCCAACTTTGCAGCGAGCATGATGTTCTGCTGATCGCGGACGAAGTGCTGACCGGTTTTGGACGCTGTGGGAAAATGTTTGCGTGCGAACTGGCGAACGTCGTTCCTGACGTGATGTGCTTGTCCAAGGGGCTGACGGGCGGAGTCCTGCCCATGGGCGCTACCGTGTGCACGAGCGCAATTCACGAGGCATTTGTGGGAGCGGACCGTAGGCGCACTTTTTATCATGGCCATTCGTACACGGGAAATCCGATCGCGGCAGCCGCCGGCGCCGCAAGCTTGCGGATATTTGAAACCGAACCAGTGTTCGATCGCATCCGCACAATTGCCCGTATCCATTGCGAACGGCTGCAGGCCGTCCGGAATCATCGCGCGGTGGCGGAGGTCCGATCCATTGGCACGATGGCAGCGGTCGAGCTGCGAGCCGATGATGCCGGTTATTTCTCCAAGCTTCGGCCAAAGCTCTATAAGTTTTTTCTCGATTCCGGCGTGCTGCTGCGCCCGCTGGGCAACGTCGTGTACGTTCTCCCGCCGTATTCAATTTCACCGGAGGAGTTGCATTACGTTCACGATCGAATCGCGGAATCGCTCGACATGTGCCAGGATTAGTTTCTGAAGGAGAGTTTGACTCGGCCTGGCCTGGAAAGTAGAAAAACACTGCGATGAGCGACAGAAATCAAGTGTCAGACTCGGCCAAACCGCTCGTGGTGGGAATTGGGGGCACGACCAGAGCTCTGTCATCCACCGACCGTGCGCTCCGCATTTCCTTGCAGGCGGCGGAGGAAGCGGGCGCGCGCACATGCCTATTCGACGGGGCGTTCCTGTCGCGACTTCCTCATTACGCGCCGGAAAATCCTGAGCGCAATGACGAGCAGCGCCAGCTGGTGGAAATGGCTCGGAAAGCCGACGGAATCATCGTTGCCAGCCCGGGTTATCACGGCGGCGTTTCAGGGCTGGTGAAAAACGCGCTCGATCTGTTCGAAGATTTGCGGGACGACCAGCGAGCCTACCTCGATGGGCGCGCGGTTGGGTGCATCGTCAACGCCGCCGGGTGGCAGGCCTGCGTGACCACGCTCGCGGCTCTGCGCTCGATCGTGCATGCGCTTCGCGGGTGGCCAACGCCTTTTGGCGCAACTCTGAATACGACAGAAAGGATCTTCGACGACGAAGGCGTATGCAAGGATAACAAGGTCGCCGTGCAACTTGCCACCGTCGGAAGGCAAGTCGCCGAATTTGCCTACAAATATCACCGCTGAATTCGAATGGCGGGGAGGGTGGGATACTTACCCCGGCCATTTCGCGACGCTACCATCTTTTCAGGAATATTCATGACAACCGCATAGATAAAGGCGATTCTTCGTTCTCTCCATTTTCAACGTGTTCTACTATTTCAGCTGCTTGGAACCAATTTCGCCCCAAACGGACACCAAAGAGCGGGATCGAATCGCACCTTGCGCGATACGGTGTCGGGCTCGGCTTTCACCAAGCTTTGACCCACCCCAGCGAGGGACGCACCTGCCCCTTGGGCAGGTGCTCTACTTGGTTCGAACGGTTGCTGGTTCAAATCAGGCCCCGCAACCAACCGAAATGATAGGTGCCTTTCCGGATGTTTCTTATCGCGAAAATTCCAACGCCGTACTTCTCCACGGTCGATCCGCCAAGCCGCGTGTAGACGCCTCCATGCGGCCATGCTGTTCCGATCAGATTCCTTATTTCTTCCCGAAGCGTCCATGAATTCCACACCAAAACGACGACGGCACAAAGCCGGAGCGCGTTAGCCCAAAATGGCAGAACAATGGCTGCCGATCATTCGACGCCAAAGACGATAAAAACTCCCCCGCTGTAATTGCGAGTGAGGAAATAGTACGCGAGATACCAATCGCTGGGGCGCTCGACTCCCGCGGTCACCAAGGAATTCGACAAATCAAAAACAAAGCAAGGCGAGCTCGTGAACGATCTCAAGAAAAAGCAAAGCGGGAGGAAGAAGAGGATGCGGAAATCTCGGATTTCCTGCGCGCGGAAACATTCACAAATCCGCGGCCCGTCATCCTGGACGGCCGAGACATGATTGCTTTCGATTTTGCCGGTAGCTCCCGATGCAGGCCGAAAAAATCGACCGAGCGCGTCATCCAAAGGCTCGCGGGCGAGACGTGGGTAGACGAGCAGTCCGAAGAGATCGTGCGGCACGAAGCGCACTTCGCCCAGGCCGCAAAAGTCGGCGGGGGCTTGCTCGGCTCGCTGGGCAAAGGTTCGAATCTCATTTTCGGGCAGAAGCGAATCAACGACGAGGCGAGGCTGCCGTCGTGCGTAAAAATCCATTTTCCCGAGCGCATCGCGTTCGTGAGGTTAAGGGGCCATACAATCGATCGCTGCAGCGACTACAAAAAATTCCCGCGGCAACGAATCTCAACACTGCGGGCTCGAACTGAGGATCGCTGGCGCTGTGCTCGAGCGCCACAACCCTTCGTTGTCATTGACAGCGCGCCACTGGCGCATCAAATCGAGGTTGTGCGCGAGCGTTTTCTCGTCGAAGAATTTGCGGATATTCGGATCGGCCGCGACGCCATCCTTGAAACTCGCGTCAGATTCCCAAGCCGCGGATGGCTATAACGCTATGGCTATAAAGCTAAGGAAGTCGCTTTGCTTTCCGAGGGCGAGACCGCAACGCGTGCTACGCCGCTCGCGTAGGGCGGTCGAGTCAAATAGCACTCCGGGACAGGAAAGCGTTCGCCTCGTGCAGTGGGTGCTATTCTTCTTAGACATCGGGGCCCTCCTGTTGGCTTCGCATCGCATCGATGACGCCAGCCAGCTTGGCAAGGTCATTGTCTCAGCAAATAGCATTTCAAAAGGCAGATCAACCTGGAAGTCGTGGCTAACGCGATTGAGAAATAGTGTCGCCGAGAGCGAGTCGCCGCCGAGCTCGACAAAGTTATCGTCGATTCCGATTTCGCGGATTCCGAGGGCGGCAGACCAAATCTCTGCGACACTTTTTTCGGTTGGGGTGCGAGGTGCAACACGACCAAAAGTGCCGCTGTTTTCTGTGGGTTCATGATTCATACGCGACCCTCCAATATGATCGGGATACGAGCTTGAAGAACCAGCGAGAGTATGCCGTGCTGATCCATTCAAACAAACCGAGTGAGAGTCTATATCACGGGCTCACGGTTAGGGAACCGCCTGTACTCGTCGGTGAAGTCAAGCCGTTGGCGTACTGTTCGAGAGTGCGGTTTTGCCAGTCTCGTTAAAGGAACGAACACCGCCGGAATAACGCAAGCGCGAGCGAAACTAGAGGCGCTCGAACAGTGTAAATTTCGTGCTTGACATGGCATCGCTGCTCCTTTCGAATAGCGGCGCTAACTGCGGATGTCTAACCCATGTGGTTGTTCCCCCTATCAAATGGAACCAGGACATAACGTGCCAAACCACGTGGAGGCCTATACGGATCCAAGATTACGATGCAGAATGCTACTTGGAGAGACAATAATTAACATACGATTATGACCGACCCACGAACAGAAATTCGGTTCAAGCCCGATGTGATTTCTGCATCGTTCGGGCAACGCCGGGTCTGGTTTCGCGATCAGTTGGTGGGGGCCTCGCCCGCTTACACCGTTTCGATCAGGATTTTCCTTAAAGGACGTGTTGACATAAGCGCGCTCGAGGCTGCGCTTGGAGACGTAGTACAGCGTCATGAGAGCCTGCGGACCACATTCTCTCAAAGGCATGGTGCGCTGTGGCAGATGATCCATCCAGCCGTAAGGAGCGCGCCGCTCTCCGTTTGCAGAGTGCCCGGCGTGGAAGATCTCACCCTAGCTGCGCGGTATCGGTTCGATCTTGAGCACGACTTTCCGTTCCGAGCGCATCTGTTCACTTTCGACCTGCATCGAAACCTGCTGTTATTAGTCACCCATTGCATTTCCATAGACGCTTGGTCCCTAAGGCCTTTGGCTCAGGACTTGGCGACCGCCTATGCCGCTCGGTGCAGGGGCGTGAGACCTCTATGGCCGAAATTGTTATTGCGGTACCGGGATTACACGTTGTGGCAGCAAAAGTTGTTAGGGAAACAAGCCGATCCCAACAGTCTCATTTCCCGGCAACTCTTGTACTGGAAAAAGGTGCTAGGTGGCCTGCCGAGCGAGACTCGTCTGCCCGGCACGCAAGCAAAACCGAGGCGGATCAGCACAAACCGCAATTGGGCTCTGTTGCGCATCAATTCTAGACTCCATAAAGCTCTCCTGAAGACCGCCCAAGATAATGCGACGAGCCTGGCAGACGTCCTACAGGCCGGGCTTGCTGTGCTGTTAACCAAACAAGGAGCCGGAAGGGAGATTCTGGTCGGGACCGTCGTTTCCGGACGGAAACACCCCGGGTTGAAAGAGCTTGTGGGGCAATGCGCAAACACGATTGTGCTTCGTATCGATACGTCCGAGAATCCGAGCTTCCGCGAATTGCTCAAGCGAGTACGCGACGCGACTCGAGAAGCTCTCTTAAATTGCGAACTCCCATTCGAATACTTTGACCAGGCGCGAGATGCGCTGCACAGCGAGTGCCCTTTATTTAGAGTGCTTCTAACTCTACGGAAGGAACGCACTGTGATCTTCACAATGCCCGGCGTGCGCTGGGAGGTGCAGCCGCTCAGAGCAGCCACCGGAGACACGGATATCATCTTCGACCTGATCGAGCGGCGCACCTGGGAAGGAGCACCAGAGGGAATTGAAGGCAAGATGGAATTTGACAGCGACCTATTTGCTCCGGCTGCAATCGCGAGAATTCTAGAACATCTGGTCCATATTTTGGAAATCGTCTGTGCCGACGGACCGACTGTCCATGAGGCACTCGGAAGCACGGCGGGCCATCCTATCGATTCGTTCGACTCTGCGCCACCGTCGCCTCGCACTGGCGCACGTGCTCACTGGCAGCAACTATACGTTCCCGCAACTGATCCTCTTCAAGATCAATTGAGTTATATCTGGGAGAATCTGCTCGGGATCCAGCGAGTGGGGATATGGGACGACTTCTTGGACCTGGGTGGCGATGGCATCTCATTCGCCCGAATGCTCGATGCGGTCGAACAGGCCTGCGGGGTCCGTCCTCCGATCATGGATCTCTGTCATGGAATCACAATCGAGAGATTGTCGGAGGCGTTGGTTCGTCAGGTGCCCCGATGTCCCTTCCAAGTACTACACGCCCGCAAAGGCAAGGAAACCGCGCCATTCTTCTTTTTGCACGGGGATTGGAATAGCGGAGGCTATTACTGCCGAGAGTTGTCGCGCCGTATGGAAACAAGCAGACCATTTTACGCGTTGCAGGCTCATGGGCTCAACGGCTTCGCCATGCCGAACTCCATTGAAGCTATGGCTGCGGATCATCTCGGAACGATTCGGGCAATCCAATCTGAAGGCCCTTATTACTTGGGTGGACATTGCAACGGTGGGCTACTCGCGTTCGAAATCGCTCGCCGCCTACGGCAAGAGCGACAAAGTGTGCCTGCGCTCATCTTGATTCACTCGGAGTGCCACCGGCACGACCCGAGCCTTTGCACCGATGACGCTACGCGGAAAACTCAAAGTGGCGAAGGGCCGGCATCCGCAGGAATCCTCAAAGCTTGGCTGAATAATCAGTACCTCCATGCGGTTACCCGGTATGCCCCTCAATCTTACGTCGGCAAGACGACGGTGCTTTGGCCACGCGACGAAATACCATTTGATGGCGTGGATCCGAAGCTGGCCTGGCAAAAAGTTGCCGGCGAAGTTGAGCTGCGACTCATTCCCGGCGCTCACCTGACCTGCCTTACTCGTCACGTCGGCGCTCTCGCGGCCGAAATGAGCCGCTGTTTGCAAGAGGCCGACCACGTCGCAATCTAATGGCGTTTCTCCCGTACCTCTGGGCTGGGTACAACATCTTGCGAGCCATGCCGGACTCCCGTGCTACCGCGTTGACTGTTACCTTCCGCCCATATCGCCGGCCAGATCCCACGGCAGTTCCGACTATGGCCTTGTACGATTCACATCGTTTGAACTATAGTCCGTCCTTCTAAGAGATCCTGGCATTGTCTGCAGATCCTGGCCGAGATGCGGAGGGGCGCTCATGATTTCCTCTCATAATGCAACCAAGTCCCAGGCTGCACTCGAAAGCGAGCACTGCGTTGCGCGGTTCAGGCACGTCACCAAATCCTACGGTAACACTCAGGCACTACGAGGCATTGATCTAGAACTGCGCACGGGCGAAATTGTGGTTGTTCTCGGCCGAAATGGAGCAGGGAAGACATCCACGGTTCGGATCCTAGTCGGCTTGACAAATCCGACGGCTGGCACCGTCACAGTTTTCGGGGAAACCCCCGGCAACATTCGAGCTCGCGCGAGACTGGGTGTCAAGTTACAGGCATCGCAGATGCCGGATACCTTGCGGGTCCGAGAACACATCAAGTTGTTTTCATCCTACTACGCTGCCCCTAGACCTTTCGCGGAAGTCGTTGAATCAGCGGGTTTGAGAGGTTTGGAAGGCCGGCTTTTCAAACAACTGTCGGGCGGAGAGCAGCAACGTCTGCTTTTCGCTCTCGCGATATGCGGTAATCCTGATCTCGTAATTCTAGATGAACCCACCGTGGGGCTGGATGTCGAAGCGCGCCGTGCAGTCTGGGATCAGATACGCAGAGTAGCGAGTGAAAAAAAGACCGTACTGCTCACCACTCACTATCTTGCAGAAGCGGATGCTCTCGCGGACCGAATCGTCGTGATCGACGCAGGCAGAGTTGTCGCTGAAGGTACCCCGAAGGAAATAAAAGCAAGCACCGGGGGCAAGCGGATCCGCTGTACGTCGAGTTTGGCCCTCGACGTGGTGCGATCCCTGCCGCGAGTGATCCAAGCACGGAAAACGGGTGACGTCACAGAGATTCAAACTGATGACGCGGATTTAACTATTCGGCAACTGCTTGAGCGAGATGCGGAACTGGCGAATGTTGAAATCGTGGATGTTCCGCTAGAGGACTCCTTCCTGGCCATAACTCAGCACAATGACTCGCAATAGCCGTTGGCGTGACATCCGACACAAGTATTTACGTGACGGGCGCGCCACTAGGATCTTCTTGCTGGAATCCGCATACGAAGTGTTGAAATTGTGGAGACTTCCGTCTTTCGTAATTCCAACCATCTTGTTCCCCGTGATTTTCTATGTTTTGTTCGGTTTGGTGCTCAGTTCCACTTTTCATACCACTGAAAGTCTGGCCAAACTGATGGTAGCTGATTTTGGAGCTCTGGGCGTGATGGCAACCTCTATGTTCGGCTTCGGTGTGCGAGTATCGGTGGAACGTGGCCAGGGTTGGTTAGAGCTAAAGCGAGTTAGTCCCGCACCGATATTCATTTACTTCGCTTCTAAGCTTGTAGCAAGTGTAACGTTTAGTGCGACTGTCATATTGATTATACTAGTACTGGGCAACACTTTTGGTGGGGCGCACCTGGGAGGCGAGCAGGTGTCGCTGCTTGGCGCTGTCCTGTTGTTGGGATGTATCCCCTTTTCGGCCTTGGGCTTGGCCATCGGATGTTTTGCCGAAGCAAGCGCTGCTCCTGCTGTTGTGAACGCGATCTTGTGGCCGTTGGCATTTCTCTCTGGGATGTGGATACCACTAGAGATGCTGCCGCGTTCATTGCAACGCTTCGCTCCATTTCTTCCGGCCTTTCACTTCTCGAGGCTTGCGGGACGCAGTGTCGGCGCCACGGAGAGCGAACCAGCATGGTTCCATCTACTGATACTGGGCGTTTTTACGCTGTGTTTCCTGGCGATTGCTGCGATAGGGTTCCGACGGGACGAGCGCTAAGAGCGCGTTTTCGAACCTGAACTTCGCCGCCGTTGAGTCCGCTCTCGGACGGTGAGAGAACATGAGGTACTTTTCGCAGCATAGGTCCTCAGGCCAGACTTTTCAAACGGGATCCCTTCCAAAATCGCATGCAGTTGCGGCATGTGTTCGTCGCTGCCGCCTCAGCACTTTGTCAGTGGGTTTGGAAGCCTTTTCGAGTTTGGGTTGCTAATTCAGCTGTGATCTAGGCGTAAAGCCGATTTCTTTTCAGTAAATGCTTGACAGTGGCGATTCCTCACGTATAATCGCCCCGTTCAATGTAAAAAGTCGGCGGACGAACTCCCCAACGCGCACTCCTCGTCTGTTTTCTCTCTACATCGAAATCTAGGTTAGGTGAGCAAGAGGCTCCGCACGGACCTTTGCGCTAGGTTATCACCTATGAAGAGATCTGGACTGGTCGACGAGTCCGCTCGCCCTAAGCTGCGCCTGGATGCGCAGTTTCTTCCGATTGAGCACGGCGTTCTGTTTCGTTCGCGCGGCAAGCTGTTCACGCTGAAGGGCGCCGGCATCTATGAGCTCGTGTCATCGCTGGCGCCCCATCTTTCCGGCGAACTTACGATACGCGATCTTTGCGAACATCTAGTCCCCGGAAAGCAAGAAGTCGTCAGGCATCTGCTCGAAACGCTGATCGCAAGGCAGGTAGCGATCAATCGAGTGGACGAGGAGATTTCTCTTCCGGCAGCGGTGCTCGCTGGCTTCCGTGGCCAGCTGGAGTTCATCGAGCACTTCTCTGATCACCCCATACAGCGCTTCTCCCGCCTTCGCGAGGCAAATGTTTTCGTGACCGGATCTGGTCCGGCGCTGAGCAGCATTTGCATTTCCCTGGTGCGGAACGGCATAGGAATCGTCACTCTGGATCAGGACGTGAGCACCCGCGAACAAGAGGAATCGGTCGCTCGTGAGGTGGAAAGTTTGCGGGCAGCGGGAATCGAAATCAGAATTGCGCATTCCTCTCTTTCATCCCAGTTGGACAATTGTAATCATCTTCCAACGGCGATCTGTTTTGCTTCAGACGAGCCCAACTTCGGCACCCTTCTCCAGATCAACGAGCAGTGCGTACGGCGCGACGTGCTTTTCATTCCTGGTTACGTACTGGACGGTAAGGCAGTCGTGGGCCCAAGCGTCAGAAGGCGAGTGGGGTGTCTTACCTGCAGCCTGCTCCGTCGTGCGCCGCATCTCTCGTCTGATCTCGAGGCCGAGTTTTGGCGCGGGATCGCTCTGTCGCAATCGTGGAACCGAGATGTGCAGCCGCCCTCTTATCCTTCCTTGCGCATTTTGGCAAATTTAGTGGCCTTTGAAGTCTTCAAGACGCTCACAGACCATCTCGCTCGGGATACTGATGGCGCGATTGCGTCGGTTGATCTGGAGACTCTAGAAACACGGACCGCGCGGCTCATCGCACATCCGAAATGCCCGCATTGTTCAACGCTCGCGCAGGGAAACCGTTCGTGGGCAACAGTGGGATATTTTGACAAGGGTCCTCAAGTAGTGCTCACGCATGACGAGCAGATGTCAAAGATAGATTCGGCAATCGATCCGGAGTACGGTATCTTCCACGGCTTTGAAGACGATGGGCTAATCCAGACACCACTGTTTCGTTCCAAACTTCTGTTGCGAAAGAGCAGCCAGAACCAAATCGACGAGATCCCTGGATACAGCCTAGTGTCTAATGCCGCGGCCCGGGCCACTGCGTTTTTCGAGGCAGTGAAGAGAGTCACCTTTGGAAGGTTGGAAAGCCCCCAACTGCTCCCCGCGGCCGACACGGAATCCAGGTCATCGCCTTTTGAAAGGATTGATCCCACATTTTTATCGCACGCGTTGGGGAGCGCTGGTTTCATGTGCGCTCCGCCAGTTCAGTGGATGCCAGCGCGATCCTTATTAGATGACACGTGTCACCAAGTGCCGGTTGCCGCTGTGTTTCCTGCCTCGAATTTCAACGCGGGCCTATTTGAGATCTTGCCGGGAGGCATTGGAGTTGCGTTTTGTTCCCAGGGAGCCAGCGAGGAGGCGGTTTCGTCGCTTGTGGCAAGCGAGATTCTGAAGCGCGCGGCGCGCGGTGAAATGTTCCTTCAGAGCTTGAATCTTGGAATGTTGGCAGAGCGCAATTCGGACGTGCAGTACCTAATGTCCGCGTTTGGGCACTTAGGGACGAGCGTTTGCGCCTTCGGGTTTGAATTGCGCGGTTATGGCGCTGTCGTGCTGGCATCAAGCGATCTTCTAGCGGTCCCCGAGCACATTGCCGTAGGTTCGGGACCAAATGTCGCTCGCGCTACGACGCAGGTTCTCACGGAGCTGCTGGCTCTGTCTCTGGGCGGAAAGTCTCCACATACCTTGAATTTGGTTCTTCCCGGAGATCTTGGGTATGACCTGGCACTGCACTCCGTTTCTCTCTTGGCCCTACCAATGCCGGATACGGACTTCGATGATGGCACCAAGGCCGCCACGTGGTTCGACGACATTTTGATTTGCGACGCCACGTCCCCGGACATAAGGACCTGCGGCGTTACGGTTTGCAGAGCATTAATGATTTCGCGTGCGCAAGAAGGAACCGAGAGTGACGAGGTTTCCGCGGAGTCGAGACTTTCCGGGGCCCAGGGATGTGGATAGGTATGGTGCTCGAATCGCTGTTTTGGATCGGAAATAGCCGACAGTGCAGCAACCTCGTTTGCAGCAGTTGGCAGCTTTCCAAAACTAAGGCGACGTCCGACTCCGAGCGGGTGTGCGTTCAATGATGCGCGGGCTGTTTCCGCTCAGGAAAGGAGGACCAGATGGAAGAAAGAAAAGCAGCGATGCTGGAAGCTCTACAGAACCTCGACGCCGCCACCTTCGAAATCGAAGAAATCGACGACTTGGGTGTTCTTGCGGCACTCAGCAGCACGAGCTCTTGCAGCAGCACGAGCTCTTGCAGCAGCAGCACTTGTAGCAGCTGATGGGCTTGAACAGACTCCAGCAGAAGCCTGAAGCCGCCGCGTTTGAGTTAATGGCGTAGCCGACTCGGGCTTTCTTGCTGGAATCGTCACCGACGGTGTTTTGCGGCAGCAGCAATTGTGTTTGCAGTTCGCACGGTAGGGGAGCAGGCGGTGTCGTGTACCTGCCCCCTACCGTAGAATCCGGACGATACGGGAAATGATTGTTCAATCTAATCACCAAGTCCAGGGGAAAGTTAGTCCGTTTCCCGGTATTGGCGCGGAACGCGAGAATGGGAAATTGAGTATCGCTTCCTGGCCGAGCGCCACGTTTGGTCTCGCGGATTTGGGAGATCTAGGGGTCATTGTCCGCACCAATGGGGAGCATTTATTGCTGCTTCGTCCGGATGTTTGCACAAAATGCCTGGAGCTTCGTTACGCACCATTGCTAGCGCCATCGGGGCAAATATTGCCGATCAACCCAGGATCCCTTCTCTGCGTGGAGCGCACACCGTGGCTTACCCCGTTTGCGCGTGAGCATGCGGTCGTCTTGGCGGAGCGTCTTGCAGAAACCAACGCTGATGATACTCCGTGCGGATACGGAATCCACCTGCCGAGTCTCGTCACTTACCGGTTCGAGTTAGAACCCCATTCCAGCTGTCCTGTATGCGCGTCGCCGATACAAGATACATTTGATAGTGCAGTGATCCGCTTGGAGTCTCGCCCAAGAAAAGACCTGCAGTCATATCGAATTTCCGGAATCGGGGAATCTGGAATCAACTTCGCGAAATACGTGAACCCCACGTGTGGAATGTTCGGCAACGCTATCGCGCGACATCGCAATCACGCTTACAACGCGCAGGCGGTGGGGTTTTTTGGAGATCCGGCAGCGAAAAGTGCTCCCATATCGTGGTCAGGGCACAAGGCCTCGTTTCAGAGCAGCGCAATGGTGGCGCTCTTTGAGGCGTTTGAACGTCACGCCGGTTTGATGCCCAGAGCTAAGCGTTCAAATGTGTATGACACATACACTAATTTGAGGAACCAGGCGATAGACCCCCGCGAAATCGGTCTATATGACAAGTCATTTTATGCGAATCAGCATGAATTTGTGCCGTTCACTGAAGATTTGCCTTTGGCTTGGGTTTGGGGGTACTCGTTGACGGAGCGCCGCCCAATCCTGGTGCCATACCAGTTCGCCTATTATGGTCGTGATCCCAGAGGCGGACCGAAGATCGTTGCCGATACCTCGAATGGTTGCGCTTCGGGGAGTTGTCTGGAAGAAGCCATTTTTTACGGTTTGTTGGAGCTAATCGAGCGAGATGCGTTCGTGATCCTGTGGCATGCGCGTCTCGCTCCCAACAAGCTCGACCCCGACACGGTTCGTGAGCCGGAACTGTACTTTCTCATTCAACGGTTGCGACGCGCCGGTCTTGCCATTTATCTCCTCGACACTCGGCTCGACATTCCGGTCCCTTCCGTGGTCGCGGTCGTCGTACGTCACGATCGGGAGCTCGGAACATTTGGTCTGGCGGCCGGCTGCAGTTTTGATCCCGAAACCGCAATTGCTTCGGCATTAGGGGAAGTTGCGAGCTATCAGGTTGGTTTCAACGATCGAGTCGCCTACACGGAGAAGCGCCTTCGGCCCGCCATCAAGGATTTGTCGCTCGTGAAAACCATGGAAGACCATAGCCTGCTGTACGGCTTTCCAGAAGCGTTGCCTTTCGCTGAGTTCTTGCTCAGTAACCCCACAGAACGCTCAATCGATGAAGCGTACCGAGACTGGAATAGCGGGATACCGCGTACCTGTGACGTTCTGGCCGAAATTACCTATTGTTTGCAGCTACTCAAGCAGGCTGGCCTGGAACAAGTAGTGGTAGTCGATCAAAGCTCGCCCGAGGAGATGCGGCTCGGATTACGCACCGTGCGGGTCATTGTTCCCGGGCTGATGCCACTTGATTTCGGCTTCGGCCGATGTCGTGCGGCCACACTACCGCGCATGTACAGCGTCCCCGTGAACCTCGGCTTTCGAGCGATGCCGTTCACACAGAGCGATCTGTATTATGTGCCCCATCCGTTTCCGTAGAAGTCGAGGGCCGGCGATGTAGTCGCGGTCAATTCTGGAGAAGGACGTTTTCTTAAAGGACATGGCATCTCTCTCTCAATATTACGAGCAGCTCATCCGCAAGAGGCAGGCAAACGTGCCGGATGAGATATCGCCTGCCACTCATGGGGTGAACTGGGCCGACGCTCCTTCAAAGCTCACCATTTTTCAAGGTGTCGCGCGGGTTCCGCTGTTTCCTCATTTGAACTCCGCAAAGCTCAACGAATCGATTGGGTGCAACGATCGGAAGGACAGGGCTCGCGTGCCGCGGGCATCTCTCGAGGTGGTGTCCGATCTCCTACTACTCGGGGCTGGGATCCTGGGGCGCAGGGTCGATCTGAACTGGAATGGTCAGACGCCAGAATCCTCGCGTCACACGAAAGCGCTGTACTCTCGAGGGCCTGCCTCCGGCGGCGGCCTTTACCCCACTGAAATCTACTTGATCTCTCAAAATGTCGGTGGCTTGCCCTCCGGGGTATACCATTACGACAATGCACACCACGCGCTCGCGCGGCTACGCACCGGCAATTATCAGTGGATGCTCAAAGATGCGTGCAATCATCCGAGCGTCGAATCCGCCGATTTCCTGATAATTGTCACGGCGCGTTTCTGGAAGAATCTTTTTAAGTATTACAATTTCGCATTTCAAGTAGTGACCCAGGACGCCGGCTGCCTGTCAGATTGTATCCAGCAGACCGCTTGGCTGTTGGGGTTGAGCACCACGACGCTTTATTGGTTCCGGGACAGTTCGTTTGTCGAAATTCTTGGGCTGGAGAGCGATGAAGAAGCGGTTTGTGCGGTCATAGCCGTGCGCGGTGCAGAAGCAAGCCAGTCCGGCCGGGGGCGCCGGAATCCAGGCACGACGCAATTCCCTGGTCCGCTCCCCAGAATGAGCCACACACGGTATGAGCGCTCTCGGCATGTGTTCCTTCCAGAGTTGCTGCGCGAAGTACACCGCGAGACGCTTGTGAATGGAGAGCAGCGTCCCCCCGTTGACCGCCTCCCCGAATGGGAAGCAGGCAATGCAGAAAACCTCACGAGCTTTGAACTAGGGCGGGGATGCAGCATGCCGAGCGGGTTTGTCGCGGCCCTGATGGAACGTGGAAGCAGTTGGGGACGCTTTCGGTGTCATCCCCGACTCAGTTGGAATGATCTCTCGAATCTGCTGTGCTTCCTGAACTGTAGCGCGCGACATGCGACTGACGCTTACACGTTGCCACGCGGCCCGTCGGCAGTGCGCGTCTGTTTGATCGCTCGCAATGTGTCCGGTCTTCCGCCCGGGGCTTACGATCATGATCCTTGCCGGGGGCAACTGCTGCCGATAACGGCCAGCCAAATTGATTCCCAGATGCAGAAGGCTTATTTTTTGGAGAATTATAATCTAGATCAAGTCGCGGCGATTCTTGTGGTGGTTGGGCGCTTGCAGCCTGTACTTGCAAGTTGGGGTAGCCGCGGACTGCGCATCATGAATGCGGAGGCCGGTATGGTTGCCCAACGATGTTACACCGCGGCTTCGGCGCTCGGCCTTGGATGCGGAGCCGCATTGGGATTGGACGCGACGCAGATAAATCGCGCGGTAGGCGTCGACGGCGAGAATGAGAGTTCAATTTTATTGATCTTTATTGGCCACCAGGTGCCATCCGCATATGCCTATGACTTCCGCCTTTACTAGCAACACGGCTCCATTCTGCGCTTTTGAGAACAGCGGTAATGCACTGCTATTCCGGCATGCATTGGTGCGTGTCGCTGGCTTGCCGATGGCTGCGGTTGATCGTTTGCGCTGCCCTGGCGTAATGGGACTGATCTCCGAAATTACTGACCTTGAGGAAGCCCGCGCACCCCTGACCGCCAGTCTAGTCGATCGATTGCATGCCTATATCGGCAGCCTGGAAAATCAGCACACATTTCGGCTGAACGTACTTCACATTAAACGCTCCGTGTTTAACGGCCGATTGTTCGACCTTCCGCCGGAGCTGTTTGCAATAATATCTGAGCACGATCCAGACCTAGCTGCAAACATGAGGCGGTGGCTTCTTCTAACTCAGAGCGCCGAACAAAGGCGCTCAGAAGCAGCGCTTACTTTGCCGGAAGAAAACCGGAGGGGTCAGGACGCCCTCAAGGATATTCTCAGACAGCCACTTTTTCGCAGCGGGCTCGAACTAGCGAACCCCCTCTTGAGCCTTAACATCGACAAATTCCTTGATTCTTCAGGGCTGATGAACCGGCGTGCCCGGTTAGCAGAGAGAAGCGCCCTGCGTTATGCGTACCGCACCGCTTGCAAGACGAGCCCGTTCAGCACATTCACCACGGTCACCAGCGGTTTTTTCGGACCTGCCCCCAGTGGCGGACTTGAGATTTCAGGATCCGCTGGGACCGTGGTTTCGTCTCCGGTGGTTAATTTCGGGATTCTTGCCCGATTAGCACACCGCCTGGAAGGCTCTCTGCCGATTGCGAAGAATCTTAGCGTCAGATTGACGATCGGATGGAAACGAAACGGACGCCATATTCGCTACCTGCGGCAAGTCGTAAACACAGCGACCGGCGATGGTCCACTTGAGATGTCTGTAGCCCACGAGATGTTTGACTTGCCCTGCAATCGCCTCATTGAAGAATTGATCGCTATTCTTGAGGTTGAATCCCATTTGTCGATCGACCAATTGACCGAACTTCTGGTTAACCGCACGGGCGTGGCGACCAAAGAAGTGCTTGAAGTTTTATTAAGGTTGCTGAGATTGAACTTTCTAGTCGCCGAAGGTATCAGGCCTAGCGCCCTGAGCGATCCGCTAGCTGAATTGTGTGATGCTCTCGATAATTTTGACAACGACGACGCGAAGGCCGTAGGAACGGCCCTTCGCAATGTAGATCACATTCTTTCAGTTGGCGCCTTCTCTCCATTCGTTGAGCGCAAGCCAGTGCTGGCCAAGATTTCGGCGGAACTGAAGAAGGCCTATGAGCGGGTCCAACTCCCTGCATCCCTGTTGCCCAAGACCCTTGTCTACGAGGATGTGGCCTACACTCCGCCTGGCGGCGCGACCAAGTTGCCCCCTCTCGACGACCACATTGAAGGCCTGCTGCTGTTGCAACGGCTTCTTCCGTTGTTCAACCGCTATCATTGGCTGCAAGTGGGAATGACCGGTTACTTCGCGCGGAAATATGGGGCTGGTGGGCACACCTGCGACATTCAATCTTTCGCGATGGACTTTGCGACCGAATATCAGAAACCATATTGGGACCACGCATGGTTCGTGAGTGGACCTAATGAGGCGGATTTTCTAAAGAACTACTTCCGTTCGGCGGAGTTGGACCGGATTCAGTCGGCTCGAGTCGGCCTGGGAGAATACATTCGTCAAGAGATGGAAGCCCATCACGATGCCGAGCAAATCTGCCTGAAGCCTTCAGAACTGCACAGCCTCCTGCCGTGCTTTGAGCGTGAGACCTTTCTCTCAAATTCGTTTTTCCTTCAGATCAGCCAAAATGGTCCGAAGTTCGACCTTGTACTGAACAAGGTCTACAGTGGACTCGGGCAGATGTTTTCTCGTTTCGCGCCGTTGCTTTCGAAAAGCTCTGACGCGTCGTTCTTGTGCTCGCTGCGCGAGATGCTTCGCGCTTTACAGCCCGAAGGCGCGGTGTTTGCCGAGGTCGGCGGAGGTGTGGATACAAACCTGAATTTTCACCCTCCATTGTGTGATTACGAAATCGCCTTCCCAGGAGAAATCCATGGAGTTAGCGGGCGATCCTGCATCGCCCTGGATGACCTTTCGATCAAGCATGATAATGCTCACGATTGTCTCATGCTTCTTTCACGCCGCCTCAACCGCCAGATCATCCCCGTTTATCACGGATTTCTGGTGCCGGGAGCCTTACCGATCGTTCACCAAGTTCTGCTTAATTTTTCTCCGCTCTATATGGGGGATGTTTCCTTGCCGTCTCTATGCGGGCACAGCGCGTCGAAGACGCCATCCGTGCGCCCGCGCATCGCGCTGGGGAACTTGATACTCGAGAGGAGAACATGGTTTTTCGGTTCGAACGATCTTCCAATTTCCGCAGGTGAACAAGCCGGCGATCTTGCCTATCTGTCATCCGTTTGTCGTTGGCGAAGACAGCATGCGATTCCCGACCGTGTTTTCGTTCGCATCCAAAATACGGACCCCGCGCTAGCCCGTGAAGACGAAGGCGAAGCCAAGTTTTCTCGCAAGCCCACCTACATAGATTTCGCGAGTCTTTTATCAATTCAGCAGTTCCAGCATGCAATCAGCAAGCTGTCGACCTCGCAAGTCCTAGTTGTTACTGAGATGCTTCCGTGTCCCAAGGATGCATCGTCGTCCGATACGAAAGATCAATTCGTCAGCGAAATCGTCTTAGACCTCAGCCAAGTCGGAGGAATCACGCAATGAGCCGCTGGATCAGCATCCACATCTTTCACGGCAGGGACCCGCGCGCGCTACTACTTGAGTGCGTCGCGCCGATGCTTGCCGAACTCCACACAGATGGGATGATTGAACGCTACTTTTTTGTACGATATTGGGAGGGAGGACCACACGTGCGGCTCCGCATCGTTCACTCACGGGGAGCCGAGGAACGCGTAAAACGTGTTCTGGAAGCTCGCCTGCAGGATTTCCTTTCGAAAAAGCCGGTGTTCTTTGAGCTGCCGGACGTTTCGCAGCAATGGTGGCGCCGATCGTTCGTGCTCGAGTACGGCGAAGAGGAGCTTTATCGCAGATATGGTCCGGAAGGCATTATCACGCGCTATCCACAAAATACTTTTCATTACATCCCCTACGAACCGGAGTTTGAGCGCTACGGCGGAACCGAAGGTATGGAAGTAAGCGAGCGGCATTTCCACGTTTCCAGCCAGATGGTCTTAGATCGTCTCACTTGGGACAATATGCACGCGAGCGGCATCCGAATTGCACAGACCCTTCAATTCATGCTGGGTCTGTGCTTTGCATTCCTGGAAACAGAGGAGGCAGTCGCAAGGTTCTTCAGGGAATACGCGATGTCGTGGTATCGCCGATTCTTTGACGGAAAGGCCAATGTTCTGACCGCCGACGTGCTGCCGAGGGCGGATCTTGCGCTAACACAAGCAAGTGATCGCATACAGCGTGCAGCCCGCGACTTTCAGGAAGGCACTTCGCAAGTCATCACCGAGAAAGATGCTGAATGGGTCGCCCACGCCCGCGGCCTGAGGGATGAACTCAAGATGTTAATCCGAGAGGGTCGTATTCGCGTGCCGAACCATCTTGGTGAAGCGACAGCAGAGGCCGGTGCCCTTCATTCTTTGATTGTTTTGCTGTTTAGCTACGTGCATATGACTAACAATCGTCTCGGAGCATCCTTGAGCGAGGAAGTTAGCATGGCTTATCTGATCAGTCGTTCACTTGAGCCTCAACGGGCGGTGGTCTGACTTATGGAGCAAGTCACGAGGTCGTCCAGCCAAAATCCAATGATCGATCCCCGCGTAAAGATCGGGCCTCTGGAGGAACGTGCTGGCAAGCGATATTTCTTAATAAAACATGACGGCACCGCTCGCGTGTTCCGGATCGGCGAGAAGGAACGATTCCTGCTCGGATATATGGACGGCAGCAACGACATCGAGCACATCGGTCAACTGTACGAATCCAAATTCCGCAACCGCATGACGCCCGCGGCCTGGCAGCAGTTGTTTACCCTGCTTGCACAAAAATCGCTACTGGCTTCCAACGGATTTCAAACGATGGAGAAACCGCCGCGGCCGAAGGGCAGATTCAGCGCGTCCCGTACAGGGCTATTCGCCTGGAACATAAAACTTGTGAATCCTGAGGTCCTGTTGGCGAAGATCGAGCCAAAACTGCGGTTCCTATTCAGTCCAGAAGCGATCGTGTTCGGGACCCTACTAATTGTGGCAAGTGAGCTTTGGCTTGCAGTGCATGCCCATAAAATCTATTCGGAGCTGTCAAGAGTTGGAGTCGCCCACTGGGGTGTTGCCGCTTATGTGATTCCGGTCTTCATCGTCTCGGCATTTATCCACGAGTTCTCGCACGCGTTAGCGTGCCAGCATTTCGGAGGAACTGTGACCGATATGGGTATTGTCTTTCGCTATTTGACCTTTTACCCGTATACGCGATTGGACGACGTGATGTTTTTTCATAGCCGCCTGCACCGCATTTACGTATTTTCGGCCGGAATGTTTTCCACCCTCCTCTTGAGCGCTCCATTCGTGGTGTTGTGGATTGCTGGATCCGATCCATATCTGAAGGCGGCAAGCGGCGTGATCATCTTTTTCCTCAGCCTTGGAACGCTGATCAATCTCATTCCTTTCGTCCAACTCGACGGCTATTGGATTCTAAGTTCAATTCTTCGAATGCCCGATCTGAGGCAGGATTCCTACATCTTTTGGACATCCATTGTGCGCCGGAGCTTCGCAAAACGAGGAAAGCGGCCGTCCTATTCGCGGCGCGAGGTTGCGATTTGTCTGATCTATGGAGCTTTGTCGGCAGTGGTGAGTCTTTACGCGACGGTTGCTGCCGGCGTTCGATGGCATCATCTCTTTGCGCGGATCGCAGGAAATGTCTATGCCTGGATTCTGGTCCTGATTATTACGGGGGCATTTGCTGCATTCAGGGTAAAGCGTTCAGATACGGCCACGCGTCAGGGGATCGGGGCTCGTGTCATTGTGGACTGAAAATGACAATTTATTGGGTGTTTCAAATGTGCAAAGCGCCGCTCATGACGTCATCTGGGCAGGAACTCAGGTTCGCATGAATTCTCGTGTGAGCTCTCTTGGGGTAACCCGCAATTCGCTTGGCGATGATGAGGAATTCGTCCGCTGTGAATTCAGTCGATCGAGCGCCTTCCTTCCCAAGAATGTTGCCCGTGTTCTTAGCATGTGTGCGAAATGGGACACACCGGATGGCCATGCCATCCAGATTGCAAATGATCTCGGTTTAGCCCCCGTCCACATTCAAGCTCTGAAGTCGCTGCTGTCGGAATTCGTAGAGAAGCAGTTACTCACGTGCGAAGAAACGGTCCGTTCTGACTTCAGACGTGCCGCGCAATTGAGCCTCGGCACGGAAGGCCGCGTTGACTCGGTCGTTATCGTGAGTCGAAACCGGCCCGACCGATTACTGAGATGCGTGCAGAGCTATGTCGAAAACGTCCGATTATTCAAGCGAGCGATTGATTTCGTAGTCTTCGATGACTCGGACGAACTGGCGGCGCGCAGGCAAACAGTAGAAGCGCTTTCGGCTATGGCCCTGCCGTCAAATGTAAACCTGTTTTATTACGGCCCGGAGCAGAAGGCTGAGCTGGCGCGGCGACTGTCCGTAGATGCAAAATGCAAGCTGGAGATTGTCCAGTTCGCGGTCTGTAGCGCGTCCCGGCCTATTTTTTCCGCTGGCGCTTCGCGAAATGCCGCTTTATTGACAACGTACGGCCAAATGTTCGTCACCGTCGACGATGACACGGTTTGCGACGCGGGCGAGCTGTTGGGCTTTCGTCCAGGGCTGCAATTCTCCTCCGCTCCCGATCCTACCGAATGGTGGTTCGTTCCCGACCGCGACGCAGCTCATCGGCTCGCTCCCGCGAGAGAACTCGACATCATCGGGTGCTACGAACGACTTCTCGGCAAAACGGTTGCTTCTCTCGTGGATTCGGGGGAGGAGCTTCACCTTGGATCCATGGGTTTTTCCTTTTTCCGGCGTGCCATGGAATCGAATGCTTCCATTGGATTATGCGGGATGGGAGTGAAGGGCGATCGTATCTTAGAGGTGCCTGTCCTATATCTCGCGCTCGAAGGGGCTTCTTACGATCGACTTGTAGCTTCAGAAATGTCCTACCGGAACGCGTTTAGTTCCAGAGAAGCTGTTCGGTGCGTGCCGCAGATCACCATAAGCGATACCGCTTCTTGCACGACACACAATCTCGGGATAGACAACCGCAAAACGCTGCCTCCGTTTCTTCCTCAACAGCGCGGTGAAGACATACTGTTCTGCTTGCTTGTGAACATGTGCCGGAAGGATATTTTCTCCGGTCATCTCCCGGTTGCCATCTTGCATGATGCGGATCCGAACCGTGCGTTCGCATCAATACCGGTCACGAACTTTGTCCCCGGAATGCAGTCCGGTGACTTGATGGCGATGTTGATGGAGTGCTTCGCCAGACACTTGCAATTTCAATCTGAAATACCGGAAGAAAATCTCCTGGCATTCGGACGCTACTTTAGACTCTTGGGTGCTCAATCTGATGAACGCTTCTATCGTTTTGTTCAGCGTGAATGGCTGAACCGCATAAGCCTGTTGATAGCGTCGCTCAAGAAGCGGATTGCACAGTTTGCAGGGACAGCTCCAGCTTACTGGATTACAGATCAGCAGAAACATTTAGAAGTGTTGAAAGCCGCGCTTCTTAGAGAAACGCCGGTTCCGCTCGATATGCTATCCGACACGAATGCCCCGAGATGTGCGTGGGAGTCCTTTCGCACATTGCTATTTTCGTACGGACGATTACTCGAGACTTGGCCGGCGCTGATCCGTTCGGCGGCGGCGCTGAACCTCACGCCGCACAGCTGTGCAATAGCAATCCGGAATGAACAAAGGATCTGCAGCGCTTTATCAGGCTGACGAATAGGTGACGGCAGACACAAACTCGAAGTCGAGGTGGTTTCAATGGAGACGTCTTTCAAATCAGCAGGACCCGATCTTGCATCGCTCACGATCGGTGATTATTCGCGCAGGGGTGCAAGAGTAGGCCAACGGGTTCTCCTCCCCGCCGGGCTCGGAATTCTGGTTGTGCTCGGCAGTCTCTGTCTCTCGTTGGTTGCTTTTAAGGGATTTAAGCCAGTTGTGGAGGTCACCACAGTACAGTCAGCGGCAGATCCACGAGCGGGAGTGGTGCTCAATGCCAGCGGATACGTTACGCCACAGATACGCGCCACGGTATCTTCCAAGATCACCGGTCAAGTCAAAGCGGTCTACGTGAACGAAGGCCTGCACGTCGCGCAGAACCAAGTGATGGCCACGCTCGACGATTCAGATGCGCGGGTGCGGTGGGATTCAGCCAAGGCCGACTGCGAGGCCACTGTAGCAGCGATTCGCGATTTGAGAGTGCACTTAGGGAATGCCGAAAGAGAACTCAAGCGTACCAAGGAACTGCAAGCCGCCGGCATTCAGACTGCCGAAGCCCTTGACCAGGCGCAGACGAACGTTGAAAGCATTAATGCCCAGATCGATCTAGCCGAGGAGCAGGTGAAGGCGTCTCAGGCTCGCGTCGAAGTGGCCCAGCAGGACTTAGATAACGCCACGATTCGCGCTCCGTTTGCGGGCGTGGTGATTTCGAAGGACGCGCAAGTAGGAGAAATTGTCTCTCCGGTTTCGGCCGGCAGCGGATTCACACGCACCGGCATCGTGACCCTCGTGGATATGAGATCGCTTGAGATCGACGTGGATGTAAACGAATCCTACATCGCTCGCGTGTACGCCGGGCAACCTACCCTCGCCACGCTGGACGCTTACCCGGATTGGCAGATCCCATCGCACGTGCGCACCGTGATCGCTACGGCCGATCGGCAGAAGGCCACGGTAGAGGTTAGAGTCTCAATCGACAAGCTCGACTCGCGCATCCTGCCGGACATGGGTGTAAAGGTTGCCTTTCTGAGTAAGAAGCATGCGGCGTCCGTCGATAAGAACGGCGAACTCAAGGCGCTAATTCCGCGATCGGCTGTACGTCAGGAAAATGGAAGCTCGATTGTTTTTGTCGTTCGTGACGGAAGGATCGAGCGTCGTGCGGTCACTTTAGCGGAGGCGCAAAGTAGCGAAGCGGAAGTGCTTGCGGGGCTCGTGTCCGGAGAAATAATAGTTGTCAATGGCCCGGAAACACTTCACGACGGTCAAGCCGTCGAGATCAAGCCGTAGATTGCTTTTGGCGGCGCTGCGATTTTCAGCTTTTACCAACGGCAGATCGAGAAATGGGCTGCACGCACCAAGCCGAGTGAAATCTGCTGGTAGGCAGTGCGAAGGAGATTCCAATGGACCGTGCAGACAGAAACACGGCCGGCACCCCCCTCATTTGCGTACGCGGGCTCGACAAGAGGTATCAGCGGGGCGGCGAGACGATCGACGTTCTGCGAGGACTCAACTTAGATGTGGCACGGGCAGAATTTGTCGCCTTCATGGGTCCGAGCGGCTCGGGAAAAACGACTCTGCTGAACCTACTCGGAGGGCTGGATGTTCCCTCGGCAGGCAGCATCACTGTAGCCGGCGACGAGATCACGCACATGTCGCGCGGGCGCCTGACGGCGTGGCGCGCACGGCACGTCGGCTTTGTTTTCCAAATGTACAATCTCATTCCGGTACTCACTGCATTTCAGAACGTTGAACTGCCGTTATTGTTAACCAAACTATCGAAAGCCGAACGCCGCAAGCATGTCGAGATTGCCCTGGACATGATGGGTCTCGCCGGTCGCATGCAGCATCGCCCCAAGCAACTCTCCGGCGGAGAAGAACAGCGCGTCGCAATCGCCCGGGCCATCGTTTCGGATCCCACCTTTCTGCTGTGCGACGAACCTACGGGCGACTTGGACGGCAAGAGCGCGGACGAAATCATGACGCTGATCAAGCGCTTAGTAAAGGAGTACCAGAAAACGGTTCTGTTGGTGACGCACGATCCAGCAGTGGCCGATCGGGCCGATTTCACGCTGCATCTCGAGAAGGGGGCACTCGTCGACGCCCTTGAGAAAGGGGGTGCCATCGCGTGAAATTTCTCCCACTGATCCTTGCCAATCTCTCGCGGAAGAAGTTGCGGACAATATTCACAATGGCTTCATTCGCGGTGGCTCTGTTTCTGTTTGCTTTCCTGGCTGTGGCCAGGAGCGCGTTCAACGGCGGCACCGACATTGCGGGCGCCGACCGACTGGTGATCAACAACCGCATCTCGGTTACTCAGCCCCTTCCGCTCTCCTATCGCGACAGGATAGCAGGCGTTCCCGGTGTCGAGGCGGTCACCCATTACAACTGGTTCGGAGGTGTTTATAAGGATCCTCGCAATTTCTTCGTGCAGTACGTCATTGATGTGGAAAATCAGCGACAAGTGATGCCGGAAGTGAGAGTTCCCGACGAACAATGGCGTGCCTTTGTCAGCGATCGCCAGGGCGCAATCGTCGGTGCACAGCTCGCGCAGCGCTTTGGCTGGAAGGTCGGCGACCGCATCCCCATCATGAATGCTTCATTCGGCGACACCTGGGACTTCAACCTTGACGGCATCTATCAAAACAATCGCGCGGGTGGCAATGAAAGCGTCTTCTGGCTTCAGTGGGATTACTTTGAGGAGCGCGTACCGGAGCCCATTAAGGGCTATGTCGGCTGGTACCTCGTGAAACTGGAAAAGCCGGATGAGGCGGTCCGCGTAGCCAGGACCATTGATGAAATGTTCGCCAATTCTCCCTTCGAGACCAAGACGCAAACAGAATCTGCGTTTGCGGTAAGCTCGGCCAAGCAATTTGGCAATATCGAGTTTCTCGTTTCAACCATAGGCTTGGTTGTGTTTGTCACCCTTCTCCTTGTCACCGGAAACACGATGGCCATTTCCGTCCGTGAGCGCACCAGCGAACTCGCTATCTTGAAAGCCATTGGCTTTGCTGACCGTGCCGTTCTGCTTCTGATTCTAGGGGAATCGCTGGCAATCTCCCTTACCGGCGGCATCTGCGGTGTGCTTCTTGCGGTGGGTGCATTTCCAGCGATGAGCGCCACTTTGAACGGCTTGCTCCCGCCACTAGTTCTATCGAGATCGGCGATGGTTCTGGGCATAGCTTTCGCGAGTGCGGTAGGAATCGCCGGCGGTCTATTGCCGGCTCTGGTCGGGATGCGTCTTCGCGTTGTTGCTGCTTTAAGAGGAGTGTGACATGGCCATCCCGATCATTTACAACTTCCGTAGCGTGAAAGCCCGCTGGTCCTCGGCTCTTGTCGCAGTTGTTGGGATCGCTGGGACCGTGGGAGTATTTGTAGCAATGCTTTCGCTCGCCCGCGGCTTCCGCGCTACTCTCGTTTCGTCCGGGTCGGAGGATAACGCTATCGTCTTGCGCGCAGGCGCGACCTCGGAAATTGGGAGTCAAATAGACCTGGATACCGTCAAGAGCCTCCAAGATGCTCCCGGCGTGGCCCGCGCCGGGAACCATCCTCTGGTTACGGCCGAAGTGGTCGTCGTGGCTGCTTTTCCTCTGCGCTCGACGGGCACCGATGCGAACCTCCAGGTTCGCGGAGTCTCGCCGAACGTTTTCGAGATCCGCAAGAACGTAAAGATCATGGAAGGTCGCATGTTCGGTTCGGGACTTTCTGAACTGATCGTGGGAAAAAATGCATCGCTCACATATCGAGGCTTGAGTTTGGGGAACACTGTTCAATTCGGCGGCAGCCTCTGGCGAGTTGTGGGTATTTTCGACGCGGGCGGTAGCGCATTCGATTCCGAAGCCTGGTGCGATGCGCGCACGCTCGACGATGTATACCAGAGACCCAGCAATGTCTTCCAATCGGCTACCGTGCACCTCGCTTCTTCGGCGGCGTTCCCGCAGTTCAAAGAGTCCGTTACGTCTGATCCCCGACTAAAGGTTGACGTCAGCCGAGAGATTGACTTTTATGCCAATCAATCCCAGGTAATGACAATTCTCATCAAGGTTCTGGGAGGCTTCGTTGCCGCCATCATGGCAATTGGCGCTGTCCTGGGAGCGCTCAACACCATGTATTCGGCGGTAGCAGAGCGTGGGCGCGAGATCGCTACCATGCGTGCCCTTGGTTTCGGCGGTCCTTCGGTGGTCTTCTGTTTCATGGTGGAAGCGGTTCTGATTGCGTCCGTTGGCGGCGTGCTCGGTTGCATAGCCGTTCTTCCGCTGAACGGTCTAACAACCGGCGCGATGAACTGGCAGACGTTCGCGCGACTGGCCTTTGCGTTCAAGGTCACGCCTGATCTGTTGGTCGCGGGTATCGTATTCGCGCTGGTAATAGGCGTTCTCGGGGGCATACCCCCGGCGATCCGGGCGGCGCGGCGCCCCGTGGCAGCTGCTCTGCGTAGCCTGTAGGGCGTCCTGGGGCAGTTGGTCTATCCAAATTACGGATCGCGTGCAAGAAGGACACAAGCAGCTGCCGACTGAGTCTAGCGTTTGCCTCTGTTGTTACCTTTGGTTCGCCAAACAATCACTCCGCATCCTTAGGACGCCGCAGCGATCTGTAGGGTATTCTCAGGGGGTGCCTCATGTTCAGGCACATCGTAATGTTGCGGTTGCCTGCCCAGCCACGCGGCGCGATCCTGTTTATTGCGGAATAAAAAGCAACCTTGGGCATCGCTCGTTGCCCCACTCCGCATCAGGTCCTCGAAAAACGCGTCAATCTGACCATACCTTCTCCTGGCCTCGGTAAGAGATATTTGAAGGCGCTTTTCGACGCGGGCCGGATCTATGCCACCATCGGTATGAAGCATCTCATGCAGCTTGGTCTGAAGAACATTTGCCGAGTCAGCAATCGGGACGCGGTATTGAAATCGCGGCCTTCGCAAGTATGAGCCCAAATCCGGCGAGTGCCCCATCAGATGGCCATTCAGCAAGGAGTGAGCTCCTGCGCCGAACCCGACGTGATCCGCATCAAGGTTAAAATAGCTCTGGTCGCAAAAGCAACGCTTCCCGTCGCGTGCGAAAAGCTGAAACATGTACTCGTGGTAGCCTGCTGCCGTCAGTCTGTCGGCGGCATCGAGGTAGCGCCGCACGGCCACTGGCGTGGGTGTCGCCTTTCTGGTCGCCCGCTCAATCTGGGTAGCCATAACGGTGCCGGGTATCATCTTGTATATGTACAACGAGAGGTGATTGGGTGAGAGCGACAGAGCGCGCGTCAGGCTGTCCTCCCACTCGCGGTCCGTTTCATCGGGGAACCCTAGCATCAGGTCAATGTTGATATTGTCAAATCCGGCTTCGCGCGCCATGCCGAAAGCCTGAACTGCTTGGGTCGCAGAGTGGGCGCGCCCAATCTGCCTAACGCGTTGTTCGTCAAGCGACTGAAAACCGAAGCTGACCCTCGTGAATCCCGCGGCGCGAAGGTCGCGCAATTTGTCGAGATTGACTGTTTCTGGTGCAATCTCGATCGTAGTATCCTGGAAGGCTTCGTTCGATCGGAAAACTGAGTGAATACTCTCCAGTATTCCCCCAAGATCCCCCGCTTCCATGAGCGAAGGAGTGCCTCCGCCAAAGTAGATGAGCCGCATAGCGGCTCCCGTTTCGACGGCGGTCCCGAAATCTTTCAGTTGGCGGACCACGGCGGTCTTGTATTCCGAACTGTGCGCTTTCTTGTTTACCAACTCAGAGGTTGGAATAGGCGAGGTCCACGAACAGAAATGGCACTTGCTGGAACAGAATGGAACATGAACATAGACGATCAGATCCTGCATTCGCGCACCCCGCCTTATCGTACTTGCTGCCCGAGGGTCTAGAACGGTGAGTCTACGCGCGTCACGTTAGCACTGACCACTCTTGGGGAGCAAGTACTTTCTGGGCAACAATATATCTGTCATTAAGGTATTTTGTCTCTTCCCCCTGCGATCGATCCGTGATTTGACTGTCCAAAAATGGATTTTAGCGCGATCAGGACCACAGTATTGCGGCCTTGCACTTGCTTGCCCCTGAAGACTCTGGATGGGCAAGCCAGGAAGCAGTACCGATTGTTCTTGACAATCTGAGTTGCATTTAGTGTTATCACCCGTACGAACCACTGTTATGGCTTCAACTATCTGACATGAATCTTGGAATCGTAGCGACGAGCATGAAGCCGGGATCGTCCAGTGTGCCGGCTTCGGCGCCTTGGGATGTCTCTCCACGCTATGGGTGGTACGTCGTTTTTGTCCTTACGGTCTGCTACACCTTTTCGTTCGCCGACCGCCAGATTCTCAGCCTGCTCGTAGGACCGATAAAGCATGACCTCTCACTCAGTGATACTCAGATTGGCTTGCTCCAGGGGCTGGCGTTTGCTTCGCTCTATGCCATCTTAGGATTTCCGCTCGGCAGACTCGCCGACACCGGCAGTAGGCGAAACCTCATCGCCGCTGGCGTTTTCGTGTGGAGCGTTATGACTGCTGTTTGCAGCGGCGCCATGACCTTCGCGTCACTGTTCTTGGCGCGAATCGGCGTAGGAGCGGGGGAGGCCACACTTTCGCCCGCGGCGATGCCATTGATCTCCGACTATTTCCCTGAGGGGGTCCTGGGCACCGCTTTGAGCGTGTACTCAATGGCAATCGGCATAGGATCGGGCCTCGCGTTGATTGTCGGTGGGGCCGTGGTTGACGCCGTGACTCGACTTGGGGCGATTAGCTTACCGATTCTGGGAGTCATACCTGGCTGGAGATTGACTTTCCTGATGATAGGCGCGCCCGGACTCTTGCTCGTCTTGCTGGTTTTCACGATCAGAGAACCCATGCGACGCAATCTACTACGCAGGGCCGACGGTCAACCGTCTAAATTGAAGCTGACAGAAGTGTTCGCACAATTGGGCCAACGTCGGCAATCAATGGTCGGGATCTGCGCCGGCATGGTATTCCAATCCATAGGCAGTTGGGCCTTCTTCGCGTGGGCGCCGACGTTTTTCTTACGAATGCACCACTGGACCGCCGGTGAGGCTGGAAGGACCATCGGAGTCGCCACCCTGGTTTTCAGCTGTAGCGGAATGTGCGTTGGCGGAGCCCTTTCCGATTATTGGCAAAGAAAGGGAGTTTCAGAAGGTCCCTTGAAGGTCGCCGTAATCAGTGCGATCGGGGCGGGGGCATTTCTCGGATCGGCGATGTTGGTATCGAGTGCCAGGTTATCAGTGGCTCTCATCGCACCGGCGCTTTTTTTCATTGGGCTACCAAATGGCTGTATGTATGCCGCTATACAGCTAATTTTCCCCAATCAGATCCGGGGGCAGATGTTAGCTATCTTTTTCATGATTCTGAATCTTGGGGGGCTCGTTTTCGGACCTCTTCTACCGGGCGTGCTCAACGACCATCTGTTCAAAAGCGAGAGGATGATCGGATCGTCCGTCGCGCTTACCGTGGTTATTTCGTCCGTGATGATGTTGATCATTTTCCCTGCTACCTACCGTCATTATAGACGCGACTATGCTCTTGCCCGGTCGATGAGCGGGTCTGCTGCTCCACTTGATTGAGAACGGGTCTCGTGGCGAGGGTGGGTTTGAGCGGCCAGCGCAGAGATTCAGGCCAATTGTTATCGAGAGATTCGACGCAATTACCGGCTCGCTAACAGAAGCCATTTGCTTCCGGTCCTCCGCTATCCGGCATCTTGGCGATCGCATCCAGGCGCGGTAAGGGATTTTGTGAATAACGAAAAGAACTACGATCAAATCTACAAGAATTTTCAATGGTCCATTCCTGAGTTCTACAACATCGGCGTGGACGTGTGCGACAGACCAGCTCGGAACGGTGCACATCTGGCGCTTATTTCTATCGAACCACATGGCGTCATTCGCCGATTTTCATTCAATGAATTGCAACGAATCACAAGCCGCTTTGCCAACGTTCTTGCATCCGACGGGCTTGTTTCAGGCGACCGTGTGGCGGTTTTACTTCCCCAGGCTCCAGAAACTGCGATCGCCCACATCGCCGCGTTCAAGGCGGGGTTAATAACCGTTTGTCTGTTCACACTGCTCAGCGACGAAGAACTCCAGTATCGTCTCTATGTAACGCGATCAAAGGCTGTTGTGACGGACAGCGCTGGTTCGGCCAAGCTATGCCGAATCCGAGATCAGCTCCCTCATCTCGCCCAGATCTATGTGGTCGGCGAAGATGTACCGTCTGGGGATCAGAAGGACTTCGCCGGAGTTCTCGCGCACGCATTCGAGGATTTTGCACCGGTTGCGACCCGTGCGACCGACCCTGCAGTCATTTTTTTTACGACTGGAACTGAGGGCAGACCTAAAGGGGTACTGCATGCGCACCAATCGCTGCTGGGGGCCCTGCCTACGTTCGAACTGATTCACGATGGCATTCCCCGCGCCGGAGAGGTTTACTGGACGCCCTCGGATTGGGCTTGGCTCGGTGGCCTCTTTCCCGTTCTCGCCGCTCTGCGCTACGGAATGCCGGTACTGACACGCCGGGCCGAACGGTTCGACCCCTACGCGGCGTTTGAGTTGATGGCAGAGCGCCAGGTTCGTAATGCGCTCTTGTCCCCTACGGCGCTGAAATTAATGCGATCGGTAGATCGCAAACACCCGCCCATTCATCTGCGGACTCTCCTCAGCGGCGGTGAGACGCTGGGCAGCGAGTTGTTGGATTGGGCCCAGGACACCTTCGGCGCAGTGTTGCACGAAACCTACGCCCAGACCGAGTGTACTGGAATCGCAGGCAACAACGCACGACTGTTCCCCGTACGTCCAGGTTCGATGGGGAGGCCCGTTCCAGGCCATGATGTGCGAATTGTCGACGACAAAGGAAATGAGCAGCAGCGAGGGCAGCCAGGGATTATCGGAGTCCGGCGGCCGGATCCCTCGATATTTATAGGCTATTGGGACGATCCGGTTGCCACACAGAAGAAGTTCGCGGGTGATTATCTGCTCACTGGAGACGTCGCTCGTCAAGACGAGGATGGATACTTCTGGTATGTCGGCAGAGGGGATGATCTTATCACGAGCTCAGGGTACCGTCTCAGCCCAGCCGAAATCGAAAACTGCATCATGAAGCATCCCGCGGTTTCTCTGGTAGGAGTTGTCGGCGTGCCCGACCCAATCTGCACTGAAGCCATCAAAGCATGGATCGTTTTGAAACCCGGCCATTCGCCATCCGAAGGTCTAGCGCGGGACATTCAGAAGCTTGTGCGGGTCCACTTGGCGGCCCACGAGTATCCTCGCCAGATCGAATTTGCAGACAGCTTGCCGATGACGACGAATGGAAAGATCATGCGCCGGGAACTTCGAGCTCGCGGTTGAACATAATCTTTGTCGAGTATGCTTCACCACGACTCGTGCGCGCCTAGCTAAATCTAAGGCTAAATTGCAAACGCCTCAATGATCGAGAATGCTGACCGTGTGGGAATTACTCGCGCGAGTTGGAAGCCCGAACTCTCCAGCAGGCCACTAAACTCAGGGACACTTCGTTCCCTGCCTTCTGCTAATACGAGCATGTCAACATCAAGCCACTTTGCCATCGAAGTTTGATTGCCGTGCATCAGTATCGCTTCGACAATCAAAACTCTCTTTTGTTTTGTGGTCATGGTCGTCATGGCTCTATGACAGTTCTGCAAGATTCTGACGCAGCGATCATCCGGCCAATCATGGAGGACGTTCTTCAGCAGGTACGCGTCTCCGCCATTTGGGACGCGTTCGAACAAATCCACTGCCTCCGCAACGCATCGGCCCTCGAGTCCCAAGCGGCCGATTCCGACTACCGCTGTTTGCAAGCAGCGCGACGAATCGCAGAGTATGCCCTGAAGTGCGGGGTACTGCCTCAAGATTTCCATGAGTAAAGTACCCTGTCCGCCTGCAACATCCACGAGAGTATTTATTGTCGAGAAATCATATGCTTCCAGTAAGGCTGGTGCAGTGATTTCGCACAGATTAGCCATGGCCGCATCAAAAGTCGCGGCTGTTTCCCGATGTTCATCGAAATATTCAAAAACGGACGTTCCGAATATGCTTTCGCAGGCGGAGCTTCCTGTTTTCGCGCTGGTCAGCAGTTCTGAGTAAATGCGGTAATGAAAAGGATCTAGAGTCCAGAGTACAAGATCGCGAACCGACTGACCATCACTACACAATGTCTTGCCAGCCGAGGTCAGTGCGAAACGTCTTGGCTCACATTCCCTGAATACGCCCACGCTCGCGAGTGCGCGCAGAATACGATACAGGGCCATTTCGTGGGTCTGTGTGGCGTTTGCCAGATCCTCAGTGGACCGTGGGCCGTTGAAGAGGCGGTCAGGGATCGCGAGTCGGACGGCAACGTAGAGTGCCTGTGAAATTTGATAACCCATTGCTAACTGCAATATGTGTTGCTGAGGTCCCAGAGACATTCCAGACTCAGATGTTCGTAAGACGTCCGAATCACGGGAGGTCATTGAAAGCTCTCTTTCCTGATTTGGCTCATAGCCCCACCTAAGATCGAGTTGTGCAGCGTACAGATTGTACTGAGGTTCCGAGGTTGGAGGCATTGGATAGTGCTTGAGGTTGTCTCCTTGGGCGACACAAATAGACGCTGTCTGCCGTTCGCTGCGTCGTGATCGTACCTGCACTTCTGAGGATTGTACGATGAGCCCCAGATGGTGAAGCGGAGGGAATAGCCAGATGGAAACTCATGCTAACGATGAGGCCCGGGCATTGTCGTAAGGATTTCCTAACACGGCTCATGCTGATGCGGATGCCCTGCGCCTGTAGCAGAGCGTTGTAATCACGTGAGACGTATTGCACGCCGCGATCGGAGTGTTGCACCAAGCCCGCTTCCGGCTTCCGTCGTTGCAGGGCCATACGCAGGGCCTGACGAGCGTCAGATCGTCTTCCACGGTGCGGTCCAGCGCCCAGCCGAATCGCTTTCCAAGAAAAGCGTCCAGAATCACCACCAAACAGACCAACTCCACGCGCAACCGAATGTCAGTAATATCGGCCACCCAGAGCTGGTCCAGGCCGGTCAGCAACACGTCGCGCGCCGAGATCCGGTTACGACCATCTTCTTCAACGGCCCCACGATCCTACCGTCACGAAGGACAACCGCAGCCGTATCGTGATAGCGTATACGCGCTGAGTCCCTTTCTTGCTCGCGCTTCTCTCCACAGTAGATACTTCGAGGGATCATTCTCACACCGCACGCTTCACCGGAAGACCTGAATCTAGCAGTTGATGGACACTTTTGGAGCCCCTCGGCTCGGTCCATTGGAATCCGTCTCGAGACGGAATCAATCCGTCAGCGAAGAGAAGGGGTACTTCGACAAGAGAACTGGGCCCAGAAACGCCGTTGTGCGACTCGGCGTCGCCACTGTCTTGGATAGGCCCGAAGCGTCTGCCAATCCCCTGTAGAGCCTGAATAAACTCTCGATCACTGGCGTACAGCCGCTCCCCAGAGCCGGCGATGCCTCCTACCAGTTGAAGAAACACTTCATGGCCAACGCCCGAGGCTTTGGTAACCTTCCGGGCAGCCCAATAGTAACTATTCAAATCCTGATCCATGTCGTAGAACGAAACAAGGAAGTCGTGAAAGTATGTGTATTCGCGCCGGTATCTTCGCTCGAATTCAGTGAAGACTCGTTCCTCGCTGAGTGAGCCGCCGAGTAGCGTATTGACGGATCTCGCGGCGAGCAACCCTGAGTACGTCGCCAGGTGAACACCTGACGAGAACACCGGATCCACGAAGCAAGCCGCGTCGCCAATCACTACGAGTCCTGGGCGCCAGAATTTTGCGTGACAGTATGAGTAATCCTTTCGGACTCGCACTTCGCCGTATGGGCCCTCTGGGACCCGAGTAGCGTTAGAAAGCATGTCGCGGATGGAGCCACAGCCCGCAATGAGGTCCGCCAGAGCGGCGGCAGGCCCTTGCTGCAAGATGTCGGAATATTCCTCTCCGATTACGGCTCCGACGCTGGTCAGAGTCGGTGACAGCGGGATGTACCAAAACCATCCTCGGTCGAATGCGGCGCAAAAGATGTTTCCGGAACATGGCTCTGGCATTCGTTTGCCGTTCAGATAGTAGCCGAACACGGCAATGTTTCGAAAAAACGGAGAACCGACTCGCTCACTAACGTGACGTGCAAGCGCTGAGGTGCTCCCGGAGGCATCGATCACATAGCTGCACCGAACGATCCGGTGTTCCCCAGCGTCATCGAGGATCTCGACTCCTGCCACCTTTCCATCCTCCAGCGCAGGACCGAGGACTCGATGTCGTTCGCGGACATCCACTCCCTTGCGGCGGGCATTGTTCAACAAAATCAGATCGAATTTCATGCGTTCCACTTGGTACGCGTACGAAGTCGAGGTCTGGAACCTTGGAGACTGGGTCCAGGAAAACGTCCATGGTTCCTTGCTCTTTCCCCATTGAAATGTCCCACCGAGCTTTCGAACGAAACCTGCGTTCTTGATCTCATCGCTCACGCCAAGCATGGCACAGATGCCGTGAATGGTCGGAGGCAGGAGCGACTCACCGATTTTGTAAATAGGTGAGGCTTCTCTCTCCAAAAGCAAAACTCGATAACCCTGCATTGCAACAAAGGCGGCGGCAGTTGAACCAGCCGGACCGCCGCCAACAACAATAACGTCAAATGTCTCGTGATCAAGCGGCATCGTTGACTTCTCCGTATACGAGCAGGAATGCGTGGAAATTTGCTTGCGAACAGATTGACACAAATTACGCCCGCAATATATTCCGCGAGGATCTCAGGTGTGCAATACCGCCTAAATTCCTTAGGAACTCCCTAGCTTGCCGTGCATCTCTGGACTTGGATGCCCTCGAGGTCGAAAGCAGGCGGAAGGATAGTCACTACCCATAGAAATTGTCAAGAGGTAAGCATAACTGTATCGTTAGCACATGATATGTCCGGTTAATCACCCATCTGGACAACGGGGAACAGTTGCCAACGGTTTTACCACTGGCGAAAAGCGGAACGAACGCCCTCCTTACTTCCTACTCTTTCCTCGCGCTGTTGGTTGCACGTGCCTTTGCGACTACGTCGTCGAATCGCGGGTCGCCGTGGAGGAACTTCAATTCAGGATCAGCTGAGAGTTCTCCCGATGAAATGAGTCCGTTTTCGATCGCGTGGTTCAGATCGGCAAATGCTTCGTCCGGCCGACCTCTCGCAGCCTGAGTGCAGGCAAAGTTGTACCAAGCCTCGGCCACTGTGGCCGGCTGATTTGTTTTCGCGGCTGTGTCGATGACGTCGCGAAACATTTTCTCTGAATCGGCATAACGTCCCTCTCGGCTGAGACCCAACGCTTCCATCTCCATGCTCTGCAACGTGGAGCTGTGGGTTGGACCTAGCACGCGGGTCTTGATCTCAATAACTTGATTCTGGATTTTGTCCGCTTCGGAGTAGCGCCCTTCCTTCGCCAGGGTGAGACCAAGCATTGTCATGGCCCTAAGAGTTTGGGGATGTTCCGGCCCCAGCACGCGACGCTGAGCGGCAATCACGTCGGAATACAGCTTTTCACCTTCTGGTAGGCGACCCTCCTCCTCCAAATTCTCAGCCGCGTGGGACATTGAAAGCAGGGTCGCGGGATGGTCCGGCCCCAGAGTTCGCTTCTGCTCTGCGATCAGTTCAGCGTAGCTCTGATCTGCCTCCGCATACCGCCCCTGGGGCGTCAGGGTTTCTGCCAGCTCGTTCAAAGTGTTCAGGGTTTGAGGATCGTCCGGACCAAGTACCTTGCGCTCTGCGTTCAGTGTTTGGCGGAACACGTTTTCAGCATCGGCGTGACGTGCTTCGTTGGCATAAACATAACCGAGGCGATCCATGGACGCCAAAGTGTCGGGATCATTGGGACCGAGAACCTGGCGCTGGGTCTCGATTGTGTTTTGCAACAACTTTTCCGCTTCGGGCAAATGCCCCTGAGCCCGGAGGATCTGGGCCAGATAACTTTTGCTGGCCAGTGTTTCCCGGTTTCGCCCTCCAAGAAGTGAGCTTTGAATTGCCAGTGCATGTTCTGTCAAATCTTGCGAGCGGCCATACAAGCCCAGCCCTGTATACGTCTGGGCCATGGTTTCTATCAGCTGCGCCTGGAGCTGCGGGTCCCTATCCAGGTTGTCACCGATTTGTTGCGAGGCCCTGTCGAGAATTTCGCGGGCGGTAACCGTGTTTCCGCGCGCCTCGCTTGGATTTGGCACCTTGAAGATGCCAGTCATAAATTGCGTGATGCGGTCTGCGCGGTCTCGTTGTTGGCGAATCTTGCGTAGCTCAATCGCTTGAGCTACAACAAAGCCGATCAGCAACACCAGTCCCGCTGCGGCAGCTGACACACCCACACGATGACGCCGGACATATTTGCGTGCGCGATAAGCGATGCCGGCCGGATGTGCAGAAACAGGAACATTCCGCAGATAGCGATCAACGTCGGCGGCCAGTTCCAGAGGCGTCGCGTAGCGACGGTTGCGGTCCTTTTCGAGCGCCTTCAGAACGATGCAATCGAGATCTCCGCTTACCTGTCTAACCAACATCCGCGGCTCATTTTGGCGCTTGCGAGCCCGTCTGGCCAACGTAACCGGGTCCTGTTTGCGGATCTTCGTGCTCGGCTTGAGCGGATCAATCTCGCGCAGCTGCCGCATTGATTCATAAAACGGCTGGTTCTTCCACTGGCTCATATCGAACGGCTGGTCGCCAGTGAGCAGGACATAAAGGATCACGCCCAGCGAGTACACATCCGTTCTTGTATCAATGTCGGCGTGGCCATCGGCCTGCTCCGGACTCATGTATCCCGGCGTCCCGACCCAGTCGCCAGCACGCGTCATCATGGTTTCGTCACTGATCTGGGGCCCGATGGCCTTGGCCAATCCAAAGTCGATGATCCGCGGCATCGGCTTGTCATCGACTTCCGTGACCAGAATGTTCGTCGGCTTTAGATCGCGGTGGATAATGGCTTTCTGGTGCGCGTGCTGCACCCCTTCGCAAACTCGGAAAAAGAGTTCCAGACGCCGCCTGATCGTGAGCCGCTTGTCGTCGCAGTATTGCGTGATCGACACGCCGGTTACGTGCTCCATCACGAAGTAGGGCTGGCCATCAGGCGTTGCTCCGGCGTCAAAGACTTTGGCGATGGCAGGATGATCCATCATGGCGAGCGATTGCCGTTCGGAGCGGAAGCGCTGCAAAAGGTCGTCGTCGTACCGCCCGACCCTAATCAGCTTGAGAGCAACTTGGCGCTGCACGGGCGTGGTCTGTTCGGCGAGCCAGACCTGTCCCATCCCCCCCTCGCCGAGCCGGCGTAGAAGTTTGTATGGACCGATGAATGTCGTTTCAGGAGTTGCCGTTCCGCCAGTCAGTCCGGACGGCGTGGCGGCGATGGTCGTCATGAGATCAAGCTTGACTGAAGGAGTGCTTGAACTTTCCATTGCTGCAGGATTCGGACAGAGGTCTTTTGCCTGTCCGTCGTCTTCGCTCATAACCGCTCCAGAACGAATCGAAAAACCGGCTGAAGTTTAACATGCGCAAGGCACAATGTAGTGATGGCGCTACTCAACGACTCCAGATGGAGGAGTGTCTCGCCGGTGCAATATCTTCCGGTTCCGCGTGAGCCGTCTTGCATCCCGAACGGTTAACGGACGATCGGGAAGTTATGCGGGCGACCTACACTACAACCTCGGCCAGAGGTCCGTTTCTGGGAAGTTCAGCGCGCTAATTCCCGATAAGTTAATCGGGAGTTGGGCTAGTCACGGCGACGGAGCCACTCAGGGAATGTCGTCGCCAAACCCAATCGACAGCAAACGCCAACCACCAGATTCGTAGCTCAGTTGGAGATACAGATCCTTCGGGAGGGATTCGTCGCTGGTCTTTTCAGACCGAACGAAAATAATCGCGGCAGCGCAACCAGTTGCACGCGTGAGGTCAACGTTGATTTCGTAGGGACTCGAACGTGTTAACCATTCGCGGTAGGAATACGTGCGTTTTGGCAACCATGGCGCAATTGGGCTTTGCACCCGTTGTTTCAGGCAACTCGTGTCAAAGAAGCGGCAGTAGTGCCCAGTCCTATTGGAGAACTCAAAAACCAAGTCGTCATAATGTAGCCATTGATCTCCCAATTGGTCGAACCCGATTCCATCTGCTGAAGTAAGTGCAAGGACAGATTCGGCATTCCGCGCCTCTACAGCATCCGCGATTTCTCGCGCCGTGGCTTCCGCGCTTCTCTTTAGTGTCTCGATCGCCCCTATCTCTGGGCATGGGTTCTGCTTGGGAAATAGTTCGTACAATTTCTGCCTTTCGGCATCCGTGAGAGAGGGTCCCTTTTGGGCGTATGGATTCCCCACATTCTTGAGCAAGACCAAAGCCGCAAGTGTTTTGTTCGCGTTCTCTTTCACCGTTTTGTCGTTTGTGCTGTCGCGAATCCGCGCCACGTAACCGATTGCAGCCTCCACGCTGATGCTTAGCGGGTACTCGGAATCAATTCGCCATGCTAGTGGGCCGATAATCCGTTGGTTTTCGCCTCCAGGCCCAACTTTCCAATATTCATTGGTCAGCACGAGAGACCGGTCTCGCCGAAGCATAATCGGTTGGTCTGGGTGGTCGGGATTGGAGGGTTTGTAGCTGAGCGAAGAATCAAGTTGGCCGAACATCAGTTGCTCGACGTAAAAATCAGCCTTATTCCCGTTCATCGCCGGTTCACTGACCACGCAATCCATCGCAACCACAATATTTTTCAGAGCCGGAGATTGTGGCTTCACAAAAAACTGAGCGACCTCCTACCAACCTTTCGGTGCTAACAACTTACCTTGAAGATCGAGCTCACAAAATTCCTCCAACACCTGTCGCGGGGATCTCTGCGACTTCGTGGACGTAACCTGAGCAGGATCCGCCTGATTCTGGGTGGCCGCAGCCGATTTGAATCCTGGGCGAAATGCAGCGGCAGAGAGACTGGTCGCAGCGATGAGCACCGACACGAGAATTTTGAGCTTCATTGCCTTGCTTACTAGCTTAACCAACTAAGCCAAAACGAACGCAAACTTCGTCTTCGAAATAACCTAGAGTGATACTCACTCCAGCAATCAGACTTAGCGGGCCACCGGCCAACTCCTGGTAAGTCCTCGAAGAGGCTACCCCTGAAGTTCTGGCGGTCCGCGAAAAACTGATGTGACAGCTTGAGCTCACGCTCGGAAGCGGAACTCAATCGCACTGCACAGCCTCAGAGAAAAAAGTGGTATTGGCGGGCTTTTTGTCGCTTTACAAGAAAGGGAGAACTTCGATTCGCGCACAAGGGCCCGCAAAACGGCAATTCGAGGGCGTATGAGGTCAACCTAGAGAAATCACAAGACTGTGTGGGGGAGAGGGTAGGATTCAAGACAAGTGCGTAATGGTGAGCAACCGTAAGACTCCGTAAGTGGCTGTAACGTCTTGTACCCAAATAAGATAGCTCATTCAAGTTTGACGCAATCCGCTGAAACCACTTAGCTTGGAACCTTCCAAACTCGGCCATTTCAGTACCCTGTACTGATGAAAATAGGTCATTTATACTGGCTTAAATCGGCTACGGCTCGGGACACAAACACTAAGTCCTCCGCTGTGTGGGTCTGCGACAGGAACGCTAGGCCAAAGCGTTTCGGCTCAATTATCATGACGCCACCGCCGTACCGCTCGACATACCATTCCGTTTCAGGATCGCTGATGAGTGGGTCAGCCACAAATTCGATTTCACCCGGTTCACCGTGGAAAAGCACACAGTCGCCTTTCTTAACCTCTTCGCCGGATTGGTAGGTGAGTGGCATTGGTTGCAACCGGTAGCACGGGTTTTGTGGCCGGGTTTAGCGACTCCTGGAGACCGACGATCACGTACGTTTTCGGTGTCAGTCCGCTGTGGGGTAGGCCACATACGGCACTGAAACCTTCGTCACGATGTCGATTGGACTCTCCGTTGGCATGCCATGTTCGAGGGCCCCCGCAAGATCGAAGTCAATTTGAATTTTGATGTAAGGGCACTTCATAAAATCATAACGAGTGCTTTCGGCAGTCTGAAGCCCTCCGTCCATTTCAAATTGCTTTTCCACGTCCCGACGTTTATTACCGGGCTTAATCTGAAGAGACGCTTCCAGCGCGTCCTTAGCAATTTGACAACAGGGCGAGGGAGGTTCGTAACTCGGAGCAGGTCGAAAACTCGCCAGAACGAGAATGCTGAGAAATACGGCTGGCACTGCCAAAGTCGTTCTCATTTCTTCGAATCAAACCTTTCCCTTCGAGTGTCCAGCCTTGCCAATCGGTCGGGTACGGCTCTCAAATCCAGCAAGTTTCTTTTTCGTGACGAAATAGGTCATCGCGTGTCGCAGGAGCCGGTTGGCTTTAGTCTGATAACCGCGGCCATCGGCTTTAAGCCATGCAATGACGTCAGAGTCTAGACGCATGGTGACGGGTTTCTTCTTTGGCCGATAGAACTTGCCCATTTCGGCTCCGCTCCAATCAAGAACCGGAGAGGCGTCGGAAAAATCAATTTCTTGGTCTGTTTTTGCGGCGATGGCTCGAATGTCTCGCTTTTGTTCCTTTGTGAGTTTCCTCATAGCTTGTCCTTTCGTGCGACTCAGCGGCGCGGGCCGAGACGATACGAATGACTTCTTCGTTGTCTTCCTCATAAAACGCATGGACAACCAATAGAATCGAACCCGGTCCTATGGCTCCGACCGTAATCCAGCGTTCCTCATCGTCGAAAGCGTAATCGCGTTGCGTGATCGCATAAGGATCATCAAATACGAGAACGGCGGTTTCAAAGCGAACACCGTGCTAGCGAAGGTTTTGGCGGCTCTTGTTCTTATCCCAAGTGAAGCGCATAGCCAATCGCCACAAGACAGAATATCTGTCCAAGCGAAAGATGTCAATACATTTGTATGTACAGCAGTGACGCCACCCACTCCAATACCCCCAAGTCGAACGGTAGTGCAAGACGTCACTTTAGGAGATCCCGCTCCTCAACGCTTACCGCAAAGGCGGCGTAAGCAAAGAAATGCCTACATTAGGAGCAAATTTCGTTGCCAGACACCCACGAGACCTGCGATCACGACAATTTGGATATGGCGGAGAGGGTGGGATTCGAACCCACGGTTGAGTTTCCCCAACACACGCTTTCCAAGCGTGCTCCTTAAACCGCTCGGACACCTCTCCGCACGATAAGGCTTCAGCAGCCTAACAAATTGACGGCAGCGCGGCAAACACCAGAAGTCCCGCGCTCCGGTGCCGGCAACAGATCGCTAAGATCTCTGCTACACTTTCTTGCGCTAATCCGGGGTAGTGCAATTGGTAGCACGCCAGCCTTTGGAGCTGGTTATCCTGGTTCGAGTCCAGGCCCCGGAGCCATTCCGCCGTTTCAATCCCGCGCGCATATTGCAATAACTTGCGTCCGCGCATACTATCGCCGGCAGGCAGGATTCGCGCTCGTCGCGCGCGCCGCCGACAATTTAGATTCGACGAGGGAGACGCCGCCATGTCCGATTTCAATGTAAAGCTTTCCGCGGAAGATCGGCTCGACATCATGGAGCTATTCGCCAAGTACGCCTGGGCGATCGATTCCGGCGATGCCGATGGAGTCCTGCAATGCTTCGCGGAGGACGCGCTCCTCGATCACTTGTGGCAGGGGAAAATGGTCGGACACGAAAAGATTCGCCGCGCCTTTGAAGAACTCTGGTACGACCGCCCGAGCTGGTGGATCGGTCGGCAGCACCTGGCGAACCATTTCGTCATGGAACCCGAAGGCGACGGCGCGCGCGTGAAGGCGTTCTTTTCGATCTTGCAGTACAACGTGGAGTACCGCACGAATTTCGTCTTTGGTATCGGCACGTGGGATAACTACTGCACCAAGCGCAACGGCAAGTGGGTGTTCCAATCGCTCAAGGTAAATGCGTGGATGGACCGGAACACCGTGCTGTGGGTCGGCGACCCTCGAGCGGCCACGGCTGGACCGAGAATCGCGGCAAACCCGTCAGCAGCGTATGCCGCTCCAATACCCGGGAAATCTTAAGCGGCCGGGTGCGGCGATCTTCGGGTTGCTCGAGGAACGGATTGAGGTTGCTTCACCAGGCGAAGCGGACTTGCCTTGGTGCATTCGGAAGCGCGGAAAAGCAGGATTTCGAACTCACGCTTTGAAAGAGATCTTCTTGCCACTCCAACCCCGGGTTTAAAGGTCATACTGCCCTCCACCCTCAGAACCCCAATAAAAGTTCCATGTATTGAGCCGAGCGTATTCGTGGCCCAAGATCTTGTCAAGCCATATTCGGCTGAGCCTGGTGATAACGTCGAAAGGCTGCGGCAGGTTACCGCTCAGCTGAGCGGAATCGTGGACAGGAACGCAGGTAGCGCGAGGACAATCAGAAATCCGCTGAGCGCGTAAGTGCAAAGTGACACAAATCCGAGGGGAAGTATTGCGATTAATACTGGATCGCGGCCATTTCGGTACATATCGAACATCATTCCAATCGCCCGAATTTGCATCCACATTGCCAGAGGGGCATAGAACAAGACCGGCCAGACCCGTGCTGGTCCCGTGGGACCAAAATGGGCCGCGGCGAGCATCGGAAAAACCAAGATCATCGGGAGTAGTGTGAGAACCGCCGCTTTCAGTCCCAACTTTTTCCTGTCTTCCATGTATTGCAGCGTACATCATGCTTGCACGACGAAGCAGCGGGTTCATCGCGCCGTGTAGCGAACTCGGCAATGCCATATCCGCAATGCAATCTACCCCCAAACGGACGACCGATCGTTCGGTCGCGCCGCATGCCTCGCGCATGGGTCACGATCATTGCAGGCGATAGCAAACTACGAACCCTCCGGCATGTTTTTCGAGCACCTGCGTCCACATTTGATGTATCTTATTTCTCGGGTGCATCCTCCGCACCCAAACCGCTGCGCCAGCGGCAATCCCCACGACACGGGGACGTCCGGAGGCAACGCCGGGAAATCAGCCGCGTCGCTCATCCGGAATTTCACCCTACACGAAAGTGCCGTTTTCTTTTGCTGAGGGTCCATCCCGGCGGAAGCCAGTGCGTTTCCGCCCGGGACACAGGAGGATTCAATGAAACGTTTGATCACTCTTTGCGCCGTCGTCTCACTCGCTCTATGGCTGAGTCCGGCGGTTCACGCCCAGGCTAACCAGGTAATTCCGGGCACACAGGTGCGCCTTACGCTGGTCAATGGACTCAGCACCAGCGTCGCCCATAATGGCGATCCCTTCACGGCGATCGTCGCGGAACCCGTTTTCCTGGGCAACCAGCTGATCCTGCCTGCTGGAGCCAAGGTTCACGGCACAATCACGGCCGTCGATCGCCCCAAACTGTTCTCGATGTTTCGGGGCGGGGCCTCGATGAATCTGGCATTTAATTCCATTGAAGTGGAAAGCCGCATCTTCCCGGCGAAGCTGAGCATTCTCTCCATCTACAGCGGCGCGACAGAAGCGACCAAGCAGCGGAAGGACCTAAAAACCGTCGAGGGCGAAGATATCCAGGAAAACCGCGGTATCAAAGGCGATGTTGAGGACGTAGCCATCGGAACGGCGGGTGGTTCAACCGTCGGACTGATCTTCAGCCACGTTTTGCGCGGTACGGTATTTGGGCTGGTCGGCGGCACCGCCTATGTGGTCGCGAAAAAGGGTAAGGACGTTGATCTTCCGGCGCAGACAGGAATTCTGGTGCGCATGGATTCAACATTGGCGCTTCCCGCAACGCTGCTACACAACGCGTCGTACACGTCCGGCGGCAACTAAGCCGCAGCGTGCCCGTACGCATTCACCAATGCTGATTTCTCTGGCATGATCCACACGCCGGATACATGAGACGCCGTTCACGCCCCAGCCCGAGCGGTGGCTTGCTGATCTGCATTCTTTGGGAAGCGGTAGAGGTTCGTTCGGCCGGTGCCGAGCATGCTCGCGGCGCGTAGGCGGTTGCCCTGGCAGGTCTCGAGCACTCGCTGGATGTGTATGCTTCACATTTCGCTCAGCGGCGAGGGCCGCCAATCCCTGTTCAGCGTTACCGTGGCGTTCTGCAGCTTCCCTAGCTGCTTGGCCAAATCGTCGAGCGTCTTCGTCAGCCGTGGTTCGCCCAGAAGCATACAGAGACAGTCGGTAGCGCCGTGCTGGATGGCCCCAATCGCGGAAACCACGGAATGGGCCGCTGTCCCTTCCGGTCTGCTTGCAGTCGGCGAACATGACTCGGCAGCGCCCGATATAAGCTCTCCTGAATGCGTCTGGCGAGCTAACGGTGCCGAGCGCCGGGGAATCCGGCGCGAGAAAGACAGTCGCTCGTGAGCGCCATCTGGGCCCGGTCGGCATCGACCACGCAGATCGTCTGATTCCCTCTTGCCGCTAAGATACCCAAGGATTGGACGGCAAGATTCATTTCATCTGAATCGGTAGGGCCTGGGCCAGAGTGCCAGCGGTGGCATGACACGCGAAAGTTTGCTGCCAACCCGCCGAGACGACGGAACAAAAATTCATAAGGCTTCTGGATTGAGACCGTGGGTTGGAGAGCGGCGGTCCCGACAGGACTCGCGCAAGAAATCGTCCTTCGAAATCTACCTCTAGGAAAACGCGCATCGCGTCCCGGACTGGAACCCCAGTTTCAAACTGGGCCAGATTCGAAGTTTATTTTGGCGTTCTAAAAACAACGAAACGGGACTCGTGGCCAAGTCAGCCCCAGTGCGAGCCCGGATACAGAAGATCGAGCGCCAGACCAAAAATGGCCCCGAAGATCCGGTCATAAAGGACCCATGCAAGTACGATTCCAATCATTCCGAAATTTTGACGGTTCGTCCAATCGAGGAATCGCAGCGCAGCGCCTTGACTCATTAGCAGCGTGACGCCGGTGTGGCCATCGAGCGGCGGGACGGGCAAAAGATTGAATGTCCCGAGGAGCACATTCAGAACAAAGAGAATGCTCAAGAAAGTCGCGGCAAACTCCGCCGCTCCCGGACCCGTGGCTTCCGTGATGTGAGTGAACCCTACCGATTGCGGCATTCGCAAGTATCCGAGTGCCATGCCTCCGCGAATTCCGAGAGCGGCGACGAGTGCCAGCGTGAAATTTGCCGCAGGCCCAGCGAGCGCCATCCAAGCAGCGCGGCGGGGATACTGGCGCTGCCAAGCAGGATCGTACGGCGCGCTCGCCCAGCCGAACATCCAGTGCGGAGGGAGAATGTAGGTCGCGATCGGCACCAAAACCATCCCAAACGGGGCGCGGCGAATGTGCGGCAATGGGTTCAAGCTCGCTTGTCCGCCGTGAAACGCAGTGGGATCGCCGCCAAGATGCGCCGCGAGGGAATGGGCTCCTTCGTGGCACGTCGTAGAGAAAAGAAAGACGATGTACCAGATAATTCCGAGGGCTACGAAATCGGGAGCCATAGTGACCGCAAGACTAGAACGGCGGCGCGCAATCTGCAAGCGCGATCAGGCGAGACTCAGCGCGAGATGCAGTGAATTTCCGACGCGGCCACCTTCTTTCGCGGTGCAGATCGGTATGCTAGACTTCGCGAAGCGGTCGCATCGCAGGAACAAATTGCGATGCAGACCGGCGATCGGTGGAACTTCGGGCTCTGTGCAACGATTCCCCGCGAACCCCGCCAGGCCCGGAAGGGAGCAACGGTAGTGGGTCAGCTTCGTGTGCCGCGGATCACCCGAAGTTCCTCTAATCGCTGCCCGGCCGCGAGATCGAGGGGGCCGAAAACGGGATCGAATGAGCTACAAAGTCATCGCGCGAAAATATCGCCCGCAAACATTCGCTGAGATCGTCGGGCAGCAGCACGTTACCCGGACGCTCGCGAATGCGATCGAGTCAAATCGCGTCGCGCACGCCTATATTTTCTCCGGCGTGCGTGGAGTCGGTAAGACAACAGCCGCGCGCATCCTTGCCAAGGCTCTGAACTGCGCGAACGGCCCCACGGCTCAGCCGGACGGCACGTGCGACTCGTGCCGCGAGATTTCCGCCGGCACGTCGCTCGATGTTCTCGAAATCGACGCGGCGTCGAACCGTGGCATCGATCAGATCCGCGAGCTGCGTGAAATGGTGCGGTATGCGCCCGCATCGAGCCGCTACAAGGTTGTGATACTCGATGAAGCCCATCAGCTCACCGACGAGGCTTCGAACGCGCTGCTGAAAACCCTCGAGGAGCCGCCCGAGCGCGTCGTATTTATTCTGGCCACCACTCGCGCCGAAGATTTGGTCGAGACCATCAAATCGCGTGCTCAGCTTTTTCAATTCCGCTCGCTCACTTTTCAGGAAATCTCCGGCCAAATCGAAATGATCGTGAAGACCGAAAATCTCAAGATCGACTCCGGCGCCGTGGCCGTGCTCGCACGCGCGGCGGAGGGCAGCTTGCGCGACGGGCTTTCGTTGCTCGAGCAGGCGATGGCATATGCCGGAGACTCCATCTCGGACGCGCAGGTTCGCGAGCTTCTTGGCGTCGTCGCTGAAAGCGTGCTCGACGATCTGGTTGGAGCGATTGCGGATCAATCTTCCGAGCGCGCATTCGGGCTCGTCCACAGACTGACCGCCGACGGTCAAAATCTGCAGCATTTCTGCCGCGAGGCCATTCGCCACTTCCGCAACTTATTGGTGGCCCGCGTGTGCGGGGCCGAATCGGAACTCGTCGCCGCGCCGAAGGGCGAGCGACCGCGCCTGGCCGAGCATGCCGCGAAGTTCACCGAGGAGGATCTCACGCGCTTTTTCAACATCCTGCTCGAAACGGATGACGACTTGCGACGCAAGCCGGATGCTCGCTTGCACCTGGAATTGGGACTGTTGCGCCTCGTGAACGCGCAGCGGCTCGCCCCGCTCGAAGAGATTATCGGAGAGTTGCGCGCCGGCCAGAGTTCCGCCAGGTCATCGCCAGCGCCGCCGAGTGCCCCGCCCCGAACGACCGCTCCCGCACAAGCCGTATCCGTTTCGTCGTCCAGCGCGGCGGCCGTGCGGATGGTTCCGGCACCGGAAACGAAACTTTCCGTTTCGCCGGCTGCGGCTCTGGAGCGGCCGTCATCAAATGTTCCCGTTCCAGCATCGGCTCCCCGCATCGTGGCACGCGCCGCCGAAGATGGCACAATTGGTTTGGGTGCGGCGCAATTGGATGCAGTGAAAGTCGTGCTGCAAAGCTCTAGATTGTTGTCGTCCTTTCTCGAACACGCCACTCGCTGCGAGATTGAGGCCGGTGAATTTCGGCTTTTTTTTCACACCGAGAATCGCACGCTGACGGAAATGTTGCCGCGTGAAGCGATGGAGCGATTGCGCACAGCGGTGCAGGAAGTCGTGGGTCAGCCTTTGCGCGTCTGTGTTAAACTCGATTCCGGGCGAGCAGGAATGGTACGTACTTCGGAATTGCGCGCTCGGTTTGAAGAAGATCCGATCGTTAGGGCGATGCTGGAAAAATTCGGCGGC